>WNFP01004347.1_pt1 | contig 11412 bp, 8 predicted proteins | sample 5400201 | NCBI WGS metagenome assembly WNFP01 (sample SAMN13153355, study PRJNA577476) | soil metagenome | isolation source: 115 cm saprolite under Madrone tree | place: USA:California | collected 2016-06-14
CTGTGAAAAGCAACAGAAGGATCGGAAGCCAGTTTCCTCGCTCACCGTTACTCAGAGCGTTCATAAGCGCCTCCTTCGTGTTAGACTTTGGCTCCAAACAATCAGCGCTTGCCGGGAAGCCATGAATAGCGCGACGCTGATTTTCCTGTCAAGGTAGAATTCGGTACCGGTACCCTTTGACATGGCAAGGCAGGTTGAGGGGGTTGCGATTCATACGTGACTTGGGCTAAGAGGGACTTCATAATCACAGCACACTCAAAATCAGCTAGACCACAAACGAGAGGCAATAACTATGGATTATTTTGAACCGAAAACAGTCAGCGAAGCGTTAGCAATGCTCGAGAAGCATGGCGCGGAAGCCAAGGTGATCGCAGGCGGCACGGACGTGATGGTGGATATCAAATACAAGGAGGAACCGGGCTGCCTGGTGAATATCAAGAAGCTTCCGGGCCTCAGTGCGATCCAGGAGAACGGCGGCAGCCTGCGCATCGGTCCGTTGGTGACGATCCATGAGATCGAAACCAGCGCTCTGGCACGCGAGAAACTTTCAGTGCTGTGGGAAGCCTGCCATCAGTTCGCTTCTCTGCAAATTCGCAACACCGCAACTATCGGCGGTAACATTTGCCGAGCTTCGCCTTCTGGCGAAACCCTCGCGCCGCTGCTCGTGCTCGAAGCGAAAGCCAAAATCGCTTTCTCCGACGGCGAAAAGACCGAGCCGTTCGCATCGTTCTTCCAGGGACCGGGCAAGAGCAGTGTCGGATCGAAAGGTCTTTTGACGGGGATCGATGTTCCCTATCCGGCGCCAAGCAGCCGCGGCGTTTATCTGAAGCATGCCGTGCGCGGCGCCATGGACATCGCCATGGTCGGCGTCGCCGTCTTAGTTACACCCGATGCCGCAAAGAACGGTTTACAAGATGTCCGCATCGGTCTGGGCGCCGTCGCGCCGACGCCGATGCGCGCGACGAAAACCGAAGCGATGCTGCGCGGCAAATCGCTCAACGCAGCATTGGTAAAGGAAGCCGCTGCCATGGCTGCAGCGGAGTCCAGCCCGATCAGCGATCAGCGCAGCACTGCGGAAAACCGCCGCTGGATCGTCGAAGCACTCACCCGCCGAGGTCTTCAACAAAGTTGGCAGGCGGCAACTGGCAAGGAGGTAGCGTAATGAGTCTCACAATCAATACTACGATTAACGGCAAGTCAGTCAGTGGCAGCGCGGAGGCATCCACATCACTATTGGAATTTCTCCGCGACACACTGGAATTCAAAGGCACCAAACTCTGCTGCAACACCGGCGAGTGCGGCGCCTGCACGATCATCTATAACGGCAAGCCGATTAACTCGTGCGTCACCATGGCCGCCGACGCCAACGGCGCGCAAATTACAACCATCGAAGGTTTGGCCGACGGCGACAAACTGCATCCCGTGCAGCAGGCCTTTATCGACACTGGCGCGGTGCAATGCGGCTACTGCACGCCGGGATATATCATCTCGGTGAAAGCACTGCTGGACCGCACAACCAAACCCACGGCGGAGGATATCGAAGAAGCGGTCTCCGGCAATATCTGCCGCTGCACCGGCTACACGAAAATCGTCGACGCGATCCAACTCGCCGCCGACAGAATGGCAGGGAGGGTTTAATCCATGGCAAAAGCTGAATACACGGTAGTAGGCACCAGCCCGGCGCGCATGGGCGGCGTCGAGCGCGTCATCGGAAAAGGCATCTACGGTATCGACCTGTCACTCAAAGATGAGCTTCACGGCGGTATTTTTCGCAGCCAATATGCCCACGCGAAGATCGTCAGCATCGACACCAGCGAAGCGAAAAAAATCCCCGGCGTGCGTGCCGTGGTCACCGCCGCCGATGCGCCGGACGTGCGTTATGGCCGCAGCTACCTCGACCGCTACATGCTGGCGAAAAATAAAGTTCGCTACATGGGCGACCCGGTCGCCGCTGTCGCCGCCGACAGTCCGGCGATCGTCAAGCAGGCGCTCAAGAAAATCAAAGTCGTTTACGAACCGCTGCCAGTGGTCATCGATCAGGAAGAAACGATGAAACCGGATGCGCCGACCTTGCACGACGACATGCCGCTGCCAAAGAACTTGCCCGAAGGCGTCAAGGTGAAAAACGTCTGCGGCTTTACTACCGTCCATGTCGGCGATCCGGAAAAAGCGATGGCCGAAGCCGACGTGGTCGTCGATGAAGTGTACGAAACCAAAATGATCCATCCACAGTATTTGGAGCCGCGCATTGCCGCAGCGCAGGTCGAACCGGATGGCCGCATCACCGTCTGGGCCAACGCCCAGGCGCCCTTTCCCGTGCGAACCGAGGTGGCCAAGTTGCTCGGGGTGCCGCTCAACAGAGTCCGCGTGCTTGCCACCGAGCTTGGCGGCGGTTTCGGCGGCAAAGCAAGCGGCATCACTTCCGGCGCGGCCATCGAGCCGATCTGCGCTCTCTTAGCGGTCAAAGCCAAGCGGCCGGTGATGATCGTTCTCGACAAGGCCGAGGAGACGATTTCCACGACCATCCGCTCCGGCGCGAGAATGTACATCAAGACAGGCGTGAAAAAAGACGGCACCATCGTTGCCCGCCAGGGCAAAGTAGTCTACGACGCCGGCGCTTACTCCGGCTTCGGCGCCATGGCCGGCGCGCGCTGCACGAACATGCTCGGCGGCTGGTACTTGATGCCCAACTGCCATATCGACGGCTATGTTGTCTATACGAATAAACAGGTCTGCGGTCCGGTGCGCGGCCCAGGCGGACCACAGGCCGCTTTCGCCGTCGAGTCGCACATGGATTCCATCGCTGCGAAGATCGGCATGGACCCGGTGGAATTCCGCCTGAAGAACACGCCGAAGGCCGGCGATAAGATCGTCGGCGTGCCCAAACTGCGCGATGTTTCGCTCGGTGAGACGATCAAAACCGCGGCGGAAAAAATCGGTTGGGGCAAAGTAAAGTTGGAGAAAAATCAGGGCATCGGCATTGCCACCGGCTCATGGATCGAAAGCGCCGGCCCAGGCGGTGGCGCAGTGGTCAAAGTCAATGAAGACGGCTCGGTCACGGTTCATATCGGCAAGATCGATATGGGTACCGCGCCGCGCTTCGGTATTCCACTTATTGCCGCCGAAGAATTGGGCGTGCCGGTGAGCGATGTGACGGTGGTCAACGTCGACACCGACGCGAGTCCGTGGGACGCCGGCACCGTCGGCAGCCGGGCCATGCTAGTTTCCGGCACCGCGACGAAGCTCGCCGCCATCGACGCGCGCAATCAGATTTTCAAAATGGCCGCAAGCCAGCTCGAAGCCAGCCCCGATGACTTGGAGATCAAAGACAAACAGATCCGCGTCAAAGGCACGCCTTCGAAGTCGGTTGCGCTCGCGACCATCGCCACCAACGCGCACAACGTGATCGGTGAAGTCATCGGCCGCGGCTACTGCGACAACGTCGCCTTGATGGCCGAGGAAAAAGCCCACGGCAGCTCGCAGCCGTTCACTACGCACGCGTGCATTGTCGAAGTCGACACCAACACCGGCAACGTGAAAATTCTTAAGTACGTTGCCGTTCACGACATCGGCTTTCCCATCCATCCAGTGTCCGTAGAAGGCCAGATCGAAGGCGCCACCGCCATGAGCATCGGCCAGGCGCTCTGCGAGCAAGTCGTCTTCGACAAAGACGGTCGCACGATGAACCCTTCTTTCGTCGATTACTTAATGCCGACCATCAACATGATGCCGCGCATCGAAACCACCCTCGTCCACGGCTACCCCGGCGCCGGCCCCTATGGCTCCAAAGGCGCCGGCGAAATCGCCTGCGTCCCACCGATGGCGGCCATTGCCAACGCGATCTTCAACGCCACCGGGGTGCGCATCAGAACGCTGCCGCTCAGTCCGGAGAATGTGCTACGAGCGTTGAAGGGGGCGGGAAAAGCGTAGAAAATCGCCGAAAAAAACCTTTTGGCTAACGTAGGGGCAGACTCAATCTGCCCCTATTTATCTCCCCAAAACGCTACTTTTGATTTCGATGGCAAGCACAATCAAACCTGACAGGCTAGCGTTAAACAAATTCAATCCCGAGGTAGACGATTTCAATTCATGAGCACTGAACCCAACAAAGTTATCTATTCGATGGTCGGCGTCAGTAAGTATTACGACAAGCGGGCCGTTCTCAAAGACATTTATCTTTCCTATTTCTATGGCGCGAAGATTGGCGTGATCGGTCTCAACGGATCAGGTAAATCGTCGCTGCTGCGCATAATGGCGGGCGTGGACAAAGAGATCAACGGTGAAGCCGTTCTTTCGCCGGGCTATACGGTCGGGTATCTGGAGCAGGAACCGTTGATCGATGATTCACGCACGGTGCGCGAAGTTGTCGAACAAGCCGTGGAAGAGACCGTCAATCTGCTCAAAGAGTTTGAAGAGATCAACGCCCAGTTTGCGGAAGAGATGTCCGACGACGACATGAATAAGCTCCTCCAGCGGCAGGGCGAGGTACAGGAGAAGCTTGATCATCTAAACGCCTGGGATCTTGATGCGCAGCTGGAGATGGCCATGGATGCGCTGCGCTGTCCACCGTCGGACACGCCGGTGAAGGTGTTATCAGGCGGTGAACGCCGGCGCGTCGCGTTGTGCCGGTTGCTCTTACAAAAGCCCGATATTCTTCTGCTCGACGAGCCCACAAATCACCTCGATGCCGAGTCGGTGGGGTGGTTGGAACATCACCTGCAGAGTTATCCGGGAACGATCATCGCGGTGACCCACGATCGATATTTCCTGGACAACGTCGCGGGTTGGATTCTGGAACTGGATCGTGGTCAGGGCATCCCGTGGAAAGGCAATTACACCTCGTGGCTGGAGCAAAAGCAGGAGCGTCTGCGCCAACAAGATAAATCTGAAAGCGAACGGCAAAAAACCTTGCAGCGAGAACTGGAATGGATTCGCATGACTCCGTCGGCGCGTCGCGCCAAGGGCAAGGCTCGCATCACCGCGTATGAATCCTTGCTCGACCAGGATTCGCAGAAACGGCGCGAAGATTTAGAGATCCCCATTCCGCCGGGGCCACGCCTGGGCAACGTCGTGATCGAAGCGGAAGGAGTCAGCAAAGCCTACAGTGATAACCTTCTGGTAGACGACATGACGTTCAAGCTCCCTCCCGGCGGTATCGTCGGCGTGATCGGCCCCAACGGCGCCGGCAAGACAACGCTGTTTCGCATGATCATAGGTCAGGAGCAACCCGATAGCGGCAAGATTCGTATCGGCGAGACAGTTGCCCTGGGATACGTCGATCAGAACCGTACCCTCGATCCGAAAAAATCGATCTGGGAAGAGATCAGCGGCGGCGCCGACCTATTGAAAATCGGCGCCCGCGAGGTGAACTCGCGCGCCTACGTGGCGCGATTCAATTTCTCCGGCACGGATCAACAAAAGAAGGTCGGCATGTTGTCTGGAGGCGAACGCAATCGAGTCCATCTGGCAAAGATGTTGAAAGAAGGCGCGAACGTTTTGTTGCTCGATGAACCTACGAACGATTTGGATGTGAACACGTTGCGCGCGCTTGAAGAGGCATTGGAGAACTTCGCCGGCTGCGCGGTGGTGATCTCCCACGATCGCTGGTTTTTGGATCGGATTGCAACCCATATCCTCGCCTTCGAAGGCGACAGCAAGGTCGTTTGGTTTGACGGCAACTATTCGGAATACGAGGCTGATCGAAAGCTGCGGTTGGGTGCGGCCGCGGAGCAACCGCATCGGATCAAGTATCGACCGTTGTCGCGAGGGTGACTATCGGCCTATTCCTCATTTTAGCTCCGAGAACCATACGTGAAATTTTGCTCTTCTCATTAAACGTCATCGGGGTTCCCCCACCTTAAGCGCAACCGATACCCTGAGTTTCGCTCTTTGTCCGGGCTATACCTCTCTGCATTTTTTCAACTTGCCGTCACCGCCTCGCCTGAGTATTGTAGGACACAATCGCGGGCGGCTGTGAGAAAGAACACATGAATCGTCAAGGGTTAGAGTTAAAGTCTCTGGTGACGGGATTCGTACTCGGTGCACTGGTGGCCGGGACGAGGGCTGACGCGGCGGACCCAAAAATCGTGGAAGCAGCAAAAAAAGAAGGGAAGCTGGTGGCATATGTGAGCATGCTTACAGAGAACGCCACCTCGTTGCTCACGGAGTTCAAGAAAAAGTACCCTTTCATCGAGACCTCCCTTTACCGTGCAAATACCCAAAAGCTGCTTCCGAAAATTCAGTTAGAAGCGCGGACACACCAACATGAGGCGGATGTCATCAGCGCAACATTCACGATCTGGAACGAGCTGACCCGAGGCAAGTTGGTCATGAAATACGACTCGCCAGAGCGCGCGAAGTATCCCGACTCCTTAAAAGATCCGGAAGGTTATTGGAATATTTTGCACCTTGGCGTCCAGGGCATGGCCTACAACACGAAGTTAGTTGCTCCTGACATAGCGCCCAAGAGATATGAAGATTTGCTGCATCCTCGATGGCGACCCAAGCAGATCGCGATGGATTTTCGCGACAGCTCTTGGATGGCCGTCATGCTTGAAATCATGGGCGAGCAAGAAGGCCTGGCGTTCATGAAGAAGCTCGCGGCGAAGGATCTCTACATGCGTGAGAACAAGAATCTGCTGACTCAATTGCTCGCCGCCGGCGAGTTTTCGATCCTCGCCAATACTTATCTGGACACTCACGTCAGAATTCAGAAAGCCGGCGCGCCCATCGAGTGGGTGGCGGGAAGAAACCCAATCCCTGCTTCGACCCACCTGCTCGGCATTTACGCGCACGCTCGCCACCCCAACGCTGCAAAACTCTTCGTTGATTTTTTGCTATCCAAAGAAGGGCAGAGTTTGACGGCTAACGTTATCGGCAGCTACCCGGCCAATCCCGACGTGGAATCTGAATTGAGGAAAAAGACCACCGGCTATCGCATCCATCCTGTCAATCCGAAGATGATGTCGCGATTTGAAGAGATCAACAAACAATATATGGAAATATTCTGGAGAAACCCGTGAACTCAGGTCCCATCAGAGTTACCCTCTTGCAACGCATGACCATTCAAATATACATCCTAAGTATCCATCCAGAATCTTTACTTTATGAAGATACCGCCTTGCTCCCTCCCGGTTTGGAAAAACCTCTACGACACTGCTCTAGCCTTCGGAAATATTGAGCCCTGGCAATGGATGTCGGACATTGACGTTTTCGGCGTCCAGAATCCCGAGGATGGCGAGATCGGCTACTGTTGCGTGCTAGGTGAATTGGGCGAGGTTCTCGGCTTGGTCGTCTACCTCGGGACCGAAGGTCTTGAACAACACCGAAAGATTCAATCAGGGAAACTTCATGCCGGCTCTCCTGAGTTCATTTATAGCCAACATTGCCTCACGGCTTGGTTTGGCGATCGACGCGAACTCGATAAAAACGATCTCAAAGTTGTCAAACAGCTCGGTCTCAAGTTTCACGGCAGCAATGCGTGGCCACAATTTCGCAGTTTCCAGCCGGGCTATTATCCGTGGCATCTCACGGAAAGTGAGGCGAGGTATCTAACTCTGTGCTTGGAACAGGCACGAGACGTTGCGCTATGTCTTGAGGAGGATCCAGATTGGCTTTCCGCCCCGAATAAGAATCATTACCTTGTTCGCGTTCCGGTCGACGACCCTTCACAATCAGGCAAGGCACACGAGAATTCGACTGCTGGCCAACCGGCCGATTCGAACTCGTTGATGGGCCAGCAGCTGCTTTTTAAACCGTTTGACGAGCCGCACAGATGGCAATGGAAGAACGAGTGGTTAAAGCCGCCGCCGTTGACCCGGGCCAAAGTCCGCTCCTATTCCATTGATGAAATCCGCTTGCAGCGCATCAAAAATACCAGTCTAGCGCCACACGGTATTTGGGAAGTTGACGCCTTCCATGCGCCTAACCCTGTTGACGGTGACAACCGGCCTTTTTTCCCGTACACATTCTTGTGCGCAGACCACGAGTCGGGATTTATTTTCGACTCCGTCTTGGCTGAGCCATCGATGTGGCAAACGGAATTTTGCAAAGCTTTTCTTGAGAGCATTGAAACCCACAAGCTTGTTCCAAGCACTTTGTGGGTGCGGAAAGAAGAATTACGGGAGCTGTTTGAACCTGTGGCAACCCGGCTTGGCATCGAAGTGCGACTGACGAAAAAACTTCCAGCTATTGACCGGGCGAAACGAGAACTACTCAAGTTTCTCAAAAGCCGAGGATAGGAGGCAGCGCGCCAGAAGCATTTCGTTTAGGATGGAGAGCCCCACTGTGTGTGAATACTACAACAAAACTGCCGTTGTCGTTGAGAAGTTGGACTCTGACGAACAGTTCCCGTGCGAGTGGATTTCCGAAGAAGAAGGCCCCGGAGCCTGTGATCAGCAAGCTGTTTATGCCGTCTCCGAATGGTACGTCGAAGATCATTTGTGCGACCTTCACAAGGAGAATACGGAAAAAGAGATGGAAGAAGGTTTAGCGGATTTCATGGCAGACGTCGGATTCGGTTCCCAATTCGAAATCCGTCCGATCAAACAGGAAGAGACTTGCCAATACATCGCGCCCTCTGCAACAGACTGGAAACCGTGCGGGGAAAAGGCACGCCACGCTAAATATGTACTCGAGAAATGGCTGGTCTGCCCTGAACATGCCACCGAGATGGGACACGAATCAGAAAAGGCATGATGCCTGTCCCAATATCAAAGGTTTAAAACGAACCGTAGATAAAACAAGGAGACTTCCCATGGCTCAATCGTTTAACATTGTCGAGGCGACCATCGACGATATCCACGCAGCTTACAAATCCGGCCAACTCACTTGTCGCCAACTTGTCCAGATGTATCTCGATCGCATCGAGGCGTTCGACAAGAAAGGCCCGGCTATCAACGCGATTATCACGACAAACTCCGACGCGCTCAAAGAAGCCGATCGACTCGACGCCGCTTATAAAGCTTCCGGCCCGGTGGGTCCGCTGCACGGCATTCCGGTGATCGTCAAAGACCAGGCCGATGTCAAAGGCATGCCGACCACGCTCGGCTCGGTGCTGTTTAAAGACTATTATCCCGACCGCGATTCTTTCGTCGCCGAAAATCTGCGAAAAGCGGGCGCCGTGATTTTGGGCAAAGCCACCCTCGGTGAACTGGGCGGCGGCGATACGCACGGTTCGCTCTTCGGCTCGACTCGCAACCCGTACGACATGGAACGCACGGTCGGCGGTTCCTCCGGAGGTTCCGCGGCATCGGTTTCGGCCAATTTTTCGACGGTAGGTGTGGGTCAGGAGGGTTTGGCGTCGATCCGCAGACCATCGACCTGGAACGGAATCAGCGGCATGCGACCTTCTGCCGGTCTGGTCAGCCGCGGCGGAGTTTACGGTTGCTGGCCGGAAGTTTTTGGTTCTCTCGGCCCGATGGCACGCACGGTCAAAGACCTAGCGACGCTCTTAGATGTGATGGTCGGCTACGATCCCGAAGATCCTATTACGGCGCGCGGCGTCGGCCACATTCCCGACACGTTCACAAAATTTTTGACCAAAGACGGCCTAAAAGGCGCCCGCCTCGGAATTCTGCGCGAGTCCATCGGTCTCCACGCCGAACCCGAGTCTGAAGACTTTAAAAAAATCTCTGAGGTCTTCGACAAAGCTGTCGGAGAGCTCAAAGCGGCCGGCGCCGAGATCATCGATCCGATCGTGATTCCGAAAATCAAAGAGTTACTCGCCAAGCGCTCCGGCGGTCCAGGTGACAGCGATCAATCGTTCAAGAACTACTACGGCCGCAGCGCCAAAGCACCGTTCAAGACGGCCCAGGACGTCATTGCGTCGACCGACTTCGCCAAAGTCGTCAAACACTCGCAGGAACGTTTTAAGAGAAATCCGGACGCCACGAAGCATTACGAAAGCCTGCGCGCCCAAGACGAATTAATGACCCATTTCTTGAAAGTCATGGCCGATCACAAACTCGACGCCATTGTGCACAAAGCAGTTGAGCATCAGCCGACCCTAATCAAAGACGGCGTCAACCCGCCCTTCGTCGATCAAAAAGGCGCGCCGCATCTGAACACTTTTTTAGTCTACGTTCCGACCATTGTCGTTCCCGCGGGATTCACGCGGGATAACCTGCCGGCGGGCGTTTGTTTTATCGGTCGACCCTACGATGATGGCAATTTGATCAAGTTTGCCTACGCCTACGAACAGGCGACCCATCATCGTCGCCCGCCCGCGAGCACGACACCGCTTTGAAGGCAAAAGTAAAAAGCCAAAATTAATATTCAGTCTCTTGTGCCTTTCTTCGCTTTTACGATAATCGAAGCGATGACTCGTGCAATTTCATCGGCTTATCTTAAGAGGATTTTGCACGCACCATTCGATAGTTCACCGGAGGCATCTAGCAAACGCAACCAATATAAGGTCTCACGGGTTTCCTTAAGGGCTAGGCTGTACGTACTTATGAAGTCCGCCCGGCTCTGCCCGGCCTGGGCTTCCTGCACGTTCGCTCCAAGCGACGCCCCTGATTTCAACAATTGTTGTGCCAAAATTCGAAGTGACGAGATTTTGAGTCGCGACTACGGCATAAACGAAGGATGTCCAAAGCAAACTAAAGGTCCTTTCTCTTATGTCTCGCGGCGGTTCTCCGTCTTTCACTTTTTACTTTTGCCTTTTTACTTTTTCCTTCTCTCAATCTCCCAACGCCGGCATCACCTTGGTCCCGAATAATTCGATGGAGCGGGTCACCTGGGCATGGCTGAGACCGCCGAAGCTGAACATGCCGACCAAGCTGTCCGGTCGCGTCGCTTCGATCATTGAGCGCGCCTTTCTGACGACCGTTTCGGGGCTGCCGATGAGCGAGGTTCCCCATTCGTCGAGCCTCTTCACAGTCAGGCCTCCGGGAAAATAGGCGAAGCGTTCGGTGAAGCGGGGAAGATCGTCTGCAGTGATGGATTCGCCACGCCAGACATTGTCGGTGGCCAGTTGCCAGAAGCGGGTGATTTGCGGGGGGGCCTCCGTCCATGCCTGTTCATCGGTCTCGGCAACATAAATATCCCGCACCATGATCGCGTCGCCAGCGTCCGTGTTGCCGAGTGCGGCTCGCTCCCGATAGGCTTTGATGGCCCGAGCACAATTAGCGAGGGGTTGGCGCGACAGCGCCAGGTTCCAGCCCCGGCGCGCCACCATCGACGGGCTCTCGGGCGACGTGGCGCCGTAATAGATCGGCGGGTGCGGTCGCTGCAGCGGCCGTGGGCGGCACGAGATGTCAACATAGTTCCAGGCCTTGCCGGAGTAGGTGAATGTGTCCTCCGTCCAGGCACGCCGGAGGATTTCGATACCTTCCTCGAAGCGGGCCTGAGCCGTGTCGCGATCGAGTCCATGCTTGAGGTCATCACGCGGCACCCCGCGACCGAGTCCCA
>WNFP01004349.1_pt1 | contig 11412 bp, 10 predicted proteins | sample 5400201 | NCBI WGS metagenome assembly WNFP01 (sample SAMN13153355, study PRJNA577476) | soil metagenome | isolation source: 115 cm saprolite under Madrone tree | place: USA:California | collected 2016-06-14
GCCGACGCGGCCGAGCGGCGTCGTGGCGGCGGCCTGCGCCGTGAACGCGTCGATCTGCTCGTCGGTCATGAGCCTGTTGTACGCGGGCGTGACGACCGTGCCGGGGCTGACGACGTTCACGCGGATCTTCCGCTCCCTCAAGTCGACGGCCCACGTCCGCGCGAACGAGCGCAGCGCCGCCTTGCTGGCCGCATAGACGCCGAATGCGGGCAGCCCCTTGATCGACACCATCGACGCGTTGATCACAATGGAGGCTCCCGCGGGCATGAGGGGAAGCGCCTTCTGCACGGTGAACACCGTGCCCTTCACGTTGACGTCGAACGTCTGGTCGAAGTGCGCTTCGGTGATGTGGCCGAGCGGCGCGAACTCCCCGAGGCCGGCGTTCGCGAAGAGCACGTCGATCCGCCTCTTCTTCTCCCGAACCGTCGCGAAGAGACGGTCGAGGTCGTCGAGGCTCGAGACGTCGCCCTGCACGCCGGTGACGTTCCGGCCGATGGTTTTGACGGCGGCGTCGAGCTGATCCTGACGCCGCCCGGTGATGAAGACGTACGCGCCTTCAGCGACGAAGCGCTCGGCCGTGGCGAGTCCGAGGCCGCTGTTGCCGCCGGTGATGACCGCGATTTTCCCGTCGAGCTTGCCCATGGAGTCTCCTTTGCCGCGATATTCTGTATCGATCGATACGGAAGTACGCAGCTGGCAACGCTGAGTCAAGCGGGGTATTGTATCGATCGGTATGGAACTAACGAGAACGGTCGGCCGCCCGCGGTCGTTCGACGCAGACGCGGCTCTCGATCGCGCGCTGCATGTGTTCTGGCGAAAGGGTTACGAAGGAGCCTCGCTCTCGGACCTGACGAAGGCGATGCGCATCAATCGCCCCAGCATGTATGCCGCCTTCGGAAACAAGGGAGAGTTGTTCCGCAAAGCCGTCGAGCGCTACGACAACGGCCCCGCGACGTACGTCCGCGACGCTCTCGAGCGGCCGACCGCGCGCGCGGTGGTCGAACGGTTGCTGGAAGGGGCGGTCGATCTAGTGACGGATCCGCGGAATCCGAGCGGATGCCTCATGGTGCAAGCGGCGCTCGCTTCGGGAAAGGTCGGCGAAGCGGCTCGCCGCGAGCTCGCCGGACGTCGCGCCGCGGGTGTCGCGACGATCCGACGGCGGTTCCGCCGCGCGATCGCCGAAGGCGACCTGCCCGCCGACGCGGACGCGGCCGTTCTCGCCCGCTTCGTCGCGACCGTTATGCACGGCATGGCGGTGGAAGCGGCGAGCGGTGCCAGCCGAAAGGAGCTCCGGCGAGTCGCCGCGATGTTCCTCCGCGCTTGGCCGAGCTGCGTAGACTGATCGGTGGAACGTGCCGCTGAAACCTACAAAGGAGGACATCGATGAATCGATCGTGGAAGTACTCCGTGGCGCCGCTTCTGATAATCGGGTCGTTTCTCGCCGGTCGCGGCTTCGCGCAGGATCGCGCCACTGTCGTTCCGGGAATGAAAGTATTGCTCGAGAATGACTGTGTTCGGGTTCAGTACCACGACGTCGCGGTGGGTCAGACCGTCCCTATGCACTCTCACCCGAACTACGTCGTCTACACCCTGGAACCTTTCAAGGCGCGCATCAGGCTCAAGGACGGGACCGAGCGCATCAGCGAGCGCAAAGCCGGCGAGGCCTATTGGAATCCGCCGATCACGCACTCTGTGGAGAATCTCGGCGATACTCCGATTCACAATCTAATAATCGAGTTGAAGTCGGGCGGGTCCTGCCATTGAGGTCGAAGTGTCACGTCACGGCTGGTCGTCGGCGAGGGGTGCAATGACGGTATCCTCGAGGAGCGCGTCGACCGCGCCGCGATCGACTGCTTTTAGACGCCGGTAGCTCTCGCGCAGCGATTGCAGGCACTTCCCTTGGTACGGAAACGGGCGCTGCACCCACTGCCGACCATCGACCGTGCACTCGACGCGGTCGGCACCGGCTTCGAGCGCCGCCGCGTTGGCGACGAGGAACGGCATGTACACGCGTCCGACCTCCGCGAGCAGCTCGCGCACCGGATCGGGCACGCGATCGCGCGCCATCCACTGCTCGTCCACAGGCTCGAGACCCGAGAGGTCTTCCATCCCATCGACCCATGCGACGACGCGCGGGGCGACGTCGAGCGCGATCGCCGACGGCGTCGGATCGAATCCGACGAGCTGCGTGAGCTGACCGTAGAGCGCGAAGTCCGACGCACCCGGGCGGCCGCCCATGACGAATCGCGAAGACGTGAGATGCCGATCGAGCAGGCGTAGCAGGCGCCGATAGCTCTCCTCGATGACGGGCGCGGTCGTCTCGTTCGAGCCGACGACGCCGAGGCGCCCGATCTGGCGCTCTGCGAAGCTCTTCCCGGCGGCGACGGATTCCTCCTCGGGTCCGTCAGTCCGGAACCAGCGCGGCAGGATCGCCGCCGCGCGCGCAATGTCCGCGGCGTATGCCCAGCGATAGTGGAACATCGCCTTCGTCAGCCACTCGTCGGCGTAGTCCTCGAGGAGCGCATCGAGGAACGCGATTGCGGGATCGGGGGGAATTACGCTGCGGCCGGCGTACATCGCTTCCAGACGGCGGATCAGCGGCGTCGAGTCGATGACGGCCTCGTCCGCGGCAGCGGGGAAGATGAGCTGCGGCAAAAGCGGGACGCGCGCCTGCGGCAGGCGTCGGCTCTCCGGCGAGCCGTGCATCACCCACGCGTGGGGAATGCGCCGGTAGCGCAGCACGGCGCGCATCTTCCGACTGTAGGGCGAGCCCGGGACGCCGACGATGCGCAGGGGTTGCTCGGTCATGACCTCACGGGAGCGCCGGCCGCGTGCGTCCGAATCCGGTCGCCTGCTCGAACGCGTGGGCGATCTGCAGCACGCCGAGGTCGTCGCGCCCGCGGCCGACGATCTGGATCCCGACGGGAAGTCCTTCAGGCGTGAAGCCGGCGGGCACGGAGATCGCCGGACAGAAGGTCACGGTGATCCAATACGCCGACTTCATCCAGGAGAGGTAGTGCTCCATCGGCACGCCGTCGATCTCCTTCGGCCAATCGAGCGTGACGTCGAACGGGGGCACCTGATTCACGGCGCACACGAGGAACTCGTACTTCTCCTGGAACCGCCGCACGCGCTCCATGAGCTCGCCGTGCTGGACCATCGCCTTCGCGATGTCGGCGCCGCTCAACCGGCTGCCCGACTCCACCTCCCAGATCGCCTCGGGCTTCATCTGATCGCGAAAGCTCTCGAGGAGGAATCCCAGACGATTGGACGACATCCACTTGCGGATGTCGACGAAGATGTCGTCGGCGCCACCGAGATCGGGACACGCGTCTTCGACGATGCAGCCGAGATCCTCGAAGATTGTGCGTTGTCCGTCGAGCACGGTGCGAACGCGGGGATCCAACGGCAGCCCACCGAGATCGGGGCACCAGGCCACACGCACGTCATGAAGGTCGCGATCGAGTGGCTGCGTGAACGCGCCGGGCTCCGATTGGCGGCAGCCGGGGTCGCGCGCGTCCGCGCCGGCCATGACGCTGAGCAGGAGCGCCGCGTCGGCGACCGAACGCGCCATCGGCCCCTTCACCATGAAGCCGACGAACGGGAACGGATGTGGCGCGAGCGGCACGAGTCCAACCGTCGGCCGAAACCCGACGACGTTGTTGAAGTTGGCGGGATTGCGGAGCGACCCGCCGTAGTCGCTGCCGTCGGCGAGGGGCAGCAACCCGGCGGCGAGCGCCGCTCCCGCGCCGCCGCTCGAGCCGCCCGCGCTCTTCGTCGTGTCGTACGGGTTGAGCGTCCGTCCGTACACCGCGTTGTACGTATGTGACCCCATCCCGAACTCGGGCACGTTCGTCTTGCCGATCGGAATCACACCGGCCTTCCGTAGCCGCTCGACGATCACCGTGTCTTCGAGCGGCATGAAGCTGCGGAGAATCGGCGAGCCGAGCGTGAGCGGAAACCCGACGGCGGCCTCGAGGTCCTTGAACGCGAACGGCAGGCCGTGGAGCGGTCCGACTTTCTCGCCGGTCGCGTTGCGCCGATCGGCGGCGTCGGCCAAGGCCAGGCACGCGTCATCGTCGAGCTTCGCAACGATGGCGTTGAGCGTCGGGTTCAGCCGCTCGATCCGTCGCAAATGCGCCGCCATCAACTCGTGCGCCGAGAGCCGGCGCTCGCGGATGAGCGTCGTCAGCTCGCGTGCACTGAAGAAACACAGATCGTCGATGTCGCCGGGCGAGATCATTACAGATCGTCGGCGTCGAGCGAGGTCATCGTCGCGCGCGCGCGCCGGGGTTGCTCGGTCGTCTCTTTCCTTTCATACAACGACGATGGCCCTATACCCGACCCAGGAGCAGATCCAAACGTTGATGCGCGGCCCGGCCGACCAGCCGGTCGTGATGGTGAATCTCTTGACCTTCAAACCCACGGCCGACGCGCCCGACGAGGGTGTCTCCGGTGAGGAGGCGTATCGACGGTACGCCGAGAAGATGCGCGCCTTCGTCGAGTCGAAAGGCGGACGCTTCATCTGGATCGGGCGCGTCGATTCGCAGGTGATTGGCACCGGCTGTGAGGGCTTTCAGATGGTCGGCCTCGTCGAGTACCCGTCGCGTCAAGCATTCCTCGCGATCGCGACGGATCCACACGTGCAGGAGATCGGTATCCACCGCGCCGCCGGCCTCGAGAGTCAGTGGCTGATCGCGACGACGACGGGGGAGTAGCGAGAATTCAGCGCGGCGTGAGGAGCACGACCGGAATGTTGCGCGTGCTCCCTGCCTGGTACGTATCGTACTCGGGCCACTCGGCCGTCATGATCGGCCAGACCCGCCGCTTGTCCTCGGCTGTGCCGGCGCGGGCGCGCACGGGAATGACCTTGTCCCACACCTGAATCTTGACGTCGGGGTGCGCGACCAGGTTCTCGTACCATCCTGGATTTTCGGGCGCGCCGCCCTTCGATGCCACGAGAATGTAGTCGTTGCCGTCTCGACCATAGATGAGCGGGAACTTCCGCGTCTCGCCGGACTTCCGACCGGTCGTGTGCAGGATGAGGCAGGGCGTGTCGTTCCAGTCATGCCCGACCTTGCCGCCGGTCGCTTCGTACTGGCGGACGTGCTCGTCACCAAAGAGGCTGTAGTCACGCATGTCGCGAGAGTGCCACGGCCGCGCAGGCGATGCGATGCCCCTGCGACGATGCGCCGAGCGGCCGTGTCCAGGGTCGATGCCATGTCCACGATCGATGCGATCCGATCGTCAGGTGACGGCGAAGCATCGTCGGTACGCCTGCGGACTCGTGCCGACGGTACGCCCGAAGTGCTCACGCAGCACCGCCGACGATCGGAATCCCGCGCCCGCCGCGACGCGCTCGATCGAGAGGTCCGTCGTCTCGAGGAGACGCTGCGCCCGGCGGATGCGCGCGCGCGCGACCCAGAGCGCTGGCGTCGTGCCCACCTGCTGACGAAAGCGGCGGCTCAGGGTTCTGGTGCTCATGCCGGCGCGGCGCGCGATCACAGGCAGCGAAAGGTCCCGGTGGGCGTTCTGCTCGAGCCACGCGAGGAGCGCGCTCATCGACGTGCCGTCGCTCGCCGGCGGCGCGTGGACGATGAACTGCGCTTGGCCGCCGGCGCGCTCGAGCGGCATCACGGCGGCGCGGGCGACTTCCGCCGCCGCCTCCGCGCCGAGATCGTGGCGCACGAGATGGAGGCAGAGATCGAATCCCGCCGCGGCGCCGGCCGACGTCAGCACGCTGCCGTTATCGACGTAGAGCACGTCCGCATCGACGTCGATCCGCGGGTGGCGCCGCGCGAGCTCGGGTGCGCTGCGCCAGTGCGTCGTCGCGCGCAGGCCATCGAGTGCGCCCGTCGCGGCCAGGACGAACGCGCCGCTGCATATCGACGCGACTCGCGCCCGGCGGTCGACGGCGCGGCGAATCGCGCGCAGCAGCGTTGCTGGAATCGCGCGGTCGACATCCTCGACGCCGGGGATGATCACCGTGTCGGCGCGGCTCAGCAACGAGAGCCGCCACGGCACGTTCAGCGTGACGTATTGCGAACGTACCGCCGGCGCCATGCTGCAGATCCGGACGTCGTATGGCGCGTGGCCGTCGGCGCTACGTACGCGGCCGAACACCTCACACGGCGTCGCGAGATCGCCAAGCACCACGCCATCGAAGGCGACGACCGCGACGTTGTGTCGCCGCCGTCGCCCGACGCGCATCCTCTTTGGCGAGAATCCTGCGAACGATGTCGTTTGAGCCACTGGTCGAATCTGTCACAGTTCATATGATGCGGCCAGGAGGAACGATGCTCATGCACCACGCGCCGCCGCTCCACGTCATGGACTACATCGGTCCGGCCATCGGAGCCGTCCTCTTCGTGCTCGTCATGTCCCTCCTGAAGGAGCCGGCGCGGCGGAGATTCAACGCCATCTTCATGGCCGGCGCGGCCGGCGTGTATCTGAGCGGCGGCTTCGGTCCATGGGAATTGCTCTATCCCGCGATCGCGGCGCCGGTCGCGTATCTCGGCCTCCGCTCGTACCGATACATCGGGGTTGGCTGGCTGATGCACGCCGGCTGGGACGTGCTGCACCACTTCTGGGGTAATCCGATCTGGCCGTTCATGCCCACGTCGTCGTTCGGCTGCCTGGTCTTCGACGTGCTCATCGCGATCTGGTTCTTCGCCGGCGCGCCCGACGTATTGCCGCGATCGCGTACGGCGTCGTGAGAGGCACTCTCGCGCGACGATTGCCGGGCGCGAGGCGGCCGGTAGCGGCCTCGGCTCGTCGGACTACGTGCCGAACGCGAAGCGCTCGCCGACGAGCTTTTCCGAGACCTCCCAGAGACGCTCGGCGTTCTCGCGTTCGAGCGCGTATGACTTGACGCCGTCGAGCGCGTCGGGCGCGTCGTTCACCGTGGCTATGTGGCAGTCCTCGAGATAGAGACCGCCGCGGCCCTCGAGCTCCGGTGCGGTCGCGGCGAAGACCGACGTCGCGGCCCCGGCTTCTATGGATTTGAACTTCATCCCGCGGGTGCGCGTTTGGAGGAACTGAAAGTCTTCCTGCTGTAGGTGTCGACTGAGCTCGGTCACGATGCCGCCCGGATGCAGCGCATTGGCGTGCACGCCGCGAGCCCCGAGGCGTCGCTCGAGGCCGACCGCGAAGAGCACGTTCGCCGTCTTCGACTGACCGTAGGCGCGCCACTTGTCATAGGGTCGGTGCTCGAACTGGATGTCTTCGAAGACGACCGGCGACATGTGATGGCCGCGCGAGCTCACCGAGACTATGCGGCTCGGCGCGCTCCGGAGGAGAGCCGGGGCGAGCAGACACGTCGTCAGGAAGTGGCCGAGGTGGTTCGAGCCGAACTGCAGCTCGAAGCCGTCCGCCGTCTTCGCCGGCGGGGAGGCCATCACGCCGGCGTTGTTGACGAGGATGTGCAGCGTCGGGTGGCGCGCGAGAACGCGTTCCGCGAAGGCACGAATGTCCTTCAACGAGCCGAGCTCGAGCTCCTCGACCTCGACGTGCAGGTTTCCCGTCGCGGCGCGAATGCCCGCCGCGACCGCCTCGCCTTTGGGCACGTCGCGGGCGGTGAGAATCACGTGCGCGCCGCGCTCGGCGAGAACGCGCGCCGTCTCCTGCCCGAGTCCGCTCGACCCGCCGGTGACGAGCGCCACCTTGCCGGTCAAGTCGATGCCGTCTGCGACCTCGCTCGCGGTGGTCTCCGCGCCGAACTTCGTCGTATCACGCATGGCCATCCTCCTTGGTTCACGTCTCGCGTCGATTCACCTCAGAATACACTCCGGGCTCAGGCGCGCGCGCGTCGTCGTGGTCCCGCTCGCCGAATGCGGCGGATCGGCGCCGCATCGAGGAACGTATCACGCAGCGGATCGTCGGGCGGGAGCGAGTCGGCGAGGGCGAGAACGATCGCCTCTGCGCGTGACCGCTCGGCTTCCGCGGCGCGCTCATCCTTCGCGTGTCGATGGAGATCGGCGCGGGTGGCATGCACGCGCCACGCCGTCGTGGGGATTTCGAACTTGTGCACGACGCCGAGACCTTTCTCGATGCTCTCCTCCGCGCCCGCCCAATCCTTCTCGGCCATGCGCACGCGTGCGTCCAGCTCCCATGCCAGCGCGTGCAAGTTCGGCTCGGCGGTGGAGAAGGCGGAGCGCAGAAAGCGGTCGGCGTCGCGGCGCGCTCTGCGGAGGTCTCCGGATGCCAACGCGACGTTGCTCAGCCCGAGCTCGGCGTGCATCCGCCAAAACCAATGCAGGAAGAACTTCGGGATTCTCTTTGCGTCGAGGACTTTGGCGAAGCTTCGCGCGGCGTCGTCGTACTTCCCTCGCTCCAGCGCGGCGTACCCGGCGGCGATCGCGCCCACGCTTTGTGAGGGTCCGCGCCAGTAGACGGCGATACTGCGCGCAGCCATCCCGCCGCAGAGCTCGCGGGCGCCCGCGAAATCGAAGACCGACGTTCGCAGCCACGCTTCGCGGGCAAGGAAGAGCCATGGCTCGTTGCCGTTCGCCTCGGCGAGGTCCCTTCCCGCGCGCAGCAGTCGCAGCAGCTCGCCGAGGCGGCCCAGATGCAGCAGTGCCAGCGATCTGACGCTCAGCGCGAACATCGGCACCATGATGCTGGTGGACTCGTGCTGCTTCGGGATGCTGGCGTCGAGATTCGCGGGGGCGCCCGCGCATTCGCCTCGCATGACCTGCAGCTGCGCGTAGGCCACCCGGTCGAAGGCCGGCGGTCCATCGGCGCTCAAGCGGTGGATCGTCTCGTTCGCGGATGCGCAGATCTCCCAATCCTTCGCGCGCCAGGTGTCGTACGTCAGCCGGATACCGGCAGCGAGCATCTCGGTGCGCGTGTGCAGCAGCGGATCGTCCAGAGTGGCGCTGAGGCGGACGGCCTCCTCGATTGCGGCAATGCCGCGGTCGGGATCGAGAACGCCAAACGGACGGATCAAGCTTCTGAGCGCGTGGACTCGAGCAGAGGTGGAGCCGGCGTCGGCTGCGCGCGTCGCGGCGGCTTCGCATGCTTTGGCGCACTCGATCCACGCACCGCGTCCGTAATGCGCATCGCCGATGCGTTGCAGCAGCTCGATCTCCAGCGCGCTGCTCGTGTCGGCGCCGAGGTGGTGAACCAACGACAGCGCCTGCTGGAGCACCCGGAGTGCGTCGGCGTAGGCGAAGCGGCCGGCGGCGTTCTCGGCCGCGAGGATCAGGTAGCGGATAGCCCGGCTGTAATCGCCCGCCTCCTCGAAGTGCCAGGCGAGCGCGCCCGCGATGGCGGTCGTCTGCGCGCCGTACACGGATTCGAGCCATTCGCCGACCCGCCGGTGCATTCGACGGCGGCCTGCGGTCGGCACCCGCTCGGCGATGGCGTGCGGATACAAGCTGTGGGTGAAACGATAACGCGCGACGGTCGCTCCGTCCGGCCGTACTGACGGTTCCGCGCCCGCCACGAACTGCCCGGCTCGTGCGAGCGAGTCGCAGCGGTCCTCGATGGTCAGCGGGTTCTCGTCGAGCCCGGCCGCAATGGACGCGCTGGTGAATTCGTTCCCGAGCACGCTCGCCGCTTCGAGCAAGCGCTGCGCCTCGGGTTGCAGGCGATCCATCTGCATGTCGATCAGCGCGCGCAGGCTCTCGGGGACGGTGCGGAGGATCTCGGCGAGCGGCTTTTTCAATCGCCAGAGGCCGCCGTCATCCGGCTCCAACACACGACGAGCGACGAGCTCGTCCACCACCCGCACCATGAAGAGCGGATTGCCGTCCGTCTGCTGGTGCACCGCGCGCGCGAGCGCGGACGGAAACGCATGGCCGGCGAACCGTTGCTCCAGGTATGCGGCGACGTACTGCTCGCGCAGGAACGTGAGGGCGACGTCCTCGCCCTGGCGGCGCACGCGCAGCTCCTGAATCAGCGTGCGCAGCGGATGCGGCTTCACGACATCCGCAGGTCGATAGCTGCCGACGATCAGGAGACGCGCCGCTTCCTGGCGGTGCGCGAGCATCCTCAGCAGGTCGAGGGTCGAGTAATCGCTCCAGTGGAGATCCTCGAGCACCAACAGGAGCGGCGTCGTGGCGGTCAGCGTCTCGACGGCTTCCGCCATCTCCCGCAACATCCGCTCCTTGGTGACACCGAGGAGCTCGCGCGACGGCGTCTCGCGATCGCGTCGGTCTCCCAACCAGGGCAGCTGCGTCAACCAGCTGGGGGCGTGAGTCTCGAGGACACGGAGCACGCGGTCGGCGCCCGGCTCGCGCAGCAGTCGTCCGAGCGCCTCGAGCACGGGCAAGTACGTTTCCGCGGCCCCGTAGTGCTCCAGGCACGCGCCGCGCGCGATCGACAAATCCGGATCGGCTGCGGCGCGCGCGATGAGCGCGTCGAGCGCCGCCGTCTTGCCGATGCCCGCTTCACCGGAGAGAAACACGATCTGTCGCCGGCCGGCGAGCGCGCTCGTGAGCCGGTCCTCGAGCTTCGCGAGCAGTCGCTCCCGGCCGACCAGCATGGCAGCCGCATCGGCCGCCGCCGCGACCAGCGCCGGGCGGGTACGCCGCGCGATGAAGCGATAGCCCCGCCGTGGCACCGTCTCGATGAAGCGCGGCGCCGCCGAGTCGTCCTCGAGCGCGCGGCGGATCTCCAAGATGCTCACCTTGAGCACGCCGCCGGTGACATGAGTATTCGCCCAGCCGGCCCGCAGCAGCTCCGCCTTCGTGACGAGCGTTCCGCCGTCTTCCACCAGACGCCGCAGTACGGCGAACGCCTTCGGAGTGAGCGCCACCGCTTTGCCTTCATGCAGGAGACGCTCGTTGGCGAGGTCTAAGGAGAATCCCTCGAACGTCAGCTGTCGATCTGCGTCCATCAGCGCGACCAAACCGCTTCCTTACCGCGTTCTAACCGCAATCTGACTCTCGTTCCATCGTGTGTGCCGCGGGAGCGCCCTACCGTCGTTTGCATTGGACGAACGAAACCCGTGGCGCAACGAGCCACACAACACGACACGAAGGAGAACGACGATGGGAAACACGATTGGGTACACGAACCTCAAGGCGCGCATTCTGGCGGCGGCGTTGTGCACGCTGGTCGGAAGCGCAAGCACGGCGCACGCCGCGTTCGTCAAGGGAACGAATCGCGACGATGTGCTCTTCGGACTCGATGACGACACCCAGGCGAACGCGCAGATCCAGCCCGCCGGCGTCGCCGCCGATCAAAGCCTCGACAAGGCCGACCTCATCGAGGGCGGCAACGGCGATGACGTCCTCATCGGTCTCGGCGGCAGCGACGTGCTGCTCGGCGGCAACGGCGACGACATCCTCGTCGGCGGCACCGAGCAGTTCGTGACGCCGAACAGCGACATAATGATCGGCGGCCCCGGGAACGACATCGCCATCTGGCGCGGCGGCGACGGCAGCGAGGCCTTCGACGGCGGTTCCG
>WNFP01004352.1_pt1 | contig 11409 bp, 9 predicted proteins | sample 5400201 | NCBI WGS metagenome assembly WNFP01 (sample SAMN13153355, study PRJNA577476) | soil metagenome | isolation source: 115 cm saprolite under Madrone tree | place: USA:California | collected 2016-06-14
CATGGGTGGCGTGAGGCAGCAGTTCATGTCGAGCGTCAACATTCGGATGGTCCAGTACAGCGTCACCGTGTTCGAACAGTTCCCGGACTGCCAGTTTCGGCAGCGGGGATATCTGTTTCTGGCCAACGAGGCCAACTGGATGAAACTTCAGCGGCGATTCGAAATTCAAAAATCACTTGGCGCTGAATGCACACAGTTGACTGTGGCGGATATCCGAAAACTGGTGCCGGAACTTCGCTGCGACGATCTTGTGGGCGGATTGTTAGGGCCGAAGGACGGCTACGTTGACCCCCGCGCCGCTCTTCGACTCTTTCGCAAGAAGGCCGAAGAACTCGGGGCGACCTATATCTCAGACGAAGTCGAGAAGATCGAGAAGGGCGCAATTCATGGGACCAAATCCGGACGGATCGCCACAGATCGCGTGGTCATCGCGTCCGGGGCGTTTTCCGCGACGGTCGCGGAACTGGCTGGTGTTCAATTGCCAATCACACCCGTGCGCCAGCAGCTATTCCGATGTACCTTGCCGAGGCTATGGGCCTATGAATTTCCTGTGGTGATCGATCCGGGTGGCGTTCACTGGCGCAGCGACTGGAATAATGAGATCGTCATCGCCAAAACGAAACCGGATGAGCTGCCGGGCGTGCGGTTCGGCTGCGATATCGAAAGGTTCTATGAGGATTTTCTTCCGGACCTTGTGCGGCGGCTTCCGGAGTTTCGCGATCTGAAGCTCGTCTTCGGCTGGGGTGGCCTGTATGAAATGACACCCGACCACAATGGAATCATCGACAGGCATCCCGAGATGGATTGGCTTTACTTCGCCGCCGGCTTCAGCGGTCACGGCCTGATGATGTCTCCCGCGACGGGCAAGCTCATGTCCGAATTGATCCGCACCGGCCGCTTTCAGACCGTGGATGCCTCGCCATTGTCCTTTTCGCGCTTCCGGCGCAACGAGTTATTTTGGGACGAGGCAATGATTTGAAGAACGCGGGCTAAAGCCCGCGACTACATTGGGGACGAACATGGTTCCCAAAGTGACGAACATGGTTCCCCAAATGTAGTCGCGGGCTTTAGCCCGCGTTCCGAAGATCCAGCTCCAGAAAAAGCGTTTCAGGTACGGGACTCTTGTAATACGGCGGGATTTCCTCGAAGCCGAGCGAACGATACAACCCGATCGCGGCGTCCATCGTTCCCCGAACCGTGTCCAGCCGCATGGCCGTGTATCCGGTGCGGCGCGCTTCTTCGATCAGATGGAGCGCAAGTTTGCGCCCGAGCTGGTGACCGCGAAATTCCGGACGCACGTAAAGTCTCTTCATCTCGCACACCTGCGGTTCCAGCCGTTTCAGCGCGACACATCCTGCGGCCTTACCATCGAACCGGCACAAGATCAAACGGCCGTGGGGTAAGCTATACTCACCCGGCAAGCCCTGCAGCTCCTGGTCGAAATCCTGGAAGCATAAACTGAAATTCAACGACTGCGCATACTCCAGGAACAGCGCGCGAATCTCGTCAATTTCAGGACCGGACTCGATGTGCAGAAATTCCATTTCTACTACTCACGGAACATGAAAAACACGGCACCTACGATCAGGCCGAAGGCGACGAGGTAATTCCATCGAAACTGTTCACGCAGGTATGTCATCGAAAACACCGAAAACACGACGAGAGTGATCACTTCCTGGATCGTTTTCAATTGCGCCGTCGAAAACTGGTATGAACCGATACGATTGGCTGGAACCTGGAAGCAGTACTCCACAAACGCGATGAGCCAGCTTATGACAATCGCGATCCACAACGGTGACTCGCGGAATTTAAGGTGTCCATACCAGGCAAAGGTCATAAAGATGTTGGATACGGTCAGCAGTAATATGGTTCTCACAGGGAGAATATAACTTACCGAGACCGTCAGAAGACGGTATTGTAGCTGGACTTACGCCGGGGCGATTTGCGTTATGCTAACCCCTATGAAGTTTCTGACCGAAGTTTCGGGACCGCCCTTAGCCGAGACCCCGTCTTCCAACTGGATCTTCGATCGTATCGAAGAATGGGCGAAGCGGTATCCGGACAGATTTGCCTTCGCTGTCGATCATCAAGACGACGTCACGGAGTTTGGCTATGCGGATGTGCTCGCTGAGGCTGCCGGCATTGCCGCAGAACTGGTGGCTAAAGGCGTCAAGCGCGGTGACCGGGTTGGAATCCTTATGGAGAACATCCCGCAGTGGGTATTCGTTCTCCTCGGAGCAATGCGCGTCGGCGCGGTGACTGTTCCCCTCGCCACGACCCTTCCCGAATCCACTGTCCATCGGTTCGCCGAACACGCCGGCTGCCGAATCCTTTTTGCGGATGAGCCGAATTTGGAAAAGGCTACGGCAGTTGCCCGGGCGCTCGGATGTGAGATTTCGTGCTGCACCCAGAGCCGGAATGCGAAATCCACCAGGAGCGCGACGACAAACAGGACCGGAAATTTCCCGGTTCCCTCACCCCAGGACACCGTCCTGATCATCTACACGTCCGGGACCACGGGCGATCCGAAGGGCGTGGAACTCACGTTGAGCAATCTCGTCTACGAAATCCAGGGCGCCATCGAAGCTATCGAAATGTCGCCGGACCACCGCATTCTCTCGGTTCTTCCCTTCTCTCACATTCTTCCACTTGTCGCCGCAGCTCTCGGTCCGTTGTGCGTGGGCGCCGGCGTCGTATTCCTTTCCTCGATATCGCCGCAGCGTATCGTCGAGGCCTTTCATCGTTATCGAATTACGTTCTTCATATGCGTCCCGCAGTTCTTCTATATGCTGCACAAACGGATCTTCTCCCAGGCGGCCGCGCAGCCGTTTCCGATGCGTCTGGTGTTCCGATGGATGATGGCCATCTCACGCCGTCTCGATAATCCGGTACTCCGTCGAAAGCTCTTCGCAAAAATCCACAACACGATCGGGCCCGATCTCAAACTTCTGGCCAGTGGCGGTTCCCGCTTCGATCCGCGCGTTGCGCAGGATTTGAACGATCTTGGCTACACCATGCTTCAAGCCTATGGCCTTACGGAAACCGCGGCGGCAGCGACGGCAACACCGGCGAGCGCCAATCGCATTGGTACGGTCGGGAAGCCGCTTCGGGGTGTGACCGTCCGCATCGATTCACCGGATGCAGAAGGAGTCGGCGAGGTCTGGATTCGTGGTCCGGTTTTGATGAAAGGGTATTACCGCGACGGGGTGCAAACTGCCGAGGCGATTCAGGACGGATGGTTGCACACCGGCGACCTGGGGTTCATCCACGCCGACGGGAACCTGACGATTACCGGCCGAAGCAAAGACGTAATCGTGCTCGCGAATGGGAAGAACATCTATCCGGAAGAGATCGAGACGCACTACTCTCAATCCCCTTATATCAAGGAAATGTGCGTTTTAGGGCTGACACAAGACGGCAGCGGGCCTTCCGGCGAGTCGCTGCATGCCGTCATTGTGCCGGACATGGACGAGTTTCGCAGGCGCGGCCAGACCTCCATCATGGAAATGATCCGATTCGAGATCGAGAACCTTTCGAAGCAGGTTCCGTCTTACTACCGCATCCATTCACTGTCAGTCCGTAATGAAGCCTTGCCCCGCACCGTCACACGGAAGCTGAGGCGATTCGAAATCCAGCAGGACGAGGCGGCGCGCCGCGAGACACAGCAGGAGCCGGCAAAGGGTGACGATCATCCACGATTTCGAGAGAAGATCGGTTCCGTCATTGCAGAACTCGTGCGGGAAAATAAACCGGAGGCCGGGGCGCTGGATCCTTTGATGAATCTCGAGCTCGACCTTGGATTCGATTCGCTTACTCGTGTCGAACTTCTCGGCCTGGCCGAGGCCCGGCTCGGAGTACATATCGAAGAGCAACAGGCAACTCGGATTTTTACTCTAGGCGAACTGATCGACGCATTCGAAACTTCGACCGCTTCCGACGCGTCTGCCGGCCGCAGCTGGAAAGAGATCCTTGATGTCGGATATGGCGACGAGCTCTATCGTCATTACATCCTGGGTGCGAGAACGCTCGTGAATCCGATGGGTCTGCTTGCAATGCGTTTTCTCAGGTTGTCGGCTCGCCTGCTTTTCCGAATGCGATATTACGGACTGGAGAAGATTCCTCAAACGCTTCCTTTCATTCTTTGTCCAAATCACGAATCATTTCTCGATGGACCGCTGCTGATTTCCACTCTGCCGCGCCGGGTCATCTATAAAATCTTCATTCTCGGCTACAGCGATTACTGGCAGAGCGCGATTTCCAGACGCATCGCTCAGCTTTGCAATATCGTCGCAATCGACCCGAATGTGAACCTCATCCGAGCCATGCAGGTTGGGGCCATCGGCCTCAAGCACGGCCGCGTGCTCCTGGTGTTTCCTGAGGGCACACGCTCGATCGACGGCCGCGTGACCGAATTCAAGAAAGGTGCCGCGATCCTGGGTTATGAGCTGGGAGTGCCGATTGTCCCCGTCGGAATTCGGGGTAGTTTTGAGTCCTGGCCGCGGGGCGGAAGTTTCCGATTTCGTCCTGTGGAGATCCACTTCGGGGATCCTATCAATCCACTGGCCTTCAGCCGGGCCGCCGACCCCTATGCTGCAGTCACGGAAGTACTTCAGGACCGGGTAAAGATGCTTTCGGATGACGGAGCGTGACGAAATTCGGGGACAGAGAATTTAGCCGCGGATTACGCGAATTACGCGGATGGGCGCGGCGTTACGGTAGATTTCCCTGTCGTGTAAGGATCTTGCGCGCCCATCCGCGTAATTCGCGTAATCCGCGGCTAATTCCCTTGTAACCTTTTTAGGCGTCAAGTCGTAAATAGCTTAGAATAGAGGCTTAGGGAAGACCAATCCCACCTGAAAATATGGACAGAAAATACGGCCAGCGCGGCTATCAGGATAACGACCGTGATCGTGAGCGACGCGACCCGGAAAAACCACGCCAACAGCCCAAAGGGGGTCCGCGGGGTTCCAAGGCCAAAGAAGGCCCGCGCCTGATGAAGATGCCGGGTTTCCAGGAAGTCCTGCGTTGCGCCTTGTGCGGGGCCATCGTTCCACCGCCCGTCGAAATCAAGTACGAGAGCCAGTGTCCCAAATGTAAGGCCGACCTCCGATCCTGCAAGAACTGCCGTCACTTCGACACGGCCGCCCAGTTCGAGTGCACGCAGCCCATTCCCGAACGTATCACCAAGAAAGATTTGCGCAATAATTGTGAGTTCTTCATGGCCCGCGCATCGATTGAGCGGGAAACCCGGGACTCCGGCGGAAACAACAGCAGCGGTGTCACCACGAAGCCGTCGGATGCCCGCAGCGCTTTCGATAACCTGTTCAAAAAATAGGTTCGTCAGGAGGCTTTCGCATGTCGCGTATGGCTATTGCGTCGCTATCCCTGTTGCTGCTTCTTGTTTCCGTTGGAATCTTGTGCGCAGCCGACATCAACGTCACCATCAAAGAATGGGACACGCCCGGCCAGAACGCCGGTCCCCACGACACTGAAGTTGCTCCGGACGGGTCGCTCTGGTACACCGGCCAGGGCAACAACACTCTGGGACGGCTCGATCCGAAGACCGGAAAAATCCAGGTGTTCAACCTGAAAACCCCGGGATCCGGTCCGCATGGTTTGGTAACCGATAACGATGGGAATGTCTGGTTTACTGCCAATGCGAAGGGATATATCGGCAAGCTGGATCCGAAGACAGGTCAGGTTACCGAATATCCGATGACGGATCCGGCAGCACACGATCCACATACACCGTTGTTCGATATAGAGGGAATCCTCTGGTTCACCGTGCAGGGTGGGAACCTCCTGGGCAAGCTGGATCCGAAAACCGGGAAGGTCACGTTGAAACAGCCTCCGACACCGAGATCCGCTCCCTACGGCCTTCGACTCGATTCGAAAGGTGACCCCTGGTACTGCGAATTCAACAGCAACAAGCTCGCGCACATCGATCGCGCTACATTCGAGATCAAGGAATATCTGCTACCCGAAGGCGCTCGCCCGCGGCGCCTGGCCGTCGCTCCGGACGACCGCGTGTATTACTCCGATCATATCCGCGGCTACCTGGGCCGGCTGGATCCGAAGACCGGCAAGGTTGAAGAATGGCCTTCGCCCGGCGGTCCGAATTCGCGTCCGTACGCGATTCTCACGATGTCCGACGGAATCGTTTGGTACAGTGAGTCGAACGTAACGCCGAACACACTGGTCCGCTTCGATCCGAAGGACAACAGCTTCATGAAATGGCCGATCCCGTCCGGTGGTGGCGTCCTGCGTCACTTTGTTGCAACGAAGGACGGTAAACAAATCTACATCGCCGGCAGCGGGGTAAATAAAGTCGGTATTGTGGATATCTCCCGGAAATAGCTTTAGCGTAATTCGCGTAATTCGCGGCTCCTTTTTTGCTATCCTCAGTAATTATGGTAGAGGATCGCTTAAAGATTGCTGTGTTCATCGACTTCGACAACATCGAAATCGGCGTCAAGAGCACGCTGAACCGGCATTTCGACATTGGCGCAGTTCTGGAGGCCATCAAGGAGCGCGGCGAAGTCGTCACCAAAATCGCGTATGGCGATTGGAAGCGGGCCGGTGAACACAGCCGGAGCATGACGCAGCATGCCATCCAGATGGTGCAGCGAAACCTGACTCCGGGTGGTGACAAGAATGGCGCCGACATCAACCTGGCGCTCGATGCGCTGGAGATGGCATTCACCCGCAACCACATCAATGCCTTTGTCATCGTCGGCGGAGACAGTGACTTCATCGCGCTTGTCGAGAAACTGAAACAGTACGACAAGAAAGTGCTGGTTGTCGGTGGCCGCGCCTTCACCAGCATCATTCTTCAGAAGAACTGCCACGAATTCATTTCGTACGAAAACCTGATTACGCCCCAGGGCGGACAACAGAGCGGACAGCGGAGGCAGGCGGAGAAGACGCGCACCGTCAGCGAGGGAAGCCTCGAAAGAGCATTTCCACTTGTGCGTCGTGCTCTCAAAGTGCTGGCCGATCGCGAAGTCTCACCGCAGTTAGGCCTGCTGAAAAGCACATTGCTGCAACTGGACTCGACGTTCTCCGAGCGCGATTACGGCGCCAGCACTTTCCGCGACTTCATCGAAAAGATGGCAGCTGCCGGCTTCGTGAAACTGAAGCAAGTCGATCGCAGCCTCCTGGTGGAGTTGAAGGATCAAAAGGATCAGGAAGAAGGGGAACGGGAAGCCGCTCCCACTAATGGGCACGCACAGGAACCGGCACAGGTTCAGCCTTCTGCGGCTGCCAGCCCGACCGTCACAACCGGCCCGGTTGGCCCGACTCCCACACAAATGGAAGAGGGTGTTCGTGCGATGCAGGAAGTGTTTCAAAACGCCCGGATCACGCCACACTGGCCGATGTATCTGCGAAACGTCAAGCAGTTCATCAAGAACGCTTCACCGTCATTCGATGAACGGCGTTACGGTTTCCACAGTTTTCTGGATGCTGTTCGATCCGGACAACGCGCCGGGTTATTTCGTCTCGAGCGTAATCGCCAGGGTATACTGCGGGTCTTTCCAGGAAGTCAGATCAATCAGGCTCAGCGCGCAGCTGGAACACCCGTTGAAGATGCTCCGGTGATGGAGATGGAGCAGCCCGAGCCGCCCATGACAATCGAAGAACAGGCGTCCGTCGAAGAAGTGCAGCCGGCGTCCATGACGGAGGCGACGGCTGAGGAGATTGCGGAACCGACCTTGCAGCCTGCGGACTCTGCGGTTATCTCCACAGAGACTGCACACGAAGAGAAACCGGCTCGCAAGCGCCGGGCTTCAAGTGGTATCAAACGCAAGATGGTCGCGCCGCGGATCAAGCCCGCCAGCGCGACCATCAAACGGACGAGGAAGAAGCCCTCGCCACCACCTGAAGAAGGGAGCGCGGGCTAAACCCCTGAACCCGCGCTTTCGAGATTTCTACGGTTCATCCCAGACTATCGTGAGACCTTCGCACTCATCCCAGACGATCGTCAGTCCTACGATATCGGCGGAGTTGCCTCATCGTAGGCGGTCGATGGCGTGACGCGCTGAATGATGACGCGGATCTTTTCTTTCTTGTCGCCATACGTTTGATCCCAATGGACCCAGTTATAAAGATGGTTGTCCAGTTTTGGATGGTCTCGCTTCCCGGACCTGTCCCACTCATTGTAGTTTTGGTCACGGTCCCGGTTCTGACCCCGACCGTTATCCTTGCCCCCGTTCTGGCTGCTCTGCGCAAAAACAGAGCCGGCGAATAGCAGGCAGAAGATAGTAAAGAAAAGCCTACGTTTCATGATCTTCCCTTTCAGGTGATCCCGCCCATCGGTCATCCAGGCACGATGGTTCCCCCGGAATCAAAGGTCTTATCGGCCGCCCACAGGGGACCTTTAACTATTTATGGGTATTTTCTGGGAGGACTCCAACTCCCGGGCTTGATCTAAAGGGCTAAGCACCTGTGACCAATTTGCCGATAAGGGAGAGGATGAGGTTCGATTTTGAGTAACAGGGGACATTTTAAAGGACTTCCGCGCTCGGCCCAGATCGCCGTGATCCTGTTCGGGATCGTGGGATTCTGTTCGCTGATGAGATCGGCGCTGGACCTCGGCCCCATCGAGTATTACTGGTTCGGGCTGATGGTTTTCGTCGCGGTCGTGACGGCTCACACCAAGGTGAAGCTGATCGGCGGATCCTCGCTTTCCCTGCTAACTACGGTTGCCCTCAGCTCCGTCATGGTGCTGGGGACGAAACCGGCTGTAATCGTTGCTATTTGCGGAGTGTTTGTCCAGTTTACGTTTCCCCGGAAACGACTCGTTCTGCATTTCTTGATTTTCAACCTTGGAATGATCGGGTTGACGGTAACCATGGCGGGAACGGCCTACCATTGGATCGTGCAGGATTCAACATCTGTATCAGACCGGCTTGTCGGATCGATGATCGCCTCGCTTCTCTATTATTTCGGTAATTCGCTCTGTGTGTCGCTCATGATCGGCCTCTCGCACGCCAAATCCATCTTCCGGGTGTGGCACGACAACTTTCTTTACACTGCACCAACATTTTTTCTAGCGGGCATCCTGGCATTCGCAGTTTTGGAGCTTATGCAATCTTTTCCGGCCCCGGTGCTTTTAGTGGTCATACCTATCCTTTATTTGAGTTATTACTCCTATCGGGTCTACCTGCAGAGCCTTGAAAACGAAAAGAAGCACGCGGAAGAAATGGCCGAGCTCTTCAATTCGACATTGTCGACGCTGGTGCTGGCTATCGACGCGAAGGACAAAAACACGCACGGCCACGTTCAGCGTGTGCAGAAATACTCGCGGGCCATTGCCGAAGCTATGCGTCTGGACCAGGAACAGATCGATGCGATTGCGGCTGCTGCTTTGCTGCACGACATTGGCAAGCTGGCTGTGCCCGAATACATCCTGAGCAAACAAGGACCTCTGACCCCCGAAGAGATGCGGAAAATGCGTCTGCACCCGCAGCTCGGCGCCGAGATCATTTCGAACATCAAGTTTCCGTATCCGGTTGCGGATTCGATTCTCGCCCATCACGAAAGGTTTGATGGGCTGGGATATCCCAATGGCCTCAAGGGGGAAGATATCCCGCTTGGCGCACGCGTACTGACTGTAGCAGATGTCTTCGACGCGTACGTTTCTGAACACGTCGAGTGCGCACGGACGATCGCCGACGCAATCAAGGTCCTGAAAGAGGGCGCTGGTACGTTCTTTGATCCGGAGGTCGTTGATGTCTGGGAATCCATATATGAAGGTGTTGTGAGTTTCCCGCAAGCGGCATCCTCGACCGGCTATTCGGGCATTCAGCGGGCGACGTCGGAGATCAAGATCCTCGAGTCTCTGGCCGAATCCATCACAGGGCTTAGCACGGTGAAGGAGATCATCGGGGCTGCGTGCACCATGCTGACGAATTCCGTTCCGGAGTCCACCGTCGCCGTTCAGGTTGGTGAGCATCAGGACGGAATTCCCGTGATGTTTGGAGGCGCTGTCATAGCCACGATTTTTGTCCATCGTCCCGGCAAACCGCTTACAGACGATGAGCTGTGGCTGATTTCGGCCGTAGCTGAAAAGATTTCCGCCAGTCTGGCCAATGCCATGGCTCTCGAGTCAGCGATACGTGATGCGACAGTGGACCAGCTCACTGGCCTTGCAAACCGCCGCGCTTTCGAGACCGCCTGCGAATCGCTCGCCGGCCTGGATTTCTCGATAGTCCTCGTTGACATCAACTCGTTCAAGGGAGTAAACGACAACTACGGGCACAAAGCCGGTGATGCGGCTCTCATCCGCATTGGAGCGCACCTTCGCGCAGCCTTCAATCATGCCCAGTTGATCTGCCGCCTCGGCGGCGACGAATTCGTGGTATTGACCTTCGCCCAGAGACACGACCTTCGCGCGCAAATCCGAAAATTCCGCCACATGGTGGTTTGGGATCCCGCGCACGAGCCATACAGGAGAATGCATTTCGGCGTGAGCTGTGGATTGGCCAGTGTCCCGACCGATGCCGCAAGCGTAAGAGACGCCATGCAGTTCGCCGACGAGCGAATGTATGCCGTCAAAGCACGATTCAAGCAGTGGGCCAGCCGCGCGGTGGCGGTTTAACCACAGAATTGAACGCGGGCTAAAGCCCGCGACTACATTGGGGACCAACGTGGTTTCTAAAATGCAGTCGCGGGTTTTAGCCCGCGTTCACTAGGCGGTCGCCTGCTGGACCCCGTAGTAGCCTGCGAGGGCGGTGGTGATCCTAAGTTTGTTGCGAGTGCGCTCGGCATCCAGTCCATCGAGAGAGATGACGGATGGCAGATCGATTACGTGCATGAGCTGAAGCCCGTCATCATTGGGATCAGACGAGACAACCAGTTGCGCCGCCTCCGCGTGCAGAGTGAGATTGGGGAGCTCAATTTCAGGCAAGGTCATCTCGATAATAAGATCGTCTGCGCTGTAATGGATTTCTACCTCCGCTCTCACAACCAATGCCCGTTCCGCGTTGAGCCAGTCTTCGAAGTGTCGGAATCTCGGTATCGCCGGATTTGCGCCGAACCATCAATTTCGCGGAAGAAAGTCCGGTGCCTTCCCTGTTCCGGTTCACCAGCGAAAAGAGACCTGTGAAGTGGCGCCCGCGGTAGAAATTGACGTCGTAGTGCCAGCCAATGTGATCGCGGGGCTTGTCATAAATGAGGATCGAGCGGGAGCTCAGGTCATTTGGGGGTGTGGTAACGACTCGATCGCCAACGACCAGCGAGCACCAGTCGTGAAGTTGGCGCGAGTGGTAGAACGAGATGATCTCGGGTGCACTGTGTTGCAGGTCGTGATACGAAAGCGCTGCCCCTCGTTTATGAACTGGAATGTGAACCCGTTGTGACTGCCGTTGCCGCTGAAAAGCATCGAGAAGGCGTTGGAACGTCGTTTCG
>WNFP01013745.1_pt1 | contig 11409 bp, 8 predicted proteins | sample 5400201 | NCBI WGS metagenome assembly WNFP01 (sample SAMN13153355, study PRJNA577476) | soil metagenome | isolation source: 115 cm saprolite under Madrone tree | place: USA:California | collected 2016-06-14
GGCGCGCCTGGCCAGTGGTGGCGGAGGAGGTCGAGGCAGTGGAGAGCTCTTCATCTGGTGTGCCCGCAGCGGAGCCCACAGTGGAGAGCTCCTGCACACGTTGAGCGAACTGAGCGAGATCGTGTATGCGCTCGCCTGGAGTCCGACCGGCACGATGCTGGTCAGCGGTGGCAGCGACGGTATGCTCTGCTGGTGGGACGTCGAGCGAGGAGAGTGCGTGCACACGCGCCGGGCACACCAGGGGACAGTCCAATCGCTCAAGGTGAGTCCCGATGGCCGCTCGCTCGCCAGTTGCGGGGACGATGGCGCTATCAACGTCTGGGAGCTGGAGAGCGGCGAGCATTTGCGCACACTGCGGCGAGACCGGCCTTACGAGCGGCTCGATATCACGGGGATCAGAGGTGTGACCGAAGCGCAGAAGGCATCATTGCGCGCGTTGGGGGCAATTGAGGGTACTCCTTCATGTCAATAGCGACATGACAGAGGATGGTATTGAAGTGATTCACTGGCCGGTCAGAAAATCTTTGACCATAGTGCCCATACCGGCGTGCGATGTTGGGTCTCCACACACCCAGGGTATATCGAGAGTAGTTGGGGTGTAGGTGGTGAAGTCCTGGATTAAGTGGTAGGGTGTAAACTGGAAGGCCGTCCAGTTGGCATGACGAGAAGCCATGTATTGCAAGAAGGCTGTCACTATCTGATCTGCCTGACTATGGGGGATATTCTTGCAGTGATCGTACCCGGCCGTACCGTAGCCATTGGGAAGCAAAGCCCACTCACCATAAAAGATAGGGTGGTGATTGAGGATAGGTCCCCAGCGCGCATCCTGCTGCTGGGGAGTATTCATAATGCTATCATAGATATGCAGGGAATACATGATATTGGGATCATTGATGGTGTTGTTACCGATAGTAACCCAACCGGCGTCAGCGGGAGAACCGCCCCCGGCTGAGCCGGGTTCAACGATGATGATCTGTTGAGCGCCAACCGAACGAATAGCATCCACCAGGTCCTGGAAGCCGACCACATTCGCACCATCGACGGTCCCGCCACCGTGCAACCACTGCTGCCAGCTCGTATCTTTCGGCTCGTTGAAGACATCAAACATCACCATGGGATTATTTTTATAGTGGGCAGCGATGATTTTCCAGAAAGCAAGGGATTCAGTCTTTGGTAAACCGGCGTTGTCACCATAGGGCGAGCCGCTTTTTGCGTCATCGTGTAGATCAAGTACAACATAAAGGCCAGCGGAATTTGCCAGCTGGATCGCCCGGTCGAGCTGGCTCATGTACAATGCCGGGTTTAATGCATAGATCCAGTTGGAGATGGGCAGGCGCAGGACGTTCATATTCCATTCTCGCACCATGGCGTTAAAGGTCGCACCGGTCAACATGACATTGGTCGGCATTTGCCCGGCTTGCCAGCTTTTAATGTAGTTAAAGGAGGTCTCGAGCTGTGCACCGCGCAGGATGATTTGATGCCCGGCGCTATCGACAATCTGCGTACCCAGGACATGCGGCATACCGGTTGGGAAGCTAGGAGTGAATACTGAATGTGTTGTGGAGGTACCTGAACCAGGCGTAGGCGTGCCGTCGTGGCGAGGAAAGGTGATGGAGGTTGAAGCATAGCGTGCAGTTGGCGTTGCGTTACCAACTATTATGCCTTGTTTCAGGTGTTGTAAGATTTGCGGTGGCCCGATCAAGACGGCGATAAGTATAACGCCAATAATAAGCAGAATGAGAAGCAACCGGGATGCTTTCTTCATGATGATCTCTTGTCCTCATATTCAATTTCATACTTTTTAATCCTGTCTGATAGTAGAAATCACTTTCATTGTGCTAAAAGGACAATGTTGCCAAATATGCTATGTCAAGATGATCCACGAGGGCGACCACGAGGATCGCCCTCGTGGCATCAAGCTAAGCCTGAAAGCGAGACAGGAGGCCGGATGATTCGTAGGGGCGAGAGTGGTTGGGTGGATGTGAGGAGGGCCTTTATGGTCGCCCGGTGGTGGTGTGATCGCGTTGCCCCACAGGTGAGCACAGGGAACAGGACGCGGGCGACCATTGGCACTTATCCGTCTTGCCAACGCTGCTGCGCAGCTAGTGCTCCGCACTCAGGCAAGACGCAAGGAGAAAGGCCCTCCCTTCCCCACTCCACCACCCTCGCCCCTACAGAAGTTGATGGGCTTTTCTTAGGTTGATGCGTATTGGGCGACCACTATGCTACGGTGGTGCTTCTCCTACTGAGGGTTAATTCTGGAAGGTGCTATAGCTGGATGATGCTGTTGCTCTGTGCGCTCTGCTGGGCGGCTTCGATGATGCGTAATGTGGCTACTGCATCGGCGGGGTCTACCGGTGGTGGTCCTCCTGAGATAAGTGCATCGCGCAGGAGTTCGTAGTAGCGCTCATACGCACCGGGAAGCATGTCTACGGTACTATCGATATGTATATCGCCAATTTCTGTTGAGAGTCTTCCCCACTTCTCACGCGGCTCGAGTCCCCATTCAGGATCGCCTGGCCGCATACCCGTGCGCAGAGCATCCTCCTGGGGATCAAGTCCCCATCTCTCGTAGGTGCCGCGCAAACCGCTGATGCGCATACGAGGCCCCGCGATACGGGCAACAGCGCTCATCCAAAGATGAGCACGTATGCCACTGGCAAAGTGGAGCGCGACAAAGGAGTCGTCATCGACCAGTGCACCGGGACGACGTTTGTCTACCTCGGCATAGACATGGGTTGGGTGCCTGAAAAGGAACAAGGCCTGGTCAATCAGGTGGCTGCCGAGGTCGAAGAGTAGACCACCGGCTTCCTCAGGATCGGGGAATTCGCGCCAGACGTTCTGGCGCGGCGTGGCGCGATAACGCTCGAAGCGTGATTCAAAGCGGGTGATCGGGCCAAGCAGGTCAAGGTCGGCATCGAGCAGGTGAAGGACGGTTAGAAAGTCATTGTCCCAGCGACGGTTCTGGAAGACGGTCAATAGTTTACCGGTGCGCTCGCTCGTGGTAATTAATTGCTCGGCATCAGCTACGGACGCAGCCATAGGTTTGTCGATAACGACGGGAAGTCCGGCGTTCATTGCTGCTACGCCAAAGGGGACATGCAACCTGTTGGGGGCAGCTACTACCACCAGGTCATAGTGAGAGGGATCGTGCCAGAGCTGATCCGCCGAAGAGAGGATGGCGGCTGCGGGGTAATCGCGGTGAGCACGCGCTTGACGCTCTGGATTGCCGGTTACGATTGCCGCGACCGACATACCAGGGACGGAGCTAATGAGCGGCGCGTGGAAGACTGAGCCGGCAAGACCATAGCCGATGATGGCGACACGCAGGGGATTGGCCGTAGATTCAGACGACATATGATGCTACCTCCATGATCGAAAGTACGTTACAAGGGCGATTAGGAAGAGAGCGCAGATTAGCTCTAGGATACTGGATAGCATGATAGCAGATAGGAGTAGATTTGTCACTGAGAGATCCTTCGCTGCGCTCAGAGCTTGCCCTGAGAGAAGCGAAGGGATGACAGCCAGGACACCGCTCAAGTCCACTCACGGGAAGCCTTCTCTCCAAATATCTGGTTGCTTTCTGCAACTCTTGCGCTTCGCCATTGCGTAGGCTACACTGTCAATACTGAAAAGCTTGCTACTTTTGCAGTGGAGCAATTTGTGTGGCCTGGTCTCTTGATGGCTCCCTTATTGCCTTAGGTGGCTATAATGGTATCGTGGAAGGGTGGCAACCATAGTTTAACGCCTCAAGCCTCTGTGTATGATTGATTCGAAAAGCCCTGGGTATGCGGAATAGGATGCATGGCGATTTGTTGCAACTTTACCGTTTGTAGCTACGTTCAAATAGTGAGCTTTTTTACAGGTAGGTGAAACGTGAAAATTTTAAAGCGGCTACGCTACATCAGCCCTTACGAACGCTGGATGTTCGCCAGCGTAGCTATTGCTACGCTACTACGCCTCGTGCTTATTTATTTTAACTGGCCATTTACAAATAGTGATGAGGGGAATATGGGCCTGGTGGCGCTCCACGTGGCTTACCAGGGGGATCATCCCATTTTCTTCTATGGCGCGCCCTACCTGGGACCGCTGGAGGGCTACGCTGCTGCTCCGTTCTTCCGTCTTTTCGGTGCCTCGGTTTTCACCTTACGCCTGCCGCTGGTGCTCTTCTACATTGGGTTTCTGGTCAGCATGTTTTACCTCATTCGCCTCCTCTATAGTGAGAAATTTGCCCTGGCGTCTGTGATCCTGCTGGGCCTGGGTTCGCCTGATGTGCTTTTCCTTCAACTCAGGGCGTCTGGTGAATATCCTGAAATAGAGATGTTCGCAGCGCTGATGTGCCTGCTCGCGGCCTGGCTTGCGCTTTCTTCACAGAGGCCTGGCCAGCAGGAGAGATGGAAACGCATCGTGATCTATGGCCTCCTCGGGCTTATAGTGGGGCTTGCGCTCTGGGTCGATCTCCTGATTCTGCCTTTCGTGGCGGCGGTAGGATTGCTCCTATGGTTTTTCTGCCGTCGCGAACTGTTGAGGTGGACCGGACTCAGTCTCCTGCTTGGGTTCGCCGTTGGCGCGTTTCCGCTGATCTACTACAATCTCACTGCGCCACTGGACCAGAACTCTTTGTTTGTGCTAGTGGGCATCCATCACGGAGGTGCCGCCGACATGCTGGCGCAGCATCTCACATGGCTGAACCAGCTCACGGGGACGATGATCATTGCCCTGCCTTTGGCAACGGGAGGCAGTCTCCATTGCCCGTCTAGTGCTATCCCGCCTTCTGGATCGCCGGCGCTCACAACACTTCCATGTGTCCTGTTCCAGGGCGGCTGGGGGGTTGGCTATCTCATCCTATGGTTTATCGCGGTGTACCTGGCGGTCTACACCGTCCGGCGTTACCGTCATACCGTGCGCGCGAGCACTACAACTACACAAAGCACTTCTTTAGAGGAACGACAGGAGGCGATTCGCCAGTGTGGCCGGCTGATGCTGTTAGCGAGTGTGGGCTTGACGCTGCTGCTTTATGCCATCGCACCGTCATCAGCCACTGTTCCCGAGACCAGTTTTCGCTATCTTACCTGCCTGTTGCTCGCTATCCCTGCTCTCTTGTGGCCCATTTGGCAAGGTCTGAGTGCACAGAGGATCTCCTTAAACTGGCGGGCAAAGGCAGGGCTGCTCTTGAGGGGAGGGCTGCTCTTGCTGGTGGCTGCAACGTTCGTGAGCGGGACGGTCAGGACGCTCCTGCAGATCCCCACGGCCCAGGCTGTGTATCAGTATCAGGAAACCCTTGTTCAAGACTTGCTGCGCGTTGGCGCAACACGCGTCTACTCCGATTACTGGACTTGCAATAACCTCACCTTTCTCAGTCAGGAGAAGATCATTTGCAGCGCCCTGGACGAACACCTGAACCCGGGATACGATCGCTACCTGCCTTATCGCTTCATCGTGCGAGCAGCTCCTCGTCCCGCGTATGTATTCGCACCTGGTACGCAACAGGCTGAGGCAATGAAACAGCGGGTACGCTTAGCAAGCTCTCACTATCGGGCATATATCTTTGAGGGATATCTTGTATACCAGGTGACATGAGTTTTGCAACAAACTGATGTGGCATGGAATGTGAAGCGAGGTAGCTCGATGTCTATACTTTTCTCTGGATGATTCATCGAAAAATAGACCAGGAGAGTGCCCAAGAGAATCAGGATTGGGCTAGCTTCATTGGGGAGACCATCACTCCCTCTCCTCACCCCTTGACTCTCCCCTTACAGGATAGAGTACCATACTCTTAGACAGAGGGCCTTCTGACGAAACATGGATGACGTATAGACAAGTAATCAACCCGCCTAGGAAATGTGCAGTTGTGTTTAAGATTGGTGACTTTTCCAGGTTAAGCCTGGTATCGGTCAAAGCGTTACGTTACTACGATGAACTGGGACTGCTCAAACCAGCGCGGGTAGATGAGTTTACAGGCTATCGCTACTATTCGGCCAGCCAGCTCACCCGCCTGAACCGCATCCTGGCTATGAAAGATATGGGCCTGTCTCTGGAGCAGATCGCTCTCCTCCTGGACAAGGAGCCGACCCCGGACCAGATACGGGGGATGCTCCGGCTCAAACAGGTCGAATTGCACCAGCAACTCGAAGAGGGACAGGCTCGGCTGGCACGAATAGAAGCGTGGCTGCACGCATTTGAACAGGAGGCTATTATGCCAGCATATAATGTTGTTCTCAAGAAAGTGGCACCGCTGCAGGTAGCCCAGGTACGCGGTGTCGCTCCAAGCATGGAGCAGATAGGACCGACCCTTGATCGCCTCTTCGACCAGGTGTTGGGATATATCAGTCAACATGGAGCGACCAGTGTTGGGTCTGGCATTACACTCTACTATGACACCGAGTACCGCGAACGCGATATCAGTGTCGGAGCTTGTCTGTCCTTTGAAGGCTCACTAAACGATGGTGAGCAAGTGAAAGTGGGCGAGTTACCTGCCGTGGAGACGATGGCCTCGGTGATCCACGCTATCCTCAAATGGATTGAAGCCAACGGCTATCATATCAGTGGTCCCAATCGCGAGCTAAACCTTGAATATGAGCGCGGTGGCGATCAATCGAAGTTCGTTACGGAGGTCCAGTTCCCAGTTGAGAAGCGTTAGCTTTGATCTGTAGGGGTAGGACTAAGTAAGAGTCGAGCCTTGCACGTATGTGTGCGTGCAAGGCTCGACTCTTAACTTAAAGAATGATCACACCGCTTCCTCCTGGAGGTTTCACCGGTAAACTGGCTGTTATACAGGTCGGCATAGGAGCCACCTACGATTAGTTGAAACGGCGAATAAACAGAAAAAAGGTGTACGTTGGGCAAAGGACCATGAACTCTAGCGCGCCCGGCGGGACTCGAACCCACGGCCTGCAGATTAGAAGTCAGCTGCTCTATCCACTGAGCTACGGGCGCAGTCGCATCTGAAAGACCGAATATCCTCCAAATGCCGCTCTCATGATAACAAGTCGTGTGGAGGCCGTCAAGTAGGGGCTGAGGCAAAAACAGGGTCTGTGAATTGGCAGTCACATACGTTTCGGGACCATTCACAGACCCTGGAGGCGAAAACAAGTTCTATTTATTCCATGCTACCGGCTAGAATTGCTACACGAGACGATCCATCCCCTTTATGAGGGCAGGCTGGGCGTGCAGACGAACCACTTGCCGAACAGCCCCGCGCCCGTGGTCTGACCGGGTGCGGTGTCTCCCGAGTAGGTGTATAGGGGATGGCCGTTGTATGTGATCTGGTTGCCATTTGCGCTATTGAGTGCATTCAGCGCTCCAGTGAGGGGAGCGTCGCTGAGGGGCGTACCTGAACCTGTGAAGAGCAACGGGGGCCAGGCCTGTGCACAACTGCCAGTGCAGGCGACCTTCGTCGCAGTGTCAGGAGTGAAGTAGTACAAGGTCTGGCCCTGTGCGTTGGTGAGAATCGTCTCCGATTGGCCTTTCACCGTGGCCGTCGCCGTCTTGATTGCGGAGGGAGGAGTGCTGGTGGTTGGTGCAGTCGTCGCGGTGGCACTTGTACCAGCGGACGGGTTGCTGCTAGTTGTGGAGCTACCGCAGGCTGCGATCAGCATTACCACCAGGAGGCTACTAGCGAGCAAGAAAAAGCGTCTAAAAAACATGGCAGGTTCTCCTTAAGAACAATCATACATGGCATTTTACTGCTAAACTATCTCTGCCTGGCGAAAGGCTGACCTTGTAGATCTGCATGATTGTATCAGTCGCCAGGTTGTTGAAGAGGGTGAGACTACATTGGTCGTGCTCTTCCTAGTGCTACATACGTCAGCAGGTTACAGGGCTTTGATCGTTGTGCAATGCCGAAACTAAGATGTTCTTCTGGCAGCGCCTTATTGGGACAGAAGCATACCAGTACCAGTTCTCCCGTGAAGAGGATTAGACCCTGGAGACGAAAATGAATAGGAAAATTCCGCAGGATATGATCGTATATCTCATGTGTCAGGGGAAATAGCGCAACGGCGGCAAAGATTCCTAGTTGGTCGGATGATTGCTTCAATAGACAAGCTAGTTGACAATAACGTATAATTGCAGCATACACTTCAGATAAATGATATCCCAACCTTTTCATGCTCGAGTCGTAGTAGTGCGAAATTCAAGTGAAAGATATGGAATAGTTCATGGAGGAAGAGCATGGATGAACCAAGCAAATCTCGTAATTTCAGTCTGACTTTCGAGCAAATGTGTAATTTCGCGGCCATAACAAAAACGCAAGATGCTGACGAAACGCTCAAGCAATTAATACAGCTCTGCCTTGTCATTCTGCCGGACGAAAAGTTCGAGAGCGTTTCTCAGATAATGGAGGCGATGACCCTTTTCGACTTGCAATTTCCAGAACACCAGGTGCAGGCCGGGCTAAATCGGTTGATAGCACAAGGACGCATACTACAGCCCACGAATACCTATTTCATGGTTCCCGATAAGGATCGAACGCAGCTGCAAAAGCGTATTGGTGAGGTAAAGGCGCTCGAAGAGCGGGTGAAACAAGAATGGCTGGAAGAGATTTCAAAAAGGTTTCCGACTTTAGAAGCCGATCAGGCATGGAAAGCGTTGCAAGGACATCTCGCCAGCGTTTTTCGCAATCACGGCATCCAGGCAATCGCGCTACTGGACTCCTCGATTTATACTCCTCCTGAACAGGTAGAGAATCTTTCCTCTCTTCTCAATGACGCACTTAAGGATTTGTTCCTTCCAGAGCAGCGAACAACCGCGCACGACGCTATTTCGAGCTTTCTTGCCACAGTTGGAGAACACTCTGAACGGGCGAAGTATATTACACAATTGGGCGATGGTGTGTTTATCTATTTTTCTTTGATAATTGAACCAGTGGTGGCCCGGTATTTTCACAAAAAATTGAGCCCACTTGCTCTCTTCCTCGATACGAATTTTCTGTTTCAGATATGCAATTTCTATGGGACCGGACCTCAAAAAGAAGCATCCTACGAGTTGCTACGCATCGTTGAGAAGCACAAGTTTCCTTTCAGATTGCGCTATCACCAGGCAACCAGGCAAGAAATGCGATCAACAATTGATCACTATGGAGCGATACTTCGCTCAGGCAAGCCTAGCTCAATACCAACAAGTATGGAACTGGTATTTCATGAGCTAAACGCCAAAACGGGAATTGATGTCGATACGTTTCTCAAACCCTACGAACACTTTGATGTCTTTCTCACAGACAAAAACATCCTGATTCATAGAACGCAAGCAGAACGGAGGGGCGAGCATACCCCCCTCCTGCAAGAATACAGGAGATTCCTGGAAGTTAGGGGTAAGTTTAAGGGTGAAGAGTCACTGAAACACGATATCACGCTACTGCAAGCAGTACATCAATTACGCTCAAAGGCGAAATCGTCACTAGAAGCAGGAGCGCTCCTGGTTACATTAGATACGTTTTTATACAGGTTCGACTGGGAAATCAGTCGAACACAGGGTCGCCCAGCCTGCGTGGTGCTTCCAGACCATTTCATGCAGGTACTACGTCCCTTTGTACCCTCCGATTCGGATTTTGACCGATCCTTTGCTGCAACCTTTGCTCTTCCAGAATTTCGAGCGATGGAAAGCAAGCTCTCCGAGGCTCAGCAACAGTTGTCTAGCTATCTGACATCGTATAAACTCATCCCCGAAGAAACTGCTGCGAGCTTACTTACCAACGGCTTATTGATGGAGCGCCTCGACAAAGTGGAGAATGACGAACAACTTCAAAAAGACGTGGAATCGGCAATGGCACATGGAAATGCTTCGCTGCTGGAAGAGAAAGCAGTGCTGGAAAAGCTACTTGAGCGCGAGAAAGCCGAAAGAGCCAAGGTTCCGGGGAGGCGAAGCAACAAAGAGAGCAGAGGGAACAGGCTCTTGAGATAGCGAGAAGGGAACAACAGGCCAGGGAGGAGGCGGAAAAACGGGCAGAACTGGAGGCACTGCTAAGACGAGAAACTGAACGAAAAGTGCATATGTATGCCTGGATTGCCTCATTTACCTTAAGCTTTATACTGATTGTGATATTTGAGCTATGCATTACCTTTATCCCAGGAGCAGGGTTTGATCAACACCATCGCAGGTACGGGCTACAAATTGCCATTGATACTCTTTTCCTCTTTACCACTACGGGCTTCTTCCATCCACACCTGCGTAATTTGCTCTGGGGAGCAGGAGCACTCGCACTCTTGAGCACTGTCCTACAGTTGCTGTGAGGGGGTTTAATGGCTGCTCTTCCCATATGGGTTGACAATCTGCGCCAGAAAATCTATAATACGGGTAGTTAAATCCGAGTGCGTAAGTAAGGATTAGCAGGAAGCGGTAGGCTTCCCAGACACATATTACCAGGTACTATCCTGTGCAGATGGAGTAAATTCTATGAGTCAGGTATTCGATGTGGAGCAACAGACGTATAGCCCTGGGTTCCATGTTCCCGAAAACTATGCGTTTAAGTCCGAAAAGGGACTGAGCCGCAAAGTTGTTGAGCAAATCTCCGAGATGAAAGGCGAACCCGATTGGATGCGCAAGTTCCGCCTCAAGAGCCTGGAACTCTTCGAGAAACGCCCAATGCCCACCTGGGGCGCTGACCTATCGGGAATCAATTTCGACGACATTTACTATTATATCAAGCCGGTACAGGAGCAGGGTAAGACGTGGGACGAAGTTCCTGCTGAGATTAAAGATACGTTTGATCGCCTGGGTATTCCCCAGGCCGAGCGCAAGTTCCTGGCAGGCGTGACTGCTCAATACGAGAGTGAGGCTGTCTACCACAAGGTACGTGAAGACCTTGAGAAGATAGGCGTTATCTTTACCGATATGGACACAGCCCTGCGCCTGTATCCAGACCTCTTGAAGGAACACTTTGGCACGATCATTCCTCCATCGGATAATAAGTTCGCCTCGCTGAACAGCGCTGTATGGAGTGGCGGCAGCTTCGTGTACGTGCCGGAGGGCGTGCGAGTGGAGATCCCATTGCAGGCCTACTTCCGCATTAATGCACAGAACATGGGCCAGTTCGAGCGTACGCTGATTATTGCTGCCCCTGGTTCCTATGTACACTACGTTGAAGGCTGCACCGCGCCAACCTACGCCAGCGATAGCCTGCACAGCGCTGTTGTGGAAATCAAAGTGCAGAAGGGCGCTCGTGTACGCTATACGACCATTCAGAACTGGTCGAAGAATGTGTATAACCTGGTGACCAAGCGTGCTGCTGCCTATGGTGATGCCACGATGGAATGGGTCGATGGGAACCTGGGATCGAAAGTCACGATGAAGTACCCGGCGGTGCTGTTGATGGAGCCGGGCGCGCGCGGCGATATCCTTTCGGTTGCGTTTGCTTCCAATGGTATGCACCAGGATGCTGGCGCGAAGGTCACGCATCTCGCGCCGTACACG
>WNFP01008667.1_pt1 | contig 11406 bp, 6 predicted proteins | sample 5400201 | NCBI WGS metagenome assembly WNFP01 (sample SAMN13153355, study PRJNA577476) | soil metagenome | isolation source: 115 cm saprolite under Madrone tree | place: USA:California | collected 2016-06-14
GCGAAGTCTGGAAGAGATAAATGCTGAATGCATCTAAGCATGAAGCTCGCCCTAAGATAAGTTCTCCCAATCCCGCTTCGGCGGGATAAGAAGGGCAGTCGAAGACTACGACTTTGATAGGCTGGAGGTAGAAGCGCAGCAATGCGTGAAGCTGACCAGTACTAATCGCCCGTTCGGCTTAATCATAAAACTTTCCCAAACCGTCTTTGGGGAAGAGCAAAAGCCAAAAAATGCACAGTAGCGTTCGATTTCGAGTCGAACCTGTAATGCCAGCCAAATCTGTTGTCACGCTCGCTGCGTGAGGTCCGCAATAAACCGGATTGCTGCAGCGAGCAAAAAGTTTCTGGTGGTAATACCGCGAGGGTCACACCCGTTCCCATCCCGAACACGGAAGTTAAGCCTCGCAGGGCCGATGATACTGCACGGGTAACTGTGTGGGAACGTAGGTCACCGCCAGGATTAAATTAGACAAGGCCGTTCTGAGCAATCAGGACGGCCTTTTTCTTTGGCGGCCGGTAGATTAGCGAACGCGCCTAGTTCCGGTCGGGGGCAGGGGGACCATCGGCTTCGACGTTGGGGACGGAAATCTGCTGCTTTTCGTCGACAGCGAAGAGCATGTAATCGCGGAAGTAATGGCGGCGGTGCATGCGGCGGTTGCCGTAGTCAAAGTAGATCTCGGCGCTTTCCGGCAGCCACAGCTCCTGATGGTGCGACACGAATTTTACCGGCATATATTCGACGGCGATGTGCTCGGCGCGTAGCTGGATTTGCGGAACCGGCGAGACAAGGTCTGTTTCGAGGCTTAAGATCTGGAAAGTGTCCGCCGAAATCCAGGCGCGGCCGCGCAGTGAAATCGAAAAAGACCTCGAGTTCACGCGGTAGCTGCGCAGGCGAGCGGGCTTATCCGGTTTCTGGCGAAAATGCACTTGCCACGCTAGGCCCCCGTGCCAGCGGCTCAGGCCTTCGCAGGCCAGCTCATAATCCCCCACATAGACGGGATGGAAGACCATCACCAGAGCGGTCAGGCCTAAAGTGGCAATGCGCTCTGGAAACTGGTCGAGATCCATGATGCCGTTGCGGTATTCCTCCATGATGTACATACCGGGACGCACTTGTTGAACGGAGGCGACGTAGGAGTAGCTGCGTGAAGCGCGCCTAATCGGAAACCCGGAGTGGTCGATAACCTCGTTATCGAGCGACTCCGTGGCTGCGATGCGATTCACTGAATCGACGAAATCGCTCACGCGATTACCCGCCTCTTCTTGAATCTTCTGCACTGGGCAACTTGCCGTAAATTCGACAGCCGGCATGCTGTCGTCGACGTCTTGAGGCATCCAGCTAGGCGGCGGCATGAGATCGGCCACGAGCGAAACTGCGGGCGGCTGGCTCGTGCGCGTAGGTGCCGGGGCAGTCAATTCCGGTTTTTGCAGCGTGTCCAAGAGTCTCTGCGCTTCGACCGCGCGCGGACCGGAAGGCTGAGAAGTAAGGAAGGCGCCGAGCGCTTTGATCGCCGCCTGAGGATCATTACGGTGCAAGAACGTTTCCGCCAGTACAAATTGGGTTCCTGCGGCGCGCTCTTTGCCTAGTTCCAGAGCCCGCTGCGCGTGCTTGTGCGCTTCCTCGTATTCCCTCTGGTTAAGATACGTTTCCGCCAGGCGTTCGTGGTAACGCCACGCCGAGGGAGCAGCCTCCGAAGCACGAAGCAGATAACCGGTGGCTGTCGGATAGTCCGTATTCTGCAAGGCGAGCTGCGCGAGTGCGGCGAGAGAGAATACGTGGCGAGGAGAAATTTGCACGGCCTTCTCCCAATAAACCTCAGCCTTCGCGAAATCCTTCACCTGTGCGTAGTACATCCCCCATACATAGCTGACGTCCGGGTGAGAAGGCGCCAGGTGCGCGGCTTTCTCCAAGTGCTTGCGGGCGTCGTCGGGTTTATTTGCGCGAAGGTCCTCGAGCGCCTTGGTTACTTCCTTCTCCGCGTTGGGCGCGAGAATGGGCAAGCCGGGAGGAAGAGATGCAGAGGAAGGGGCGGATTCCGGAGTCAAAGAGATGCTAAGCTGCTGACGCGCCCCCCAGTTCAGGATCTGCACGTTCTCGCTCACCCGCTGAAAACCGGCGGCAATGATCTCCAGGGTGTAGCTTGCGGGCGAGAGATTCGTAAACTCGGCGATGCCGCTACGGAAAACACCAATGCCTGCGGAGGTGCCCGAAAAGGTGTTGAGATTGACGACCGCCGGGGCGTCCAGAGGCGAACCATCCGGCATTCGCACACTGACAACCAGGCTGGCCGGCCGCTCCGGGCCTTGCATTTGCTGATTGGTTTGGTGACTGCAAGCTAAGGGAACGAACAGGCCACCAGCGGCGGCAAGCAACAGAAGGCGCAGGGTGCGGCGGTTTGGCTGGACAGGCATCTCATACCCCCTGGCGGGGCCAGATTATCTGGAAAGGTGAGCGGTGGCCAAACACGTTATAGACCTGATGTGCTGGACGCCGTCTTGGTCGCCAGTGATTCTACTCCTTTGGAACGTCTTTTCTAGTAACAAATAAGGGAGGGCAAGGATCTGCGCAGTAACGCCCGCCTATAACGGCCAAGATAAATCTGGCGGGGTAAATCGGGCTCGGATTTGCCCCTCTCTTGCGAGTGCGGAAAAAGTGAAAAAGTACTATTGACCCGGATATCCCGACGCAGTAAGTTTGGAACTCCCCTCGCCGGGCCCGCAAACCTCTTGAGTGAGGTCACACATGGCTCCAAATCTCGCGCCAAACATCGTTGCCAAATCTTTGCAAGAGCGCTGGGCGCAGCTGCGCAGCCACAAGCGCATCATCTCCAAGGTGAAATTGCTCGTGGAATGGGACGAAGGCTCAGCGCCGCACCAGGCCCACGCGGTAACCGTGGATGTCAGCCATTCCGGTTGTATGGCTGTCGTGGGAGCCGATTTACCGCTGCACCGAAAAGTGCGCCTGATTCATCCGGAGAGTGGTCGCAAGGCGGAAGCCGAAGTGGTGTGGCGCGACCACGAAGCGTGGGATGTGGGGCTTGAGTTGGTCAAGCCGGATGCATCCTTTTGGGGATTAAAGGTTTAGCCGCCGCCCAGCTGTTGATTTCAGCACCGCAGAGTGTGGTTGCAAAATCGCGCCCGCTCGCTCTCGAGAGTCATTTTGTTTGCTTCCGTCTTTTGGCAAGTCACACCTCCGGCATAGATTCGTGCTGCGTTTTTGCCCTCCTGATATAAACTACCTTCTAGGTATCGCGCTTCACTAAGTGAAGGCCGGAGCAACCAAGACAGGGTGCCACGATTCTTAGTCGGCTGCAGGTCGGCTGGACGGAAAAAGTAATCGGCGAAACAAGTTTCTTTCCCCGAGACGGAGTAACGGTCATTTGTGCGGCATAACCGGGTTTACCCATCGAGACGGTCCCTTCGACCGCGCGCGCATTCACGCGGCCACCGATTCGCTGGTTCATCGAGGTCCTGACCAGCAGGGCACGTATGAATCGGCGATTGTTTCGCTGGGGGCCGTGCGCCTCAAAATCATCGACCTTCACGCGGGCGACCAGCGAGGTAGTTCTGCGGGCTTTTCTGCAATGGGACAAGGATTGCTTCGCGCGTCTGCGCGGTATGTTTGCGCTCGCGATTTGGTCGCAAGATGCAAGGCGATTGGTTCTCGCGCGCGACCGCCTCGGAATCAAGCCGTTATATTTCCATCTGCGCGGCGGAGAGCTATATTTCGGCTCGGAACTTAAAACCATTTTTGCCCACCCGGAATTTAAGCGCGAGCTGGATTTCACCGGGCTGCAATACTACCTCTCGCTGAATTATGTTCCTTGCCCGCACACCCTGGTGCGCGGCGTCGAGAAGCTTCCTCCGGGACACCTGCTGGAATGGCAGGATGGGGACGTCGAGATGGAAGCGTATTGGCGGTTGCGCTTCGAGCCCCAGAAGCAGAAGTCCCTGGAAGGCGCCCAGGAAGAGCTCGATAGTTTGCTGCGCGAGTCCGTTCGCGATCATTTGATTGCTGATGTGCCGCTGGGAATTTGGCTGAGCGGCGGAATCGACTCCTCGACGATTCTTCATTACACACGGGAATTATGCGGCTCCCGAGTTAAAACATTTTCGATCTCCTTTGCCGGACGCAGTTTTGACGAAACCGCGTACATCCGCGACATCGCCGGAAGGTACGACACTGAACATCACGAACTGGATGTCAACCCCTCCCTGGATTTGCCGGCGGCGATCGAAGAGCTTGCCTACTACTCCGACGAGCCGTTCGCCGACGCGGGCGCTCTCCCGGTTTGGTTTCTTTCTGCCCTCAGCCGCAAACACGTGACCGTGGCCCTCAGCGGCGAGGGCGCGGATGAACTCTTCGGCGGGTACCTCACTTATGCGGCAGACCGCTATGCCGCTCGGGCGCAGCTTATTGCGCCTCCAATTCGCCGCGGGCTGCTGGGTTTGTTGCAACATTGGCCAGTATCGAACGACAAGATCAGCCTCGAATACAAAGTGAAGCGCTTTTTGGAAGGCACATTGTTGCCGCGCGATGAAGCGCACACCTACTGGAACGGAACATTTTCGGCTGCACAGCAAGATCAATTCGTGCCGCAGCGCAACCGCACGTCCGTTAAGGACCTGTTCGATAGTGATTTGCCTGCTGCCGACGAGCGCGGCTCGCTGAATCGTTATCTGGCCTTTGATCAGCGCTTCTACCTTGCCGACGACATCCTGCAAAAGGTCGATCGCATGAGCATGGCGCATTCCCTGGAAGTGCGCCCGCCGTTTCTTGATCATCGCATCGTGGAGTTCGCTGCGCGTTTGCCGGAGCACATGAAGATTGACGGCCGGCAGCACAAAGTCGTGCTGAAGCGGCTGATGCGGGATAAGTTGCCCATGTCCGTGCTGCGGCGCGCGAAGACCGGCCTGGACATTCCGGCGCATGACTGGCTCCGAGGAACGTTGCGGTCGCTGCTGATGGACACTCTGAATGCTGCCGCCATTGACGAAACGGGTCTGTTCCGGCGCGAGGGCATCGAGTTCCTCATCAAGGAGCACATGGAGTGCCGCGCCAATCTCGGCTATCACCTCTGGGGTTTGCTGATTTTGTTTCTGTGGATCAGGCACTGGAACATCCAAACCGCGTCAGTGCCGCGTGTGGCGGAAAAGATCGTAACCAGGGCCTTTACCCGCGCTTAATAGCGGTCCCGACAGAGCGCGCGAAGAATCAACTAGACACGCGCGCTCGTTTCCAGCGCCAATTCGCGTGCCCTGCGCAGGTCCAGCTTGCCCGTTCCGAGATAGGGCAATTTTTCGATGCGTACGAATTGGTCGTGCCGCGGCCGCCACAGAGCGGGCAAATCGCTCTTGCCCAGGCCGGCCAGGCATTCTTCCAGCTGCTCGTCCGATAGCGTGTGCAGGACGATCAGGCGCTCTCCTTTTTTTTCGTCCGGCACAGCCGTGACCACAAACATCTGCTCCGAAGCGCCCGCAAGCTCCTGCAACTTTTCTTCGACCTTGATGTGCGGCACCATCTCGCCGCCGATTTTACTGAACCGGCTGAGCCGGTCGGTTACGCGCAAAAAACCGTCTTCGTCCATCGCGGCGATGTCGCCGGTGTTATACCAGCCGTCGCGCAGCACCTCCGCCGTTTTGTCCGGCCGATTCAGATAGCCCAGCATCACATTTGGACCGCGCACCAGCAGCAAGCCCGGCGCGTCCACTCCCAGCGGCTCGTGCGTTTCCGGGTCGACGATCTTCACCGTAATTCCCGGCAAAGGATGCCCGATGCTGCCGCGCTTTGCCCCGACCTGCCGAAGCGCCGCCGCGCGGAAATCGATCGTGTTCACCGTAACCACCGGCGAACATTCCGTGCAGCCGTAGCCCTCCAGCGGTCGTATGCCGAAGTGATCCTCAAACGCCATCGCGACGCGTTCCGGCAGCTTTTCCGCGCCGGCCATCACGAAGCGCAAGCTGCCGAATTCCTCCGGCGTGCAGCGCCGCACATAGGTATTCAGAAACGTGGGCGTCGCCAAGAGTATGGTCACCGCATATTTGTTGACCAGCGCGCCGATCACGCGCGAATCCAAGGGATTGGGATGAAACACTACTCCGGCACCGACGGCCGTGGGCAGGCACAGGGTTGCCGTGAAGCCGAGAGAATGAAAAAACGGCAGGATGCCCATGATGCGATCGTCAGACCGCAAAAGGAAGACCTGGTCGAGCTGTTCGACGTTCGACGCCACGTTGTACTGCGTGAGCATCACACCCTTGGGCTCGCCCGTCGACCCGCTAGAGAAAATAACCGTCGCCAGGTCATCGAGACCGGGGACTCGTTCACCTCCCGCGAATCGCGTCAGTGCGCGCATTGGAAGCAAGAGCGCCGCTAAAGTGGAAGCGATTCTTTCCGTCAACTTTGGCTCCCGAGCGACGTCTTCGAGGAAGATGGTTTCGACCGGCGGCTGAATTTGCACCCGTTCCAGAAACACGCGCGCCGAAACAATCGTCCTCAGATTGCATTGTTTCGCGCACGAGGCCAGCGTTTCATTCGACGCTGTGTAATTCAAATTCACCGGCACTTTGCCCATCAACATCGCCGCCAGGTTCGCCAGCGCTCCCGGGATCGACGGCGGCAGCAGAATACCCACCATCTCCTGGCCCTTCCAATGCGCTCGCAAGCGGCGTGCTAGGAACAGCGTGCGCGCCAGCGCCGCAAAAAAATTCACCCGCGGCGTTTGCCCGTCCGCCATCGCAAAGCGCAACGGATGCCGGCGCGCCGTGCGCACAAACGATTCCGGCAGCGTGTGCATGCGCTCCTTGCGCCGTGCGAAAGCTTCCGCGCCCAGGTCTTGCACCGCTTGGCGCGCTTGCGCGGAGGTTGCCGTTGCCGGCAACGGCTCGCCGAACGTGACCCGCACCGGATACGGCAGATGCCGCGGAACCTTCCACAGAAACTTCCCGCCGGCAAAACTGAAAATCGAGCCCCAGACGCCGTCCAAGTGTACCGGGATAATCGGCACGTCTACGCCCTTGATGACGCGTTCCATGCCGCGCCGGAACGGCAGCATCTGGCCGATGCGCGTCATCTGCCCTTCCGGGAAAATGCACACCAGCTCGCCGTTTTGCAGCGCTTGCGTGGCTTCCCGCAGCGAATGGATCATCTCGCGCGGACCTTGATTCGAAGCGATGGGAATCATGCGCAGTATTTTCGCGAACGGCTTGACCAGCGGATGATCGTACGAGCCCTTGAACATCAGAAAGCGCACCGGCCGGTCGAGCGAGGCGGTCAGAAAAGCCGCGTCCGCCATCGACACATGGTTCGGCACCAGCAGCGCCCCGCCCTTCGCTGGAACCCGTTCGCGTCCCGCGATATCAAGCCGATAGAGTGAATGCGTCGTCATCCACAGAAGCAGCCGGATCAGCGAATCCGGCAGCAAGTACAACACATATCCGGTAGCCGCCAGCGTCGCAATCGACGCCCAAAGAAAAATTGCTCCGGGACTCAGATGCAGCCAATGCGACATGGCGTAATAAGCTCCTGAGGCAACGCCCACGCCAACGAAGGAGAGCCAGTTTGCGGCGCCGAGAACGCCGCCCTTGTGTTCCTCTTCTGGAATATGCTGGATCAGCGCGCTGACCGGCACGATAAAGAACCCGCCGGCAAACCCCAGCCCCGCCAGCAGCAGCACCACCGCTTCAAATGTCAGTCCGGGAATCGCCAGGCACAGGCCGAGGGCCGTCATGCCCAGCGTGCCAAGCGGAATCAGGCCGTATTCGATCTTCCCGCCGGAAAGAAACCCCGCCGCGAAGCTGCCAACGCCAATGCCAATCGCCACCGCGCCCTGCAGAAATCCGCCGTGCGTGGAGTCCAGGTGCAGGACATCCTGGCCGTACAGAAAAATGTTGAACTGCAGCAGCGCGGCCACAAAGAAAAAGTAGGTGTTCCCTAGCACTGCCAGCCACAAGACGCGATCGCCGCGAATCAGCCTCAACGGCGACCACACGTCAATCAGAGAGACGGCCTTAAACTTTTTCGCAGGGTCGGCGGCCGGAACGCGGCTGATGCCCAGGCTGCATAACAGGCCGACGCCCGTAAATATAAACAGGAGCGCCCCAGAATAGATTTGGTGCCCTTTGAACGCGTCGGCCAACAGCGCGCCGCAGACGCTTCCCGCGATTATTCCGAGAAACGTTCCCAACTCCAGCACGCCGTTGCCCCAGGAGAGTTTTTCTGCCGGCAAAAGCTCAGGCAGCAGGCCGTATTTGGACGGCCCGAAGAGCGCGCCTTGCGTGCAAACCAGAAAAATCGCGGCCAGCGCCAGCGGAAAATTCGGACTCGCAAGCGCCAGCACCGCCAGCAACATCACCGCAATCTCGAAGAATTTCGTCGAAATGGTGACGCTGCGTTTGCTGAAGCGGTCCGCCAGGTACCCGCCGCTTAGCGAAAACAGAATGAATGGCGCAGCGAAGAGCACCCCGACCAGGAATTCGAGTTGGTCGCGCTGCGCTTTGTCCTTCACCAGCGCCAGAACCAGGTAAATTGTCAGGAATTTCAGGGCATTTTCATTAAAGGCGCCCTGGAACTGCGTGGCGATCAGGCTCCAGAAACCACGCCGCCAGTTCGGTTTGCATTGGGACATGGCAAGGTTTCCGTCTGGAGACATACCGGTGCACCCAAGCTGTTAGTCGAACTGAGAGATGCAACGATTCTAACAGGGCGCGGGGCTTCAGTATTCGGCCACGGCGATTTATGACGAAACTGCTTCCTTTGTGACCCGCCGGTCGCCCGCCCTCGTGACCACCTTGCGGAGCCTTGTTAGGATAATGCCGCGCAGCGGGGAGCAAACATGAAAAACGTTGACACCCAGCCGAAGTCCGTTCTGATCACCGGAGCCACCGACGGCTTGGGGAAGGCGCTGGCGCTGCTGCTCGCCGAGCGCGGCTACCGCGTGTTTGCCGCGGGCCGCTCGGCGGAGAAGCTCGCACGCCTTGACGGCATCGCGCGCGAAAAGAACTTCGCGCTGGAGAGCGTCGTGCTCGATGTTTGCAGCGACAGTTCGGTGCAGTCGGCGATCCAGGCGGTCCTTGGCAAAGCGGGCGCGATCGACGTGCTGGTCAACAACGCCGGAGTGAATTACACCGCTGCGGTGGAAGATCTCAGCATGGAAGACTGGCGTGCGCAGTTTGAGACGAACTTCTTCGGCGTCTTGCGGGTCACACGCGCGGTCCTGCCGCGCATGCGCGAGCGCCGTAGCGGCCGCATCCTGATGATGAGCTCGCTCTCTGGCCTAATGACTCCTCCCACGCAGGGTGCGTACAGCAGCAGCAAGCATGCGCTGGAAGGCCTGAGCAATGCGCTGCGCATGGAGCTGTATCCGTTCGGAATCGATGTCGTGCTGATCGAGCCGGGTTACATCATCACCGGCATCCAAAAAGCGGCCGCGGCGCTCTCAAAGCCCTACCTGGAAAGAGGTGGACCCTACGCTCCGCTCTACGCGCAGTTCTTCGCCAGAGTCAATGATATGCGGTCCCAATCGAAAACCACTCCAGAGGATTGCGCGCGTATCATGCTCCACGCCATAGAAACACCGCGGCCGAAGCCGCGCTACGGCGTAACCTCCCTGGCGCGCGTCGCAAAGTGGAGCAAGCGGCTGCTGACCGACAGTGCGGTCGACGCCATGCTGCGGCGGCGCTATGGAATCGCGCGCGAAAACTGGAAATGATTCCTTTTCCTTTACGGGTTGGAAACCTGAAACGACAAGCTGTTTTCGCGCAACTCTTCCCACCGTTTGCGCCACGCTTCGTGCAGCGGACTCTCCGCATAATCGGCGGCCCTCTCCGCGCTGGTAAACTCAATGGCGTACACGCCATCAAAGTCGCGGATCTGGTTGCGCTCCGTCTTCAGCCAGATATTTTTGACGCCCGGAATTTTCGCGGCCATGGTCTTGATGCCGGCGAGCGCCTGGTCTTTGTCGTTTTGCGAAGTGGTGTTCTTCCATTTGTAAACCACGACGTGGACCACGCTCTTGGGTTGGCCAAACCGGTTCTGCGCTGCAACCCCCTGCGCGTGCCAGTTCCCAGCCGCCACACCACCGCCAAAAAGAGCTGCCGCCGCTGCAATTTTGGCAAGACGCCCTCCCGCGAATCCCATAATCTTCCTCCTGTGTTTACGAGCAAACAGTTTATGTACACACGTTACGAGAAGCAACGCGGCACGCCGGGCGGACAACTTGATCTTGCCTCCGTCCTCCCGTTGCTGTTCGTACATTAAAACAAAGCCCGGTGAACTCGCGTTCACCGGGCCAACCTCTTGGGATTGAATTGTCTCAGGGCTTTGTAGGATCCGCCGGCTTCGGGTCGCCCGCAGGGAGCGAAGCAGTTTCCGGCGGTTTGCTTTCCGCGGAACTGGCGTTGGCCGGCTTGGAAGCATCCGCGCCAAAACGAATGAGGTACGGCATGAACGGGGTGACCTCAAACGGCATCTTCTCGCGTTCCGCCACCGTTCCTACGGGCTTGCTCTTGATCAGATCCAGGCGGTCGTTCCACACGTCGAGCTTCACGCGCCCGCCGATGGGAAGCGCCGCGATCATCTGCGGATTTTTCGCCGGATCGGAGTCCGCGGCAACCTTGCCCTTCAGATCCGCGATGGTGGGAACACGATCTCCCAAGTGGGCGCTGATCAGGTTGGGAATTTCCTTTTGGCGCGTCTGCAAGGCTGTGAGGAAAAGCGCGGCATTGGCCAATTGGCTCTTGTAAGGGGAATTGTTCAGCAGCGCCACTCCTTTGGCGGCGGCGGCCTGCTCCTCTGCCGGCGTGCGCGCAAAACCGAAGTGCCGGAAGGTGTCCTTGTCGTCGATCAGCAGCTGGTCGAAAAAGGCAAAGGTGGTGTCCATGCGATGGGCGAGAACCACGTGGCCGAGCTCGTGCGCGATGACCGTGGCCAAGCTGGCCTCATCCGGCAGAACGTCGATAAGCCCGCGGCTGAGCACGATCGTGTGGCCCAGCGTGAAAGACTCCAACGTGGTGGTCATCAGCACGCGGCATTTCACTTCCGGCTCGATGTCCAGGTTATTGGTGACCTCCAGGTTGTTGACCACGGTCTCCAGGATCTTGTCGACCTCACCCTTTGGCGCCATTAAGCCGATGCGCTGCAGGCGGTCCGCTACGTTTTCCTCCGCCTGGCGGTCCCAGGTGCGCTGCGCCTGCACCGGGTTCAGGTCGTTCGCGGTCTTGGTGTCGTCCTGCACCGTGCTCTCCACCAGGATCTTGCTCAACTCTTGTTCCTGCGCGGCGTGGCCCACGTTGTATCCCCACAGGCGCGTTTGCGCTTTAAAGTCCAGCTTCTTGGTCAGCGCGTAGTGCAAATCTTTCTCTTCGCTATAGACGAAGGAGGGCACCCACAGGCCCGCCTGCGCGTTCG
>WNFP01008977.1_pt1 | contig 11405 bp, 9 predicted proteins | sample 5400201 | NCBI WGS metagenome assembly WNFP01 (sample SAMN13153355, study PRJNA577476) | soil metagenome | isolation source: 115 cm saprolite under Madrone tree | place: USA:California | collected 2016-06-14
GTTGGATGTGCAGGAAGGTCAGTTCAACGCATTGGGCGTCGAACTGGGCCAACGCTATGAGGCTGGCGCCGTGATTAACGACGGGACGCCGTTTCCCGCGTATACGAGGGATCCTGATCTCTACTACCACCCCACGACGCATCCGGAAGCCTATCTCCCGCATGTCTGGCTCGAACGGGAACGGCAGCGCATCTCCACCATCGACTTGGCGGGGAAGGGCGCTTTCTCGTTGATCACGGGAATCGGCGGGCAGGACTGGCTGAACGCTGCGGCCGAAGTGTCCAAGGAACGGGGCGTCCCCATCAAGGGCTACAGCGTCGGCTTTCGACAGGAATACGACGATGTACTGGGGGAATGGATGCGTGTGCGCGAGATCGAAGACCACGGCTGCCTGCTCGTACGTCCCGACCGCTTCATCGCCTGGAGGTCGCCCGCTCGACTTCCCAACCCCACAGATACGCTGAGGTCGGTAATGCGACAGCTCCTGGACTGACCCGCAGCGCCCGATCGGCGCAAATTCATTGACCAGCGTTGACGCGGCTGGCGTCGTCCGGCGACCGCACGGCCGAGGGAGACACTCGCCCCCGAAACACTTGGAGACAACACGGAGACCAGCAGTTCTACAAGGGCGCGAGCACCGACGGATGCCACGTCGATACCGGAACGTGCTGTGCGATCAATGTTCCGGAGACCACGGTTGTTGCGCACACCGCAACTTCACAATGCGAAGGAGGAGAAGTAATGATTCGACATATAAAGGGCACGCCGGCCAGATACGCAAGCCTAGCTGCAATCGTGTCGGCATTCATCAGTTTCGTGGCAAATGCCACGGACGGTGCGCCATCCCAGGAATTCAAAGCGTCTGACATTGACATGCAGGCGCAGCTCCCCCCAACGCAGCCGACGCCGGAGTCTTCAGCCCCGAAGGGCGAGCCCATCCAGACCGCCCAATACACTCCTGCCCAACCGGTGCCGGTAATCGTCTCAGAAACGCCGGTGACCAATCCGTACGCAAGGTTCTCAAAGTACATGGTCAAGGGCTGGAATGTCACCATGCCCGATCCATCGAACTACATTGATCAGGACCCCTACGGCATCCGAACAGCAATGGAAGAGGATGGCCTTTTCTTCTTCGGATTCACCAATGACACCTTCACGTACGACGTGCGCAATGACAATCAACTCTACGGAAGGCCGCAGCTTTACTCGGGGCAGAAGCCAACGATCGTCAGCTCCACCTATGGATTTCTGACCTACGATCTCGGCAAGGTTGGCCTCCCAGGCGGCCAGCTTACGGCCGGTGTGGCGTACAACTACGTCAACTGGGACCCGGCTGGCCCTACCCATGCGCATATCAGCGACTTCAAGTACTTTCAGTCCTTGTTTGACGGCAAGGCTGAACTAATGATCGGCTACCTGGGCAATAGCATTGTCTACAATGGAATCTACATCGGCGGCAACCTTGCCGGTGGCACTTTCGGCGTCAACGCCAATATCCCGCAGGAAGCGGGTCAGTCGCAATCCCTGATTACTCGCCCAGGCGCCAATTTCAAGGTGTATTTGGGCGGTGGCGTCTACAACCTCGCTGGCGTTCAGCGTTCTTGGAACCCGAAGGGCACGGACGCTGAAATCAGTAGCAATGGCTTCGGCTTCGGTACGAGTGGCTCGCACGTTGGCGAGCTGTTCCTGGAGGAATTCGGCTATAAGCGTGCGGCAGCGCCCGGCAGGCCTTTCACCTGGATCCGCGCGGGTTACGGATTCAACAACAGCGACTATGGCAGCCTGAAAACACCGGGGACAACTGCACACAACCACTACTTGTCGTTGCTTGCCGATCGTCAGCTGTTGCAGCTGGGCGATACCCCAACAACCGCACATCGCGGCCTTTATGCAGGGTTTACCGTGATGCAGGCTCCTGCTGAAGTTGACAGGTTCGATCAATACTACGAAGTGCGTCTTTACATGAAGGGGCCATTCGCGAGTAGGCCAACCGACTCGATGTCGTTGGTGATCAACCAGAACCGGTTCAGCAAATACGCGGTCGCGAGTTCTAAAGCGAGACACCAATTGACCGACGTCCAAGCCACGATTGCATCGTTGGGCTACACCGCCAACATTATCAGAGGCGTATTCCTGACTTCCGGTCTTAGCTACGTCAACCATCCGCGCGCAGTTACCACTGTTCCCGAGCAAAGGTCTGCCCTGAATTTCCTGACGAACGTCATCATCTATTACTGAAATGCGCAATCGGTGCACGTCGACTCGAGGAGTGAGCTCAATCATGATCACCCATATGCCGGAGAAAAATGGCGCCGTGGTGCTTGCGGAAGAGGCTGCGGCTGGTTCTGGGGGGCGCCATTGGCCATCCCGCCGCAAGCTTCTGCGCGCTCTAGCCACCGTTGCAATCAGTTCACCCGCTCTTGCGGCAGCTGAAAAGGTGCGGGTCGCAGTCGACAAGGGGCAATCCGTGAAGAAAATTGACACACATCATCACTTTTTCCCAAAGGTTTATGTGGACGCTGTTGGGATGGAAATGCTGGCGTCCGTGATGCCGAATGGGAGAGCGCCAACCTGGTCTCCCCAGGAAGCGCTCGCGATGCTGGACGCGAACGGGATTCAGGAGGGGATCCTGTCGATCTCTTCCGGCCCACCGCTTCCCAATGCAGCGACCCTATTGAGGCAATGCAATGAAAGCGCGGCGGAGCTCAGGTCTCGGTATAAGGGCCGCTTCGGTTCGTTCGCCAGCCTTCCTTTACCTGATGTCGACGCGTCCCTGAAGGAAATCGAATATTGCCTCGATACGCTTAAAGTGGACGGATTCATCATCTTTGCGAGCTATGAAGGCCGGTACCTGGGTGATCCGAGCTTCGAACCCGTACTTCAGGAGTTGGACAAGAGGGGATCCGTTGCATTTATTCACCCGAATATGCCCCCGTATGCAATCCCGCACGTAGCACCCGCTTCCGTGCTCGAGTTTCCGTTCGAGACCACGAGAACCGCCGCCAGCTTGATCATTTCGGGAGCCGTGACCCGTTACCGGAAGCTTCGCTTCATTCTGTCTCACGCAGGCGGAACCCTGCCCTTCCTTGTGCCACGCCTATCCCTCTCGATCTCGATGATGCCAGGTCTCGTCGAGAAAATCGGCGATCCGTTGGCCGCAATCCGCTCCTTTTATTTTGATACCGCGCTGTCGGCCGGTTCTTCAACTCTGGCCGCTCTCGCCCACGTCACGGATCCAGATCACATCCTGTTTGGCACGGATTTCCCCTTTGCACCGCTTGCGGCAATCAGCATGTTCGGGAATGTCCTCGACAACATAACCGTGCCTGGTATCGATATGCCCAGCGTGTATCACGGGAGCGCTGCCCGTCTTCTTGGCCGCATCTGATCTTGTCGTGTTGGCGCTCACCGAAAATTGACCATCTCTCAGAACCTCAGGTCTCCAGAAGAACGAGACGTTCGCCGACCGGTTGAATCTTGTAAGGCTCGACCCTCGGAGGGCACAGACTCTTTGGAGTGGCAAGGTCGTTCTTTCCGGGCGGCCGTTTAAGGACGCTTTATGCCCCAACTCATCCCGAAGGTGAGCACACGCTCGGAGGAGTTCAAGGTCAACGCCGCGGCGATGCGTGCGCTGGTCGACGATCTGAACACAAGGCTCGCGAAGATCGCCGAAGGAGGCGGCGAAGCGGCGCGCGCGAAGCACCTCGGACGCGGCAAATTGCTGCCGCGCGAGCGCGTGCAGATGCTGCTCGACCCGGACACGCCGTTCCTTGAAGTCGCGCCGCTTGCGGCTTTAGGCATGTACGGCGACGAGGCGCCGGGCGCTGGCATCATCGCCGGCATCGGCCGCGTGTCGGGCGTCGAGTGCGTGATCGTCTGCAACGACGCCACCGTCAAGGGCGGCACCTACTATCCGATGACAGTGAAGAAGCACCTGCGCGCGCAAGAGATCGCGCGCGAGAACCGGCTCCCGTGCATCTACCTGGTCGATTCCGGGGGCGCCAACTTGCCCAACCAGGACGAGGTGTTCCCCGACCGCGAGCACTTCGGCCGCATCTTCTATAACCAGGCCACGCTGAGCGCTGCGAGCATCCCGCAGATCGCGGTGGTGATGGGCTCGTGCACCGCGGGTGGCGCGTATGTGCCAGCCATGAGCGACGAGACCGTTATCGTGAAGAATCAGGGAACCATCTTCCTGGGCGGTCCGCCGCTCGTCAAGGCGGCTACAGGCGAAGTGGTGAGCGTCGAGGACCTCGGCGGCGGCGACGTCCATACGCGTCTCTCGGGCGTGGCCGACCACCTGGCCGAGAACGACACGCATGCGCTAGCCATCGCCCGCAAATCGGTCGCCTCGCTGAACTGGCGCAAAAAGGTGCCGGTGGCGCTGCAGCCGGCGCGTGCCCCGCGTCACGATCAACTGGAGCTGCATGGCATCATTCCGGCCGACACGCGCAAACCTTTCGACGTGCGGGAGATCATCGCGCGCCTCGTCGACGATTCGGAGTTCGACGAGTTCAAGGCGCGCTATGGCGCGACGCTGGTGTGCGGCTTCGCCCACATCGAAGGCATGCCGGTGGGCATCGTGGCCAACAACGGCATTCTCTTCAGCGAGAGTGCGAACAAGGGGGCGCACTTCATCGAGCTATGCTGCCAGCGAAAGGTGCCCCTCGTCTTTCTGCAGAACATCACCGGCTTCATGGTTGGGCGCAAGTACGAGAACGAAGGGATCGCGCGCGCCGGCGCGAAGATGGTCAGTGCGGTGGCATGCGCGCAAGTCCCGAAGTTCACCGTCATCATCGGTGGCAGCTTCGGCGCAGGCAACTATGGCATGTGCGGCCGCGCCTACTCGCCCCGCTTCCTGTGGATGTGGCCGAACGCGCGGATCAGCGTGATGGGCGGCGAGCAGGCCGCCAGCGTGCTGGCCACAGTCAAGCGCGACGGCATCGAGACCAAGGGTGGACGCTGGAGCGCCGAGGAGGAAGAAGCGTTCAAGGCGCCCATCCGCGCCCAGTACGAGCGCCAGGGCCACCCGTACTACGCCAGCGCCCGCGTATGGGACGACGGCGTCATCGACCCGGCCGACACACGTCGCGTGCTTGCCCTTGCGCTGAGCGCAAGTTTCAACGCGCCGATCCCAGAGACGAAGTTCGGTGTGTTTCGCATCTGAGGGCATGACGTATGCAAACGCTTGATGTGCAACGCGACGGCGCCACCGCCCGCGTCTTCCTCAACCGCCCGGAGGTGCGCAACGCGTTCAATGACGCAGTGATTGCCGAACTTACGGAGGTCTTCACAGACTTCCCCCGCGACGCCTCGCTGCGCGCCGTCGTGCTGGGCGGCCACGGCAAAACCTTCTGCGCTGGCGCCGACCTCGCGTGGATGCGCGCGATGGCGGACTACGACTGGGAGGACAACCGCGCCGATGCGGGCAAGCTGGCCGATATGCTGTGGGCCGTCTACAGCTGTCCGGTGCCGGTGATTGGCCGCATCCATGGCGACTGCTATGCCGGCGGTGTGGGGCTGGCTGCTGTTTGCGACGTGCTGGTCGCCGCGGAGGACACGCACTTCTGCCTGAGCGAAGCCAAACTTGGGCTGCTGCCTGCGACCATTGCGCCCTATGTCGTGAAAGCGCTGGGCGAACAGGCAGCGCGCCGCTATTTCGTCAGTGCGGAGCGCTTCGACGCGGTCACGGCGAAGACATTGGGCTTCGTGCATGAGGTTGCCGCGCCCGAGGCACTCGACGCCAAGCTCGACGAGATCCTCGCCGCCATCGTGGCCAACGGGCCGGACGCAGTGAAGGCTTGCAAGCTGCTCGTGAAGGACGTCGCTGCGAGGGCCATCACGCCCGAGCTGCGTGCGGACACAGCGCACCGGATCGCCGATATTCGCGCGAGCGGCGAGGGCCGTGAAGGCGTGCAGAGCTACCTGAACAAGCGAAAGCCGTCGTGGCTCACGGAGTGACCAAACCAATGTTCGCCAAGATTCTGATAGCCAATCGCGGCGAGATCGCTTGCAGAGTGGCGGCGACATGTAGGCGCCTGGGCATCCGCACCGTAGCGGTTTACTCCGATGCCGACACGCATGCGCGGCATGTCGCCGCTTGCGACGAGGCGATACATATCGGCGCAAGTGCGCCGCGCGAAAGCTATCTGCTCTACGAACGCGTACTCGAGGCGGCCAAGGCCAGCGGCGCGCTGGCCATCCACCCCGGCTATGGCTTCCTGAGCGAGAACGAGGAGTTCGCACAGGCCTGTGCTGATGCCGGACTCGTGTTCATCGGCCCCCCGCCGTCGGCGATCCGGGCGATGGGGCTGAAGGCCGAATCCAAACGCCTGATGGAGCACGCAGGCATTCCGTTGGTACCGGGCTACCACGGTGCCGACCAAGACCCGGCGTTGCTTAAGACTGAGGCCGAGCGCATCGGCTACCCGGTGCTGATCAAGGCCAGTGCCGGTGGCGGCGGAAAGGGTATGCGGGCCGTGAACTCGGCAGAGGAGTTCGATGCTGCGCTCGCCTCGTGCAAACGGGAGGCCATCAACAGCTTCGGCAACGATGCAGTGTTGATTGAGCGTTACGTTCAAAAGCCCCGCCATATCGAGATCCAGGTCTTCGGCGATACGCACGGCGACTGCGTTTACCTATTCGAGCGTGACTGTTCGGTGCAGCGCCGTCACCAGAAGGTGCTGGAGGAGGCGCCAGCGCCCGGCATGACTGCCGAGCGCCGGGCGAAGATGGGCGCGGCGGCAGTCGCGGCGGCGAAGGCCGTAGGATATGTCGGCGCCGGCACTGTCGAGTTCATCGCCGAGCAAGACGAGCGCTTCTATTTCATGGAGATGAACACGCGGCTGCAGGTGGAACATCCAGTGACGGAAGCTATCACTGGGCAAGACCTCGTCGAGTGGCAGCTGCGCGTGGCCGCCGGCGAGCCGCTGCCGCTGAGGCAGGAGCAACTCCATCTGCACGGCCATGCCATCGAGGCGCGCTTGTGCGCCGAAAACCCGGATGCCAATTTCCTGCCGGCAACCGGGCGGCTCGACGTGCTGCGCTGGCCGGACGAGCATGTTGCGTTTCGACGCGACGGGCTCGTGCGTGTCGATGCCGGTGTGCGCGAGGGCGATGCCATCAGCCCGTTCTACGATTCGATGATCGCCAAACTCATCGTGTGGGGTGAGACGCGCGAGCAGGCCCTGGCGCGGCTGGACGACGCACTGGCGCGTACGCACATCGTGGGACCGCACACCAATGTGGCCTTCCTGCGGCGTGTCGTGAACAGCGCCTCTTTCGCCCGCGCCGACTTGGATACTGCGCTGATCGAGCGCGAACGCGTCGTGCTATTCAACCAGGCTGGGTTGCCGCCAGAGGTGGCCGCGGCAGGCGTGGTGGCACATGCACTTGCTGTCGAGCGCATTCTCGAAGACGTCGATCCGTGGAGCCGACGCGATGGTTGGCGCTTGCACGGCGGCGCGCGGCGACGCTTCGACCTGGAGTTTGGCGGCATGCACCATGCCGTTAACCTGGATCGCGCTCACGACGGCGCGCTGACTCTCGTCATCAGTGGGCGGCAGTGGCCACTTGTGCTGCACGCATCGATCGGCGAGCACCACGACATACTGATCGGACAGCGGCGTTGGGCATTAACCGTCTACGCTAGCGGCGAGCGTGCCAGCGTATTTGCGCGCGAAGGCTCGGCCACGGTACTTGAAGTCGATGTGATCGCCAATGCGGGGGAGGGCGTCAGTGAAGGCGGCCGGCTAACAGCGCCGATGCCAGGCAGGGTCGTCGCTTTTCTGGCGCTGCCGGGCCAGGCCGTCAAGCACGGCCAGCCGCTGGCGGTGTTGGAAGCGATGAAGATGGAGCACACCATTACGTCGCCGCGCGACGGCACCATAGCAGAGCTTCTCTACGCGGTGGGCGACCAAGTGGCCGAGGGTGGCGAACTGCTGCGGTTAAGCGACGAATGAGGGGATACGGTTTGAACGGCTCTAACGAGGATTTCATCATGCTTCCAAACCGCGTGACCATCGTCGATGTCGGCCCGCGTGACGGCCTTCAAAACGAGAAGCAGACAGTATCGACAGCGCACAAAGTCGAGCTCGTGCATCGGTTGCAAGCCGCCGGCTTGCGCGAGATCGAGGTCACCAGCTTCGTCAGCCCCAAGTGGGTTCCGCAGATGGCCGACAACATCGGGGTAATGAGCGGCCTGCAGCGACAGGCGAATGTGCGCTACAGCGTGTTGGTGCCCAACATGAAGGGGCTGGAGGGCGCGCTGCCGACAGGGCCCGACGAGGTCGTCGTGTTCGGAGCTGCAAGCGAGGCCTTCAGCCAGCGCAACATAAACTGCAGCATCGCCGAGAGCATCGAGCGCTTTCGCCCAGTGGTGGCCGCCGCGCACGACGCGAATCTCAAGGTGCGCTGTGCTATTTCGTGCTCACTTGGTTGCCCATATCAAGGCGCGGTGAGCGCGGGCGAAGTCGAGCGGGTCGTGATGCTCATGAAGGACATCGGTGTCGATCATTGCGGCGTGGCTGACACTATTGGCGTCGGCACGCCGAAGCGGGTGCAGGCCGCGATGGAGCGTGCGCTCAAGCACTATCCGCTCCACGAAGTGAGCGGACATTTCCATGACACCTATGGTCAGGCACTGGCCAATATCTACGCTTGCCTGGAGATGGGCATCCATACGTTCGACGCAAGCATCGCTGGGCTCGGCGGCTGTCCGTACGCGAAGGGGGCCACTGGCAACGTTGCCACGGAGGATGTGGTTTTCATGCTTAAGGGGTTGGACATCGAGACAGGCATCGACCTCGAGACGCTGGTCGACGCCGGTGCCTTCATTTCCGAGGTGCTGGGACGCCCGCCGGTGTCGCGAGCCGGTAAGGCATTACTGGCCAAGCGCGTCGCATGAGTGGATCGGCCCCGGTTGGAACGGATTAGCCCTATTGCAACGTGCGAACACGTGCCGCTAGATGGCTATAAAGACCGAGACCTTACTATCCCGCAACTTGACCGAAGTCTTCGGCGAGCCCGATGCTACGAAGCGCAAGGGCGTCATCGCCGAGCTTTGGAACGGGGACGGAGTATTCGTGGACCCCTTTGGCAGGGTTGTCGGAAGAGGCGCGATCAACGAGTCCGTCAGTCATTTGCATCAAAAATTTCCCGGTTTCGTCTTTACTCCGATCGGATCACCCGAAGCCTTCCATGACATCGGACGTCTCTCGAAAAGACTGCGTGGCGCCGCTACTGTACGTACTGCGGGGCGTGCGAAATGGTCGCGCTCTGTGCGCTGTCGTGGTTGATCCAGAGTTGCGCGTGCTCCGACTTCAGAATCGCCGCAACCTTGTCGATCGACTGCAGCGATTGGTCCCGATCGAAGTTGAAGCTCGGCGCGCGGCGGGCCTCGAAGTTGGCCCGGAAATGCACCAGATCGCCTGACAGGACCACCGCGCCCGTTTTGGGCAGGCGCACCAGGAGCGATTGATGGCCTGGCGTGTGTCCGGGGGTGCTGAGAATTTTCACCGAGCCGTCGCCGAACACGTCGTAATCGCCATTGAGCTTGATCACTGGGTTGGCGCGAATCTTCTCGTAGAGCGCCGGCGCGAAGCCGTACCGGGTCGTCGCCTCGGGCCCGAACGCGGCGTCGTATTCGGCCTGCTGTATGTAAAGCGTCGCCGCGGTGAACATGCTGGCGTTGCCGACGTGGTCCGAGTGCGTGTGCGAGAATGCGAGGTACTTGATGTCGGCGGGCGCGACGCCGATCTGCGCGAGTTGCGCGGCGAGTGTCTCCTTCCGTCTCATGATCATGCCGCGGGGGCCTTGCATGCCGTCGGGCTTGTCCACGAGCGAATCGGTGAGACCGGAATCCCAGAGCATGTAGTCCTTCGCGTGCTTGATCAGGTAGCAGTTGTCGCTGAAGAGCATCGGGGTGCCCGGAGCAGTTCCCGGCGCCCAGGGCGAGATGTCGGGAATCTGCGCCTCGCCGCAATAGAGCACGTACAAGCGCTCGACGCCGCCCTGCGGCCCGGGCGCCATTGGTGCGCAGGCGACCAAGAGCGCCGCGATGAGCGGCGACAGGCGGCGATCGATCACGGCGATCGAAGCAGGCATGGTATCGATCTCCTCTATGCGGCTTTTGCGGCGCAAGCCACGCTATGCCGCGCGGATGGGCAAGCTCCTCGGGGTGCCGACCGATTCGGGCCTGCGGCCGTTCAACGCGTCGAGGATGCTTGCGAGGCCCGTCGACGCCATGTTGTGGACCCATTCGTCGGTCCAGCACAACCACTGCGGAGTGACGATGATTGTAATAGCGCCTGTTACGGGTACCTTGAACCGACGAAGCCGCGAGCTCACAGCGCGGCCAGGCGGGTGCCCCTATAGCGGCATTCACCTTACGCATTGGGTTTGCTGAACCTGCGCACGACCGCGACAAAGATCCACACAAGGAACGTTCAATGCAACGGTGGACAACGGCGCCGCCGCCTTCCGCCTAAAGTCGCGACCGGGCAACGCAGTGCTGCGCGATTGAACCGATCCGATCCTCGGCAAAACAGGGCGGTACCGGAACCCAGACTCGGCAATCTATGGCACAGGTGGAAGCGCGCCGAGCGCGCCACGAATCGAGTGGGTACGAACCGGACGCATCGGTGACGGTTCGTACCTACCCCCTGTGCCAGGATAGTTGTCGCTTCCGTTGTTCTCACCGTGAGAGGGGGACGCGACATGACGAGGCCTTATTCCATTGCTTTTAAACGAAAGATGGTCGAACGGCTGACTGGGAAGAATGCGGTCAGCGCTATGGAGTTGGCCCGGGAGACGGGGGTGCGGCAGCAGAACCCTGTCGCGATGGCTGGATGAGGTGCGTACGCTTCCGCTGGTGGGCCCACAAACGGACACTCAGTTTCTTGTGGCCAGCAATTTGAGATGCCGAGCCCGAATGTCGGGGGCGCACCATGCCCCGCCGTATCGGTGTGAGCGGCGTCGTTGGCATGGCGGCGTTCCCCGAGGGTGGTCAGCGATCGATAACGGCCATGTTCCCTTCGTCGTGGCGCTCGCCTGCGGCCGGCGTCAGGTTGTTCAGCCGCTTGATCTGCTCGGCGCTCAGGTTCAGGCGGTCGGCTGCGGTGTTCTCCTCGACGCGGGCGACCCGCTTGGTGCCGGGAATCGGGGCGATGTCATCGCCCTGCGCAAGCAGCCACGCCAAGGCGATCTGCGCTGGTGTCGCACCCACCTCTGCGGCAACGGCCTTGACCTCGTCAACGATGCGCAGGTTGCGCCGGAAATTCTGGCCGGTGAAGCGCGGGTTGGTCTTGCGCCAATCGTTGTCGGCGAGTTGTTCGGGCGAGCGAATCTCGCCGGTGAGGAAGCCGTGGCCCAGCGGCGAGTAGGGAACGAAGCCGATGCCCAGCTTG
>WNFP01005117.1_pt1 | contig 11401 bp, 10 predicted proteins | sample 5400201 | NCBI WGS metagenome assembly WNFP01 (sample SAMN13153355, study PRJNA577476) | soil metagenome | isolation source: 115 cm saprolite under Madrone tree | place: USA:California | collected 2016-06-14
GACGGTCATGCTGGGTGGCGATCACACGGCGACCGTGCCCGTCATCGAGGCGCTGGCCCCGGCCATCCCCGATCTTCGCATCCTGCAGCTCGACGCTCATCCCGACCGGAGTGAGGAATTCCTGGGCGAGCGCTACAACTACGCCTCGGCCATGGCGAGGGTCATGGACGCGGTCGCGCCCGAGAGGGTCTACCAGGTGGGAATGCGGACGGGCGCCCGTGAGGAGTACAGGCGGAAGGTGCCGCACCTCTTTCCGGCCCACGCCGTCCATCCGGTCGAGGCGGTCCGGAGCCTCGTGCCCGAGCTCACCCGGCACCCGCTCTACGTGACGATTGACGTGGATGTGCTCGACCCGTCAGAGGCGCCTGGGACCGGGGCGCCCGAGCCCTGCGGTCTCCGGGCCTCAGAGCTGATCGAGATCGTGAGGCTGCTCGAGCCCTGCACCGTGGTCGGCACCGATCTCATGGAGGTCGCCCACGTCTTCGACCCGTCGGGCCGCACCGGCATCACGGCCTCCTGGATTCTCCGTGAGGCTATCCTGACGTGGTGGGGAAAATAGGATGCGGGTGGCCCCGACCAACTTGGCCCACGGTCAACATGGCTTGGCCATGTTGAGGATGAAGGCGGGAAAGTGAAGCCAGGCCACTACTCCGCGCCGCGCTACTACGAGATCGCTTTCGACATGAACCGGAAGCAAGAGGTGGATTTCCTCGCCTATTGCTTCCGCCGGTTCGCGAAGCGCTCCGTTAAGACCGTGCTCGACATCGCCTGCGGCACGGGCCCGCACCTGATCAGGCTCGGCCGGCGCGGCTACCGGATGTCCGGCCTCGATCTCTCCCCCGAGAACATCGACTTTCTCCGGCAGAGGGCGGCGGAGGAAAGCCTCGACGTCAGCCTCCACGTCGCGGACATGACGCGCTTCAGCCTGCCCAAGCCCGTGGATGCCGCCATCTGCATGCAGGACTCGCAGGGGCACCTGCTGACGAACGAGGCCATCCTGGCCCACCTCCGCTGCGTGGCCAAGGCCGTTCGAAAGGGAGGTCTCTACCTCTTCGATCGTTACATGTGCTCGTCGTGGACGGACCCCGCTCGGCGCTGGTCCTGGACGCGGCAGCGTGGGCGGGCGACCGTGCGCGCGACATTCGAGGCCCTCAAACACCTCAACCCGGTGACGCAGACCTTCTACGAGGACATGGAGCTCGAGGCCCACGAAAACGGCCGCCGCCACGTCTATCGCCAGCGCCACGCCTCGCGCATGGTCTTTCCACAGGAGCTCAAGGCCCTCGTCGAATTGGCGGGCGGCTTCGAGCTGGTCGAATGGTTCTACGGCTTCAAGCCCCGCCTCAAGCTCGACCGCGCCCACCACCCTCTTTTGATGGTAGTCGTTCTCCGTAAAAGATAGCGGAGGCGCGCTGCGGCCGTGGCGAGGCTCGTTCTCAAGCGCGGCGCCGAGCAGCGGATCAGGGCCGGCCACCCCTGGATTTATCGGACCCAGGTCGCCGACCTCAAGGGCTTTTCCCAGGCCGGCGAGGCCGTCGAGGTGCTGGACTCGGGCGGCCATTACCTCGGCCAGGGGTTCTACAACCCCCGTCCTTCCCTTTGCTGTCGCCTGCTCACGAGGCATGACGAGGCCATCGACGCGGGATTTTTTATGCGCAGGCTCGAGGCCGCCTGGGAGTACCGCAGGACGGCCGGCCTGATCTCGGATGCCTACCGCCTCTGCTGGAGCGAAGCCGACGGGTTGCCCGGCCTGGTCGTGGACCGCTACGGCCCTGTCAGCGTCGTCCAGTGCCTGACGCTCGGGATGTCCAGAGCCGCTGACTGGATCACCGCGGCGCTCGCCCAGCTCTTTCCCGACGGCAGGGTCCACCGGCTCGACGAGGCGACGGCGGCGCGCCTCGAAGGATTCGAGCCCCGCCAGGATCCCGCAGGGACCGAGCTCGTGGTCACCGAGGGCGGCTGCCGTTTCGGCGTCACGCCGGGCTCGGGCCACAAGACCGGCCTCTACCTGGACCAGGCGGAGAACCGCGCCCTGATCACCCGTCATGCCGCAGGCCGCCGAATGCTCGACGCCTTCTGCTTTTCTGGAGCCTTCGCCTGCCACGCGATTCGGTCCGGCGCGAGCCAGGCGCTCCTGCTCGACTCGTCCGCCGACGCTTTGGCACTCGCGCGGCGGAATCTCGAGCTGAACGGCGCCGCGGACCGGGCCGTCCTCAGGGAAGGCAATGCCTTCGATCTCCTGCGTGGACTCGAGGCGGCGGGCGAGCGCTTCGGCCTAGCCGTTCTCGACCCTCCTCCCTTCACGAGACGGAAGGACTCGATCGATGCAGCGGCCCGAGGCTACAAGGAGATCAATATCCGGGGCCTCCGCCTGCTCGAACCGGGCGGAGTGCTCGCAACCTTCTCCTGCTCACACCACATCACACCCGGCCTATTCGAAGAAATCTGCCGCGAAGCAGCAGGCGACGCAGGCGTCACGGTCCGCGTCCTGAAGACACTTTCTCAGAGCCGCGACCACCCGGTTTTGCTGACCGTCCCCGAATCCCGCTACCTAACGGGACTACTTCTAGAAGCTGTTTAACACTCCGCGCCAGATCGCAGGGCGTCTTATCGGCGGCCTGCTAGCTCTCGCGATATAGCAGCAACATGACCCCGACAAGCGCCAAACCCACCGACCAGACCTTTCCTGGCAACGCCGTCTCTCCCTGCGGGAGGCGAAGCTCGAGCCAGCGGCCCCAGCCGACGAGCATCGCGAGGACGCCCAGCGGCGCGTGGGTCACTTCGACGAGGTATTCGCTCTTGACGTTGAGCGAGGCGTGGGAATGCGTCAGGAGCAGCGCGCCGCCGACCGAGCAGAGAATGGGAAAGACCAGCGCCGCGCGCGGGGATCGGATCCGCCCGGTGCGCACCATCCACTCGAAGGTGCCGAAGCCCAGCACGAGGACGACGAATAGGCGGTGCTGGAGCACTTCGGAATAGGCCATGCCGGCCCAGAAGCCCTGCGGACCCAACGGCCAGGACCCCGGATCGTTGCGCACCAGCAGGAAAGCCGCCAGCGCGAAGAAGACGAGCGGCCAGTGCCGCGCCCACGGCGCCCAGCCCGTGCGGTAGAGGATGGCGAGGAGACCCATGACGAAGACGATCAGCCCCGCCGTGTGATGGTTGAACTCGCTCCACTGCCGGTCCGCGTCGGTACGCGGAGCCTCGCGGTCCTCGAGCGGCATTTCGGCGAGCGCTGACGAGGTGAAGGACGGCACGCGCGGCGTGAAGACGTGGCCGACCTCGGCGAGCGTGGCGCGGTCGGCGACGACGTCCACGGCCGGCGGCAGGGAGGTCAGCGACGACGCGGCGAAGAGGACGGTGACGCCGAGCCCCAGCTCGACCTCCACGAAGCGGCGCAGCCGCAGCAGGGAGACCGGGTCCGTCGACGGCAGCCGACGCACGACGAAGAAGTTGAGTGCCCCCAGGACGAGAATCAGCGCCAGCACCGTCATCTTCGTGCCGACCATCATGCCGTAGGCGGTGCCCGTGAAGCCCGGGATGCCGTCGACGTAGTAGTAGGTCAGGCCGACGCCGCCCACCACGAGGGCCGCGACCGCGCAGAGCGCCATGGCGGAGAACCGCTTGAGGAGGACGGCGGGCCACGCCTCCGCGCTGCTGCCCCAGGCCGTGGCCGTGAGATGCATGAGGCCGCCCACCCAGACCGAGGCGGCATACTGGTGCACCGCGTCCAGGACGAGCAGGATCCCACCATGCTCGAGACGCGCGGCCGCGTGGCTGATGGCGGAGGCTGTGGCGGCGAGCGTCACCGTCAGCGCCACCATGGCGCGCCACCAACCTGCCGCGTCGGGTCGTCGCCGCAGCCGGAGCGCGCCCACGACAATGAGGACGCAGGTCAGCACGCGGAGCACGCTCGCCTGGAAGTAGGCCGTGCCGAGCACCTCGTGGATCGGCCACGCGTTGCCGCCCGCCAAGACCGCCTGCTGCACGGTGAGCGCCAGAAGCTGCCCGACCGTCACCGCCGCGGCGCCCGCCGCGACGAGAAGCAGAAGGCGGCCCACGAGGGGCGAGAGCTCGGGACGCTCACGCAGCGCGGGCTTGAGCACGAACAGCGCGAAGAGCACGCCTCCGATAGCGGCAGCCTGGCCGCAGAGGGCCAGCCCCCGGAGCACGACGTCAGCGAACCCGGCCACGGCCTAGGCTGTCCTCTGCGCCGGGCGGGCCCAGAGCCGGACGAGCACGAAGACCGGCGTGCCGATCGCGACGAAGACGATGAACCAGCCGGCCTTGCCGAAGAGCGCCAGCGCGATGATCAGGTAGATGAAGTCCCGGTTCGCGAGCGCGTCCGTCGCCCTGGTCGCGGCCGAGCGCGGGCCCGCCGAGCGTCTGTTGGGCGCCACGATGAAAGCGGCGAGCAGGGTGCTGGTGATCGCGAGCACGCCAAGGGCCTGCGGCCAGACCGAATGCGCCGACAGGGTCCACCCAACGGCCATGCACCCGAATACCGCGACATGAACGGTATTGTCGCCCCAGAAATCCAGCGCCGCCCCGCCGGGGCTTTCGAGGAACTTCAGCCTGGCGATCTCGCCGTCGCAGCCGTCGAGGATCGAGTGCAGGAGGAAGAGAAGCGCCCCGGTCAGCTGGAGCGCCGGCGCCGAAGAGAGAAAAAACGGGGCCCCCGCGAGGCCTATTACCAGGCAGGCGAGAGTCAGGGCATTCGGTGTCACGGAGGTCCAGACGAGGCGCCGCGTGAGCGCCAGCGAGATCCGCCGCTCGACGTGACGCGACATGAAGCCTTCCGTGTCCTTGATGAGACCGCGCAGCAGCCACGTCTCCGCCGCGGGGAGGTCGCCCGCGGACCCGAGCGGAAAGCGGCCCTTGGCGTCGGCGGCTCCCTCCACGACCGTGAACCGCTCCCGCAGGGCGACCAGCAATTCCGCGGCGCCGGTCCGGCCCGCAGCGTCCAGCACGGGCTTCGGATCGCCGGTGTCCACGACCGCCACCTGCGCGGGATCCACCCAGAGCGTTTCGGGTTTGAGCGGCATCGCGGCCAGCGCTTCCAGCCAGCGCGGCTGCGGGACGACGTTGTGCGGCACGAGAATCAGCCGGCGACGGCCAGGTTCCGGGGAGTCGGAGGTTGCGAGACCCGCGCGCGCCGCCGCGAGCGCGATCCGTCGCCCGAGGGGCAGACCCGCGACCATGGTCTCGCGTGTGATGCCCGGAGACGCATCGGCGCTCACGATGACGAGGAGGCTTTCCGTCACAGCCGGGATCCAACGCCGGGCGCGGGACTCAAGGGCATGTCTACGCCGCCCCGCCGGCTCGACTCGCGGGCCATGTGCTCAATCTCGCAGCAGAGCTCCGCTTCGGCAAGGTTGGCCGCGGCATCGCCCTCTCCCGCGATGGCCGACACGAAGCGCTCCGCTACCTTATGAAACCAGTCGGGGTGATGGGAGCCGTCGGTCAGCGCGGGCAGTCCCGGCCAGCGCCGCTCACCTTGGGCGCCCGTGAGCACGAGCGTGTCACCGTGCAGCTCGATGCGCCCGTCCGTCCCGTGCACCTCGACGCGGTTGCGCCGCTCCTCCGCGGCCCACGTCAGGAGAATGTCGGCGCTCGCGTCGTTGAAACCGAGCCGCAGGAACGCCGTATCCTCCACGGCAAAGGCCGTGTGGCGCCGCGTCTCGAGCCGCGCGCTGACCGTCCGGGGCCGCGAGCCTGCCCAAGCCGGCAGGACGTAGAACACGTGCCAGCCGTGGTCCGTGAGAACGCCGCCGCCCGCCACCGCGGGGTCCACTCGCCAGTTGCCTTCGCTGCCGTCGCCAGTCACAGCCGGTTTCACCCTCAGAGTCTCCCAGACGATGCGCCGCACCCGGCCGATCTCGCCCTGGCGAATGAGCGTGTCCGTCAGCGCCAGCATCGGAGCGTGGTGCCAGTTGTGCACCGTATGAAGCACTCGCGATGCGGCCGCGGCGGCGGCCGTGACGCGGGAGAGATCCGCGGGCGTGCTCACGAGCGGCTTCTCGCACAGCACGTGCAGTCCCCGGCCGAGCGCGCGCTCGACGAGGGATGCGTGGCTCGAGGGGGGAGTGCAGATGTCGACGAAGTCCAGCGCCTCGCGCTCGAGGAGCGCCGCGGGCGAGTCGTACCAGCGCGCGCCGGGGAGCCGCGCGTCGCATTCGGCGCGCTGGGCCGGGCGGGCGTCGGCGGCGGCCACGATACGGACGTCAGGGCGGCCGAGCCAACCGGGCAGATGCCCGTGGATGGCCACATTGCCGAGCCCGATCACCGCGCCGCGGAGCATGCTACTCGAGCCGGTGCTCCTTGACTATCGCCCCCAGGGCCTCGTCAAGGATCGCGAGCCCGTTGAGCGCTTCCTCCTCGCGGATGACCAGCGGCGGGTTGATGCGCACGGTCGGCGAGTACGTCATCGCGGCGAGTCCCCGCCTGAGACACTCCTTGTAGAGCGCCTGCGTCACGTCCTTCCCCAGCGGCTCCTTGGTGCGGCGGTCCTTCACCAGCTCCATGCCCAGCATCAGGCCGCGGCCGCGCACCTCGCCCACACACCGGTACTTCTCCTTCAGCGCCTCGAGCCGCGTCAGCATGACGGCGCCCACGCGCTCTGAGTTCTTGACGAGCTCTTCCTTGAGGATGATCTCGAGCGCCGCGACCCCCGCCGCCGCCGCCAGCGGGTTTCCACCGTATGACGACGAGCTGGCGGAGGGATTCGACCAGGGCTTGCGGCTCGTCAGGTCGTCGGTGGAGATGACGGCGGACAGCGGGAAGCCGCCGCCCACGCCCTTGCCCACCGTCATGACGTCCGGCACGACCCCGTCGTGCTCCGAGCCCCACATGAGGCCCGTCCGACCGAAGCCCGTGATCATCTCGTCGCAGATCAGCAGCGCACCGGCCTCTTTCGCGATCTGCTGCACGGCGCGCAGGAAGCCCTCGGGCGGAATCACGTTGCCCGCCGTGCCCTGCATCGGCTCGACGATGATGGCCGCGATCTCGCCGCCCGTCTGGACCCGGATGACGTCGCGCACGTAGTCGGCGCAGGCGATGCCGCAGTCGGGATACGTCAGCCGGAGCGGGCAGCGGTAACAGTCGGCGTAGGGCGTCAGGTACTGCCCGGGCATGAACGGCCCCAGGTGATGCTTGAAGTCGCTGCCGAGGAGGCCCAGCACGCCGCCCGTCTTGCCGTGGAAGCCGCCCCAGAAGCCGATGACCTCGTCCTTGCCCGTTGCGACCTTGGCGAGCCGCAGCGCGGCCTCGACGGTCTCCGCGCCGCCGGAAAACATCTGGATGCGCGAGAGACCCGCGGGCGTCACGGAGGCGACCAGCTCGAGAAAGCGCGCTCGCGCCTCGGTGGTGAAGCTGCCGAAGGTCAGCTTCTCGACCTGTTTCTTGAGCGCCTCGACGTAGTGCGGATGGCAGTGACCGACGGAGCCTATCGTGATGCCCGCGATGAAGTCGATGTATTCCTGGCCGTCCTCGTCCACGAGCGTGCACCCCTGGCCACGCGCCATCGCCAGCCCCGCGTAGAGCGCGAAGCCCTGCATCCCGGCCGCGGCGTGGCGCCGCTCGCGCTCGACGATCTCCCTCGACCGAGGTCCAGGCTCGCGCGTCTCGCTCATCTCGTCTCCTGCCGGAAGCGCACCGCCAGGTACGCCGCGATGACGGACGCGGCCTCCTCGCGGAAGAGCGCGAAGCTCGGCCACGCGTTGAGGTCGATCAGGACGATCTCGCCCGCGGCCGTCACGATGCAATCGCCGCCGTAGATCTCGAGGCCGAGCGCGGCCGCCGCCTGGCGCACGAGCCGCGCCAGCGCGCGCTCGTCGAAGGCGTAGCGCCGGAGCTCCTGGTCCTTGTGGTAGAACCAGCGGAACCAGGGCGGCTCGCCGTGGGCGCCGCCACCGGGCCCGATGCCGTAAAACTTGATCAGGTCTCCGCCCACGTGCGGCTGGATGACGGCGCGGGGGATGGCGCGCGCCGCGAGCCCCTCGAGGGCGCGCCCGACCGCGGAGGCGTCCGCGGCGTAGACCACGTCGCCCTCCTGCGTGTTGTGAACGTCGCCGCGCTTGACCCAGACCGGCCGCGGCGCGGCGACGCGCTCGCCCGAGGTCGCCACCAGGCGGCTCTCGACGAAGGGCACGCGCGCTTCCGCGAACTGCGCGACCATCCGGTCACGATAGGTGTTGAGCACGCCGGCAGCGCTGTTGACCGTGCGCACGCGGGCGGCCTCCAGCGCTCCGAGCGCCCGGAGTGCGGCGGGCTGCTCACACATGAGGAAGATCCCGCGGGGTCTCGCGTCGCCCGCAACGTCCAGCTCGTCAGGCGTCTTGAGGTCGACCTGGAATCCCTTGGCCAGCAGGCCCTTCGCGGACAGGCGCAGGATCTCGGCGTCGTCGCTCTCGCGACCCGGCGAGTGCGCCTCTTCGCGGAAAATGCCCCAGCAGTACGGATCGCTCACGCGTTGTCTCTCCCTGGGCTCACGAGGGGCGCGCGGCCAGCGCTTCGGCCAGCGCAACGTCCTCGGCTCGGTCCACGTCCACGACGGTCTCGATCACGTCCCCGTACATCGGCTCGCCGGACTCCACCAGCCAGGCGAGGTGCTCCCGCAGCCGGCCGAAGCCGGCCGGCGGCTCGATGCGCCGCACGCGCTCCGAGAGCAGGTACAACCCCGCCGTCACGAGAGTCGGCGCAGGCCCGCCGAGCGCGGTGATGCGCCCCTCGGCGTCGAGCACCGCCCCGAGCGGCTTTTCATCGGCGACGAGCAGCGTCACCGCCAGCACCGTCGCCTCGCGAGGGCGGCGGAGCGCCGCGCCCAGGAAGCGCGCGAAGTCTGCCGCCCGGCACCATGCGTCCACCGTCGAGACCAGCATGCGCCCGGCGCCGGGACCTCCGGCGACTTCGCGGAAGCTTTCGAGCGACGACGCGGTCGTCTTCACGGTCAGCCGGAGATCGAGCTCGGGGAAGCGCCGGCGGACCCATTCCGCGCAGTCGCGCTCCTGCTCGTTGACGATGATCGACAGCCGCGTAATCCCGGCGGCGACGAAATTCCGGATCGCCGACTCGATGAGCGGCACGCCGGCGACCGGCACCATGGGCTTGGGCACGGCCCAACCGGCTTCCTTCAGGCGGCTGCCCTCGCCCGCAGCGATGATGCCGCCCAAGAGGCCCGGCGACCCAGAGAGGCCCGGATCCAATGTCACGGCAGCAATCCCTCCAGGTCGCGGAGCGACGGGATCACCCGGTCGCCCGGACAGCACGGACTTCCCTGGCGCGCCGGTTCCGGGGTCAGCCAGATGTGCGCCATGCCGGCCGCCCGCGCTCCCGCCATGTCCCGCGCCAGCGAATCGCCGACCATGACGGCGCGGCCCGGCTCGACCCCAAGCGCGTCTACGGCTTGCATGAAGATGCGCGGGTCCGGCTTGCTGATCCCGACCCGCGCCGAATCTATGATGACGCCAAAGTACCGCCGAACCTGCGCATTATCGCACACCGTCGAGAGATTGCCATAGAAGTTGGACACGATCCCGAGCCGGTAGCGTCGCGCGAGCCGCTCGAGGATGGGCGCGTTCCCCTCGAAGCAGGCCCGCGCGTCTTCGAGAAAGCGCTCCGCCACCCGCGAGCCAAGCCCCGCGTCGTCGGGTCGAAGCGCCCGCGCGACGCCGCCGGCGACGCGCTCTACGGTTTCGCGGAAGGTCAGGTGCTCCGGGACCGCGCCCACGAGGGCGTCGTCCGCCGCGTAGAAGACGGGATCGAAGCGCGCGGGCTCGACGGCGACGCCCTCGATCTCGAAGAGGCGCTGGAAGCGCTCCCTCCAGCTGAGGCCCTCGGCGTCGAGCGTGCCCCCGAAGTCGAACAGCACGGCGGAATTCACGGCATCTTCTCCATCGGCCGCTAGGACAGTCCCACCGAGCGGCGCGCCCGTCCCATGTGCTCGTCGAGCCTTCCTGCGGTCTCGGCGCTGATATCGCCCAGGTCCTGCGCGAAGCGGATCATGGTGCGCACCTGGTTGAGCGCCCGGATCACCTCGGCCTTTTCCCCGCTGACGCCCCGCTGCATGGCGGCGAGAGCCGCCTGCTCGAGCGCGGCGCCGACCGAGGCGCGGGCCTCCGGACCGAGCGGCCGCGTCGAGCGGAACACTTCGAGCGCGAGCGTGTAGAGCAGGCCGGCCGGCGACGAAGAGCCCGCGGGCGCCATCGGCGCGTCCGCGAAATCGGGGGACGGCGACGAAGCGGCCAGCGCCTTGTCGATCGTGCGGCCCAGGTAGTCGAAGTCGATGGGCTTGAGGAGGTAGTCCATGGCCCCGAGCGTGAGCGCCTCCTTGGCGCGCTCCAAGTCGTCCTGCTCCGCCATGACGAGCAATCCCACCTGCACATTGGCCTCCCGTATGCGGCGGACCGCGTCGAGACCGTCGGACTCGCCCAAGCGGAGGCTGATGACCACGGCTTCGGGGCGCTCGCTCTCGAGCTCGGCCAGCGCCTCGTCGAGGCTGTGCGCGCGGGCGACGCCGAGACGCTTGCCCGCGAGGTAGTCCGACGAGGATGGTTCCCCGCGTATCAGCCATCCTTCAGGCGTCCTCCGGCCGGTGGCCGGGGCAACTATCCGGCCGTCGCGCGCTCGACCCAGCCGGCGACGCCGGCCAGCGCTTCGTCGAGACGGGAGGCGTCCGGTCCACCGCCCTGCGCCAGGTCCGGGCGCCCGCCGCCCTTGCCGCCGACGGCCTGCGCGACCTGCTGGATGAGCTTACCGGCCTGCAGGCGCTTGCTGAGGTCCTTGGAGACGGACGCGACGAGGTTGACCTTGCCGTCGACGGCCGAGCCGAGACAAATCACGCCGGGCCCCATCCGCTCGCGCAGGGTATCCATCACCGAGCGCAGCCCTTCGGCGTCGAGGCCGTCGAGTCGCGCCGCGATGACGGCCACGCCGGCCACGGTCTTCGCCGACTCGGCCAGCTCCTGGGCGCGGTTCCTGGCGAGACGCGCCTCGAGCCGCTGGAGCTGCTTCTCGAGCTGCTTCTGCTCGTCGAGCAGCTTCTGGAGGCGGCGCGGCAGCTCGAGCGGCGGGATCTTGAGCAGGTTGGCCGACTCGCGAAGCGCCGCCTCCTCCCGGCCGACGTGTCGGAGCGCGGCGTCGCCCGTCACCGCCTCGATGCGGCGCACGCCCGAGGCGACGGCGCCCTCGGAGACCACCTTGAAGAGGCCGATCTGTCCCGTCGAGTCGAGGTGGGTGCCGCCGCACAGCTCGGTGGAGAAATCCCCGATCCTGATGACGCGCACGCGGTCGCCGTACTTCTCGCCGAAGAGCGCCATGGCCCCGCTCTTGAGCGCGGCCTGGAGGTCCATCTCCGCCGGCGTGACGACGATGTTGGCCTGGACGTGCTCGTTGACGAGGTCCT
>WNFP01016079.1_pt1 | contig 11396 bp, 10 predicted proteins | sample 5400201 | NCBI WGS metagenome assembly WNFP01 (sample SAMN13153355, study PRJNA577476) | soil metagenome | isolation source: 115 cm saprolite under Madrone tree | place: USA:California | collected 2016-06-14
AAAAACTCGCTGCTGCAAGCGGGGGCTTTTCCGGCGCGGAAATCGAGCAGGCCATCGCCTCAGGCCTGTACACCGCGTTCGCCGCGAAACAACAATTGAGTACTGACATTGTTCTCGCAGAACTGAAGTCCACTCAGCCACTCAGCGTCACGCGCTCCGAAGACATCACAGCGATCCGCGATTGGGCACGCACCCGCGCCGCTCCAGCCGACTAATTACTCATCAGCGATCTGAAACCAAACAAATATGGTTACGCCGTCATGGCGCCTCTCGCCGTAAAAAGCTACCGCTGCGACATTGAATGCGGGCAAATGACGTAAGCTTTCGCGTAGCCAACTGTAACATTGCATAACTTGACCGTGACCGAGGGGTAGGTTAGGGTGAAAAGTAGTGCAGTCAATGGCATGTAGTGGAGGTTGGGGTCGGAGGGAACCAAAACTATGGGCGACCGCGAAGCGGTCAGTCGGTTTGCAGCACACGCATCAATTCCAGCCATAGGAAAGCCTGCCGCGGTTGCTTCGTCTGAAAAGTCCTCAACGTGGATGAAACGCACGATACACATCGCCGGAAAACTTGAACCGTTTTTTGGAACTCTGGACGAGAACGTGCGCCTGCTGGAAGACTCCTTGCATGTCCGCACCCATCTGCACGATTCGAAATTGACGATCGAAGGCGAACACTACGCTGTGACCCAGGCCGTGAAAATCGTGGAGGAATATAACCACGCGACGCACAGGGGGAAACAATTGACCAGCGAGGAAGTGAAGTCGCTGATGTGCGTTGCCATGGACGCGCCGGAAGAATCGCCGCGCGGTATGTTCGACCCGGGAAAATTGCGCGCCTTCGGTAAGAAGAGCGTTGTGGCGCGCAATGCCTCGCAACGCCATTACATGGAACAGATTGAGCATCACGACATGATGTTTGGCATCGGGCCGGCGGGAACTGGAAAAACCTACATCGCGGTGGCGATGGCGGTGAGCGCGCTGCTGACCAAGCAGGTGAATCGAATTATTTTGGCGCGGCCCGCGGTGGAAGCCGGTGAACGGCTAGGATTCTTGCCAGGCACGCTGCAGGAAAAGGTCGATCCTTACATGCGGCCGTTGTATGACGCGCTATACGACATGCTCGATCCCGACAAGCTGGAAAGTTTTCTGGAAAAGGGAATTATTGAAATTGCGCCGCTGGCCTTTATGCGCGGACGCACGTTGAACGATTCGTTCGTGATTTTAGATGAGGCGCAAAACACCACCAGCGAACAAATGAAGATGTTTTTGACGCGGCTGGGATTCAATTCCAAGGCGGTCGTCACTGGCGACATCACGCAAATTGATTTGCCGACAGGAAAAAAGAGCGGTCTCATCGAGGCCTTGGAGATTTGCGGGAAAATTGAAGGCATCGGAGTGGTGCACTTTACCGACAAGGACGTGGTGCGGCACAATCTGGTGCAGCGCATCATTCGTGCCTACGAAGAATATGAAGTGGACCACCCACAGCGCGGCAATGGCAGGGGCGAGAGCAGGGGCGACGGCAAGCAAGAGCGTCGCCACCCGGAAGAAAGTTCGATCGCTCACGACAAGCAGCAGTAGAGCTGTATCAGGGCTTGTACTTAGTAGCCCTGGACTGAAATGATCCTGAACCGACAGAAGAAAGTACCTCTGGCGGAGCAACCGCTCACCGAGTTTCTCGGCAGAATCCTGCGAGAAGTAAATTTCGCGGAAGCGGAAGTGTCGATTGCTTTCGTCAGTGATGCGGAAATCGCGAAATGGAACCAGAATTACCGCAAAAAAAAGGGCCCGACCGATGTGTTGTCTTTTCCGGCACTTTCCAAGCGGCGCGCCGAACGGCATGCCAAGAGCAAGCAAACCAATCGAGTGTGTGCAAGAAGCGCTGGCGGTTTTTTGGGTGACATCGCGATCGCGCCCGAAACCGCGCGGCGCTACGCCAATAAAAATGGCCGCACATTGGACATCGAAATACGCATTCTCATGTTGCACGGTGTTTTGCACTTGATGGGGTATGATCACGAAAGCAAAAGTGACTACGGCCAGATGAATCGGATCGAGCAGAAGCTGCGGCGGAGGCTCGGACTCGCGTGAGCAACGGATACTCGTGGCTATTCGCTCTTGGTGTGGTGCTGCTGGCGCTATTTCTGCCAGTGTACTCGTATTTAACGTTGATATATAGAGAATTAGGCCGGATGACCACCGGACCGGTCCACGAGCATCTGGACATCTTCGAGGCGGAGATTGAGCCGCGAATAAAATTAAACCGGCGCAGTGCCGGCCGCGCCTTCCGCATCCTGGGACATTTCTGGCTAGCGTTTCTCGTGCTGGAAACGACGCGTGGAGTTTTTTATTTTGTTCCCGGCACCTGGGAATCGGTGGTCGAACTGGTCGCGTTCATTGCGCTGGAAGTAGTGATCGCGATGCATTTTATCCCAGATATCTTGCTGTATCGCACCACCGGACGCTGGCTAATTCCGCTGCTTCCGCTGCTGCGTGCCAGTCTGGTGCTGGTGTGGCCGGTTCGCGTTTTTCTGGAAGGCGCGGAATCGCTGGCGCGCATTTCTGAAATCGAAATGGAAAAGAGCGAAGAGCAACGCACGGAAGAGGGGATCGAAGCCCTGGTGGAAGCGGCGGAAGAAGAGGGAATCATTGAGCCGGAGCAGGCCGATCTGATCGAGCAGGTGGTGGAGTTCAGCGATAAGCGGGTGCGCGAAGTGATGACGGCCAGGCCGGACATTGTTGCGATTCAAGCCAGTGCGACCCTTGAAGATTTGCACGCAAAGTTGATCGAATCCGGATTTACCAAGCTGCCGGTTTATGAACATTCCTTGGACGACATAGTTGGGGTCGTATATTCACAGGATTTATTGCAGGTCGCGGATACGGATCTGCTGAAGCGGCAAGTGAGAGAGTTGATGCGGCCGGTGCTGTTTATGCCGGAAACAAAAATTGGTTCGGAACTCTTGCGGGAGATGCGGCAACAAGACCAGACCATGGCAGTGATTATTGATGAGCACGGAAGCGTTGCCGGAATCGCGACGATGGAAGACCTGGTGGAAGAAATTGTCGGAGTGGGTGGAGCGGACAGCACTCACCCTAAACTGGAAATGGTGCGCGAAGGAACAAGTTCGCTGGTGAAGCGGGGCAGTACAGCCATTGCAGATGTGGAAGAAATGCTGGGCGTGCACTTTGGAGAATCGGCGGACGAAACGGTAACAACTATTGCCGGACTCCTGAGCCATGTAAGCGGGAAAGTTCCTGCGCCGGGCGAAAAATGCGATTTGGAAGGATTTCGTTTTGAAGTGCTGGAAGCGAACCAGCGGAAAGTATTGCGAGTGAAAATACAAAAGTTGTCCAGCACCGCGATGCATGCGAGCCAGCCATGAACGCAGTGGAAAAAGTAAAAAAAGTGGAGAAAGCAAAAAACGGAGCGGCGCACAAATCGGGATTCGTTGCGGTTGTAGGGCGGCCGAATGCGGGGAAATCTACGCTGGTAAATCGGCTGGTAGGGCAAAAAATTGCGATTGTAACTTCGAAACCGCAGACCACGCGAAATCGCATTCAAGGGATTGTCAGCAACGAGAATGCGCAGGTGGTGCTGATTGATACGCCTGGGCTGCATGATGCAAAAACCGCGCTGAACAAGCAGATGATGCGAGAAGTGGCGGCGGCGCTGGAAGGAATCGACGTGCTGGTGTTGATGGTGGACGCGACAATTTTGAACTCAGGGTTTGGAAGCCTGCCTGCGCAGGCAGGTACAAACCCTGAAGCCCGGGCGCATGTAGATAACCTGCTGATGGATAAGTCGAAGCGCTTTGTTGGAAAAACGATTCTGGTGTTGAACAAGATTGATAAATTGCCGCGCCCGAAGCTGGCGCCATTGCTTGAGACATTCGGGAAAGCGCAGGATTTTGCTGCAATCGTGCCCGTTTCCGCGATGAAGGGCGAGGGCTGCGACGCTTTGATGGATGAAGTGGTCAAGCTGTTGCCAGAGGGCGCGGCGTATTTTCCGGAAGACCAGGTTACGGATCAACCGGAACGGTTTCTGGCGAGCGAAATTGTGCGCGAGAAAGCGATCGCGCTGACGTATCACGAAGTGCCACACGCGCTGGCGGTGACGGGGGAGAAATGGGAAGAGACTCCCAAGCTGCTGCGAATCGAAATGACGTTGACGGTGGAGCGCGCTTCGCAGAAGAAAATTCTGATCGGACGAAAAGGCGACATGCTGAAGAAGATTGGCACGCAGGCGCGCATCGAGCTGGAAGAGATTCTTAACGCAAAAATTTATTTGGGATTGTTCGTGAAGGTGGCAGAGAACTGGCGGGAGAATCCGATGGCGGTGCGAGAGTTGGACTGGCATACGCAGATGGAAGCGCTCAGCGAGAACGAAGACGATAAGTAGGCTGAATGCGGGACGTCGTCTGTGACTCCACTGGGAATAATGCAGCTGAATGACTCAATTGCTGTCGGAGTCCACGAATTAGAATGCTGACAAATTCTCTGCGACAGATATTCCTGAACGATCGGTTTGAGCACGTCCAGCGCTGGATTTTATTTCTTTATGTCGCCGCCGTTCTTTGTCCCGTTCGCTACCTCGAATTTAATGCGAAAGATGTAGATAACACTTGGCTGTTAGCGCTCAATTATGGTGCCGCGCATCATTTGATGATGGGTCGTGACATTGCCTGGACCACAGGACCATTAGCCTATCTCACAGCACCGATGGACATCGGCAACAATCTCGCCCACGGGTTAATTTTTCAGGCCGCGATTTGGCTGTTGTTGATTGCAATATTGCACGTCTGCTGTTTGATGGAGCCCTGATTCTTTTGACGCTGTTGCCTTTTATCGCGACAGGCTCGGCTTCGAGGTCAGCTACCAAGAACCCGAGGATGATCCGTTTTTTGCGATCGTTTGCCGCGACGGTGCGATGCTGATGTTCAAGAGTGTCGAGGCAAGCCTGGAGCCCAACCCCACGCGCGACCCGCGGCGCGGTGGGATGCGTATGTCAGTGTGCCCGTTCCTGATGCGCTGGCGGCGGAGTTCACGTCGCGTGGTGTCGTCTTTTCCGTGCCGCTGAAGGATACGACGGACGGCCTGCGTGGATTCGAGCTGAAAGACGTTGACGGCTATGTTTTATTCTTCGGTCGTCCGCGGGAAAATTCTAACTGAGACACCACTGATTGGTGATGGCCGGGGATCATTGGCGGCCGGTGTCTTCCGTTATTTTTCGTCGTGCTTGTTTTTCGAAGGGGGGCGATGTAGGTTCGCAAGCACCAGCTCCCGTTCCCGGGAGTCCCTTGATGAAATGCGGTCGTTTTGCGCTGTGCGCGGTGCTGCTGGGCTGCCTGGTTGCAGCGGCGTGGATTGCGCCGGTGTGGGCCGGGCCGGCATGGGTCCCATTGGCAAGGTCGGGGCCGGCATTGATTGAGGGGCAGGAGCCCGCGGGCAAGCAGGCTGGCAAGAGTGAGCGGGCGGCACGAACTGGCGGGGACGCGGCTGCGGGTGACGAATCTGCGAAACGGGAAAGTGGTGAGGGTCACGGTGACGGATCACGGACCGTTTTCGAACGGCCGCATCCTCGACCTGTCTTATGAAGCGGCGCGGCACCTCGATTTCCTCAAGCAAGGCACCACGCTGGTCAAAGTCGAAGTGCTGCGCTGACTGTAGCCGCCTTGTATTCGCAGGTCCTCACGAGGTCAGTGAGCGACCTCTCTGCTATCTTCTTCGTTTTTCTGGTTGGAGCTTGAGCGTCAGTCTGCAGCGTTCGCTGGCTTGATGGGGCAGCCGACGGCGATCAGCACATTTTGGGCTCGTTTGAGTTAGAAGGTTGGTTTTAGGGCAGAGTACGCAGAGTGCGCGGAGAAGATATTCGTCTGCAGAGAAAGCGGCGTCGAGCCGCCGCACTCCAAAGGGCCCCCGACCCGGTCGGGCCCCCTAGGAGGACATTGAAAGAGGAAAGCGTACGAGTTAGTCGGGGGCGGCTATGCCCAGGGTTTTCATTTTGCGGTAGAGGTGGGAGCGCTCGAGGCCGATGGCGGCGGCGGTTTGCGTCATGTTCCAGCGATTTTCCTGGAGTTTGCGGAGGATGAATTCGCGTTCGTAGGCGCTGCGGGCTTCGTGCAGTGTGCCATACGGTTGTTGGGTGCTTTCGACTACGCCGCGGAAAAGTTCGGGCGGGAGATGATGCGGCTCGATGCGGACTTGCGGGCAGACGATGACCAGGCGCTCGACTAAATTACGAAGTTCGCGGACGTTGCCGGGCCACGGGTAGCGAAGAAGAATATCGAGAGCGCCTTCGCTGAGTTCGCGCGTTTTTTTGCCGTAGGCGGAGCTGAATTCATTCAGGAAATGGCGAACGAGAACCGGGATGTCGGCGGTGCGATCGCGGAGCGGGGCTACGAAAAAGGGAATTACGTTGAGGCGGTAGAAAAGATCCTGGCGGAAACGTCCGTGCAGGATTTCCTGTTCCAAATCTTTGTTGGTGGCGGCGATGACGCGAACGTCGACGCGGGAGGTTTGGTTGGACCCGACTGGTTCGAAGCGCTGCTCTTCCAATACACGCAAAACTTTGGATTGAGTGCGCAGACTCATGTCGCCGATTTCGTCGAGGAAAAGAGTGCCTCCGTCGGCTTGTTGAAATTTGCCGACTTTGTCGTCGCTGGCTCCGGTGAAGCTGCCTTTGATGTGGCCGAAAAGTTCAGACTCGATCAGTTCTTCCGGGATAGCCGCACAATTGACCTCGACGAATGGGCCCTTGTTGCGGAGGCTAGCGGCGTGAAGCGAACGGGCGACAAGTTCTTTGCCGGTGCCGCTTTCACCGAAAATCAGAACACGGCCATTGGTGGGAGCGGTGACTGAGATTTGCTGGCGCAAGGCTTTCATGGGAATGCTGTCGCCGAGAATTTGGTTGCGATGGCCGAGAGCGGAGCGAAGAGTCTGATTTTCGTCTTCGAGACGGCGCTGCAGGACCGCGTTGCGCACGAGAACAATAATTTTTTCGAGGCTTAGCGGCTTTTCGATGAAGTCAAAAGCGCCGAGTTTTGTGGCGCGGACCGCGGTGTCAATGGTGGCGTGCCCGGAAATCATGATAACTGCGGGCGGATGGGGCATGGTCTGGATACGGGAAAGAGCTTCGAGACCATCCATGCCGGGAAGCCAGACGTCGAGGAGAATGACGTCGAGGCCGCCGTGGGCGGTGCGTTCGAGGGCGCGTTCGGCGGATTCAGCGGATTCGGCTACGTAGCCTTCGTCGGTAAGGATAGACGAAAGGGATTCGCGAATGCCGGCTTCGTCGTCGACGATAAGGATGTGTGGTTTGGGAGCCATCGATTCGAGTGATAGATACAAATTAGCGCAAGTGGACGCCTGGACGCAAAGAAGTAAGGAAGTAACGAACGAAACGGCCGAGGCGGATCGAGTCAAGACGCAATGGTGAGATCCTTCGCCCCGCACTGCGCGCGGCTCGGGATGACAACAAGTCTCGCGTTCCTATGGACGAGGTTGCCGCAGTCCAAGGCACCCGCTACAAGAACGAGATGGCTCGCTGAGGATGGCCCAAACAAGATGGCCACCTACGTGGTCGCTACGTGAACCTTCAGACGTCATCAAGTTGGGATGCTTGGACGAGAAGGCATTAGGAGATCCCATTTGTTGCCGCAGAGGTCTTCGAAGACTGCTACGGTTCCGTAGGATTCTTCGCGGGGAGTTTCGAGAAACTTTACGCCACGTGATTGCATGACGCGGTAATCATTCCAAAAGTTGTCGGTATGGAGAAAAAGGAACACGCGACCGCCGGCTTGGTTGCCGATGCTGCGGATTTCGTCCGGAGTTGAAGCGCGCGCTAGAAGCAAGCGGAGGGTTGCGGAACCGTACGGTCCGACGACCACCCAGCGTTTTCCGTCGCTGAGGGCGGAGTCTTCGAGCAGATGAAATCCGAGCTGGTGCGTAAAGAACGCAATCGCTTCGTCATATTCGCGCACAACGAGGGTTACTTGGGCGAGAGCTTGAGTCATCGGAATTCTCAACTTGTGACTTGAGCGGGAACGGAGTCCGCGGCAGGGAGTTCGAGAATGAAGCGGGAGCCGACTGGGAAATTGTCCTCGACGCGAAGACCACCGCCGTGTTCGGCCACGATGCGAGCGGCGATTGCGAGGCCGAGGCCGGTGCCGCGATCTTTGGTGGAGAAATGCGGGAGGAAGAGTTTGTCTTTGTCCTGCGGGGAGATGCCGTGTCCGGTGTCGGCGACGACAATTTCCACGGAATCGAGATCGGGTTTCGAACGCGTTTCCACAGAGATGTTTTTGACCAGGGAGGATTCGAGTGCTTCGGCGGCATTGTCAATAAGATTGACGATAACGCTACGGAGCAAGGGAGCGTCGGCGCGGACAGCCGGAGTCTGAGCCGCAAAAGATGTGGTTAGGGAAATGCCATCGAGACGGCCGGAGAAAACTTCGATGGCTTCTCGGACGATGTTGTTGACGTCGGCGGAATCGAATTTAGCGGAGGGGAAGCGGACGAATTGCGAGAATTCGTTGACGAGCGCGGCAAGCGTGCCGACTTCGCGTTCGATGAGGCGCGAGGATTCTTCGACCAGGCGATTGAGTTCGGGATCGCGAGGAGTGGAATCGCCTGACGCAGCGCGCTTTTCGAGGTAGCGGGTGAGGCGTTGAGCGGAAAGCTGGATCGGAGTGAGAGGATTTTTTATCTCGTGGGCGATGCGCCGAGCAACTTCCTGCCAGGCGGCGGCTTTTTGCGCACGGAGGAGTTCAGTGAGGTCGTCGAGAACGAGAACGAAGCCGGAGTTGGCGCGGCGCGGTCCGAGCGAGCTGACGGTTACAGCGGCGTGCATCAAGCGGCCAGCGGCTACGATTTCGAGTTCGCGTGAGACTACGCCGGTGCGGAGAGCGCGGCGGAACAGGTAGCGAATGGCGCGGGCATCTTCGACGCCGACCAGATCTTCAATGTTGCGAGCTTCTTTGGCGGTGGCGCCGAAAATTTCCATTACGGCTGGATTGGCGCGAAGAATGTTGCCGTCGGGATCGAGCGAGAGAACACCGGTGGGAATATTTTCCAAGACAGTTGCGATAAGCTGGCGGCGTCGTTCGAGCTCCTGTACAGCCTGTTGAAGATTGCGGGTGAACTGATCGATCTGCGAGCGGGAATCGCGGAGCTGGGTGGTCATGGTGTTGAAGGAGCGGACCAGGGCGCCGAGTTCGTCGTGGGTTTGTTCGGGAACTTGATAGTCGAAATTTCCCGAGGAGATTTCGCGGGTGCCTTCGGCGAGGGCTTGGATGGGAACGGTTACTTGTTTGGCGAGGTAGAGCGCGACCCACAGGACGGAAGAAAGAAGGAGAACAGTAAAAAACGAGAGGATCAGGAGCAGCTGACTCTTTAGGGCGCGGAGATGCTGCTTTTCTTGATCGTAGGCGAGAGTTTGTTTTTGGATTTCGTTCAGGCGATCGAGAAAGTCGTTGGGAACGCTACGCGCGACGTAAGTCAGGGCTTTTGTCGAGCCGGCGGAATGACCCGCCAAAAATAGCATGCTTGCGCCGTGCCAGACTTCTGCTCCACTCGGAAGCTTTTGGGTCAGGGCGGGCGGTTTCTGACTATCAGCGGCCGTCGGCGCGACATTGGGGACGAAATTGTGCGCGCAGTAAACGAAAGATTCGATTGTACCGGCCGCATTCAATTGCCAGTAAACGTCGGCGAGCTCGCAACGTTCGGCCTGTGTGGTGTGGGAATCAACCGTCCACATATCCGCCAGCCTTGAAAGGCGATCGTGCTCGGCGCGCGACATTTCTTGTTGAAGGGCGCGGCTTTGTTCGGCGGCAATTTCGATGGGTCGAGGGAACCAGCGGGCGAGGGTGCGATTGAGAAGGGAATAGCTAACGAAAAACATGAAGAGCACGGGGAGAAGCGAAATCGCGACAGCGCCAACGACCATTTTGGTTTTGAAGCGAGCACCGAGTTGTTCGCGGCTGCGTTCGGCCCACAGGCGGAGGAGAGTGCGCGAAAGAATTAAAGCGAAAACGATGAGGGCAGCGGTGATAAATGAGGAGACGGCATAGAGCGTGAGAACGTCGCGCCAGTTGCGCGGTTCGAACGGTGTATCGAGAGAACCCAACGTGAAAACAGCGGCGAGAAGTAGCGTGAGAACGACTCCTGCAAGGAGGAGGCGGCGGCGCTGGCTGGAGGTGGTGGAGGTCATGGGAGCGTGACTGGCGACCGGTGACTCGTGACTGCTGATTCATCGCGCAAAAAATCGCCGGTGGCGCCGCGTTCGAGAGGAACAGGCAAGAACGGATTTAAAGGGCAGTGGGAGCAGGCGGGATTAGTCTTGCGACAGAAATGTTTGCCGACGTGGACGATGAGCGCGTGAAATTCGTTGAAGAGTTGGTGATCGGCGGGGAGGGAAGATTCGAACATTTTGCCGATTTCATCATAAGCGATTTTGGAGTGAACCTGGCCGTGGCGTTGCAGGATTCTGCGAGTGTAGGCGTCGACTACAAAGACGGGATGTTTGCCGGCGTAGAGAAGAATCGAGTCGGCGGTTTCCGGGCCGATTCCGCGGAGGGCGAGAAGTTGATGGCGGAGGACGGCGGTGGGAGTTGCGAAAAGGCGCCCGAGCGAGCCTGCGTATGAAGAGTAAAGGAAGTTCACGAAGGCCTTGAGCGTTTTGGTTTTTTGGCGGAAGTAGCCGGAGGGGCGGAGAAGTTGGGCCAGTCGCGTGGAGCGAACGCGGCGGACGGCTTGCGTCGAGAGCATACGCGCATCGCGCAAATTGTGAATGGCGCGTTCGACGTTGGTCCATGAAGTGTTTTGCGTGAGGATGGCGCCGACGATAATTTCGAAGCGAGTGCGCCCGGGCCACCAGTGTTGAGGGCCATGCGCTGCGAAGAGAGCGTCGAAATAAGAACTCAGCGTACGAGATGGCACAAATCCGGGCGTCGAGGTTTCAAGTGCGACGGTTTGCGGCTTGGCAAACGGAAAATCGGAGCAATCTGCCGACAACAGGGGTGTGTTCTGAAGAGTTAATGATGGAGCATTTCGAGAAATTGGGCGAGTAGCAGCCATCTTAAAGGCACGATAACGGCGGAAAAGTAGCAAGTCAAGGAAGCTGAGTGGGCTGAAGGACGGGCACTGGTCATGCGGACAGGGGTTAGCGAGTTTAGAACGACCGCTGAAAATCGCGACCCGGCATGTGACAAGTTTTGTTACTTTTAGCCGTGAGTGAACTACCGTCTGGAGTACCCCGGATGTCGGTCCGTTTAGGCGAAATCCTGGTCAAAGAAAGTTTGATTTCTCAGGAACAGCTGCATAAGGCGCTCGAATACCAACGAGCGAATGGCGGCAAGCTGGGAAGTTGCCTGACCAAGATGGGCTACATCA
>WNFP01006142.1_pt1 | contig 11392 bp, 6 predicted proteins | sample 5400201 | NCBI WGS metagenome assembly WNFP01 (sample SAMN13153355, study PRJNA577476) | soil metagenome | isolation source: 115 cm saprolite under Madrone tree | place: USA:California | collected 2016-06-14
CGCGGACCCGCGACGTAAACGGAGATGCCGACGAAATAGAGAAGAACCGTCGGCACGTAGAAAATGTTGTTGGTCCAATAGCACCAACCCGAGAGGAAACCGTGGAAATCGCCGAATACCCGTTTGGCCCAGAGATATATGCCACCCTCGCCAGGATAGCGGTGAGCCAGCTCGATGACCGCGACGCCCTGAGGCCAGAAAAAAAGAAGCAAAGCCAAGGCCCAAAGCCAGACAGTTACGCCGCCATTGGCCGCGATGGTCGGAACCACGTTGAGGTTGACGATCGCGACGACAAATAACAAAACGAGGTCCCATTGACCCAGAACGCGGTGCAGGTGCGGCGCTTCTTGTGCCACAGGCGTTGCCAGCGCAATGGTGACCTCGTTTGCCAATGGGGTTCTCTCCTGACTCATAAGCTGAAGCGGACTAGTGTCCGGCCGCACCGACAAATGCCAGGCCCCGCTCCTGCTGGGCCTTTGCGAGCGCGGGCGCGACCTCTTCAAATACTGCAAGATGCTTGTCAATATCCGCTTCGGTGTGTTGGACGGAAATGGTCCACTGTTCGTCCCACCAATAAGGCTGGGCAAGCACGCCGCGATTGACCATGGCGAACCAGTAGTGGCGCCAGAGATCGATATCGATCTTGGTCCAGTCGCGATAGTTTTGAATCTCCTTCGGATAGACCATCAACGCCCCGTTGACGCCAGCGCTGACGACGTAGGCTTGCAGGCCGGATTTCTTGACGATGGCGCGATAGCCTTCGGTGAGATTCTTGCTTAGCCTGCCCACGTGCGCATAATTCTCGCGCGTGAGGACTTCGCGGAAGGTGGCCAGGCCCGCGGCCATGGCCACACGATTCGTGTTGTAGGTGCCGCCGTGGAAGACTTTGTGCTGCGAGATCAGATCCATGACCGCGCGGCTCGCGCCGAACGCTCCGAGCGGCAAGCCGCCGCCGATGGACTTGGCCAGGCAGATCATGTCGGGCTTCACGCCGAAGAATTCGCTGGCGCCGCCCCAAGCGAGCTTTGCGCCGGTCTTCACTTCGTCGAAGATCAGCAACGCGCCGTTCTTAGTGCAAATATCGCGCAGCCCTTGGAGGAAACCGGGCTGCGGCATGCAGAGGCCGACATTCATCAGGATGGGTTCGAGGATGATGGCGGCAATTTGGCCAGGGTGCTGCTTGAAACGGTTTTCGACGCTCTTCAGATTGTTGAAGCTGGCGACGACGACATTTTCGAGCGAGTTCTTCGGTATGCCGGCGCCGCCAGGAATGGAGGTGGGCGCGTCCGGATCGCCGTAGTCTTCCGCCTTGGGCTTGACGCTGACCAGGGCGGTGTCATGCAGGCCGTGGTAAGCGCCTTCGAATTTCAGGATTTTGTCGCGGCCGGTGGCGGCGCGCGCGATGCGGCAGGCGTGCATGGTCACTTCGGTGCCGCTGGAACCGAAGCGCACCATCTCCACCGGATAGCGCTTGCAGATTTCTTCCGCTAGCTCCCATTCCTGTTCGTGCGGCATGCCGAAGGTCGTTCCTTCATGCAACTTTTGTTCGACGGCCTTCACGACGGCGGGGTGGCAATGGCCTGCCATCAGCGCGCCGAAACACAAGTTGTGGTCGATGTATTCGTTGCCGTCGAGGTCGTGGATGCGGCTGCCCTTTCCGTCCTTCACGAAGAGCGGATAGGGCTCGTAGTGGCGGTAGTTACTGGCGACTCCGAGCGGGATGCGTTCCAGCGCGCGCTTGTGCGCTGCCGCCGACTTTGGGGTGCGCTTTTCGTAGGTGGCGATTTCTTTCTGTAGTGCGTCGTGCATTTGCTTACTCCCTGGTGGGTCGACCGTTTTTCGGCTACCCGGGCAGGTCTATTCCCTGCGGTCAGTGTGTGCGTCTCGCGATAAACAATTCCTGGAACTGCTACCCTCGATTTTATCAGAGCGTTGGATTCTCCTGAAAGGCTAAAAAATCAGCTTCAGGGCAAATTGGAGCAGACGCGGGTCGCGAACCTTCTGCGGCTGGCCAAAAGTGGGGTTAGCAGAACCGCCATCTACGCCGAAGAATTGTGCGTGATTGAAGATATTGAATATCTCCGTCCGAAATTCCAGACGCGTCTTTTCCCCAATCGCGGTGTCCTTGAAGAGGCCTATGTCCCAATTGTTGATCGGAGGATTGCAGCAGAGTGTACGAGGTGAATTGCCAAACGTTCCCAGCGCGCTATCCGCGAAAATCGTGGGGTCGAAGACTAAACCATCCTTGCGAGGATTGTGGGTCATGAACTTGCCGGTTATATCGGGTTTGCCAGGGCACTCGAAGCCCAGCGTGCTGCCTTCCAACTCGGCGTCGTCGCAATTGTTGATCAAGATGGGAAACCCACTCTGGTAGGTATAGATGCCCGAGACCTGCCAGCCATTAAGCGCCTTGCCTTTAAAACCTTGGAACGTTGGAACGGGCAGCCCCCAGACGTAGTTGAAGACGAATCGGTGGCGCGCATCGAAGAGCGATGGTCCATAAGTTGCATTGAAATTTGTCGGATTCAGGATCTCTTCGAAGCTCGAGGCATTGTCCAGGGACTTGCTATACGTGTAAGACGCCTGGAACTGCAACCCGTGAGAGACCCGCTTTTCGAAAAGTGCTTGCAACGAGTTGTAGTTGGAATGCGCCACGGTATCTTCCGAAAAGATGCTGTTAAAGACTTCGGTCCCATCGGCGGGGCAACCGCTGGTCAACGGATCGGTGCTGGTTGGATTGCAATTGGGCGACGCGTAAGGACGCAAGCCAACCAAGTTGATAGGTATGGGCTGCCCCCCGACTGGAACCGAGAGGGTGCACGCGGCGGGCGCGCCCACGATCGGACAAGCGATATTCGGGCTGCCCGGCGTTGGTCCTCCGATGTACGGCATGCGCAGGGACTGGCCGGGCTGGAGACTGAATTGATACTGATTGTCCTCGGAGAAGGTGCCGCAGGGCTGTCCGATAGCTATCAAATCCAGGCAGGTGTTCGCATTTGCGGCATTCTGGTCGTGAATCGCGAGTAGCCGGTGGCCCTGCGAGCCTACGTAACCGACCTGAACAAGGACGTTGCCCGGTAGCTCGCGCTTGATCGTGAAATTATACTGCGCAGAATATTGTGTGCGCAGCTTCGTGGGAAATTGCCCGAAAAGCAGAATCGGGCGGTAGAGCGCCCAATCGACGGGCTGGTTCCGCGTTGGAGTTAAGAATTTGTCAGATACATTTGGCTTCGTCGCGCCCTCTTGAGTGACGAATGGTGTGCTAAACAAGGGATTAGACACGCCGTTGCTGATGCCGAATGGCGGCTCCGCGCTGAACTGCTCGAGTACCAGTTGTTCGATGGGATTGTAGAAGAGGCCCCACCCCATGCTAACGGTTGCCTTGTTGGGACCACCGGTGAGCTTGCCGAGCAGTCCGTCTTTCCAGCTTGGGCTCCAGTTCAAGCCGAGCCGCGGCGCAAAGGCATTATAATAGGTACTGAAGAGTCCACCGGGAACTCCCTTGTCCCCGGGCACCACCAGTCCCGTGGGTGTAGTCCCAGTGTTAAAACAATTGGGAACCGGCGCATTTGGTCCCTGGAATTGCGGAATATTGGGATTGTTCTGAAAGCTGGACACACTCGAAGAAGGAAAGCCCGTCGCCAGATCACATGGAAAAATCGTCGAATTCTGGCCCGGGTCGAACCGCTGAACCTTTTTCCCAATATCGGTCAGGGGCGTGTTCATCTCCCAGCGAATCCCGTAGTTCAACGTCACGTTGGATTTAATCTTCCAACTATCTTGAGCGAAAAGATAAAGGGAAGTGCTGCGAACCAACTCCGTATTGGCGGAGCCCTGGGAATAAGAGGCGGGCAGACCCAGGAGGTAGTTTGCAAACGGATCCGCAGCCCCGGTATCATTGGTGCCGCCGGGGCCAAATATGTATTCGCCATTTACGTTGAAGTAAAGCTTCTGATCGAATTTCTGATACCGGACGTCGCCGCCAAATTTGAAGCTATGGTTGCCGACTATCTTGCTGAAGTTGTCGTTGAACTGGAAGGTGTTGCCAGTTTGCGGCAACTGCCCCTCGAAGTTGTTTCCAAAGAGGCCAAGAGTGCCGCCGATGGTGACAAATGGCACACCTTCGAAGCCCGAACCCAGGCCCGGATGAATCCCGCATCCGAACTGGCCGGGACAGATGGGGGTGTTGGGAGCAGAAGCTGGACCGAGCGGATTCCCGTTCGCATCGACCAGTGGCGTGTCGGAGCTTCCACCGAAACATTGGGCCGCTGAAACCGCACCGCCGCAGGAAGCCGTTACCGCATTGGTTATTGTTGGCGTGTAGAATTGCGGTTGAGCTTCGCGGAACAACGTGAATCGGAGTTCATTCACTGCCGTCGAGCCGAGCGTCCAAGCATGGCTGGCGTTAATCTGCTGAGCATGCGTGACAATGCGGCCCGGGAAATTGCCGAGTGAACCGCCGGCCAGCTGGAAAATCGCGAAAGGGTCGAGCGTATTATCGTTATTATAGTAGTAATAAAGCGAGAACTTCTGATTCTTGCTGAGAATCTGGTCAAAACGAATCTGGAACTGATCGGCACGGTCCGTGGACTTCACCACGTCCTGAGTCTCGGTGCTACTGCCTCCCGCACCCGGCATATACTTCAGCAGGCTCAGGGCGACGGGGTCAAAACAAGCGGTCGGGACCTGATTCTCCAGTCCTGTGTGCGTGTTCGTAAAAACACCAGGCTGTATAACGTTCATTGCGTTCAGGAAGCTAGCGTAAGGTGTCCCAGCCGCGGGAGTTGCTCCTCCCTGCGCAGCTATCGCGGAGGTGCAGCTTATTCCATTTTGGCTCCGATTTTGGAGAATTGTAGCCACTGTATTATCCACAAGCGTGCCGGAAAATGCTGCTGGGGATAATGGGGTTGCGCTTCCGCCCGCCGAAAAATCTCCGCTCAGATCTGCACCTGTAGGCACCGGCACCTGCTGGGAAACGATTCCGCGGACGATTCTTCGCCCTTCGTAAGATCCAAAAATGAAAATCTTATCTTTCTTAATCGGGCCACCGAGTGTGCCGCCGAACTGATTTTGCTTGAAGGGAGGCTTCGGCGTCGGTTGAAAAGTGAATCCGTGGGCATTCAGGACGTCATTGCGGAAGAATTCATAGGCACTACCGTGGAGATTGTTGGTGCCTGATTTGGTGACCACGTTGACGACCGCGCCAGAGTTGCGTCCGTATTCGGCGTCGAAGGAATTGGTGATGACGCGAAACTCTTCGATGCTATCTGGTGAGGGTTGAACCGCGGGGAGGTTGGCGAAGAGATCGTTGCTGTCTCCGCCGTTTACGGAGTAATTGTTGGAACGGCCCCGGCCACCGTTGACGGTGACGACGCCTGGTTTGTCAGAACCATAGAAAAGGTTGTTTCCGATCTGCGACTGGACACCTGGCTGCAATTGCAGCAATTGGAAAACATCGCGCGTGTTCAGAGGCAACTGCGTCGAGGAGCGCTCATTGACGATGGCGCCCAATTGGGTCGAGGTAGTATCTACGACCGGTGGCGCGCCGGTGACTTCCACAACCTCCAAGGCTGCGCCGATTTGCAGGGTGATGTCTACGCTGACGACCTCGTTGAGGTTGAGTACAATTCCTTTGCGCGCGTATTTCTTGAAACCCTTGCTGACTGAGTTGATCTCGTAGGTGCCGACGGGTACTTCAAGAAAGATGTATTCCCCGTTCGCGCCAGACTGCACGTCGCGTGTTGCGTGCGTGGCCTCGTTGATCAGGGTCACCGATGTGGCAGGCACAGCACCGCCACTGGTGTCCATTACCGTGCCGCGGATGCGTCCGCCAGTGCTTTGCGCGCCGGCAAAAGGCGCCGCGAGACAGACGGCCAACGCCAAGAGAGTTGCGGATAGGATGCCGCGGCAACACGTGGAACGCAGTCGCCGGAATGGTGCGTAAGACTTCATGATCTCACCCCTACGCCGCGAAGATTCTTTCGAGGACCAAATCTTCGTGGTTGCTGTGCCCCTCAAACCTTACTATAATCCTGTAAACTTAGAGAAAGACGGGACCCGTGTCAAGCACAAAAAACTTATCCGGCACATCAGCCGCGCGCAAGCCCGTGCGCACGCTGCGCATCAGCGAAGTGGCGAGGCGCGTGGGCATTTCCTCCTCGGCGCTGCGCGCCTGGGAAACACTGGGGCTGGTCTCGCCGCAGCGCACCGAGAGCCGTTACCGGCTCTTTACCGAAGCGGATGTGCGCCTGCTGCAGCGCGCCATATTCCTGCGCCGCGCCCGCGGCCTCAATCCCGCCGCCATCGTTCACGTGCTCAAGCGCCAGGGAGTCGTCTCCACGGCAGCGGAGAACTCGCTCCTTCCCGGGCAGCGCTTCCGCCGCTTGCGGACTCGTCGGGGCTTGTCACTGGCTCGCGTGGCCCGCGCCACCGGCGTCTCCGTCGGTTTTCTCAGCGCGCTCGAGCGCGGCCAGATGCGCTCCTCGATCTCCACGCTGCGCCGCATCGCGCGCTTCTACCGCACCAACATCCTCTCACTCTTCGAAACGGCAGGCGACAATCCGCGCCTGGTGCGCCCGCATCAGCGAAAAATCCTGGAAACCACGCCGGGCGTGCGCATGGAGTTGCTGGCCTGGGGGAACACGGTGATGGAGCCGCATCTATTCCGCATCAAACCCGGTGGCGGCAGCGGCGAATCCTACTCGCACGAAGGCGAGGAATTCTTGCATGTCCTTCGAGGGCAATTCGACATTTCCCTTGACGGCAAGGAGCATTACCATCTGAAGCCTGGCGACAGCCTTTATTTCGAGAGTTCGACTCCGCACCGCTGGAAGAATCCCGGGCGGAAGGAAACTTGGCTGCTGTGGATCAACACGCCGCCAACATTCTGAATATCAGCGTCAGGTGCCGATGAAAGTTCACCGGTCTCGCACAATGTTTTCATCGCTCGCGCTTCTGCTCTGCGCTGTTTCGATGTCGCACGCGCAAGGCCGAATCGTCGAGCCGGCGGATATGATCGTCGTTCACGGCCGCGTTTATACGGAAAACCCGCAGCAGCCGTGGGTCCAGGCCGTAGCGACTCATCACGGCAAGATCGTCGCGGTGGGTGACGACCCCGTAATCGAGCGAATGCGCGGCATGGGCACAAAAGTGATCAATGCCGGCGGAAAACTCGTGCTCCCGGGTTTCGTCGATTGCCACATTCACTTCATGGAAGGCTCCGCCAAGCTGGTATGGGTGCGCCTGGAAGGCGAGAGGAACCTCGCAGAGATTCGAGAAAAGCTGCGTTCCTACGCGGCGCAGAATCCTGGTGAAGGCTGGATTCTCGGGCACGGTTGGAATTACGGGATATTTGGTCCGGGCAAATTGCCCGATAAGAAAGACCTCGATGACATTTTTCCGAATCGCGCGGTATCTCTCGAAGGATTCGACGGTCATACGTATTGGGTGAATTCGAAGGCTTTAGCGCTGGCGGGAATCACGCACGATACACCTAATCCGCCAAACGGAACGATCGTGCGCGATCCGGCAACGGGAGAAGCCACCGGCGCGCTGGAAGAGTCGGCCACCGATATGGTCGACCGCGTGCGTCCCCCGATGACCCGCGCGGAAAAACTTCTGGCCCTGCGCGCGGGGATGAAATGGGCCAATCAAAATGGGCTGACGCGCATCCATGCCGCGGGAGGCCACTTTCTCTCCGGTGACTTTGAAGATTTGGATCTCTACGACGAAATGCGAAAACGCGGCGATCTCTCCCTCAGGGTGCAGATAGCGTATTTCCTCGACCCTCCTGCTCTGCGGCCCCAGGACATCGAGGCCATGGAGAATGCGAGGAAAAAGTATTCCAATGATTGGCTATCCGCGAGCGTGGTCAAGCTGCGTTTGGATGGAGTAATCGAGTCGCATACGGCGGCGATGCTGGAACCCTACACCGACGACCCTGCCCTCAAAGGCACGCTCTTCTGGGAACCCGAAAAATATAAGGCCGCAGTGGCAGAGATTGACAAGCGCGGCTTTCAGATGTTTACGCACGCCATCGGAGACTATGCCGTGCGAACAGCGCTGGACGCCTACGAAAATGCCGCGACGCGGAATCACAAGCGCGATCACCGGCCGCGCATTGAACACATTGAAACTATCGCGGCATCCGACATTCCGCGGTTTGGCAAGCTCGGGGTCATTGCCAGCATGCAGCCGCTCCATTCTTATCCGGACGCCGATACTCTTGATGTGTGGGTGCACAATGTCGGCCCGGAGCGCGCTTCGCGCGCCTGGGTCTGGAAGAGCATCTCCGATGCCGGCGGGCGCGTCTGCTTCGGCAGTGACTGGCCCGTCGTGACGCTCAATCCGTGGGAGGGAATTCAGACCGCCGTGACTCGCCAGACCGCCGATGGCAAGCCCGAGGCTGGTTTTGTTCCGGAGCAACGCTTGACCGTCGCGCAAGCAATCGATGGTTACACCAGCGGCGCGGCATTTTGCGGTCGCCATGAGAAGACTGAAGGCTCGCTCGAAACTGGAAAATTCGCCGACTTGATCATTCTTTCGCAGAATATCTTTGACATCGATGCGCATAAGATTGGGGCCACAAAGGTTGTCACCACCATTGTGGGCGGGCGGCTGGTCTATCAAGCGGATGCCAAGTAGCCGGGAGGAGCAATGAGATCGCGCGCCGTTCTTCTGGGAATTCTTACCCTTGCATTGGCATCTACGGCTTGCAAGAAAAAAGAGGAATCGCTGAGCCTGCTGGTGTGGGAAGGTTATGCCGACCCGTCCTTCGTCCAAGCCTTCGAGGAAAGTCATCACTGCAAGGTCAGCGCGTCCTACATGGGCTCGAGCGACGAGCTGGTGGCCAAGCTGCGCGGGGGCAGCGCGGCGAACTACGACGTCATATCGCCTTCGAGCGACGTCGCCGCGTCCATCGCGCACACGGGACTGGCTGCGCCGCTCGATCTGTCCCAGCTGCCGGCTTACTCGCAGCTTTCGGCGAGACTCCGGGATTTGCCGCTGGTGAAAGCCAACGGGCAAATTTACGGAGTGCCGTTCATGTGGGGGCCGGACCCGCTGCTTTATGACACCACCGCCTTCGCGCAGCCGCCGGATTCGTGGACGGTCTTCTGGGACCCAAAATATAAAGGAAAGCTATCCGTTTGGGACGATCTATCTACCGTCTATATGGCCGCGCAGGTTCTTGGTTACGACAAACCCGACCCGTCGCAACTCTACAACCTGACCGACGAGCAGCTCGCCACCGTCAGGAAAAAGCTGATTGAATTGAAGCCCAACATCCGCAAAATGTGGGCCACCGGCGGCGAACTCACAAATCTCTTTCAGAATCATGAAGTCGTGGCCGCCATGGGCTGGCCGCTGATGACCAATCAACTGCGCCAGCTTCATTTTCCTATCGGCGAGACCATTCCCAAAGAAAACACTACCGGCTGGATCGATCACCTGATGATTTCGGCGGCGAGCTCCCGGAAGGAGCTGGCCACGGAATTCCTGGAATACATGATCGAAGCTCAAACTCAGAAAAAGATTACCGACGTGACCCACTACACTCCCGCGAATCCCGGGGCAGCCCGCTTCTTGACTGCTGATGAAATCAAAGGTCTGCACCTTGATGACCCCGACGCTTACATGCGGCGGATTTATTTCTGGCAGGACGTTCCGCGCCGCGCGAAATACAACGAAATCTGGAATGAGGTCAAAGCCGCTCAGTGAACTCCGCCGCTGCCAACTCGCAGCACCAGCCCTTGGCCACGCCAGGAGCACTCCTCGAGGTGCGCGGGGTGGCCAAGCGTTTCGGCGCGCGTGAAGTGCTGCAGGACATTTCTTTGAACGTCGCTTCGGGAGAATTCCTTACGCTGCTTGGAGAAAGCGGTTCCGGAAAGACAACTCTTCTTCGTCTGGTAGCGGGATTCGAACAGCCCACGGCGGGAGAAATCCGGATGAGCGGCGAGCGGCTGGACACGCTTCCACCCTACGAGCGCCGCGTGAACACCGTGTTCCAGCACTACGCCTTATTCCCGCATCTCAGTGTGAGGGAAAATGTGGCCTACGGCTTGCGCGTCAAGAAAACTTCCGCAACGGAGATTAGCGGACGCGTCGAGGAGGCCCTGCGCATGGTGAAGATGCAGGAATTCGCGGAGTCCCGTCCGTCCAAGCTGAGCGGCGGCCAGCAGCAACGCGTGGCCCTCGCCCGCGCGCTCGTCAATCGTCCCCTGCTGCTCCTGCTCGATGAGCCGCTCTCCGCGCTTGACGCCAATCTGCGCAAGCAGATGCAAAGCGAATTGAAAGCCCTGCAACGCGAACTCGGCATCACTTTTCTTTTTGTCACCCATGACCAGGAAGAAGCCATGGCACTCTCCGACCGCATTGCTCTGCTGCGCGACGGCGCGCTCGAGCAAGTTGCGTCACCTCGCGAGATCTACGCGCATCCCGCGACGGCATATACCGCCCGGTTTATCGGCCAGACCAACTTGCTGCGAGGGGAAATCATAGATGGCGCTGCCAGATGCGGGTCCTTGCAATGGCGCGCAGACGGCCCGAGTGGCGCCGCGATATTCTCGTTACGCCCGGAGGCCATCTGTCTCGCCTCTGATGGTGCGGCTCCCCCGGGAACCGCGCGGTTCCGCGCCGCTGTGCAGCAACAGTTCTTCAGTGGCGCCAGTGAAATGCTCGAAGTGAATTGTGGCGGCCAGCTCTTGCGCGTGCGGATTTCCGCGCGAGGACCGCTTTCCGGCGAACACGAATTTGTTTTCTCGATTGCGGACGCCATCCGCGTCCAGGAGTAATCGCATTTAGCACGGCCCATGTACTCACGCGCATACAAAATGCTCGTCTCTCTCCCGCTGCTCCTTTGGGTCGGCTTGTTTCTCCTGCTTCCATACGCACTGATGTTCGCGCACAGTTTTTGGGCCGTCCACGACGGGGTGATCGTCCACCAATGGAGCCTGCACAATTATGAAACGCTTTTTTCCAAACCTGTCTACCTCGAAGTCCTCCTGCGCACCATGCGCATCGCCGCTTCGGTGACGCTGTGCTCCCTGCTGCTCGGCTACCCACTGGCCTATTACCTGTCGTTTCATGCCGGCGCGCGCAAAGAACTGCTCTACCAGCTCGTCATTGTGCCGTTGTGGGTGAGCTACCTGGTGCGCGGTTACGCCTGGAAAACGATTCTCGGCAGCGAAGGCGTCCTCAATGGCTTCTTGCGATACCTGCATCTCACGCATGCGCCCGTCGAGTTCCTTCTCTACAGCCCTTTCGCCGTCGTTCTCCTGCTCACGCACATCTACACGCCTTTCGTTTTTCTGCCCATCTACGCGGCCCTCGAGCACATCCCTCGCCCGCTGGTCGAAGCCTCGCAGGACCTCGGTGCCGGATCGCTGCAAACATT
>WNFP01004713.1_pt1 | contig 11391 bp, 12 predicted proteins | sample 5400201 | NCBI WGS metagenome assembly WNFP01 (sample SAMN13153355, study PRJNA577476) | soil metagenome | isolation source: 115 cm saprolite under Madrone tree | place: USA:California | collected 2016-06-14
GAAAATCGCGCACATCGTGGCGTTCATCTGTTAGGTCCGCGGGAATGGTCCGGCATCTTATTGGTTGCCGAATGCGCACCACGTTCTACGCGGTCGTGCAAACAAAGAAACCGTCGGCACGACAAACAGGTCCATCGAGGCGGTGCCGTCGGCATGATTGCAAAGAAAGGTCCTCCACCCCTGTGACGGCCCTCGCCTCCCCCGGGCCATGTACTTTGCAACGCTGGTCTGGCCGACATTGATGTCGAGCTTGAGCTGTTCGCCATGGATGCGGGGTGCGCCCCAGAGCGGGTTGGCCAGGCTCATGTTCCGGATCAGCCGACGGATCTCCAGCAGCACCCTCGGTCGTCCGCCGCGCCGCCTGGATTTCCAGCGCCAGAACGATCGAAATTCAGGGCGGTGCCAACGAATCACGGTCTCGGGCCGGAGGATGGCCAGCGCGTCTACTGTGCCAGGAACGAGGCGATAAAACCCAACGTTCACCACCGGTCGAAATTGCTGAAAATGGATCTCTTCGGAGATTTGCGCCGCAGCACATTGATCTGCTGCCGGAAGCACATTGATCTGCTGCCGGAGAACCAGGATCTCTGCCTCAAGCCGCGCTCTTGAGCGACATAAGCCGGTGAGCGCAGACCACAGCAGCATGAGAACATCGACCATCGGGCATGAGCATCACCCCGATTCGCCTCCGCTCGCCAACCGTACAGGGTTTCCGACAATGACAGCTCTTCGCGGAGATCTTCTTGCGGTTGCCGAGGACACAGGGACGTGCAGGTTCAGCCGGCTGCGGAAAACCTCACTTGTCGAGAGAGCCGCGGTTGCCGTTCTAATGTGGCCGTTGCGCTACGGCGAACAATGACGTCCCCGTCGTGTTTTGCCCTTTCAGCGTTCGTCTATGATCGCTGAGGAACATCAATTTTATGACCCAGGATGCCGGCCACCGCGGCAATGATAGGTACCGCATGTACACCTGCGCAGTGGTATCTCCCGGGCGCGCGCGATTCTTCGCCTTGCGTCGGCTCAGAACGCGCGCCATCCACTGACCCCACCAAAACATATCCTTGACTTCGAGCCCCGTTCCGTCGAATGCGTGCGCAAGATCATCCGGGCTATACCGTCGGCGGTGACCCTGAACCTCGTCAAATTCCGAATACAACTCCGGGAGGGCGGGAACGCTGACGACCACATAGCCGTTCGGCCGCACGAGCCGACCAAGCCGCAGAACCGCGGCGCGATCGTCGTCGATGTGCTCGATGACGTCGAGGGCCAGCACGGCATCGAATTGCGGTACCTCGACCGGGAGATCCTTGTTCAGATCGGCTTCCACAAGCTTGCGGTCGATGCGATCCAACTTCTGCAGCGACTTTCGCGAGATATCTAAGCCGGTCACGTCGTAGCCGATCTGCTCGAGAAGAGTGAGGTTCGTTCCCCAGCCGCAGCCGGCATCGAGCACCTTGGCCGGGGCATGGATCTCGACCCTTCGCAAGAGATCGATCATGAGCTGCCCTCGGGCGGCCCACCACGGATGACGAGTGATGATCTCCGCCAACTCGACGAGGATCGCCTCATCCATGTTCTTGTCCGCAATTCCGCTTGACCAGGATGTGATCAAGGCACCGGTTCCTTGATCTTCGCGACCTCAGGGGCCGTCGTCTCAATACGCGCGGATTTGTCATCACCCCGTATGTAATAAGGGCGACCTTTAACCTCTTGATACATCCGCCCGATATATTCTCCCAAAATTCCTATCGAGATCAGCTGGATCCCGCCCAAGAGCAAAATCAATAAGACCGTTGAGGCAAACCCCTGAACATCGCTGACTCGAACTCCAAAGATCGGAATGTTGGTGATCCTTAGATATAAAACCAGAAGTATCGCCGCGAAGGACAGCGACGACATTGTGAGGCCAAGATAAAAAACAATAGTCAGCGGGACCGTTGAAAAATTAAAGATCCCGTCTGCCGCCAGTTTTATCAGCTTCAGAAGGGAATATTTGGTGACTCCGGCCGCCCGTGAATCGCGTTCGTACAAGACTCCAATTTGGCGAAACCCCACCCAGGCGCGGAGCCCGCGGAAGAAGCGGTTCTTCTCGGGCAACCGGTTTATTTCGTTGAGAACGACTCTATCGAGCAGCGAGAAATCGCCGGCGTCGAGCGGGAGATTGATCGATGTCAGGCTCCGGAAGATTCGGTAAAACACAGCATAGCAAAATGTCTTCCATTTCGCCTCTTTGCGTTTCTGCCTAATGCCATAGACAACGTCGAACCCTTCATGCCATTTCTGCAGCATCTCGATAATGACGTCGGGCGGGTCCTGCAAATCGGCATCGATTATACCGATGACATCGCCATCGGCGTTTGCAAGACCGGCACTTACGGCAGCCTGATGACCGAAATTCCGTGAAAAGGAAATTACCTTGACGCGCGCATCGCACGCCTCAATTCGCCTGATGATATCACCAGTCTTGTCAAAACTGCCATCGTCTATAAATACGATCTGCAATCGAAAATCGCGCTCGCCGAGCGTCTTCAATACTTTTTGGTAAGTTGTCTCAACGACCTCTTCTTCATTGAAACAAGGTATTACAACAGAAAGAACGAAATCTCGCTTCCGTTGCAACACGTCCGACACTGAGTCTTGTTTATGAGTCAATTGGCCCTCGGTCTTGACGCAGAAGGTCAAAATGCTCGTGAGAATTCTGTGATAGCGAAGGAAAAATATCAAGCGTGGCAATGCCGAGCAACCAAGCTAAATGGGCTGCCGACCTACATTTCCCAGATGGGCAGCCCATTCGCCCTCATTTTGGAGTAGTATAGCTCAACCGACGGACTCGGAGAAGCGGCGTTGCGCTACTTCTTGAGATCGAAACCGCTCGATCGGCGGGCTCGGATTCTCCGCACGTACCGATCTCGGGCCGTACGGCGAGGCGGCCGACACATTTCGCCTGTCGGCAGCGTCGATGAAGCCCTCCGTCGGCCGTCTCAAAATTGCGCCACCTGCTTTGGTCGGACGTCGTCGATCATCTCCGGGGTGCGGCCAAACAGGTCGCGCGGCACCGCCACCTCGACCATCTGGAACACGGCATAACGGGCGTGGCCGATGACCTTCGCGCCGATCTTGACCACCTTCCGCGAAATCTCATCCAATCGATCGTAACCCCATCCAACACGGGATAAATATTGGCTGGCTTTTCCGGTATCCGCCGACATAGGGGGCGCTCGCGCCTTCGAGCACAGGCATGGGAGACCGCGGCAAAAGAATTCACCCCGAACGTTTCCGGGAATATTCCGTTGAGCTGCGGCGACCTGCTTTTCTACATCGATATCGCATGGGAGGGTACTGTCGCAATCGCGGACGCTGGCGATCATGGATGCGTCGGATCACATCTATTTCTGACATGCGTTGCACAATCTGACCGCATGAAAGCGACGTTTCTTCGGTACTTTTTCCTGATGACCGAGGGATTGCACAAGCTGGCAAAGGCCTCACCCGGTGGCGCACGACGCAATCGAATTCTTCGCCTTACTCCCCTCGAAGCGATCGGAGTTCCGGTGCCTGCGCTTGCCTTCCAAGAATGGTTTGATCGCATCCAGACGAAGGCCGAATTGCTGCGCAGCCACCGAGCCGAAGCGTTCACGGAGCTGGATAAGCTCATGCCAGCGATGCTGGATGGCGCATTCACGCAGTTTAAATTTGGGGTGTTTTGGGCAGCGGATTGCGTTGGAAATGGTCCGTCTAACGTCATTTCTTCGGATGCGAATTTGCGCCGCCAGAGCATATCTGCTGCAAATTTTCGGGCCTGTTTTTGATGTTGTTTCGAGTGCCAGACGGATGCGTGAGGAACATGCTCAGCGGCTATTGGACAACACCACGCGCACCCGGGCGCATGGCTGCGCCACAAGAATCGGCACGCAAATTGCGCCGGGTCGAGGGTCCATCGACGACCCTTGCTGCCGCTTTCCGGAGATCTCGGGCTACTCACAGCTATGCTCCGCTATCGTAGTGAAGGATAGTACAGCGAGTCTCTAAGTGCTTGTCTGCACACTGTTTTATCGGCGCTACATGGCGCCACACGGAGCGCCCCTGGCGCCACGATTTTCGTAACGCTTTGAAATATTGAGATCTTTTCGGCGGCGGTTTGGAGACATCTTGTCTTCGGCTGGTGCTCGTCGAATATCTTGCCCATGACCCGCCATGACGACACCCGCTTCGAGCCGCGCTTGGGCCGCTCGTGCGCCCGTGGCGTTGCGCGGGTGAGCTGGCCGACAAGCTTCCTCCAGCAAATGAAGCGCGCGGTCGCTCGTGCCGGCGGCAATCCCCGCCGCATCGGACGGATGCGGAGCGGCACGCCGAAGACGGGCCGCTTCAACACGCGCAGCCGGGGTGCGAAGCTCGTCGCAAGTTTCGCGCGCGAGAACGGGTAGAGCCTGACCGAGCGCGGTATAACCCCACCATGACTCCGTTAGCTTTGTTCTCAGGGTTGTTCTCGGAGGGGCTATAGCGTCGCCTTTCCTCTGGATCGCGTGAAGGCCTGCCGTCGCCATCTCCGGTTACCGGGCGCAAGTCCGGCTCGGAGCCAGGTTGCCGGCAACTAGGGAGCGCAACTTAGGCGGGGTTGGCCGCCGCAACCTCTACCTTTCAGCGCCATTGCGGCAATGAACTAGTGCCTCGCGCGCCGCTTAGTTGAGTCTTCAGCGTCAGGCGCCATGTTCACCGGGACACGTGGATGGGCCATGCCCCTCCAAGACCATCACCTACCGGGCGGTGAGGCGGCCGTATAGACTCCGAATTTTCAAATGCCGCTAGGCTCGGAGAGCTGACCGACTCGCTGATAGCGCTTTAGCATATCGGCCAGCGTGGGATCGCGCTCGAACCAGGCGAGCATGACGCTCGTGAGGGCAGGGACAATTCCCTATTTCTCCGACCGCATCGGCGTCGATCTGCTGGGGAAGAACGACGCCCATATCGCGTACGAGCCCATGCGCCGGTCATTCTCGGGGTTGCGAGCACTCATCGAATTCAGGCCGGGCCACATGAAATATGACTACGCCTACTCCATCGAGGAGCAACGTCCGGACCTAGTCGTACAATTATGGCAGCACCCCAAGGACATGCAGCCATACTTGGCCAAATATTACGAGGCTATTCGTCTCGAGGGGTGGTGTATCTATGTCCGGCAAGGTTCGGCTAACATACTTTGGGACAAGCTGCCGTCCCAAACCCGCCAGTGACAGGGCGTTGTCGGCTTCGATCTGCCTGGTCGCGTTGGGTCTCGGTCGAGGGCCATGGGCGTTGGATGACTCCGCGGCGGATCAAGGTGAATGCGGCCTGCGGACGTAAAGGTATGTGGCGACATCATAGAAGTGGAATTCTTGCTCCCGCATATACGAGACCTCGATCCGCTCGAAGAGCTTTGCAATCTGACCCGCTGCCTTTAGTCGGACGAAGATCCAGATGCGAGGAGCGTTCTGCAAATCGACATTATCGATTGCTGAAGAGTCGATGCCCACTTTGTGCTCGACCGGCGTGCGAAAATAATAGGAAAACGAGTTGGACATGCCGGGCGAAAGGAAGACGACTTCGTCGGTACTCCGAAATCGGCCAGCGAAGGCGGCGACAGCGGCCCGGTTGTCTTCGCGCATTTTCGTGGTCAGATCCGAATAGAGCACTGGAATGCTGCACGCAAGCAAGACAACAAGCGCACCGGCAAGAACGAGCCTATTGTAGCAGAGGACCCGCAAACCCCTCGCCCCCAGCAGCATCGCGGCCGGCAGCGATTCGATAAGGTAGCGGTCGAAGAGAATCGGTCGGCCGGCGATGGAGATGGCATATCCGATCAGCAACGGCACCAAGCCCCAGGCAAGAAGGATGATCTTCTGCCATCCGAGCTCGAATGAGAGGGGTGGCATCGGCACTACGGGTCGAGTAGCAGGCTGCGCGGATGCATCCTCCGTTCGTTGGTCGCTTGCGGGAGCTGGAAGGAAGGAGAGCAGGGTCAGGAGGACCAAGCAGCCAAGCATCGCAGCTCCGCCCGCGATTGAGACGGACATGAAGTACAAAAAACGCGGCGTTGGGAACGGTACCCAAAAGTTCTCAATTGTTCGGTGCGCTTGGCCCAGAAACTCAGGCACCCATGGCAAGAAGCTTAACCCGGCGAGGCCATTGGCCGCCAACCATGTCTTGCGATCGACCGCAACCCACTTCGCGCCCGTGAGCAAGGCAGCTGCCGCCGCCGCATTTATGCCGGCCCAGACAAAAATCCCGTAGAGATGGGTGTAGAGGAGGGCCATTCCGGCCGCCGTGCAGAGCGCAGCTCTGAGCCAGTGAGGCCGCGAGAGCAACTGCACGGTCGCCAGGGCGAAGGCCGTTGCTGCCAAGGCAAGGAGCGAATACATCCGGGCTTCTTGGGAATACCAGAGATGGAAGCCAGAGAACGCCAGAAGCATCGCCGCGAATACGCCCGTCAGCCGATCCCAGAGGACAGTGCCGAGCCGATACAGCAGGTAGATATTGGCAATGGCGAAAATCGCCGAGGGGAGGCGCAGCGCGATCTCCGAATCTCCGAACAGCCGGATGGTCGGGTAGAGGATGAGGTTGTAGAGCGGCAGTGCACTGTCGTTCGCGGTCGCCTGGATCATGTTCCAGAAAGGCTGACGTGCCTGGAACCAGGAAATTACCTCGTCGTTCCAAAGGCTTGTTCTATCGAGGCCATAGAGCCGAAGCGCTAAGCCCGAGAGAAGGATAACGAGCATCACCACCGACAGTCGAAAATCGAGGCGCTTTCGCCAAGCGGGGGCTGCTCCCGCTGATGGAGTTATGGTCTTTGCCATTAGCTCGCCCCCATCGTGGTTTCTAACCAAATCTAGAGGGTTCCCCACAACAGTTAACAACGAAGGACACACTAGTATTCTTTCGGCTTTTCGCCGAGTTCCAGGAACCTTTTTTGTCCTCCACGACTTCTAGTCTCTGACCTCACAACCAAAATCGCAGGGAAGCAAGACAGCCAGCGGCAAGGACGTCGTTGGTGAGGCGGTCGTAGTGTTCAAAAAGAAGCTGGTGACGAAGTCTCATCCAACGGCGACCATTTGGTAGGATTTCAAAGAGCGACCCTCTCCGAATGGGTTTCGGGCAGGCAGATCGCCGGCGAGCCGCACTTCCGGGATCGGAGCGCCGATGACCGAGGGCGGCCGCAGCCGCCAAGGAAATATACGGATTTGTAATAAATATGACTGGCCGTTGTATAATAATGGTCAGCCTCGCAGTAACCGGCGAGCAGTTATCTTGGCCCGGCAGGGCCTTCCCCCAGATCTCGGGCCCTCAAAACTCGGCCCCGGGCCGATCCGTGGCAGGGGTGTTGGCCCGCCGCGACACAGATTTGCCCCAGGACGATCGCGCGAAGAGGGGGCAAGTTGAAATAAGGCGCCGGAGTAAGGTTATGTTCAGCCAGGTTAACGAGCAGCACCGAAGATTCGGAAGGCTCGCGCCGGAGTTCACTTCAACGGCGTGGCAGATCGCTGCCGTCGGCGCGGCGACCGTGGTCGGCTTGGGCCTTCGCCTTTACCGGTTCGAAGCAGCGCCTTTATCGAGCCCGGAGATCTATACTTGGGATTTTGCGCACCAAACGGTTCCCTTCATTTTTGGACAGCTTTCCCACATCGAGACGAACCCTCCCTTTTACTACCTGCTGATCAAGCTCGTGATGCAGATCGGCGAAACCGAGTTCTTTCTTCGCCTGCCGTCCGTGGTTGCGGGCACCATGGCGATCCCCTTGGTCTATGTCCTTGGCCGTCTTGGCGGCGCATCGAAGAGCGGCGTCATCGGGGCAGCATTGCTGTCTCTGAGCGCGATTGCCATCACCTACAGCCGCCAGGCGAGGGCATATGCGTTGCTCCAGGACGCCTGTCTGCTCGCTGCGATCGGCGCGGTCATCATCATCGAACATTGCGCCGGTCGTGTACCTCAAACGCCTCGGCCCGCGCCACGCGAACTCCTGGGATGGATCCTTTTTACCGTTGCCTCGATCATGGGATTCTACCTGCACTACACCTTCGCGTTCGAGATTTTCGTCCTTGAGTTCGCCATCGCCGCGGCGATCGGCATGGGGTGGCTCGGCGGGAAGGTCCGCGTCGACCGGGCGCTCATCCTCAAATGGCTCGCGAGTTCCTTTGTCATCGTTCTCGCCATCGCCTGGGGCCTCGTTCTAGCGCGAAGCCAGGCGCAATCGGACAACATCGTCTGGATGCAGGTTCCCTCCCTTCGCGAAGCCATCCGGCTTTTGATCTATGTGGACGGCTTCAGTGCGGTCTCCCGGTTCCAGCCCTTGCCCAATTTGCTCCTAATTGGGCTGGCCGTCATAGGCCTCGTCGTCGGATGGAAACGCTCACCCGCAGTTCTCGTTTGCGGCGCATTGTTCGCAATGTTTCCCTTGGTTCTGTTCGTCGTCAGCCAAAACCGGCCGGTATTCATCGAAAGATCGCTCGTCGCTCCCAGTTTTGCCGTCTGCCTGCTCGCCGGCTACGGAACCCTGTTTCTTGTGGGGAAACTGTCAGATCTTGGAAGCCAGTTCTTTCGGCGTCCCGCCTTCGGACCTGGGAATGCGCCCTTTCTATCTGGGATCATCGCCAGCGCGGCCGTTGTTGTCCTTCTTGGATTGGCCATGATCTCCGCGACAAACAGTGCGAACGGCAAAACGGTTTGGGAACCCTACGACAAAGTTGTGGAATATCTTGCTTCCGTGATGAAGCCGGGAGATGTCGCCGTCGGCACCGATGGCGTGATTTATTACCGTCAGCAGACCAAGGCCAGCTTTCCCTATTTCAAGCTCGTCGAAGGCGATGCAGCGGTGGCACAGGTGACCTACGGAAGCCCGACAGCGCGCACTGAGGAGGTGCCAAAGCTGGCTCATGCCGGTCATTCGGTCTATCTCGTCTTGCGGCAAGGCATCGAGTTGGTCGTCCACGGTCACTTCTACGCCTCCTACGCCGTCTATGTTCTCGACAAGCTCCAACATCGCAACCCCCCGATCGCTTCCTTCGGAAAATTGGGCGTCTACCGGCTGCCCGGAGAGTGCACCGGCTCGGGCCCCTGTCTTGAGGCTGCGCAGAACGAGTCAAGTCCGGAAGCACCGTAAGGCCTGGATCTTGGCATCTTCGGCTCGCGTCTCCCCGGACGCTGGGGAAGCGAATGCCTTCGTTATCCCCTCCGTCTGGCGACTAGCAGGCGCCCTTGCGTCACGACGTCGCGCAGAATTCCACGGCCGCGAGGCACTGAGGCCAAAACGCCCACAAATGTCGAATAGGCGATGATGAACAGCAGGACTAAAGTAGGCGGGCCGGGTGGAAGGATTCGCCCGAGGCCCACTTCAACAAGCGCCGTCACTGCGGCACCTATGGCGCATGGATAGAGCGCGGTGAGCAATTGCGGAAAGCTTACAGGACCACTTCGGGTCGCCAGCCACCAGATGACCGGTCCTTGGAACGTGCCGGCTACGATATAGCTGATAGCCACGCCAAGTGGGCCCCAGGGCAAGCCCACCACAAACGAGGCGGTAAACAGAAGCGAACTCAGGGTGCCCCAATTACGCATCTCCCGCGTGCGCTCCTGCGTGATGAACAACCATCCCGTACTGTTGCCGATCGGTGCAAACAGGGCACCGACACCTAAAACTGCGAAGATAGGCGCCGCAGCTGACCAGCGATCGCCAAGAACCGTGACGATGAGCTGCTGACTCGTACACACGGCGAATACGACTCCGGGATAAGTAAGCAGCAGAATCATTTCGAGCATTCGGAGATAGGCCCGCCGGTAGACCGCCGGCTCGTCTCGCGTTCTCGCGAGGAGTGGTATCGCAACCCTGGTGAAGGGTCCATTGATCTGGGTCAGCGGCAGGAGCAAGAGTTTGTATGCGCGGTCATAGAGACCCAGTGCGGCCCCTCCGGCGAAATGGCCGATGAGCACATTGTCCAAATTCCGCGCAAAATAGTTTACAAAATTGAAGGTCGTGATGTTGGCGCCAAAGCCAAGAAGCTTCCCAGCATCCCCTATCCAGCGCGGCTTCCCAGGAATCCATTGCGCGAATACCCACGCGAGGGGTAGCGAGACAAACGATGTCGTCGCCTGACCGATGACAATTGCCCAGAAACTCATGCCCGCAATGGCTGCAAGAACCCCAACCGCGGCTCCGACTCCGAAACTCACGAGATTCACGACTGCCAATTTTCCGAAGGCGAAGCGCCGGTTTAGAAGGGCAATGTGCTGAGCGGAGGCGCCGCTCAACAGGAAAAGCGCCCCCAGCGCCATCGTAATCGGGGTTACGTCCGGCTCCGCGAAAAACCAGCCAACCAGGGGGGCGAACGCCACGGTGACGATCGCAAGAACGCAACTGAGAGCGCAATTCGACCAGAACAGGAAGCTGAGTTCGGCCTGATTGATTGATCGACGCTGGACGGTGGCCTGCGTCAAACCGAAATCAACAAAAAGCGCCACAAACGCCAAGATAGGGGATGCCATGGCGACTAGGCCGAACTCCCGCGGCGTAAGCAGCCGCGCGATGACGACCTGATAGACGAATTGCATACCAAGACGTACAAACTGCGCCGTGAAGGTTATGACCAGTCCGTTGACCGAGGCTCCCTTGAGGGCAGCGCGATCCTCCGATTCGTACGATGCCGTCATTTCATCGCTCGCGGCGAACCCAGCAACCCGCCACTGACTCGGAAACCCGCCTCAACCCAGCGCGCCAATCTCCGTTAACGCCGATATCGCTCTGGGGGAGCATCGCCCTCTCCGATGACTTCACGCGCCGTCCCTTTCGCGGGTGAACAGGATGTCGACTTGCCTTCTTGGACAAGCTTCAAGCCGTTGCATCTTGGTCGGCCGCCGCCAGTTGAGATACCAAGCCGCATCGTACTGGTTGTCCATGCCGTACGCATTGAATCCCTTGGCGATGAACTCGGAGAAGATCGCATTCAACGCCATTTCTCCATCGCCAGGATTGCATTCGACCATGATCGCGGTGCCGCGCGGATAGCACTCAATCGAAGAAAGCAATTGAGAGATTGTGGGCATTTCCGCGCCCTCGACTTCGATCTTAATCAACGCGATCTTCTTGCGTTCGATCTCCGTCAAAATCTGATCCAACGGCAGAGCGGCCACAACGGCCTCCGACTCGCAGTTTTGCCATTTCTTCAGCATCGAAGCCGCTCCGGAGTTCTGGGCAGACCCGTTCCAGCCTCTGCGAGTGACGGTTGGCCATCAGCCCTACCCGAATCTTGCGTCAATCCCTTGTTCTTAGCAGCAGGCCGCCTCTTGGCCGGAGGCCATTTTTCGGACTGCTATGCACGGCTAACCGAACCATTGCCGAACTTTCCGCCACCCGAAGCGCAGGACTGC
>WNFP01009080.1_pt1 | contig 11389 bp, 11 predicted proteins | sample 5400201 | NCBI WGS metagenome assembly WNFP01 (sample SAMN13153355, study PRJNA577476) | soil metagenome | isolation source: 115 cm saprolite under Madrone tree | place: USA:California | collected 2016-06-14
CGAGCCCGCGCACATCTAGCGAATAGATCGCTACGTTCGCTTTGTTGCAGGCGTCAATGGTGGCCGTCAATTCCGATTCGGTCTCGGCTGTGAGCGCGAATCCCGCGGAAAAAAGGACGAGCATTTTTCGCCCGGGCACCGCGCGCAGATTCTTGGCCAGGCTGCGAACCGCGAGCAACATTGTGCGCGCGCCAAAATCGGCCTCGGCATTGCTGAGCGAGGAAAGTCCAGTCGAGGCGACTGTTACCGGTGCGAGGGAATTCGATGCGTCCGTGGGGTTCGAATCGACCGACGAATATTTAACGCCCTTTACGGCCGCGGTGAGCATGTCCGAATTGGCCGTGAAATTCTGGACGACGCGGAGTTTGCCGCCAAAATCCACGACGGCCATCATGCGGTCCGGTGCGGCATTGGCCTGGACGAATTTTGCCGCCGCGCCGCGCGCCTGAATCTGGTCCGGCGCCGCCATCGACGAATTATCGAAAAACAGAATCAAATAATGCTTTTGCCCTTTCGCCTGGACGGCAACATCGGCGCCAGAAGAAAAGCTCGCGACTTGCTGCTCTTTATTGTCTTCGTAAATCTTGAAATCCTTGTCGCTGAGATCCTTGACGTAATTTCCTTTTTTGTCGGTGACCACGGCGTCGACCAGCACCAATCGCGATTCCTTTTTGATGGTTACGGGCGAGGTCTGCGGCTCCGCTGCTGTTGCCGGTGCGGGCGTGGGCGCTGCCTGCTCTTGCGGCGGTGCTTGCGCCGCCAGAGCCTGTGGCCCCACAGCAAAGGCCAGCAACGTTGCGCTGAATCCTAACCACGTCACCCTGCGCATCCGATGTGTGTTCATGTTTTCCCCCAAATCAAACTAAAACGGAATGCTTACCGCGCCGTTGCGGGCGGCCATCTGTGCGCCTTCCGCATCGCGTACGACGAGCCGGACCAGGTACGTTCCCGGCTTGACGTCGAAGCTGGATTTCAAAGTGAAACCGGAACGGCTGAGGCGATCGACGGTCTTATCAAACAATTTCATTTGGACAATTTTTTCGCCGCCAGTTACAAAATTGCCGTTCTCATCAAAAATCGCGGTTGCCACGGTGAGGTCGTCGCGGTTGCGCCCTTCCAACTTGCGGAAGCGAATCCCTTTTAGATCCACATGGGTGAGCACCGCCAACCGCGCCTGGGAGGGGTCTTTCTTGAAAAATTGTGTTTGCAGCTCGACGGGCAGATCGTGGATCTCGTCCTGCGAGAACAAGGCTTCCTGAATTTCTTCCTTCGCGGCCTCCGCCGGATCGGCAATCGTGCGCGGCGCATAGTATCCGTGGCGCGCCTGGATGGTGAGCTTTTGCTTGCCGGTCAACGAAACCTTTAACGTGTGGTACGCGCCGTTGATCTTCAGATTCTGTGGAGAAAATCCAAGCAAGTACGACATGGCGGGGGCCGCCGTAGCCTCCCGGAGTCCTTCATCGATGTCGTTGCGATTGTGAAAGAAGGTTCCGCCGGTGCCGTCGGCGAGTTGCGCCAAAATGTCGGATTGTGCTGCCTGGGATGCGACACGGTATGAGCTTTTGATGCCCACAGTCCGTTGCGACCCCTGCGGCGGATCGCTGATGTCACCCATCAAGTCCGGCGTATACAGGCCGCGAGCGTCGATGGTGTTAATCACGATGTTGGAGCGATTCGCTTGATCCACCAGCGAGGAAGATTCCAGGTTCAACATCGTGGTAATCACAAAACCCGGCGACACGAACACCATCACACGCTGTCCGGGCATTCCTGCCAGGCGTCGCATGACCTGCTCGAGATGGCGATACACGTACTCGGTCTGGGCGTCTCCGCTGCTCACCGCACGCTGGCTCGCCGCCGCCGCCAATGCCTGTGCTTGCGCGGTAAATCGCGAATCGCCGCCGAAGGCGCATTGCAGCGCGTCTTCCGTGGCAACTGCAAGTGCCTGCGAATCCTGAAAATTCTGGATTCGGTCCGCCTGGTAGTAGCTGATATCGGGGCATTCATGAAATCCAGTGCCGCCCAGCGGACGCGGAACGATGCCTAACAGGGATTTTTGAAGTGATTCGTGTTCCTGGGTGAACTCCTGCGTGACCTGGCCGGAAGTGGAATAAATTCCGACGCGGTCGGAGGGCGCGAGGGAAGTAAACAAGCGGGTCGCCGCGCTGCGCACCCAGACAATGTCTTCGCTCAGCATGTCCGTATCGTCGAACACGACGGCGACAAACCGTTGAGGCAGGGCCGCGATGGCAGCGGAATCTCCTGACGGGTTTGTTTCCGCGCTTGGCTCGGCCGGCTTCGTAGTGGAAGCCAGCTTGTGCGATTCCGGCGTTTCGATGCTGAAGGTGGAAATAACCTGCGGTTTGCGATTATCGGAAAGCTGGAAATCTTCTTTTTTGAGATTGGTGACGACTTTTCCCGTGGCATCGCGGACGACAGCACGAACCAAGACCAAGTTGACGCGTACTCGAAATGTCGGCGGAGTATCCCGCGTGGTAACTTCGGAGGCGTCGTTGGCAGGAGCCTGCGCGGCAGGAGCCTGTTGGGTTGCCGATGGAGGCGGCGCTTCGCTTTTGGGCGGCGGTTCCTGCGCACACACCTGACAAGCGGCCGAAGCCAGGGCCAGCAGAAGATTCAATATAGCGAAAGACGTGCGTCGAGCGAGCGGGAATCGCAATGGGTGCTCCATCCTTCCCTTCTTTGCATTCTCCTCTTACCTTCGCGCGAAAGCGCACACCCAGGAGAGTCACTCGACACCGGCCGGTAGCTCGACTATACGCCCCGGTTAATTTTAGTGTCAACGAACCGCGGGACCTGGGCGGTCTCGATTTGCCCACAATTCGACCAGGATGCAAAATCGAATGATGGGGGCGCTGTTCAAAACGTGTCGAGGGCAAGAGCATGAATCGAGATTTTCATGCGTGCGATGCGCAATTTACAGCGATAGACCTCGGGGGTACGGGAAGCCGTATGACGAACAAAGGTGAGTTATGAGCAAACTGTCTGAGAAAGTGGCGATAGTGACGGGCGCCTCCAAAGGCATAGGCGCTGGGATTGCAATGGCCTTGGGAGCTGCGGGCGCGCGCGTGGGCGTGAACTATTCCTCCGACCGGGAGGGAGCCGAACGCGTCGCTCAGGCAATCGCCAAAAACGGGGGCGAGGCGATCGCGGTTGGGGCCGACGTGTCCAGGGCCGCAGATGTCGCGCGGTTATTCAAAGAAGTGGATTCCACGTTCGGAAAACTAAGCGTTTTGGTCAACAACGCCGGGGTGTTCCGTTTCGGTGCCTTCGCGGAGATCACCGAAGCGAGCTTTCACCTCCACTACAACATCAATGTTCTCGGGACGATTCTCACGGTGCAGGAGGCGATCCAGCGGTTCGGGGCCGACGGCGGTAGCATCATCAACCTCAGCTCTATTGTGGGCTCGCATCCGGTGGGAGGAGCCCTGCTGTACGCTTCCACGAAAGGCGCCATCGAAACGCTGACAAAGGGATTGGCGCTGGAACTTGCGCCGCGAAAGATCCGGGTCAACGCCATCGCTCCGGGTCATACAGAAACCGAAGGCAATGTAGTGGCAGGGACCTTCGAGGGTGGCGCCGGCAGGGTTCTGGCTGAGAAGACGCCGCTCGGGCGGCTGGGTCGCGTCACGGATATCGCGCCGTTGGCAGTGTTCCTAGCATCAGACGAATCAGCGTGGATTACCGGGGAGGTCATTCGGGCCGCCGGCGGGCTCGTTGTAGCCACCTGAGCGCAATATGCTGACCTCGCAACAAGAAATTCGGGTGAACGGAGTCAGGACAACACAGAGAGGAGAATCCGATGCCACTTCAAGATGACTACTTTGCGGCCTATCGCAGTCTGAGGCTGACGCGAGATGCCAATGGTGTCCTGGTTGCGGAATTTCACAGTAACGGCGGACCGCTCACTTTCTCGGCGCAAGATCATACCGAGTTTGTCGATGCCTTTTACCGGATCGCTCAAGATCGAAAGAACAAGATTGTGATTCTGACGGGGGCAGGCGGAGAGTTCATCCCCGAAATCGATTTCTCATCCTTTGGCAACGTGGCCGATCCCGGCGTTTGGAGCCAGGTTCACGACGAAGGCGTTCAGCTTCTGGAAAACATAGCCAACATACGCGTGCCGGTGATCGCGGCTATCGAGGGACGCGCCCATGTGCACTCAGAGTATGCGCTCCTTGCCAGTGTGATTGTGGCGGCCGAGGGCGCGACCTTCCACGATGTGCCGCACTTCGCCGGTGGCATTGTGCCGGGTGATGGAATCTTCACCATGTGGAGCTATCGTGCCGGAGCCGCACGGGCGGAGGCCTTCCTGCTGAACCCACAGCCGCTGACGTCGCGTACCGCACACGAATGGGGAGTGGTGGCCGAAGTTGTGTCGAACGGCAAAGCGCTGGCGCGGGCGCGGGAATTGGCTGAGCTGTACTTGAAGGCTCCGGAAGTGACGCGCCGCAACACACGCGTGCACTTCATGCAGCCGTTGAAAGAGCGCATCGTGCGAGAAGTTGGCTACGGGCTGGCGCTCGAAGGCGCGTCGGCGGCCGATCTTGTCAAATCAATGCAAGCCAAGAGCGAACCTGTCGCTCGGAAAGGAAGATCCGCATGAAGAGCACTAGGAAAGCTTCGCCCGCCCAGGCACGTAAGAAGATGCAGCCGGAAGAATTTGATCTGGTGATTCTCGGTGGTGGCACGGGCTCAACCATCGCTGCATGGACCTTTGCAGGAGAAGGAAAGCGAGTCGCAGTCGTCGAGCGCAAATACATCGGCGGGTCATGCCCGAACATCGCGTGCTTGCCGAGCAAGAACATCATCCACAGCGCGAAAGTCGCATCGTACTTTCGCCGAAGCCAGGAATTCGGCATCACCCACGATGGCTTCGAGATCGACATGGCGGGCGTGCGCGAGCGCAAACGCAGGATGGTGCATGGCCTGAACGATATGTACATGGAAAACTACAAGAACACTGGAGCCGAGTTCATTTTGGGAACGGGCCGGTTCATAGCCCCGAGAACCGTGGAAGTCGCCCTGGCCGGCGGGACCACACGGCAACTGCGGGGCGCGAATGTGATCGTCAGTACGGGCACGCGTGCCGCGGTGGAGACAATCCCCGGCCTTGCGGAAGCGCAGCCGCTCACGCATATCGAGGCTCTGGAACTCGATGAAATTCCCGAACACTTGCTGGTTTTCGGTGGCGGCTATGTCGGAGTGGAGCTGTCTCAGGCGATGCGCCGCTTCGGCAGCAAGGTGACGATTGTCGATCGCAACGGGCGGCTGATGTCCAAAGAAGACCCGGACGTATGCGAGGCTCTTGGCGGCCTGCTCGCAGAGGAAGGCATCGACATTCTCCTGAATGCACGGATCAAGGAAGTGTCGGGCAAATCTGGCGACTCGGTGAGTGTCGTCGTCGAGCAGAATGGAATTGAGAAAGTCCTAAAGGGCAGTCATGTGTTGGTCGCCACAGGCCGCAATCCGATCACCGAAGGACTCGGCCTGGAGCTGGCCGGAGTGGAGGTCACCGACCGGGGATACATCAAGGTCAACGAGCGGCTGGAGACCACAGCGCCCGGCGTCTGGGCGATCGGCGAGGTCGCAGGTAGTCCGCAGTTCACGCACATCAGCGTCGACGATTTCCGCGTGGTCCATGCCAATTTAACCGGTGGCAACCGTGTGACGACGGGCAGGCAGGTCCCATATTGTCTTTTTACCGACCCCGAACTTGCTCGTATCGGCTTGAGTGAAACAGAAGCGGCGGCTCAACGGATAGCGTATCGCCTGTTTAAAGTCCCAATGGAAGCCAACCTGCGTGCACGCACGCTTTCGGAGACACGCGGGTTCGTGAAGGCCCTCGTGGAGGGTGATAGCGATCGCATCCTCGGGTTTACGGCCTTCGGTGTCGGTGCGGGGGAGATTCTGGCCGCCGTGCAGATGGTGATGATCGCAGGGCTGCCGTACACGGCGCTGCGCGATGCGGTCCTGACGCACCCGACATTGGCCGAAGGTCTGATACCACTGTTCTCATCCGCAGCATCAGCGCACCACGTTGTTAAGGCCAAAGGAGCCTAGATCTCCGTGCGTATGTGGATGAACCGCAACAGCAATGAGAAAAAATAGAGACGCGTGATCCTGTGCTTGGTGGACGGACTGCATCTTGTCCGGGCGGAGTGATGGGAACGCTTCCGTTCTAATACTTCACATCGCCGCCGCGCTTTTTTGCGTCAGCGGCTTGCTTGGATGCCAGATCGCGCGCGCCCTGATCCAGGAACGCGTAAAGAGCATTGGCTCCGCTCGTAACCAGCGGCCAATCGACCGCGGTCACAGTGAAACTTCGCGCTTGTCCGGTGATGCCCTGGGTTGGAGAGACCACTTGGATCGCCACGGTCAAGCTCACCAAGGACCAGCAAGGGCTGCTTTTCAGGGTGGCGGGCTCGTAGGGGCGCCCGTTTGCGATGGAGCCGTGGACCTACGCAAGGTCGCCCGTGATTTGAGTGTAAACAGGATCGTGACCGGACACTTTGTGCTAGCCGGTGAGCAACATACGCTCCTGCCTGGGGTTTTCTCCCCGCCATGGACAATGATCCGTTCTTCGAATCACGGGTCCGATCAACGGCAACACCAACTCGAACAAACTCGCAGTGCTTCGTCCTTATACCGGCTACGGCCCGGGTCTATTCTTCCTAAACTTGTTTACGTCCAACTACAATTCGCTGCAGACGCAATTGCAGAAACGGTTCTCGGGCAACTCGATGGTCAATGTTTCCTACACCTGGTCGCACGGTTTGACGACCGATCCCGCCGACCGCAGCACGGGCGGAGCGGCGCTTCCTCAGGTTACCGGCGACTTTCGCGGAAATTACGGACCCACGATTGCCGACCGGCGCCACGTTCTGACTGCCAATTTCATTTGGGAATTGCCCTGGTTGAAGAATGGGCACGGTGTTGTGGGTCACGTTCTGGGCGGCTGGCAGGTTTCTGGCGTCCAGACATTTCAGACGGGACTCCCGCTAACCGCAGTCTTGGGCAACGGAGGTTGCACTTCTGGCACGGGCGCTACCTGCAACGATCCCACCGGCTCGGGATGTTTGCTGGGCGCCTCGCCCCTCGGATGCCGCCCAAATCAGGTTGGTGATCCCAACGCCGGTTCTCATACATACCAGAGTTGGTTCAACGCGGGCGCTTTTGCGGCGCCTGCTGCAACTCAAACGACGGAAACCACCGAGCGCCCCGGAGCCATTCGTGGGCCCGGCTTCTGGCGGACCGACCTCTCGCTATTCAAGAACATGAAATTTGGCGAGCGCGTGAGCGGTCAGTTGCGCTGGGAAACATTCAACACCTTCAACCATACAAATCCGATTTGCTGCGCGTCGACGAGCTTCACCTCGACTCTGTTTGACAAGGTGACTTCGACTCGCGATCCCCGGATTATGCAGCTCGGATTGAAGGTCAACTTCTAACGCCGCTACTTCGGCGTCTATTGCGATCGACGCACTTTGTACGGCCCTCTCCATGAGTTCGAGAGGGCTGTACTATTTTCAGAGCATCGCTTGAAGGGAAGAACTGTTGGCGTTCGAAGTAGCGAAGTGGCGCTATTCCTCCAGTAATCCTCCGAAAGTTGACCCGAAATAACACCCGGAAATACCCGTCAAGTATTTAGTTTTGCTCGGCCGAAGCTTGTCGATTTGGCGGCTCCTCGTTCGACATATAGGTAGAGCCAGGAAATGGCGTAATTCGGGAGGCTGACATGGAAAGGCAGTCTACACACTTTGGGAACCTGAAACGGATCGCGATAGTCGCGATTGTGGGGTTTGCAACGGCGGCTTTGTTTTATAAGCTCGATGGCGGAGCGGCACAAGGTTGCGACGTGCTAAAAGGGGCGGCTTGGATTGTATTGCGAATACTGCGCCCAGACGGTGCAGGCGTATGTCTCTGATAATTCAGGGTGTTTGCAACAGTTGCCACAGATTGTGGCGTCCGTCGGGTCGTTGCTCTCTGGCGTGGCTAGCTAGGCGGTGAAAAAAAAGTATAGCAGGCTGTCGATATAGCCGACCTTCCTTCGTCGTATCAATGAAGCCCAGATTCAACCGGAGTACGGTGTGGAAGGAAGCCCAGCTCAGATCGAACACTAAAGGAGAAACACCATGCGATTCATGGCGATAGTCAAGGCGAATAAGGACTCAGAGGCCGGCGTTCTTCCCAGCAAGGAGTTGCTGGCCGCGATGGGGAAGTTCACTGAAGAGATGGTGAAGGCTGGGGTGCTGCTCGCGGCGGAGGGACTGCAGGCGAGTTCCAAGGGAGCGCGCGTCAAGTTCTCTGGAACGAAGCGCACCGTGATTGATGGGCCTTTCGCCGAGACAAAGGAGTTGATCGGCGGGTTCTGGCTGCTTCAAGTGAAATCGAAGGAAGAGGCGATTGAATGGATCAAGCGCAGCCCTGCGCCGTTTGAAGGCGAATCCGAGATCGAGATTCGGCAAGTGTTCGAGGCATCTGATTTCCCCGCCGAGATCTTTCCTCCTGAGGACGCCGCGCGAGAGCAATCGTTGCGGGACGAGCTGCAGAGAAAATCGGCAAAGCGGTGATTGCGATGCATTTCGGATGGTGCAACGTGGTGCGGAAAAAAATGTGCCGGTGATGTCGATTTTGGGAAGCGTCGTTCGTCGTGAATCTAGAGCGGGAATTCAGGCCCGTTCGTCAATATTGGAAGTCGGCAGTGAATCGAAAAATGCAAATACAAGGGGATACCTATGAAATTTCTGAGCCTCTATAAGTCGCAAGAACGCGGTGTTCCTCCTACGCAGGAGGAAATGAACAAAATGGGCAAGCTGATCGAAGAGGGGATGAAGGCGGGTTGGCTGGTTGCCACGGAGGGCTGCCTGCCGAGTGCGCTCGGCGCGCGCGTTCGTAGGTCTGACGGGAAGCTGAGCGTGACCGACGGACCTTTTACCGAAGCCAAGGAGGTGGTCGGCGGCTTCGCCATCCTGCGGGCGAACTCCAAGCAGGAAGCAATCCAGTTGGCGAAGGATTTCCTCCAGGTAGTCGGCGAGGGCGAGTGTGAGCTTCGCCAGATATACGAGGCAGGACAAGACACCTGCGCGGGCGCGGCCGCAGGACGCTAGTCGGCGCGGTGTCGATTTCACAAGACTTTGCTCGAGGTAGTAACGCTATTAAAGGTAGGTTTTCCCGTCCGGCCGAGGTTGGATCGGAAACCTGGCTCTCATCAAAAAAGGAGACGTGAACATGAAATACATGATGATCGTTAAGTCGGCGGAGCGCTCAGGCTATCCACCGAAGGAATTAATGGAAGCCATCGATAAGCTCAGCCAGGATGCGGCCAAAGCCGGCACGATGATTGGTGGTGGTGGACTCGGTCCGACCGCGTTGGGAGCCCGCGTCCGGCTATCCAATGGGAAGATCACCGTCACCGATGGGCCGTTCACCGAGGCCAAAGAGATCGTGGGCGGCTACGCACAGTTCGAATTGCATTCGAAGCAAGAGGCGATCGAGGGCGCGGTGCGCTTCATGGAACTTCACAAGCAACACTGGCCGGGCTGGGAGGGTGAAACCGAGATTCGCCAGATGTTCGGACCGGAAGATTTCCCCTGCAAGCCGTAGAGGGTCCCGCGCGTCGCGGAGACGCATAATTTTCACGGCGCAAGGCGGTTCGCCTTGCGCGCACGATTTGAAGATGGTGTGATGGGTAGCCGTGACGGCTACCGCTACCCATCGCGCCATCGACGCAGTCTGGAGGATCGAGTCGGCCAGGCTTATCGCCGGTCTCGCTCGCATCGTTCGCGACGTCGGTGTGGCTGAAGAACTCGCGCAGGATGCTCTCGTTGCTGCCCTTGAGCGGTGGCCGGAGTCAGGCGTACCGGATAATCCCGGCGCCTGGCTGATGGCCACCGCGAAGAATCGCGCCATCGATTATTTTCGTCGCAACAAACTCCTCGAGCGGAAGCATGAAGAACTGGGTCGCGAGCTTAAGACGCAGCAAGACGTGGCCATGGCGAATTTCGACATCGCGAATGATGACGACATAGGAGACGATCTGCTGCGGCTCGTTTTCGTCTCCTGCCATCCGGTGCTCTCGACCGAAGCACGCGTTGCGCTCACGCTTCGTTTGCTCGGTGGCTTGACCACGCAGGAAATCGCGCGGGCCTTTCTGGCTCCGGAGCCGACCATCGCGCAACGCATTGTCCGTGCCAAGCGGACGCTCAGCGAGGCGCGCGTTCCATTCGAGGTTCCTCGTGGGCGCGACCTAGCCGCGCGTTTGTCCTCAGTCTTGGAAGTCATCTACCTCGTTTTCAACGAAGGCTATTCGGCAACCTCCGGCGAGGACTGGATGCGGCCTGCGCTGTGCGAAGATGCGCTGCGTCTCGGCCGAATTCTGGCCGAACTTGTTCCCCACGAGCCAGAGGTGCACGGCCTCGTTGCGCTCATGGAGATTCAGGCGTCACGCTCGCGTGCGCGAGTCGGGCCGACGGGCGAGCCCATTTTGCTTCTGGATCAGGACCGAGGGCGATGGGATCAACTGTTAATCCGTCGCGGTCTCGCGGCTCTTCAGCGTGCCGAAGAACTTCGAAGCGTTCTTGGTCCGTACGCGTTGCAGGCCGCCATCGCGGCGTGTCATGCCCGGGCGCGTACCGCTGCCGAAACGAATTGGGAGCAGATTGCCGCGCTCTACGATGCTCTTGCCCGGCTTACGCCGTCGCCTATCGTCGAGCTGAATCGCGCAGTCGCGGTCGCGATGGCGTTCGGTCCGGCGGCGGGTCTGGAGCTGATCGACAAGCTCATGTCGGAGCCGTCTCTCAAGGCCTACCACCTCTTGCCTAGCGTGCGTGGGGACTTTCTGTTCAAGATGGGCCGCTTCACCGAGGCACAGCCAGAGTTTGAGCGCGCCGCCTCGCTGACACAAAACGCGCGCGAGCGTGAGCTGCTTCTCGATCGCGCCCGAGGATGCGCAGCAGCGTCAGCGCGACTCGCACCCCAGTGAAAAAACAGCTGATCGGCTATTTGTAAATGTCTCCGATACGGTGCGGATCGTACGATATGGCCGAGAACATCGCGACGACACCCGCGCCTGCGGGCGACTGCGACTCGAAGCCGACGCGCACGGGAAGCTGCGTGTCCAGGCTAAAGGTGCGAAGGATTTGCCAAGTCTCTCCATCCGTGGAGAAGTAGAAGACGTACGTGTTACCGCTCTTCGCGATTCGCAGATGAACCGAATCTCCCGGCAAGGGTAGGGAATTGCAGTCGTCCGAAAGCCCGCGCGTTACCACTGTGACCAGCGTGGGCTTTCCTTCTGGGGACAGCTCAAACGAAAGCTTGGCCCAGTGATGATCGTCGCCCCACAGCATCAGCGCCCCAGCATCCCACTTCG
>WNFP01009033.1_pt1 | contig 11387 bp, 8 predicted proteins | sample 5400201 | NCBI WGS metagenome assembly WNFP01 (sample SAMN13153355, study PRJNA577476) | soil metagenome | isolation source: 115 cm saprolite under Madrone tree | place: USA:California | collected 2016-06-14
TGACACCTGCCGGTGCGGCTGCGCCTTTCGGCTCCGGCGCAAGCACTTTGATCTGCACCGGAAAGCGGGTCGCGTCGACGAATCCGGCCCATCCGCCGCTTTGAGTGTCGAAGTGCCAGCGGGCGCCGGCGTCCGGGCGCTCCAAATTCAGTCCAGCGCCGGGAATGCTGATGTTTCCAATGTGCACCGCGGCGCCAGGCGCTCCGGATATGACAAACTTAAGCTCCTGAGCCTTGAGCGGCGCGGTCGCGCGAGTCTTTTGCCGCAGGTCGATCGGCACCCGGACGCGCTGTCGAATTCCGCGCGAGGGCGCCGGAATGCTCTTCAGCAGCTTGTCCCCGAGCAGCACCTTGAGCTCTCCCTGGCTGGTCAGGAAGGTGGCATCGAATGCGAGCACCAGCAGGGTCGAAGGCAGGTTAACGGGCGTACTCATTCCAGATCCGCTTCCGGTTCCATTGGACAATGCGAATGCCCCCGCTATACTCGCGAGGTTCTGCAGCGGACCGATAGGGCCGGCGAGCGCGATCATCTGTGAGCCGTCGAAGAAATCGATGTGCATCACGATCTGTCCGAAGTTGTTCAGGGAATCGCGGCCGATGGTAGCCGAGGCGACGGTGCGATTGAACACGACCGTGCCGGGCCCAAGCACAATGGGCCCGGGACCGAGCACGGTATGGGTCTTGGCGCCATTGCCGATGCCGACCGTGGTCACGAAGCCATTGAGATCATCGCGGAAGGAATAAGCGACCTGTCCGGAATCGTTGATAGATACCGCAGTGAAATCCAGCGTGCCGGTGATGGTCGAGTCGGTGATCTTGGTGAGCACGGGACTGGAAGTGCCGGTATCGATGCGCCACACTCCGCGCACGCCTCCCCAGAGAGAGCCGTCGAACGCGAGCGACCCGTTATTGTTGAGATCGATGTCGGAGAATCCGGCGAACGGTCCGCTATTGTCGATGAGGTTTGTGACCGTTCCATCGTCGGCGACGGTCACGATGGCAATCGAACCGTCGCGCCGGGTGGTGGTGAACGCCACGGTGTTGTTGCCGTTGATGGACGGGCCAAATCCGAAGCCCGCGAACTGTGAGCTGGCCCCGTTGTCGGCAATGATTTTCTCCGGGCCGGTGAGGGTCCCAGCCCCCTTGGTCAAGATGACGTCGGCGCTGCCGTCCGCTCGGTGAGCGTGCGTGACGGCTTTGCCCTGAATGTTCAGTTGCCAGCCGCCGAACTGGTCGTAGGTTCCATCGGTGCTGAGCAGCGGCATGACTAGCGTGCCTCCGCCGCCACGGAGAAGCAGGCTCTCGAAGCCATCCTGCACCTTTTTCAGAGCCGTGAACAGCACCACGCCGCTGGCATTGACCGTGCAGTCGGAGCCGATGGAGTCGTATTCACCCAGCCCGTTGTCAGCGATGTCGCCGACGCCACCGAGCCCGCGGCGCGTGAACATCCCCTGAACACTGTTGTCGCCCACCAAAGTGGCCTCGAAGGCCACGCGCGATTCACTGCTCTGGCAAGGGAACTGCGTCAAATTCGCGTATGGAAACTGCGGTTGTGTATCCGCGATGGGAGTGTAACGGTAGAAGGGTCTCTGCGCGCGAGCCTGCGGCGGAAGAAGGGAAAGCACTACAGCAAGCCCGGCCGCGAGAGCGCCGCGCTGTATTTTCGAGTGAAAAACAACTGCGGGGCGTGTTGGCGTCGCGTGCGGTTCGTGCGTATTCACGCGAATACCTCCAGTAGTTCAGCAGGCGCTTCAGCCAGCATCGACTGCCGGCCGGAGATCATCTGCCGGAAATGGCTCGGCGACTCGGATCCCAACTGCCCTGGGCCGGGGTGATTTCAACTGCCCAGGCGAGAGCGATGAGTTGTCACCGATCCGACCGTGGCCTAACTGTTGAGCCGCTAGAGTAACGGAGAGGTTAGGGGAGTTGATTGTGACTGTCAAGAACGAGCGCGTTTTTGTTCTAGAGACAGAACACGAAGCTCGGTTCTAAGGGCAGGCATTCAGCAAGTTCTAGGGGGATCAAAATGGGCTTCCAGCAGGCGCTGCGCGCGTCAGCCCTTGTGAGAGTGCAGCAACAGCCCATAACAGTACAGCTGCAATTCGAAATAATCTCGTTCCGAGCAGTCCGCATCCGGTCGTTGCCTCGGCTTCCCCATTCATCATCCTTGGCAGGTGTTAGCTTGCGAATCGATGCTCCCACTTCGCCGTCGTGAAACAAGCGGTACATCGGCACTTCTAAAGCGCGTGCCATCTTTTCGAGGGTCTCGATAGCCGGAACTGTGTGTCCGTTTTCAACGCGGGAAATGTAGCAGCGCAACAGCCCGGTTCGTTTTTCGATGTCGCCTTGTGAGAGTTGTTTTGATTCTCGCAATTCTTTCAAGCGATTCCCAATCATCATGATGGTCTCCTGGCGACGATGATACCTTAATTGAGAAACTGTCTGTAGAAGTGACATTGGTGATAAATAACGCGAGTGGGCACCGACCACCTCTGACACCTCTCGGATAGCCTGTCATACACCTACCCATGATTTGTTTCCAGTCGTCAGAATAACCGCTGTGGTACTATCGCGCACGGTTAGTAACGTGGGGAGGAATCCTATGCAGCGTTGGATATACGGCCTTGTCTTGGTCATTCTTCTCGCACCGCAAGCCTCGGCTCAATATGGGGTGAATTGGCCAAAACAGCCGGACACGCCGATGGCGACCGGAGTACAACCAGGCCAGCAGGCGCTGCGCGTCTCCGGGGTAAATGATTTTCTGTACACATACCAGTTTAATGTCGTAGAAATACCGACGCCGTTTTCCCCAATTCCTCCTGCGGGTGAAACTGTGTCTTGTACCAAGCCTGGTGTGAAGCCGGAAGAACCGCTTCCTGAAGTTAGGCAACTAATGGATGATTACAACGGTGCCTTCGCCGCCTACCAGAAATTGTTTCCCGCCACCGTCTCGCCTGCTAAGTCCCTGCAAGACACTCAAAACGACTGGAAAAATAACGTTTCAAAGTTCTACGACAAGATTAATGACGACATTATCGCCGCGAAGGCCGCGATAGCCGTCATGCCCTCCGACCCCGACGACCCTGACAAACCAAAGCCTAAGAAAGATTGTCAGCGCGCCGTTGACTCATATTCAAAGAAGTATAATGTGCTACAGGCCTCCGACATCAAGATTTTCCAGGGCCCTCACACTGCAGAAGTGACCTTCGTAGCTAAGAGCTGCAAGACCGAAATCATAACAATTTCAGAGAAATATAACGGCATACCAACAGGACAATCTGTTGTCGTTCGCCTTGACGCTGATTGCGACCAAGTAACCGCCAGCGGCGGAATTGTGCTGACGGAAATTCAGAATCGGACATACACGAGTGTTCCGTTGCCAAACCAAACAGGCCAATTTCTTGCGGTCGGAGGCACGGGAAAATTCCGACCTGTATTTGGAGCCCTAACGAACTTCAATTTTCCTTTCGAGCCGTTGGGTCCCAAGGTGAGTGCGGCATTGGGTGATATGAGACTAGGTCTATCGATTGGGCCGGTGATACAAAACACCACGAGTAATGTTTCCGCTTTCGGCTGGTTCTTCGGAGGCACGATTAGCTTCTTGCATCGCTTGTACGTGTCGCCTGGTGTCCACGTGGGCGAATTTGCGGATTTCCCGTTGGGCTTCACACCAAATCAGCAAATTCCGCCAAACTTCGGCACTTTGACGCCAGTAAAACGCTGGACCTCACGTTTCGGCATAGCATTGACTATCAAAGGTTGGGATATCAGCAAAACAGTCAAAGGCGGAAATGACACTCCAACTCCAACTCCGACTCCAACTTCAAATCCAACACCCAAACCAACACCGACACCAAAACAATGAAATCGTCGCGGCGTGAGGTCTTTGTGATGGCCAGAACACATTATGTTGCAATTGGTTTAATGCTGTGTAGTGCCCTCGCTTGGGGTCGCTGGTCGGCTGCGAAGAATCCTCAGCAGAAACGCCGTCCACTGGTGTTGGAAAACATAGGTACAGTCAGCATCGAAACAGGCGAGGAAATTAATGGAGAAAATAAAGGATTCCTCGACTGTGCTTCCAAAAGGCTCAATCCGGATTTTCCCCACGGCAGTACCTCTGAGGCATTCCAAAAAAACTTGCCGAGCAAATCGAAATTACATGCGATAGCAGTGGTTGTTGGCCATGGGCGCTCTGGGTATCAGTGCTCAGGGGACGGAGACCATTGCGGCAAGTACAACGACCAAATTGTGTTGGGATTCAGTAATTTCCCTTTCTGGAAGGAGTTTGTTCAAAAAAGTCAGGGAAAATTTGAGTCACTCACTCTACTGGGCTGCGATATTGGACAAGATGATGAGGGTGCCAACCTCTTATTCCACGTGGCCGAAACTGTTCAAATGCCGGTCAGAGCACCAGACAGCAATATTTTTTGCGATTCGAGCGGATTCACATTTGACGAGGGCGGGGATTGGGTCGTAGCGACACCTACAAGTCGTCCGTCAGTTCACATCGGCCGCAACTATCCGGTTCAACCGAGGGGCAATTTCATATTCAGCGTGGATTCTAAGCCTTTACCGATTCCTACTACCGCTATCAAGTTGTTGGAGTTCACACACCGAACTATCCAGGAGGAAAAATTCCGCGTTGTTTCTCTTGAGACGGCCTCCCTTACTCAGATAGTCGACTTTGGCTCGTATTTTAAAGTATCGGGGAGACCGGCGGCGGTGCTAACAGGGACATTCCGAATTGAAATAAACCTCAGCGGGATGCCAAAAATAGAGAGGACTTTTGCATTGTTTAACGACGACTTGGTGGAAGATTTATCAGAGCAAGATGCATTCTACCGGGCGGACAAGCGGCGACTCCTTCAACTAGTCCAGTAGGCCATCGCCCCAACAGTTTTTTGGTCAGAGGGATATCGCTGAAACCAAGTTAGCCGGAGATTCCGATGTGCCATCCATATCTGCTCATAGTCCTGATAATGGCGGTCGGTGGGCTTGCGGGCGGCGGTCTCAATTATGCTTTGTTGAAGAAAGATGACCCTGAAAAGAGCGCGTGGCGAAGTTTCCTCGGGGGCCTTGTCGCATCGTTCGCGGTCCCTGTTTTTCTAAATATGATTTCTAGCAATCTCATCGATTCAATAAGAGGAAATTCGACTATTCCAGCAGACCCAGCGAAGCTTTTTATCCTGTTAGGATTTTGCCTCGTAGCAGCCGTCTCGTCCAAAGCCTTTATCAGCACGATATCGGACCGAATCTTGAATGAAACAAAAGCCACAAGAAAGGAGGTGAAACAGATAAAGAGTGAAGTCGAGCCAATCGTCGCCAAGGAGACCGAAGCGGAGCCGGGTGAGTCTAAGGGCAAATTAGCCATGTTCTTCACTTCAACCACCAGGAAAAATGCAACGGACGAGGAAAAGGCAGTCCTCAATGCGTTGGTTCGCGGTAACTTCACATTTCGGAGCATAACAGGGCTTTCGACAGATGTTCCTCTCGACAGGAAGCGACTCAGCCAAGTTCTCAAAAGCATGGAGCGCGAGGGTTGGGTTCGAAAAGTCGAAATAACTAAGGACGAGAAACGGAACTCGATGACGGCCACCAGTTTGGGACGCACCCAAACGCATTTCTTCATCTTCTCGGCGTCTAAAATCTCGCCCCATCGGGCACGTCCAGTCTCCGGTAAATTCACGAACGGGCATTTGGCGATGATTAGAGGCTTCAGTTGCCCGTAAACCATCCTACGGCTGGCTGGCACAAATCCGTTTCGCGTTCTGGCGACATAGATCAAATCCTTGCCGCGATAATACCCAATCACAATCGAGTCGATACCGTGCGGTCCCGGAAAGAATCCGCCGACGACGAACTCCTGTCCCTTGTTGATTCGCATCTTCGCCCAGGAGCCTGTGCGCTTTCCCTCTTCGTAGATGCTGGTCTTCCGCTTCGCTACAACGCCTTCAAGCCCCTGTTGGCGCACCGCTGAAACCATGTCGGCTGCGGAAATGTTGAATTGCTCCGAAATGCAAATGCACGAGGAACGGATTTTGATTCCTGCCAAGAGTTTCCGGCGCTCGATTAAAGGCAAGCTGGTTAGATGGCGGCCATTCAAGACCAGAAGATCGAAAACAAAGTAGCGGATGCGCGAGGCTTCGGCTGTAAAGTGCTGGAGACCATGAAAATCCGGGCGTCCAGATTCGTCCAGGGCCACAACTTCTCCGTCAATAACAGTGTCGGCGGGCAGATCATCGAGCGCCTCGGCAATCTGCGGGAATCGTTTGTTGAAGTTCTTGTGATTCCGAGAGTACAGGATGGTTTCGCTCGTTCTGACTCCGATGGCACGGTAGCCATCCAGTTTGACTTCGTAGGACCAATCTGATCCCTCAGGAAGGTCCGAAACCAGGGCACATTCCATTGGCTCGATAAACTCAGCGTCCGTCTTTGGGAGGGAGAGGAACCGATTGACGCGAGGCATGATCAAAATCACGTTTCGCAGTTAGTGGAGTCTACTCGACGAGATAGATGCGGTCAATCAAACGGCCAACGGTGAACCAATCAGCGCACCCGGGACTGTCTGGCGGTGAGCCCTAGCCTCTCTTCGCTTTCTCTGCCGGAAGCTAACGATCACGGTGGCACAGACGGAACCGGGCCGTGCGTATGCCGCATCGCCAATACTATGAGTTCGTTCGCTGCACGCAAAGTGAATATCTGTTTAATTCTTTGCGAGTACTATTGACAAGGATAGAAAGCGGTGTAGTGTGACGCAATCCAAGAGAGCGGGACACGCCGTGCGGAAACACGGCGCATCCCTGACGCCCGAGGCTGACATTGAGCGATCCACAGGACGGCGAGTTGGAGGGGCCGAATCAATCCCAATATGACAACGAAATTCAAAGCCGAAAGCTGGCAGCGGACCAAGCGAGGTCCGCTATTCTCAGTCACAAGGATAAAACCCGATGCCGATGCTCAAACAGATCGCCGAGGCTCCAAGGAGTCTGCGACTAACTATCTCGGACTCTGGTCCGGCACGTACCCGCAGCAACTTTTGAGAGCCGGGCGTGATTTTGATTTGAAGTTAGCCGCGCGGGAAACCAACACCACTTAGAACCTTCAGAAAATCGCAATAGCAGGATTCGGTTGTAGCCGGACGCAGGAAAAATCTACAAAGGGGAGGAGTATTCCGATGACCACGCATCGCTTCTGGATAGTTCGGTGTCTTTGCATCTGCTTCTGGATCGGGGCTCTTTCGGGAATACTGCGAGCTGAGGCCGGGCCACGGATGGGCTTAGTTGCGGCTGGGACCGGCTGGATAGTCCAGAATCAAAGCATAGGGGCGAGCAGCGATGACCATCTCTTCTGGACCAGCGACGACGGCGCTAACTGGAGGGATATCACCCCGCAGGACCCTGCTTCGCGCCAGATTGCTGGTGTGTTTTTCCTCGACGCGTCGCGGGGATGGGCGTTGCTGGCGCTCAAGCATGAATGGCCAAAAAATAGCCAAGAGCCGGATACTTTCATAACCGATATACGCGGCTTCGACCTCGCCTCAACCACGGACAGTGGCGCGAGTTGGACAATCAAACACCTCGCTGTCTTGCCCGAGGGCGTCGGCTGGACCGCTGCCGCCCAAATTTTCTTCCTCGATGCCGCTCACGGCTGGATGGACATTGAGTCGCCTGTCCCTCACTGGGGTGGTGAAGGAGTTCTGCTGGCGACCACAGATGGAGGCAACACATGGAAAGAGATCGTAGAAATGAATGGTGGCGGCGGGTACGGGCCTATGCGATTTACCGACGCCCAGAATGGTTGGATTGCAGGCGGCCCTGGCGGCCAGCATTTATATGCTACAAATGACGGAGGGCGCCATTGGAGAGAGGTTCCAGTTCCGGCCCCCTCCGCAATCTCTGGAGATGTGGCGGCTCAGTACTCTTTGCCGAGATTTACGGACGCTGACGTCCTGGTGCTCTTTTCCACCAATGATGGTGGCCACACTTGGCGTTCAGAGAGCTCAGTCGACCTAGACCAGGGGGCGAACTTTCCCATTGTCGCAGTTGTTGACTCGACAGCCCTGGCTCCGAAGCGCCTTGATGAGAAGCCCTTTACGCTTCTGAAATTAGGGCCGGCGCGCAAGGTCACAGAGACGGCCAGCGAATTACCGCAAGTGGCAACTAATGCGGCTGTGGTGAGCCTCAACTTCCGTGACGTTGCCCACGGCTGGGCCTCCTCGAGCGACGGACGGCTGCTATCGACTGCCGACGGCGGAGTGGTGTGGAAGGACATAACCCCAGGGCGCAAGAAGGCGAGCTTGGTCGCACCATCGAACACCATTGCCAGCGAGAACTCAACTGGTACAATCCTGCCAAGCAATGTGGTAGTTTCTCCCGCCACTGGGCCAACGGCTGCTAGCTTAACCATTACGCCTTATAAGAGCCGACATTTGGGGTTTGACGCCTGTACTGCTCCAGCGCAAAGTAGGAAGAACCCTCAAATGGCAACTTGGTGGGCCAGTAGCCCCTACTTCGACATAGGCATTTACGTTGGCGGCAGCACCCGGAGCTGCTTACAACCCAACTTAACGCCTGCTTGGGTCACTGCCGTCACAAGCGAGGGATGGGGCCTCATTCCCCTTTGGCCAGGACCGCAAGCGCCGTGCACAAATTTTAGGATCACTATTAGCACAACAGGCGGTGCCTATGCGCAGGGACAGGCGGAGGCAGACGCAGCCACAAAGGGATCCAAAAGCGCAATGCAAAATCTTGGGCTCGGCCCGGGCTCGGTCGTTTATTACGACATGGAAAATTACACTCCCTCGGCGCCTTGCAATGGAAATCCCACTGGGAGTTACGTCAATTCTTTCCTTTCTGGGTGGGTTAGCGAAATACAGCTGAACGGATACACTGCCGCCGTTTACGGGAATCCGGCTCCTGCATCCGATTGGTACGCCCCCACAGGATACGGCCCGGTCTCTCCATCCCCTAGCGACGTTTGGATCGCCAAGCAGGACAACCGTGTCACGATTTGGGGGCTGACGGCTCTCACCGATACAGCGTGGCCTCAAGACCAAAGGATTCACCAGTACGGAAGCCCTCATAATGAAACCTGGGGTGCCACACTGTTGAACATTGACAGCGACATTGAAGATGCCGACGTTGTAGGCGGCAACGGAGCGAAAAGCTACAGTTTTAGCTACACAACAATCGATTACCCAGGCGCCCGCGCTACCTTCGCTCTCGGCATTAACAATGCAGGCCAAATCGTGGGGCTATATACCGATCTACACGGGATAGGGCACGGTTACCTTGATGTCGCCGGAGCCTTCACAACAATCGATTTTCCCGGCGCGGCGCAAACATTCGCTGGGGGGATCAATAACGCGGGCAGCGTTGTCGGAACGTATTATGACCAAGCGGGAGGCTATCACGGATTTTTGTACAAAGCTGGTTCCTACACCAGTCTGGATTATCCTAATGCCACCGGCACGCAGGCAAATGGAATTAACGACGATAATCAAATTTCAGGCACCTACCGTGACACAGCGTCAAACCCGCACGGGTTCCAGTATCAGGCTGGCAGCTTTATCTCCATCGACTGCCCCGGAAACGCGTTCACTGGCGCAAGTGGGATCAATGGAGACGCGCAAATTGGGGGAGGGTGTGGCAGTACCAATCAGGCGTTTGTGTATGATTGCTCGCCATTTCCGAATTGCGCAAGCGGGGGAACGTTCAGCTACCCACCCCTGAATGGGGGGGTCAACGAGGTCAATAACAACGAGCAAATAGCGGGGTCCACGAACGTTTTCTTGCACGAGGGCACCGCCGACGCTATCGTTATACCGGGCTCGGACAGCAACACCGTCACGAACCTGACGTCCGCCAACGATTTCACCCTGCAGAATTCTCAGGGTGCAGCCAAGGTCGCACTTGTAGGTGCATACGCGTTCAACGGCCAGACATCCCATGGTTTTCTTGCCACGTCGCAGTAGCGCCGCCTAGGTCGTCTTGGCCTCGACTGTCGCGTAATTCATAGGGCGCGCCCGTGGCGAGGGGATCGAGCTGAAGTTGGGGAGGCCCAACCTACGCGGGCCGTGGCATTTGTCCAGGTCTCGATAAACGGAATATTGGATTGTATGGAGCACACCAGACTCGACTTGGCCTCATTGCTGAGTTTGGAAAGTGTGCTCTGTGTACGCCGAACGTCTAGAGAACGCAGGGGTTCGTTTTCTGGTTTGGAGGAATCGCCCGCATGTGAGCCATGAATCTCGGCTCCGGCCTGCTTTCTGAAACAGGTCCCAATACTGGGTCCCAATTCAGGTCCCATAATCCCAAAATCTGCCCAGTAATAGCCTTTTATCCTCGACAATCACCGAGCTAAGTAATTGAAAAGTATGGATAGCTAGTACCTGAGGGCGAGATTATGAGTCCGCTGCTCTAACCGCTGAGCTACGAGCCCCTTTCTGTTTTGCTTCCGCTATAAGGTTACGCGAGAAAAGCGGGAGTTAAGTTTCTTGGATTCCTGCAGAATGTTGCGGCCGTCGACATCCGACCGCTCGATGCTATTCGCGGCCATGTGTACTGGCAAAAACCGTGCGAAAAAGAGTCGAGGGAAAACGTTGGCCTGAAGGGCATGGGGGTGAAAATATGCTTAGCGTCGAAATCAGATTTGTAATACAAGGGAAGGAGGTGTCAGTAGATTCCTTTGTCGAATCCATCGTGCGAGAGGTTCGCGCTTCGGTTCGTGAGGAAATCGGTCGGACTTTCGCGATGCCTGAGCAACATGGTCCTGATCCTCTTCGGAGAGCTGGCCCCGAGTTGCCAAGTCAAGCCGTCTCCGTCCGTGAGGCGGCGCGTCTGCTGAGCATTTCCCCTCGCACGGTGCACAACTATATTTGTTTGAAGGCCATTCGCACTGTTCGCGTTGGGCGGCGCGTTCTCGTCCCGATGAAGAGTGTGAACGAGGTCGCATCCAGAGGAATTCCATGGAGGCGCAATCAAAAGGAAACCGGCGAACAATGACGATGAGCCTCAGTGTGAGTTAGCCGACCTCCCAGACGCCCATCAGCAATTATCTCGTCTGCAGTAACCTGTTGCTTTGTTCCGTTGGATGAACGCACGCAAATCGGCAGGGTCAATCAGAAATTTCTTTCCGATTTTGATGTACGGGATTTGTTTGTCCCAGAGAAGCCCACGCACAGCCCACACTGTGCTAGAGAGTGCGCGAGCGGCTCCGCGAATGTCGAGCAACATTGGTTCGGTCAACATCAGGCCGCTGGGGCTGGCCATGACGAACTGGTCCGACTTCTCGTCGAACGCGGCGCACTATTGGATTTGAAGGATATCCTCTGGCGAGCTACACCGGCCGACTGGGCGAGACACGCAGGCAGGACAGAAATCGAGGCAT
>WNFP01004368.1_pt1 | contig 11386 bp, 3 predicted proteins | sample 5400201 | NCBI WGS metagenome assembly WNFP01 (sample SAMN13153355, study PRJNA577476) | soil metagenome | isolation source: 115 cm saprolite under Madrone tree | place: USA:California | collected 2016-06-14
GCCGCACAAATTTCGACGAAGCTGGAAGATCCAGTGGCGCGAGGGTGTACTCTTCCCTTTCAATCCCGCTCTTCGGCAAGAAGTCGCGCACCCATGCCGGGTCCAGTTTCTCAAGCGCCTGAAGTGCGGCGATCCGCAACTCTTGCGGGTGAGCCCATCCGAAAACTTTCTTCGACTCCGCTATGCGCCTCAGCGTGCTGACAGACTCCGGCGCATTAATCCGTCCCAGCGCTTCGATGGCCTTGACTCGCAGATACGGCCCGCCACCAGTTGGCAAGTCCCCGTCAGCTATCGTCAGCAGTTTGCCCAGCGCCTCGCGGTCCGCGGTGACGCCAATCTCGTCGATCACCAGAGGCGTAACCAGCGGGTCAACGTGATCGAGCAATTCGAGCAGGATGTGGCACCGTCTGGGTGCTCCACTGGCGGAAATCTGGCGCACTATGCGGTCTTGCGAGGCTCGCGGAAAATCCGTAATCCGGCCCGGCAGAAATACCATGACCGATTCCGGATCGAGCCTGCTCAGGAGCCCGGCCATCTCGACGGCTTCGGCGATTGGTCCGCCGCGCACCGTGCTCCGCAGATACTGAACGGCCTCTTCGCCTAAGTCCGCCGCCAAATTTGCCACATGTTCGGAATCGTCCCTCAGACTGCATCGATTGAAACGCACTGCAAGCTGCTCCATGGTCGTTTGCGGGAGCAACTTCAAGACATCGGTGAGTCCGGCAGCCACATGGCGCGCCTTCAGCGCTTCCTCGACAAACTCCGGCACGCGCTCTTCGATTCCCATTTTCCCGCGCAGGTTGCGCGCGATCCCCGGCCTCTGGGACTCCACCCCCGCGACCAAATCAAGTGCCTGCTGCATCGCCGGGAAGCAGTGGGTGGTTGCCGCCTCTTGGCTCATGCGCACGAACGCCGCGCTCACCAGCCCTTGCAAGTCTGCATCCTGCTCGACGCTCAGCCGCAAACCGAGGTGTCGCAACGCTTCGCTGAGCAGCTTTGGATCGGCCTTGGCATACAGTTCTGCCATTTCCGACAGACCTACCGCCGTTTTCTTCCGCGCGTCGGCCTCGTCGCTCTCCGCGCAAGACGCATAATTCTGCAGGATACTGACGGCTTCGGCCACGTTCCCCTGTTCGATCAGCTGACCGACATAGGACTGCACGTTGCGCGGCGGAATGCACCACGCCTCTTCGGAAAGCAGCACGGCGCGCTTGCCACTTTCCGGCACTGCCGCCCAGAATTGCCGGTCGAGAATCTCGCGGTGCGATTCCGCTAGGAGACCTGCTTCGCTCATCTTGTCTTCATGAGCCCCCAGAATTTTCCGCAGATTCTCAATCTCCTGGTTCATGTGGTCCAGCATCTGCCGCACGGCATTGACTTTCACTTCGCCGCGCTCGAATCGTTCCAGCGCGAAACGAATCGCGAGGTGCTCGGCAAGCTGCACGATTACGGACTCATCCGGTTTCGTATTTGGCGCTTGCGCGGCCAGGCTCGCGAGTGCCTGCTTCAACATGTCTTGTGCGCGCCCGGGCAGCTCCGCCATTTGCTGCTGGAACACTCCCGCCGCAGCCATGCCGCCTTGACCTGCGCCGACGCTACCGAAACTCGTCAGCGCGCTCAGAATCGCGTAAATCTCTTCCTCGCTTGGCTCACCGCTTCCGCTCCCACACCTTCCGGCGCCCCTCCCGCCGCCAAGTGCCCCCGCGACGCCGTCGGCTCCAGCCAAGCCCGCCACGACATCGGACACCTGCACGCTTCCACTGCCACCGCTGGCCCAGAAGCTCCCAACCGGAACCGCCGTGCGGCCGGTTCCACCTCCGCCGACACCCACTCCTCCATCCACGCCCCTCGTGCCGCCACCGTAGCCAAGTCCGACACCGGAACCCGATCCGCCGCCGGCGCCTGACCCAATTCCAGCGCTTCCTACTTCGCCAGGCTCTCCTGCGGGCACTGGCCCACCCGGGCCGGCCCCGGCAACTCCCCCACTCTTTGATCCCTGCGCCGCCGCAATCAATTCCAGCAACTTCTGGGGGTCGTTGAGCCACTTCCTGAATTCATCTTGCTCGCCGCCAAGCGATGCGGCGGCAATCTGCGCCGCCATGCTCGCTTCTTTCAGCCGCGAATCGGTGGCCACAAAGCAAATTTCATTGATGCGGATTCCTTGCGAGCCGGCCAGAGCGGCTTTCAGCTGCAGCGCAAGTTCTGCTGGTTTGGCTTTGCCGGTTGGAAACGCGCGCGCGAACCGGCCAATCTCTTCTTCTGTAATGGAAGCAAAAAACTGAATGCTGGCCAGGCCCGCTGCCGAGAGCAGCTGCGCGAATTGCTTTTCAGCGGGCGACCCTTCCAAGGGCACGCCGTCCAGCAAGAGCTGCGAATTCGTCGCCCCAAGCAACAACCCCGCCTCCGTCCCCATCGGGAAGGCGGCGCGCAGCTCCTGCCAGGCGATCTGGAGCTGTTCGATGGTGCGGGCGTGCTCGTAGCCGTACAGGCGGGCAAACTTCAACAGGATGTTCAGGCTTCTTACGAAAGCGCGTCCGGAGGTTGTTTTGGGGTCAGCTTTCATCCCTTGCCGTCTTCGTCCCTCAATGGGACTTATTCACTAGTACCCTAGGGTTAGGCGCTGTTCGCCGCAATGGTACAACCGGCCCATGTGTCCCGGAGGTCAAGCCTCCAATAGGACGGGTGGGGCCCCTGATCAATCGGACGGGCGCACGGAGAAAGAGGACAGGTGGGGAAGGGAATGTCCCCGTCGTGGAAAAAATCTCGCCGCATCTAGTTCTTGGAGATTGCCACGCGCCCGCGGCGCCGGGTGCGATTGGTGACCTGCGCAATCATCGGCATTCCACCCAGCTCCAGCAACAGTTTCCGCAATCGGTAGCGTTCATCGAGCTCCATGTCCACGAATTCGAAAGCCATTGCCTGGGGCCGCGCTCCGCGGACAATGGCCTGCGCCTTGATGTGGCGCACGCCGTGCGAAAACTTCAACGACAATAACGAGCCCGGAGCAAGATGCCGCTCTCCGGAACCAATTCCACCACCCAGGTTTAACTCCGGAATGGAAAGCCTGAAGTTCTCCCGCAAATTCGTCGTCACCGCAACGAGGTTCCGCGAAAGCTTCACACGCGCGTAACGACGCTGCCGGATCACGGAAGCACTGGCCTCGGGATCCGCGGGTTCGAGGGTCAATTCCTTGCGGTCGATTCCGCTGGCGGCAACCTTTTCCATGCCCACCGACGGATCGACACGCAGCAGCGCTTGCGCCGCCGCGATTCTCAGTTCGTTGGGATACACCCAGCGCCAAACTTGCCGAGTGTCCAGAATGTGCTGGAACAGCCCGCTGGACCCCGAAGCCCGCAATCGGCCGAGGGCCTCAATCGCCTTCACTCTTGTGAACCCGGGCGTTTCGTCGTTCTGGACCAGTTCGATCAATTTCGGAATGCAGCTGGGCTGCCCGCTCATTCCCATCTCGTCGATGGCCAGCGGGCGAATCAGCACATCCAGCGAATCATAGACGGCAATAAGCAACCGGGCCCGCTCCTCCGGCCGTGCTGCGGAGAATTGCCGGACAGCGCGGTCATGCGAGGAGCGCGGCCATTGCGAGAGCCGCGCCGGCAGAATCTTCTCCACATTTTCCGGGGAAAGCTGGCTCACCAGTCCGATGGCTTCTACTGACTCGGTGGCGGAAGCCGTCTGCAACGTCTCCAGAAGACGTTGGGTGGCGTCCTCACCCAGGTTACGGATGATCGTGGTGAGCAGATCGCAATCCTCGCGGAATCCGCAATGTCCGAATCGATTAGTGATGTAGTGGATCGTAGCCTTGGGCATCAGGCTGAGGATATCCATCATGCCATCCGCGATCTGGCCGCTGCGCATCGCTTCTTCGATGAATTCCGGGAGTCGCTCTTCCGCACCGATGCGTGGCCGCAGGCTCTGCGTTGATCCCGGCCGCTGCGCCTCCACGCTCTCCAATGAAGAGAGTGCTTGCTGCATCGCCGGGTAGCAGCGCTTGGAGGCCGCCTCCTGGCTCAATCGCACGAACGCCGCGCTCACCAGCGTCTGCAATTCCGGTTCGCGTTCGATCGCGAGTTGGTTGCCCAGACGCCGGATCGCCTCCATCAACGCGCTGCCGTCACCGCTGCCATACAGTTCGCCCAAATCCGACAACCCGATCGCCGTCGTTCGCCGCGCTTCCGGCGCTTCCAATCCAACGCATGCGGCGTACTTCATCAGAATCTCGTTGACGGTCTTCAATTCCCCGCGCCGCAGCATGTCCTCCAGGAAAGCGCGCACGTTGCGCGGCGGCACGCACCAAGCTTCATCCGAAGTCAGCACCTCTTTCTTGTTTTCTTCCGGCACCTGCTCCCAAAATTCCTGGTCCAGCAACTCCGTGTACGACTGCACCGAGAGTCCGGCCTGCGACATCATCTCTTCTTGCGTCGATAGTATCTTGCGTAGCGCTTCAATTTCCGTGTTCATGCGGTCGAGCAGTTGTTTCACCGCGTTGACGCGCAATTCTCCCTTTTCGTAGCTGTCCAGCGCGAAGCGGATCGCCACGTGCTCCGCCAGTTTCAGCAGCATTGGCTTATCGGGCTTGGCATCGGGCGCCTGCGCCGCAAGCCCGGCCAGGGCTTGCTGCAACGTGTATTGCGCCCGCACCGGCATGGCGCTCAAACGCGATTGAAATGTCGGTACGTCCATGCGGTGCTCAGAGTCTTTTCGCGACTTGCCCAGTTGCGCGAACAATCCCAGCATCGAACGAACATCTTCTTCTTCGACACTGAACCCGCCCCCGCCCGTTCCCGTCCCTGCTCCCGGAAGCCCAGCGACTCCTGGGGCCGCGCCGCCTCTCAGTAGGGCCGATGCCGTCAGCCATTTTCCCGGCGTTGTGCCTTCCCCCGCCAGGCCCATACCCACCCCCCCCTGCACCGCTGCCAGTGCCGCCGGGCCAGCCTCCGCCGCCGGCGCCGCTCCCACCTCCGGGACCACCAGGACCTGTCCCCGTTCCACCACCGGTACCGCCCCCGCCACCACCCGTTCCGCCTCCGCCACCCGTCCCAGTGCCACCGCTGCCGCCGGGCGCGCCGGGGTCCCACAAGCTGGAGCCAGCTCCAGACGCACCAGCACCCCCGCTCCCCCCGGTTCCGCCACCACCAGTTCCCCCGCCGCCCGAGCCTCCTCCAGTGCCGAGCCCGAAACCAGGTCCCGCGCCTCCGGGTCCGTGGCCTGGTCCACCCATTCCGCCGCCCCCGCCGCCGGAACGCATGCTCTCCGCGGCTAGGATCATTTGCAGCATCTTGTTCGGGTCTTCGAAGAAGTCCTTAAATTTGTCGCCCGCCGCTCCGAGGACCTTCTGCGTGAGCTGGGCCGCCACCTTGATCCCCGCCACGGAGGAATCTTCCGCCACATAACGAATCTCATTCACCTTGATGCTCGTGTCTCCCGCCAGCGCGGTTTTCAATTGTTCGGCAAGAGAAGACGGCTTGGCGTTTCCGCTGGGGAAGGCGCGCACAAATCGCGCGAATTGCGGCTGCGTAAGCGTGGGGGAAAAATGGATGCTCGCGATTCCCGAGGAAGTCAAAAGGTGCGCAAAACTTCGTTCGCCGGCAGCCGATCCCAGCGGCACGCCATCCAGCAGGATCTGCGTGCCCGACGCTCCAAGGAGCACGCCACCGCCGCCGCTATCGTCCAGCGCGCCGCGCAATTCTTTCCACGCCGTTTCAAACTGCTGCATCGTCTTCGCGTGCCCAAACTCGTACAGGCGCGCGAATTTCAGCAGAATGTTCAGGCTGCGGACAAACGCCCGCGCCCCGCCTCTTTGTTCCTGAATCATAGCTGTCGGCGCTGGACCCGGCCCCTCCTGACCCTTCTCTTACAGTAAATTCACACTGGTCCTGAGACAAGCCTCCCGCAGCCTCCTGTACCCATCTCAATAACAGATTCTCGTGTCATTTTGGGAACATTGTTGCTCCAACTCCTGCTCAGCAGTTCCCCGCTCGGCCACATCAAATGGAACGTCCTCGGCCTTGCATCCCCACCGAGGCTCGACGCATCCTAGAAACTAGATGCCAATCCTTCGGTCAACACAGCGTAGAATCTGTCTTGTCCCTCCAGCCCAATCATAGGAGGAACCACATGAAACGTTCGACTCTGATTGTCGTCGCGGCCATGGCACTCGTCTTCAGCGCTCCAGCCTTCGCTCAACGCTCGCATGCAGGCGGTGGACCGCCTGCGGGACACGGACCCGGTAGCGGCTCCGGCATGAGCAGCACCCATGAAGCTGGCGCCCCCGCCACGCATGCCAATATGTCGCACGCTTCTCCGAGCGATGTACTGAGCCACAACACCGCTATCGCGGGGAAGATCAAAACGCTGACGGGCCAGGACGCGCAGACCGCCTGCAACGGCTTCAAGAACCTCGGCCAATGCGTTGCAGCGGCGCATGTGGCAAAGAACTTGAGCATTCCTGGCGGCTTCGACGCTCTCAAAGCAAGAATGACCGGCACCGATTCGATGAGCCTCGGCAAAGCCATCGAATCGCTCGCGCCCAACGCCAATGCCAAGTCCGAGACCAAGAAAGCCAATAAGCAAGCGTCGGACGACATAAAGGAAAGCAATTCCTAAGTCCCGCGCCCGTTTCGCACGGGACTTCTCGACTCGGGGCGAAGCCTCTTGCTTCGCCCTTTGTCCCTCTGATAAGCAGCGCGGATTTATTCAATGAAGCGAATGGCGTTTGCACGCCAAAGCTATGGGGGCGATCTCGCCGAGGTCCTAGTTCTTGTGCCTACTGCGGGGCGTTAATTCCAATTCTTTGTTTGGACTTTCAACTTTCAAGCTTCGGCGGTGGACAAGGCTCCCCACAACGTCGCGATCGCAGACGGCGATCTTGCCGGGGCTGTCAACTTTCTCCTCTTTGAGTATAGAATCGATGCGCATGACCGACCAGCCACCATCGGATCGCTTCAAAACCGAAATGCCGCAGATTCCCGGCGTTTCCGGTCCCGCCCCGCGCTCAGCCACAGCGTCGAATCCCGCCGTCAAACTTGTCATCGGACTTCTCGCCGTGCTTCTCGTCGTCTTCCTGGGAGCGCGCTGGGCTCTTCGCCCGAAGCACGCCCCGCCGCAGTCCGTCGAACAGCAGCCGCAAATCGAAGTCCCCTCTCCTGCGCCCGATCCGAGTACGCTGCTCCCGCATGCGACTGCGACGGACCCCGGCATCGCCAGCATGGAGGAAATGGCCAAGCCGTGGTCCTCAAAAGAATTTTATTTTCGCAATCGTCTCTCCGGAGAAAATATTCCCGCCTTGCTGATTCGTTTACCGGCGGGGTCTCCCTCGCAATCGAATGGCTATTGGGCCTTCTCGCAAAAAGCTCCTTTCGGAAATTGCCAGCTCGAATACGTCACGGATTTGGACAAGCTGAAAACCGATTATGGTTTTCGCGCCGCGAGACATCCCATGGTCGGAAACCCCTGCAGCCGCACTGTGTTTGACCCGCTGAAATTGACCAATCTTCCAGGAAGCGTTTGGGTACGGGGAAGCATCGCGCAAGGATCCGATTTGCGTCCGCCCCTCGGCATCGAAATAAAAGTGGAGGGTAAGAAAATCCTCGCCGTGAGGATAGAGTAGTTCGCGCATTTTCAAGCCGCCAGATTTGCGCCGACCTGGCAAAGTAAACGTTTGGGAGGTTTGATTTGCTTCTTACGCGCGAATGATTGGCCTCATAGCTAGTTCAGAAAACATCTCACTTGGTTTGTTATTTTCGTTGCTAAAAACAGTTGATTCATTAATCTTCACGCCCGCCTTTCACTACGCATACCTGAATCTAAATTAGATAAACCATCCAGAAGTATCGAAACTTAGCTTTTCAGGGGCCCATTTTAGCTCGTAAGTCATAGAAAGAACTGCACGTTACGCCGCACTCGCATTGGCGAACAACCTGCAATTCGAACTGCACCACTGAAGCTGACTATTCCCACTTTGCGTGGACGGTCACGCGGAATTGCAGCCTCAGAAAGTATGGGACAAATCCGAAGCAGTTCGAAATTGAGGGGGAAGAAATGAAATTTGATTTACGGGTAGGAAAAGGATTGTGTGGACTCGGGCTCAACAGCGCGAGAGGCTTGTCTTATTCGACGTTGGTCCTGGGATTAGCACTGATTTTCTCGATGCCGGTTGCGGCGCAGAGAATCACGGGAACGCTGCGGGGACAGATTCTGGATCCATCCGGGGCGGCAGTTCCGGATGCTAAGGTGACGGCCACGAATCAAGAGACGGCGGTGTCGGTAAAGATTGCGACCACCTCGGCAGGAACGTATTCGTTCCCGAGCTTGATTCCGGGCCTATACAAAATAGAAGTAGAAGCGAAGGGCTTTAAGAATCTCGTGAAGACGGAAATCAATGTCCTTGCCAATCAAGACAACGTAGCAGACGCGCGTCTGGACCTGGGCGTCGCTACGGAGATCGTGGAAGTCACGGGGGGCGCAGCCGAAATTCAAACTACATCCTCGTCGATAAACAACACCTATGATGCGCGCGATGTGGAACTCCCCAATGCCGCGGGAACACTGAACGGCAGTCCACTGAATCTCGCGGTGCTGGCCCCCAATGTTGTTGCACAGCCGGGCGGCACCCAGGGAATCGGCGGATCGGTTGGCGGAACGCGTCCTCGTGACAATAATTTTACGGTGGACGGTGTCGATGACAACAATCTGGGCGTGACCGGAAACAACTCGACGGTCATCCCCGATGCAGTTGCGGAGTTCAACCTTACGACCAACCAGTTCAGCGCCGAATATGGGCACTCGGCGGGCGGTCAGTTCAGCCTGGTAACCAAGACCGGCACCAACAATTGGCATGGGTCCGGCGAATGGTACAACCAGAACCGCAACTACAACTCGCTGGATAACCTGACAAAAGGTGCCATCCTAAACGGAACGCTTCAGGGCCAGCCGGCATTCGACAACAACCGTTTTGGCGGCACAATCGGCGGACCGATCATCAAAAACAAATTGTTCGTATTTGGCGCTTACGAGTATACGACCCTCCATGGTCAAGGCGCGGCGACTGCTTTCACAACGCCCACAACTGCCGGTATGACGATCCTCCAGGCGCAAGCAGCCGACTCCGCGGTCACCAATCTGTTGAAAAACTTCCCCATAGCGCCAGTCGCCCTAGCGGATACAACCAAGTACCCTCTTGTAAATGGAATAGCGGTTCCGATCGGCAACATCACGATTTTCAGCCCGGTTTTCCAGCGTGAGCATGATGTACAAGCGAACGCCGACTATACGATGGGCCGCCACCAATTTGGAGCGCGGTTCCTGTTCAACCAGGAGAACTTCATCCTGCCGGTGAATTCCACTCAGGCCCTCTTCAACCAGGCTGAGCCCATCCACAACCGCAAGATTGCCTTGAACGACGTTTGGACGATTAACAGCACGCTGGTGAACGACCTGCGCCTGCAGTATTCGTTCTTCTCGCTGGCGACCGTCAATCCTTGCGCAACGTGCCCGCAGGACATCACCATCAACGATCTGCTCGGGGGCGTCACCATCGGGCCGGGCGACAATACCTTTCAAAAACAGAACACCTACCAGATCGGAGATACGTTCTCCTGGTCTCACGGCAAGCATACCTTTAAGTACGGTGGCGGCTACACGCACTTCATCTATCCGCAGTTCTTCCTGCCGCGGAGCAATAGTGACAATCAGTACAAGACGGCAAACGCCTTCATCAACGACGTGAAGCCGGACAATCCAGGAAGAACACTGCGCGGCGCTGGAACTGGGAGCTTTCTGGGTACGCAGAGCGCCTTTTATGTGTTTGTCCAGGACGATTTCAAATTCACGCCACGTTTGACGCTAAACTTGGGCGTCCGATATGAATACTGGACAAATCCAGTGGGATCGAGCACGCAGACCCTGAACGCAATTTCCAACGTTCCGGGTGTAATCACTTTTGGCAATCCCAAAACCGATAAGAACAATATCGCTCCGCGCGTCGGTTTCGCCTATGATCCGACCGGAAGAGGCAAGACATCGATTCGTGGTGGCTTTGGCGTCGCCTATGACGTTAAATTCCAGAACTTTGCTTCCATCACGCTGCCCCCCCAGCTTCAAACCGAGCTGAACCCGACTTCCGCGTGCACACTTACCCCTAAGCCATCCTGGTGCACCACTCCGAATAACGCCGGTTTTCTTGCTGGGGGTGGTTTGCCCCAAGCCTTCCTGCCTCCGACGACCCAAGCCGGAGCGCGAGCACTGACTAGCAGCTTCATCGACGACACGGTCATGCCGAAGATCCTGACTTGGTCTTTGGGCGTGCAACACGAAGTTGCCAGAAACACTACGGTCGAAGTGCGGTACCTGGGGACGCGCGGACTGGAGTTACCGGTGCAGTTTCGCCGAAATCACATCAGCGCGTTCGACGCTGGAATCGCCCCGCTGCCGACTTTCTTTGATCCGAAGACGGCCCCGACGACGTGGACCGCGAGCACACCAACCGACACGCCATTCAACAACTTTGACTCCAATATTTATGCTCCGTTTGGATTCAGCGGCAACGTAACCTCTGATCCACCGTTCGGCAGCAGCATCTACCATGCGGGCTCGGTCAACTTTACGCAACGTGCGCGTCACGGGCTAACCTTCAATGCGAATTATACCTATGCCCATACAATCGACAATTCGACCAATGAGTTCTTCACCAGCCTGCTGAACCCACGGCGGGCTCAAGACACCAACCGCATTAACGAAGACCGCGGGAACTCGGACCTGGACGTGCGCCACAAGTTCGCCCTTTCTCTCACCTATCAGGTACCGGACGTCAAGTCTGACAATCGCTTCGTCAAGACGCTTATCAACGGGTTCCAGATTGGCTCCATCTACCTAGCGCAGACCGGGCAGCCCGTGACCATACAGTCTGGAGGTGTCGACTCGAACGGCAACGGCGATTCCGCCGGCGACCGTGCGTCCCTCAATCCCTTTGGGACAGGCATGACCGGCTCGGATGTCTTTGCGGTTTGTGAGCTTCCTGGAGGTGCGACAGGGTTCTCCAACGGGGGACCGGGAGCGTTCAACACGCCAACCGGAGTTGCCGCAGGCGGCGGGTGCTTCGATCCGAGTGACCCGAAGGGCAATACGTTCTTCCCGGCGATCGGCTACACCCCGGTAGACCCCAAGGCCAGGTACGTCATCACCGGACCCGGCGCGAGAGCCAACTTGGGCCGCAATAGTTTTACGGGCCCGGGATTTGGCATCCTCAACGTTTCGGTTGGCAAGAAATTCCACTTCAGCGAAAGCAAGTACTTGCTGGCCAAGGCAGACATTTTCAACATCCTAAACCACCCCAACTATGCGCTCAGCAATGGAAACGTTTTCAACACTGCGG
>WNFP01006751.1_pt1 | contig 11384 bp, 8 predicted proteins | sample 5400201 | NCBI WGS metagenome assembly WNFP01 (sample SAMN13153355, study PRJNA577476) | soil metagenome | isolation source: 115 cm saprolite under Madrone tree | place: USA:California | collected 2016-06-14
ATGCGGCTCGCGCGTGATTACCTACGACGACCAGCCGATCGATTTCGGCAAGTGGACGCGGCTGACCATGAAAGAAGCGATCCTGAAGTTCAGCCCGGAGAAGATCACCGAAGAGACATTGAAGGATCGGCCGGCGGTCGAGCGTCTGCTGAAGCAATTGCATGCCGATGTCGATTCGAGGATGCCGCTGGGAACTCTCATCGGACTGCTGTTTGAAACCGTTGCCGAAGCGCACCTTGTCCAGCCTACGTTCATCTACGACTATCCAGTCGAGCTGTCCCCGCTATCGAAAGCGAAGGCGGGCGATCCAAGTCTTGTGGAGCGTTTTGAGTTGTACATCGGTGCAATGGAAATCGCTAACGGTTACTCGGAGTTGAACGATCCGGTCGATCAACGCGAACGTTTCCTGTCACAGTTGCAGGCTCGGGAGCGGGGCGACGAAGAAGCTCACCAGATGGACGAGGACTATATCCGCGCCCTCAGCTACGACATGCCGCCGACTGCGGGCGAAGGCATCGGCGTGGATCGACTGACGATGTTGTTGACGAACTCGACCTCGATACGGGATGTCATCTTGTTCCCGCATCTGAGACCAGAATTGTAGCCGCGGCTGGAATCATTCTATGAAATTCGAACTACTTGTGGCTCTCCGATACCTCAAGGCCAAACGTAAGCAGGCCGTCATATCCTTGATTACCGTCATATCGATTGTCGGTGTGGCGGCGGGCGTGGCGGCGCTGATCATTGCTCTCGCAATCAATGCCGGTTTCACCGAAGATCTCCGGAAAAAGCTCCTGGGCGCGCAGGCGGATGTAAATCTTCTGCGGCGGGATCAAGGGGGGATTGCGGACTACCTGCAGGTTGTAAAAGAGGTCGAGCAGGTACCCGGTGTGGTGTTCGCAGCGCCTGCAGTGTATCAGACGGTTCTCATTTCGAGTGGAGTGCAGAATAAAGGTGTCGTCTTGAAGGGCATTCTGCCCGAGATGGAAAGCAAGCTGTCCGCGCTGTCCGCAAACATGGTGGAGGGGAGCATCAACGACTTCAAGGACGACTCCATCATTATCGGGAAAGAGCTGGCGCATTCGATCGGCACCTTCAAAGGCGACCGGGTGAAAGTCCTGAGCGCAGAGGGGCGGTTGACGCCGCTCGGCACTGTTCCCCGAATGCGGACATTCGAGGTGGTCGGCATCTTCTCATCCGGCCTGTATGATTACGACAATTCCTGGGTCTACGTGCCGATCAACGCCGCGCAACGCCTGTTCGGACTCGGGGATATTGCTTCCCACGTCGAGGTGAAAATCAAGGATCTTGATCAGGCCAAAGTGATAGGCAAGCAGATCGTCGATCGCGTCGGCCGTGATCTGGATTTCACGGATTGGATGACGCAGAACCATGCCATCTTTCAGGCGCTGCAGCTCGAGCGCCTGGTCATGTTCATCACGATCGGCCTCATCGTGCTGGTTGCCGCGCTGAATATTGTGGCGACGTTGATCATGATGGTGCTGGAGAAGACGCGCGACATCGCGATCCTCATGTCGATGGGCGCGACCAAGGACAATATCCGCCGCATCTTCATTCTTCAGGGCGTTGTCATCGGCGTGATCGGGACGGCGTTCGGAATTATCATCGGCCAGGTCGCATGCTACTTCGCGGACAAATATCACCTTATCAGCCTGGCGCCGGACGTCTACACGATCGCTTACGTTCCCTTCAAGGCGCAGCCGCTCGACACGGCAATTGTTGCCGCTGTGGCGATTTTGATCAGCTTTTTCGCCACCCTCTACCCGTCGGCCGCCGCTTCGAAACTTCAACCAGTGGAGGCCTTGCGCTACGAATGAAGAACGCGGGCTAAAGCCCGCGACTACATCAGGGATCATACTTCGCCAAAGCCTGTAGTCGCGGGCTTTAGCCCGCGTTCACATACCGATGATTGAAGCTAGAAACCTCACCAAGATCTACAAGACGCCAGGCTCTGAAGTCACGGTTTTCGACAACCTGAACCTCGAAATCAGGAAGGGGGGTCTGGTTGCGGTAATTGGTCCTTCGGGTGCTGGAAAAAGCACCTTACTCCACCTGCTCGGCGGTCTGGACATGCCGACGCGAGGGGAGGTGCTCTTTAAAAACCAGAATATCTTTGACTGGGGGCCACAGGAATTGGCCCGATTTCGGAACCAGCACATCGGTTTTGTCTTTCAGTTCCATCACCTTCTGCCTGAATTTACGGCTGTTGAAAATACAATGATGCCGAAGCTGATCCGGGGCGACAAGGGGGCCGATATAGAGTCGGCTGCACGCCGAATGCTCGACCGGGTGGGACTTTCGCACCGGCTGGAGCATAAAATTGGTGAGCTTTCCGGCGGCGAACAGCAGCGGGTTGCCATAGCCCGGGCCCTCGTCGGGCAGCCGCAAGTGCTTTTGGCCGACGAGCCGACCGGGAACCTGGACCACCGAACCGGCGAGACGATTTTCAAGATGATCCGTGAACTTCACGCTGAAAGGGACCTGACTTCGGTCATCGTGACCCATAACGAACGAATAGCCGTCCAATGTGATGAAGTCTGGGAGCTGGATGCAGGAGTTTTTCGACGCCAATGACGCGAATTACACCAAATGGGCGCACCAAAGGAATTCTTGACGCGCCCATTTAGTGTAATTCGTGTCATTGGCGGCTGATAACCCCAAGCACAACCGGACGTTTTCGGATAAAGTTATTGTTAGAGTTACGCGCTTCGTTTAAAATCAAGATCAGCCGTAAAGTGTGGGTGCTGAGTGTGTAAGAGTGGTCGTGGAACCGGAGTTCCAAGCCCAGGACGCGCACGGTTTTGCGGTACTTGAGAGAATCAAAAATTATGTTCGAAAGATACACTGAGAGAGCACGGAGGGTGATCTTCTTCGCTCGCTACGAGGCCAGCCAGTTCGGAAGCACCACCATCGAGACAGAGCACCTGCTTCTGGGCTTGATCCGGGAAGACAAGAACCTGACGAACCGCTTCCTGAGAAATCATTCGTCGATCGAGAGCATCCGCAAGGAAATCGAAGGGCGAACCACCATTCGCGAAAAGGTCTCCACTTCGATCGACCTGCCCCTTTCGAACGAATGCAAACGGATCCTAGCCTATGCGGCTGAAGAAGCAGAGCGTTTGAATCACCGCCATATCGGCACCGAGCACCTGCTGCTCGGCATTCTTCGCGAAGAGAAATGCGTCGCCGCGGAGATTCTTCACGAACGCGGGCTTCGACTTAATGCAATTCGTGAAGAGCTTGCCCGATCTGTAGTCGACCGTCAGACGCTCATCAAGCCCAAGGAGACACCGCTGCTCAGCGAGTTCTCCCGTGACCTCACGCAGGCCGCGATGGACGGGGTTCTGGACCCGCTTGTGGGCCGCGATCAGGAAATTGACCGGGTGATTCAGATCCTGTGCCGGCGGACCAAAAACAACCCTGTTCTGATTGGAGATCCCGGCGTCGGGAAGACCGCAATCGTCGAGGGTCTTGCGCAGCGGATCGTGGACGGCGAAGTTCCTTCGTTCCTCGCTGACAAGCGCATCCTGGTGCTCGATCTTTCGCTGATTGTTGCCGGAACCAAGTATCGCGGGCAGTTTGAAGAGCGCCTGAAGACCATCATGAAGGAGCTTGTCGATAATCCGAATACCGTAGTGTTCATCGATGAGCTGCACACGCTGGTCGGCGCGGGATCGGCCGAGGGTTCTCTCGATGCCGCCAACATTTTGAAACCCGCCCTGTCCCGTGGCGAAATCCAGTGTATTGGCGCCACGACACCCGCGGAATATCGCAAATCGATCGAGAAGGACCGGTCACTGGAGCGCCGCTTCCAGGCTGTGAAAGTCGGAGCCCCGAGCGAGAACGAAGCCGTACGGATCCTGCAGGGTGTGAAGTCCCGCTATGAAAAATTTCACATGGTGAATTACACGGATGAGGCGATCGAGTCCGCCGTGTATCTCTCCAATCGGTATATTCCAGACCGCTTCCTGCCGGATAAGGCCATCGATCTTCTCGACGAGGCGGGCGCGCGGGTAAAACTGCGCCAGGCCACGCTGCCGTCGGAAATGACGGACATCCAGCGGCGAATCAAATTCATCGTCGCCCGGATGGAGAGCGCGATTTCCAGCAAGGATTTCGAGAAGGCCGAGCACTACAAGAATCAGGAGCAGCTCGAGCGCGAGAACCTGCGCAACGTTCGCGAGAAGTTCAATATCAGCGAGACGGCCAGCATGGGCGTCGTCACCAAGGCGGATATCGAAGACGTGGTATCGCGGTGGACGGGCGTGCCGGTGAACTCGATCAAAGAAGAAGAAATGCAGCGGCTGTCTCGCATCGAGGAAGAGCTGCATCGGCGCATCGTCAGCCAGGAACAGGCGATCAACGCGCTGGCTCGGGCCATCCGGCGCTCGCGCGCGGGCCTGAAGTCGCCCAATCGTCCGGCGGGTTCCTTCCTGTTCCTCGGACCGACCGGCGTCGGCAAGACGGAAATGGCGCGATCGCTTGCGGCGTTCCTCTTCGGCAGCGAAAAGTCTTTGATCCGATTCGATATGTCCGAGTTCATGGAAAAGCACTCGGTCTCGAAGCTGATCGGATCCCCTCCGGGCTACGTGGGATACGAGGAAGGCGGCCAGCTCACGGAACGCGTGAAGCGCAACCCGTACTCGGTCATCCTGCTCGATGAAATCGAGAAAGCGCACCCGGACGTTTACAACATTCTGCTCCAGGTGTTTGAAGACGGCCATCTGACGGACGGCCTCGGCAACACCATCGATTTCAAGAACACGATCATCATCATGACGTCGAACATCGGCGCACGGTTCCTGAGCAAGCACACCAGCCTGGGCTTCCAGGGTCCGAGCGAAGAGACGACGGCCCAGAAGATGGAAGAAGCCGTCATGCAGGAAGTGAAGCGGCTCTTCAATCCGGAATTCATCAACCGGCTGGATGAGATCATCATCTTCAACTCGCTGACGAATGCGGACCTGGGACGGATCGTCGATATGATGATCAGCCAGCTCAACGAGAACCTCGCTCACAAGAGGCTCGAGGTCTCTATCACCGCCGACGCGAAACAGTGGATCCTGGATAAGGCCTGCCGTGACAAGAACTACGGCGCCCGGCCGCTCCGCCGCGCGATCCAGCGGTACATCGAGGATCCGTTGTCCGAGGCTCTGATTCAGGGGAATCTCAAGGAATTGTCCAAAGTCGAGGTTTATATGGACGGCGGGCAGCTCTGGTATCGCCCCTTTGATCGAGACCGCGAAGAGGTCGGCGTTCCGCTGAGCATGTAGAAGAACGAAGCCACAAAAGGCACAAAAGGCACGAAAACCTATGTGCCTTTTGTGCTTTTTGTGGCTTCGTTTTTTCCTTCTGTCAGGTAACCAAAGTCTCCCAAATCGAGTCTAACTTCCTCCATTTGTAGTAGAATTTCCGGACTTGGGAGGAGTGAACTATGGTTCTATCAGTGTTGCTGGCCCTCCTTGTAGGTGTCGGGCCACAGACGCTGCAGACCCCGGATCCGAATCGCGTTGAAGACGTCAGGATCAGCGGAAATCGTCGCATTCCATCGGACACAATCAAGTACAACCTCCAGACCAAGACGAACGATCGGTTGAATCCCGTCGTTATCGCCCGTGACGTCAAGACATTGATGGCACAGGGTTACTTCGATGACGTCCGTGTCGATGCGGAACCCGGGAAGACCGGCCAGATCGTCACATTCGTGGTCAAGGAAAAGCCCACGATTCGAAGCGTCAAATATGACGGACTAAAGTCGGTCACAAACTCGGAAGTCCTGGATAAGCTGAAGGAAAAAAAGGTCAGCATCAGCCAGGAATCGGTTTATGACCCCACCAAGATCAAGAAGGCCGAGACCATCATCAAGTCGATGCTCGCCGAGAAGGGGCATCAGGATGCCACTGTCGAGGCCACAACCGAGAGCATTCCCCCAAATTCCATCGCTCTGACCTTCAAAGTCGACGAAGGCCCAAAGGTCCGAATCGAGAAGATCAATATCGAAGGCAACAAGGTTTTCTCCGATCGCCAGGTCAAGAAGGCGATGAGATTAATTAAGGAAGCGGGTCCTCTTACCGCCTTTACGAGCAAGGACACCTATTACGACCTGAAACTCGCCGATGACCTGACCCGCATCCGCATTCTCTATGCCGATAACGGATATGTTCGCGCGAACGTCCTTGACCCTGTCATTGAAACGAGGAAGAAGACTGTTTTCCGCACGCTGCCCTTCATACGGCCGCCGTTTCCGTGGGGCATTCCCCTCCCGTTCTGGAAGAAGACTATCGATCGGTTCTACATAACGATCAAAATCGAGGAAAACGATCAATACAAGGTCGGAGACATCAAGGTAACAGGCTCCAAGGAGTTCAACGAAAATGTGATCAAAGCCGTACTGGGCCAGGTACCGGGCCAGGTGTACAACGACAGCGCGCTGCGCAAAGGCTTTGAGAATCTGAAGAAACTCTACGGCAGCCGCGGCTACATCAACTTCACGCCCGTGCCCGTGTTTGATGACGATGAAACGAAGAAGGTTCGAAACCTGAACATCAGCATTGACGAGGACCGCCAGTTCTACGTCAATCGCATAACCTTCAGCGGCAACACGACGACCCGCGACAAAGTCATCCGGCGCGAAATCATGGTCGAGGAAGGCCAGATCTTCAATTCCGCGCTGTGGGACGTCAGCGTCCAGCGGCTGAACCAGCTCGGCTACTTCGACGAGATCAAAACCGAAGACGCCGAAGTGAAACCGCATCCCACTGAGCCGCAGGTGGACATCAATCTAAAGGTAAAGGAAAGAGGCCGCAATTCGATCGGTTTCAGCGGGGGTGTCAGCGGAATTGGCGGCAGCTTCCTGGGCATGAATTACGAAACCAACAATTTCCTTGGTTTCGGTGAAACGCTTGCCGTGAGCCTTCAGGGCGGAACGCGGCAATCCCAGTATCAATTCAGCTTCACGGAACCTTACCTGATGGACCGCCCGATCACGACGGGATTCACGGTCTTTTCAACGAATTTCAAATACGATCAGGCTCGCGAATTCTTCGGACTCGACCCGAGTAAACTGCCATCGGGGCTTGGATTTGAGAACCGGCTGAACTTTGAACAGAAAAGTAAGGGCTTCAATCTGTTCACAAGCTATCCGTTCAAAATCTGGAATCGCCTGGGCTTGAACTTCGGTTGGTCCAATTCCCAAACGAGCTCGATCAATAAAGCGACGGAGGAATATTTTCAGGGCGTCAAGACTCAGGAAAGCCAGTCCTTCATTTCAGGGACCGGCGGCAGCTTTTCGGCCTTCAACGCGCACAAATTGATACCGAGCTTCAGCCGCAATAGAACTCAGGGCAGTCCGATATTCCCGTTGGGCGGATCGAGCCTCTCGGCGACGTTTGAGTTCACCGGCGGTTTCCTGGGCGGCAACGTGAAGTATATCCGCCCCACTTTGGACTATCGTTATTTCAAGCCGATGAACAAGGGCCGTAATATTCTGGCCGTGCGGTTCCTCGGTTCCCATGTTCAGGGTTTCGGCGGGGTGTCTGTTCCATACTACGAGCGATTCTTCATGGGCGGCGATTTTGATATTCGAGGCTTTGATTTCCGCTCGATCAGCCCGATCGCATTCGTGACTCGAAACCTTCCCGTGACCGATCCCGAGACCGGCAACACGGTGATACGTCCGTTCGACGACATCGTGTACGTGGGCGGCGATACACAGGGAGTGCTGAACATTGAGTATCGAATTCCGATTGTCGGCAAAGGAACTTTCACACTGGCGCCGTATTTCGATATCGGGAACGCCTGGGTGCTCAACAAAAACCAGTTGACGCGGCAGGTGCTCGACAACGAGGGAAAGATCCAGATCGAAACCGTCAAATTCCTGCCCGGAACAAACTCCGGTTTTCGGACGAGCACAGGCGTGGAACTTCAGGTTATGATGCCGGTCATTCAGGCGCCATTCCGCCTGATTTTCGCGTTCAATCCGAATCGTCTCGACCGGACGATCTTCGGCGGCGCCACCGGAGCGCCGTTCTTCTTCAGGGAAAAAGGCAGAGATTTCAAATTCACGGTTGGAAGAACGTTCTAGGAGCTTCCAGCCAGATTCGAGGGTGAGATGACAAGACAGTTCCTGGTTGTTTTGATTCTGATGGTGTTGCCCGCGGCTTTGCTCGCGCAGGCGCAGGCCCCGGCGGCACCGCCGCAGGCGCCTCCGGCAGCCGCCCCGAGGCCGGCGGCACAGGCCGCGGCTCCGGCGGCTACAGGTGCCGCCAAGGTAGCGGTCGTCGATTTCCAGCGGGCCATTACGGAAAATTCCGAGGGCAAGAAGGCGCAGGAATCCTTCCTGGCTGAGATCACCAAGCGGCAGTCGGATTTTGACAAGAAGCAGAAGTCACTGGACGACGCCCAGACCAAGCTCCGGACGCAGGAAAAAGTGCTGGACGACGCGGCGAAGTCCAACCTGAGCAAACAGATCGATCAGACGACCACCGAGCTGAATCGCATGAATGAAGACGCACAGAAAGAACTCGGTGATCTCCAGCAGAAGCTGTTCAGGCCGATCGCGGAGCGAGCCCAGAAAGTCCTGCAGGCCTATGCGGCGGAAACCGGATTCGGCGTCGTGTTCGACATTTCCGGCCAGACGAATAGCATCATCTACTATCAGGATGTCTCGGACATCACTACTGAGATTATCCGCCGTGTGGATGCCGAAGCCGGCAAGCCGGCTCCTGCGAAACCAGCCGAACCCGCTAAGAAGTAAAATCAGCCGCAGATTACGCGGATTACGCGGATGGCGCGCATCAACGGTTTTAATTGCGCGCCATCCGCGTAATCCGCGTAATCTGCGGCTCTCATTTTCCATGGAACTGCGCATAGCCGAAATCATGCGGATCCTTCCGCACCGGTACCCTTTTCTCCTCGTGGACCGCGTCATCGAGGTCGATCCGGACCGGCGGATTGTTGCGCTCAAGAATGTCACCATCAACGAGCCCTTTTTCAGCGGGCACTTTCCCTCCGCCCCCGTCATGCCCGCTGTCCTGACCGTCGAATCGATGGCTCAGGCGGGCGCGATCCTCGGCCTTCTGGAAAAGAACGTCGACCTCAGCAAGACTCTCGTCTATTTCATGGGAATCGACGAGGCCAAGTTTCGCCGGCCTATCGTTCCGGGCTGCGCCGAAAAGCGATCGTCTGGAAAATGAAGGGCGAAGTCTACGTCGGCGACGAGCTTGCCGCCGAGGCGATACTGCTTTCCTCGATAGGTCAACAGCCGTGATTCATCCGACCGCGATCGTCAGCCCTGAAGCGCAGATCGGTGCTGACGCGCATATCGGGCCGTACTGTCGCGTCGGAGACCGCGTCCGGATCGGCGAGCGCTGCCACCTCGAGTCGCACGTGATTGTCGAAGGCCCGACAACCATTGGGAATGACAACCGGTTCTTTCCCTTTGGAACGATCGGATTCCAACCGCAGGATCTTAAATTCAAGGGCGAAGAAACGTTCCTCACGATCGGATCACATAACGTTTTTCGCGAGTACGTAAACATCAATCGCGGTACGAAAGGCGGGGGCGGCCACACGAAGATCGGCGACCACAATTTTCTGATGGTCTATGCGCATGTGGCGCACGATTGCATTCTCGGCAATCACATCATCATGGCCAACGCGGCGACGCTGGGCGGTCATGTGGTCATTGAAGATCACGCAACGATCGGCGCATTCTCCGGCGTGCACCCGTATTGCCGTATTGGGACACACGGCTATGTCGGGGGTTACAGCGTCATCACGAAAGATGTTTTGCCGTACTCCAAAACGGTCAGCGAACGAAACACGCACGCATTCGGCGTGAACACCATCGGCCTGGAACGAAAAGGTTTTACATCCGAGCAGATCACCAGCATCAAGGCGGCTTTCCGGCTGCTGCTGCAGTCGAAGCTCAACACCAGCCAGGCCGTCGAGGAGATCCGAAAGAAAATCGAATCGGCGGAAGTCCAGGTCCTGCTGGATTTCATCGAGGCATCGCCACGTGGCGTCATCAAGTAGATACGGTCTTATAGCAGGAAATGGAAAGTTTCCGTTCCTCGTACTGGAAGCGGCGCGAAGCCAGGGAATCGACATGGTCGTCGCCGCGATCAAGGAAGAGACGTTTCCGGAGATCGAACAGCACGCGAAGACCGTTCATTGGATGTCGCTTGGGCAGCTTGGAAAATTGATCAAGACGTTCAAGGCGGAGGGCGTCGATCACGCAGTCATGGCGGGGCAGGTCAGGCACAAGCAGATTTTCAGCTCGATTGTGCCGGATCTCCGGATGATCCAGTTGCTGGCGAGCCTGGTGACGAAGAATACGGATTCATTGATCGGCGCCGTGGCGCGCGTTCTCGAAAATGAAGGTATTCAGTTGATCGATTCAACGCTCTTCCTGAGGCCGCTCTTACCCGATCCCGGCGTGTTGACGCGCCGGGCGCCTTCGGAAGAAGAGAAACGCGATCTCGATTACGGCTATAGGATCGCGCGAGAGTTGGGCCGGCTGGATCTCGGGCAGAGTGTGGCTGTAACCGACGGAGCCTGTATAGCGTTAGAAGCTATGGAGGGAACGGATGCCGTCATGGAGAGAGCGGCATCGCTGGTAAACGGGCGTCCTTTGCGGGTCGTCAAGCTGGCCAAGCCCAACCAGGACTTACGGTTCGATGTCCCGGTAATCGGCCCGGCGACCGTTCGGTTGATGGCCCGTCTAAGCGTGTCGGCTCTGGCGATCGAGGCGCGGAAGACGCTCATGATCGACCGGGAAGAACTGATCCGCGAGGCGGACGCGCAGGGAATATCGATAATCGCGGTGGAGTAAACGCGGGCTGAAGCCCGCGACTACATTGGGGACCGAGGTTGGGTACTAAATGTAGTCGCGGGCTTCAGCCCGCGTTCCGGATATTTATGGTGAAGGTGGCAGTCATCGGTGTGGGGCATCTGGGCAAACAGCATGCCCGTCTCTATTCGGAGCTCGAGGGCGTCGAACTTGCCGGCGTCGTGGACATCCTCAAGCCCCGCGCCGAAGAATTTGCATTACTTTACAAAACCACGGCGTATACCGATTACCACGATGTTCTCGGCAAAGTCGACGCGGTCAGCCTTGCGGTTCCAACAACGGAACACGCGCGCCTTGGTGTCGAGTTGCTCGACCATGGCGTCGACGTTCTGGTCGAAAAGCCCATAGCTTCCACAATCGCAGATGCCCGCGCTCTGATCGAGGCTTCGAGCCGGAACAAACGGATACTTCAGGTCGGCCATGTGGAGCGTTTCAATCCTGTGGTCGCGCTGGCCCGCGAAGCGGCTACCCGCCCACAGTTCTTTGAAATCCATCGTCTTGCCGAGTTCAG
>WNFP01006661.1_pt1 | contig 11379 bp, 13 predicted proteins | sample 5400201 | NCBI WGS metagenome assembly WNFP01 (sample SAMN13153355, study PRJNA577476) | soil metagenome | isolation source: 115 cm saprolite under Madrone tree | place: USA:California | collected 2016-06-14
TGATCATTCTGTTATCTTTCTCTTCCTACTAGCTATTTTTTTCCGTTATCTCTTCTCGACTCCCCTAGGGTACCTGAAAACAAAAAAACTCCTTCACACTTTACGGGCTTAGAACTGTATGGTGCGGGAGGTGGGATTTGAACCCACGAACCCCTACGGGACAGGCGCCTCAGGCCTGCGCGTCCAAGACCCTACCTTTTCGACGGGGCTCTTTGACCTGGCTTGGCAACACGAGCCGCCTAACTAGGCGGACTCCCGCAAACACCAGGCCCGCTCCCGCGAGAGCACCCGTCCAAGACAAGGCCCTAATTGGCTTTCGCCAACCAGACAATCCACCAAATCCGGGCAATGTTTAATTGAACCCCGCCCGGAACCCCTCGCAACCCGAAACCCTGCTTATCACAAGCTAACAGGAAAACATGTTCCCATGGCCACCAGACGGAGAAAAACACGACGCCTACGAGGCAGCCGGTGCCACGGCTGGGGACGATCGGGACAACACCGAGACAGCGGAATGCAAGGAGGACACGGCAACGCCGGATGGAAACGCCACCGTTGGAGCAGCGTCATACGCTACGGCTGGGAGATCGGAAAGACAGGCTTCACACCAGTCAACCCGAAATACCAGCGAGCCATCAACATTGACCAGCTAAGCCAGAACCTCCAAACACTCTCCGAACAGGGCAAGACAAAATCCGCTGGAAACCGGATCGAAATCGACCTAGGCCAGATAGGCTACACGAAGTTACTGGGCAGGGGAAGCGTTACGCAACCTCTCAGAATCACGGTCGCACAGTGCACTGAAAAAGCAGCCAGCAAGATATCCCAGGCGGGCGGCGAAGTAATACTTCCCAAACCTGCGGAAGCCAGCAAAGAAGGCTGATCCCAAACGGTCCGCTTCATCGAAATCTTCAGACCCCTAACCAGAGTACTCCCCAGCGTACGACCGCCAGATCGGGAAGTCGGATTCACAGAGAAACTCATCTGGACAGCCCTAGCGCTTGTCATCTACCTCGTAATGGCCGAGACCCCAATCTACGGCGTCCCACACACAGGAGGAGTCAACGATCCGTTCGGACCCTTACGAGTCATATTCGCCAGCAATAGAGGCACACTAGTCGAACTGGGAATCGGACCAATAGTCACAGCAGGACTCATACTCCAGGTCCTATCCGGATCCAAAATGATCAATGTCGACTTCAGCAATCCAGGCGACAGGGCCCTCTTCACGGGAGCAAGCAAAGTACTGTCCGTGTTTATGACCATATTCGAGGGGCTCGCCTTCCTACTCGGAGGAGCATACAATGTTACAAGCTCCGCGGGCGTTCAGACACCGCCTAGCCTGCAAAACGAGTTCTTCATCCTCGTCCAGCTCGTCTTCGCCGGGATAGTCATTATCCTCCTCGACGAAATGCTTCAGAAGAAATGGGGTTTCGGAAGCGGAATCAGTCTCTTCATCGCAGCCGGCGTCTGCCTCCAGATAGTCTGGAGCAGCCTCGGACCAATCTCCCCAGTCTCCGACGGAAAATTCCTAGGCGCAATAATCGCCTTCTTTCAATCCCTCGGACCAGTAATCGCCAGCCCCGCCAGCTTCACAGCCTGGCAGGGAGCCCTCTACCGAGGCGGCAACCTGCCAGACATGCTCGGATTCATCACAACGATAGCAGTGTTTCTAATCGTCATCTACCTCAACGGGCTACGAGTCGAAGTACCAGTCTCATACGCCAGATATCGAGGATTCCGAGGACGATTCCCCATCAAATTCTTTTACGTGTCAAACATACCCGTAATATTCGCCGCAGCCCTCTTTGGAAACATATTCTTCATCGGCCAACTCATCTTCAACAGATACAACCCCGGCTGCTCCAGCACAGGAATAAACTTCTGGCTGAGCCTGATCCCCGGATGCTACCAGTCACAACCGCAGAGCGGACAACTAATCCCGATCAAGGGCTTAGCATACTACACGTTCGCCCCCCGCTCCCTCGGAGTTGTGCTCGGTGACCCAATACGTGCAGGGGTCTACATGCTCATATTCGTTCTAGCCTGCGTATTCTTCGCCGTAACATGGGTCGAAGTCGGCGGAATGGACTCGAAGACAGTCTCCAAACAACTCATCGACTCGGGAATGCAGATCGAGGGATTCCGAAGATCCGGCTCAACCATCAGACAGATCCTTGACCGGTATATCCCGGCGGTCACGGTTATTGGTGGAATCACAATCGGAGTAATAGCTGCCAGTGCAGACTTCCTCGGTGCCTTCGGTACTGGAACCTTCTCACTGTCGGTATAATACAGCAATACTATGAAATTCTCGTAAAAGAAAGAATTACCGAGATATACCCGGGAACCAAAGGCCTCTTGGGATAGTGAGAGGCCAAGCCTTGCAGGCAACAATCATAGTCGCTGGCGTACCCGGGGTCGGGAAGACAACAGTCCTCCAAGAACTAGAGGCAGTGGCCAAGGAAAGGAAGGTTCTGCTCAAGATCGTCAACTTTGGAAACGTCATGAACGAATTATTCAAAAAACATGGAGTAGAGATTCACCGGGACCACATGCGGAAGGAGGACATTACGCTCCAGGCGAAGATACAGGAAGAAGCCGCACGAATGATATCCAAGACTCCCGGAAATTCCACCCTAGTCGTCGACACTCACATGTTCGTAAGAACCAACGATGGCATATGGCCCGGGACCCCGCGAAAGGTTCTCGAAGCATTGGACCCCAGCATGATCGTCCTCATAGAGGCAGACCCAGAAGATATCGCTCGAAGAAGAGCCGCCGACACTACGCGTTACCGCGACAGTCAGAACTTGGAAGACGCCAAAGCCGACCTTCAATGGTCAAGGAACATAGCAAGTGCAATAGCGGTTCTGGCCGGAGTCCCAATTCAGTTACTACAGAATCAGACTGGTCAGCAACGACAATCAGCCGAGGAACTCCTGAAAATTATCGAGAAGCGTAGCTAGCATGTCGTTCATAGACGATATCATCAACTTCCTTGCCGGTCCAATCCAACACGCGTGCACTCCGAATCTGCAACAGCCAACCCCATGCACGCCATTATCTGCATTCATAGTGCTCGGTGCCGCGCTGTTTCTGTCACTAATTGCAATGCTCGCTAATCGATTTCTCGTAAACTACAAGATGGTTGCAAGCTACAGACGAGAATATATGAACTGGATGAGCGCCGTAAGGAAAGCCCGCAAAGACGGAGACGAAAAACAGCTGGACAAACTGATGAAGCGCCAATCGGCAGTCATGAAAATGAGCTCAAGAGCTACACTCGAACAACTGAAAACCTACCCAATCACAATCGTCCCATTCTATCTAATCTACGCAGTGCTTGGCCACGCTCTTTCATCCACCCAATATGTAGCCAATGCACCCTTCTTGTTCCCATTCGCCCAAATCATCGCAAATGGAGCCGCAGCTGGATTACCTCTCTTCTTTTGGTATCTTGTCTGCTCATTCACAATAAGCATCCCACTGTCGAGAATCTTCGGCGTTTCAGCAGCGTTCTCGATGGCACCGACGACGGGAGACTCAAAATGACAAACCCACATCAGAGGACTCATGGCCGAAGAAGGCTACCAGTGAGGCTGCCGTCAGGGAGAAGAACCTTGCACTTTGAGCCAAGGGCCCCAGCGAAAGCACAGTGTTCCCGTTGTGGCAAAGAGCTACACGGGGTTCCAACTTTAAGGCCCCTGAGATATTCGAGGAGCGCCCGCGCCCCATCAAGGCCATTCGGAGGAATATTATGCCCGAACTGTCTCTCCACTGAAGTTCGAGCTCTCGTCCGTGGTTCCAGCGCCTCCACATGATCATTACCGTCGGCGGGCCGCACGGCACGGGCAAGTCAACCTATGCTGCGCGACTGGCTGATGCTTTACGTATTCGGCACGTTTCGGCAGGCGCATTATTTCGAAGAATTGCAAAAGAGAGGAGAATCTCTCTGGAGGATTTAGGTGAGAAGGCCCTTGAGGACCCTTCCATTGACAAGCTGGTTGACGAACGGACGATAGCCGAGGCGGAGAAAGGTAACGTAGTTGTCGATGGCCAACTTGCAGGTTGGGTCCTGAAAGATAGATCGGATTTACGAATCTATCTTACGGCTCCGGAAGACGTCCGGTTGGAACGAATTGCTAAGCGGGACAAAGTGACTCTTGAAGGGGCTCGCGTGCAAACGGAGCAGAGAGAATCGGTTCAGCGGGAGAGATATTCCAGACACTATGGATTTCAGGTTGAAGACCGCTCCATCTACCATCTTGTTCTCGATACAAGCCTCGGCTCGATTGAGGATACAGCCAAGGTTCTCGTCTCAGCAGCAATAATGGTAAGGAGAGCAAAGAAAGCCAAGCGAAAATCGACGAAACCTTAAATGAGGAATTCGACCGACGAGGGTCGTCTAGGAAGATTGTCCCGATGCCCACGATCGAAGTCGGACGTGTCTGTGTGAAACTTAACGGTCGGGAAACGGGACAGAGATGCGTCATAGTCGACGTGATCGACAAGAACTTTGTGCTTGTCACTGGGCCACCGAAGATCTCGGGCGTGCGTCGTAGAAGAACGAACGTCAAACACATCGAACCGACCGAAGACACTATCGATATCAAGAAGGGCGCGTCCGATGAGGATGTGGCTAAGGCGATCGGCAAAGGAAAGAAAGCCGAATCCTTCAAAGAAGCGGTTCTGCCGAAACAAGTTCTCGTGACAGCCTGATAGTTCTGGCGCGATATCGCGAGACACGTATCTCCTTGGCAATCACAGCTTTCCTCTATTGAGATTCTTTAAGAGATGCGGGATTTCAATGTCCTTGTGGAGATGATGAGTGTCTCAGCGGGCTCCCTGGGAAGAGCAGAGAAAGCTACTGGTCAAGCTTGAAGAGGAAACGGACCCGGCCCTCGGCTGTCCGCCAACGAAGAGGCCTCTCGATCAGCATCTTCGTTTTGGACTCATTAATGTGGACAAGCCTTCTGGGCCTTCCAGCCACGAAGTTGTGGCTTGGGTCAAACGGATGTTGCGTCTGAAGCATGCTGGCCATGGCGGAACTCTAGAGACCTTCGCCAGGTCGGAGCAATCCAATGGTCACGGGCGTGCTTCCTCTAGCCCTTGAAGACGCGACAAAGACGATCCAGGCTTTCCTACTTACCGGTAAGGAATACGTCTGCTTAATGGCGCTCCACGGTGGCGTGGAAAAGAGGAAAGTCCGCGAAGTACTCGACGAGTTTGTCGGAGATATTCTTCAGAGGCCGCCAGTTAGAGCCGCTGTGAGGAGGGATGTGAGGAAGCGGAGAATCTATTACATCCGAGATGTAGAGATCGATGCGAGAGAAGTTCTTTTCCGGGTCGGGTGTCAAGCCGGCACGTACATTCGGAAACTCGTCTATGACGTTGGCGAGGTGCTCGGAGTTGGTGCTCATATGCGCGAGCTTCGGCGAACCCGAGCTGGAAGTTTCACAGAAGCCGAATCACTCTCCCTGTATGACTTGATGCAATTGTCAGAAGCAAGCTCTGATCAGAAAGACGCGATCGCAAGACGCATGGTGAAGCCGATGGAGTCCGCCTTCGAGTACGTCCCACGGATTTACATCCGGGATTCCGCGGTCAGTTCGATCTGCCACGGAGCCGAGTTGGCGGTTCCGGGAGTCGTCCGTTTCAGTGAAGGTATACTTCCGAAGATGTCGATCGCACTGTTCACTTTGAAGGATGAACTTGTCGCATTGTCCAGGGCGCTGATGTCGAGCGAACAGATGCTGAAAGAAGATCACGGGATAGCTGCGAAAACTGTGAGAGTCATAATGCCGGTTGAGACATATCCCCGCCTGTGGAAAACGAAGACAGTGACGGTTCCGGCTCAAAGTTGACTGGTCCTTGACTGAGAGCCAAGTCTCATTCGTCTGCAACTGTGGAGAGGAGATACTGATGGAAGTGAAATCTTATGAGGAATACAATGTTGTCTGTGCTAAGTGTGGCCAGGAGTACCGCTTCTTCGGGCAAAGCGTGCTCAGATGGAAGTCAGAGTAGCTATGATAGTTGGAGGACAAGTGCGGCTGCCGTTGCTAACCACAATGGAATCGTGATCAGTGCCCAGATCGCCCGGTTCCAAGTTAGGACTTTCTGTCCGTCGAGTATGAAGAAGGGTATCATATTGAACGCTCCTAGCCAGAGATTGATGAATATAGCCCATGGCAGGAAATTGAATCCGTTGATGACGAATGCTCTGATTCCTGCTGCTGAGAGCCCGACGTAGGCGAGGGCGAAGATGCCTGCTGCGGCTATGTTGACTAGTGGTCCCGTGAGCGAGATTATGCCGTTGGCTTTTCGATCCATTTTATCGCCAATGTAGGTGGATCGAGATGCGATGTAGACTGCGCCTGGAGCGGCGAAGACGAAGGTTCCGGGTGGTATGGCTGCAAACACGAGGGCCATGATTGCTCCTATGGTCCACAACCTGAACTCGGCCCACGCACCATATCTCTGCGCCGTGAACTTGTGGGCCAACTCGTGTCCGAGAAATCCCGTACCGATCACGAGCATGGTCAGGAGGAAGACTTCAAGAAATGCTATCGGGTTGGCGAACCAGCCTCCGAACATGTATCTGGTTGAGAAGCTTATTCCGAGGACGATCCATGCGGTGATGAGAGCTACGAGCTCGCGTCTAGGCATCATGCCCATTCGCCGTGATTGGAGGAGTCTCAGAGTCGTTCCGGTCCGGCGGCGTTCCATTACGATGGGCTGTCTCGGAGCGCGGGCTTGTTGGAGGTTGGGGCACTCGTGATTCTCAGGTAGGCGGTGGTAGACGCAGTGTGTGCGGCCGCAGTATCGGCAGACGTATGGGATGAATTCTTCTGCTCCGCATACTGCACAGCCTTCCAAGATTGCCTTGTGGAAGGGGGTCTTGCTCACTTAAAATCGTGCCTGCAAACGAGTTGTTCTAGTTACGAGCGGTTCGAAATCAGGGTAACGCCAGGCTTAGAATCATTCTTCCTCACGTAGATAATTCAAGGGTGGCGTCCCCCGGGCGCGAGCACTGCCATTCGCCCGTCAAGGGTTGTTGGCTGGCCCGCTCCCATCGCCACTCTCGTTATCTTTCTCAACAGTTCTCCGTGATTTAGCGCTCTCGAACACGCGTCTGCAAGTTTCAATTACCGAATTGGCGAAAAAGAGTTCTGTGATTAGCTTCCCAAAAGGGAAAATAGTCGTTCAAAACGCTTTTTCGTTTAGCCGGGGTTCCGGAGCCTGGTACCGGGCAGTCTGCGTAGCACGTGGGCCCATGTCTGGAATAGGCTCTCCTGTCAGCCTGTGCCCTTCGGGGCGCGTGGGTTCAAATCCCACTCCCGGCGCCAACAGCACATCGCGCTCTTCTTGAGAGTGTGAAGGAGTTTTTTTGTTTAGGCATGCCCCCCGGGGGGTCGAGGAAAAGATAGCAAGAAAGAATAGTTAGCGTGAAAATAAAGATAAGATCTGGAGCGTTGCGATTCCGGAACTCGAAGAACAAACGAACAGCCGGGCAGGGAAGACACGTCTTCGCGCGAGATGCGCGTGAGCTCATGCCTCAGACAAACACGTTTGGAAGTGGCATGACCAGGAAGATTCAGGGATTAAGGCTTGTCGGCCAGGTCATCGAGTGGCTTGGAGCCTGGTATCGATTATGATCATAGTAGAGTCAGGTTTCCTGATAATTTGACTCGCCTGTGCGAGAGGAACAATCCTCCCCCCTTGGGGGGTCGAGTTGAACTGACTAGATTGGCTTACTGCTTCAGGCTGGGGCGGGATCGCACTACGATCTCTCGGGCAGCTTCGACCTGTCGCGGGTATTCTTTTCCTCGCCCGGAGAGTTTCTTGTCAGCTTTGTGAGCGTCGAGCTTGGCGACGATGTAGTCGACTGCTTTGTGAATGTCGAATTGTTTGCAGCTGAAGATGTCTACGAAAGCTGTGTTTCTGTCTGGGAAGGTGTGAATGCTGATGTGGCTCTCGGCGATTATGACGAACCCGCTGACTCCCCATTCGGTGGGATTGTCGCCGGGGCGATAGATGAAAGTGTAGGGAGGAGTGATCTTGTGCATCCCGATAACGTCGGGAAGCTCATCTAAGAGATCGTAGATGTGAGAAAGGTCGGAGAGCTTACGACGGTCACACTCCGACAAATCAAGCGTAAGATGTGGTCCAAACATTTCTGGAAGATTTTCTAGTCCGAATTTTCCGGATGATCACAATCAACGGTCAACGCGTATTTAAGAATTGTTTGCACGGAGATCGATCGCGACAGTAATTTTTTCGGCAGAAAAAATTTTCACTCAACGGAGAAAATTTTCGCTGCACGAACTTTTTCACCGAAAAAACGATCAACCAGATACTTGCGAGCAATAATTCGTAGATAAAAATTCCACTCGCAATGATAGAATCAGGTAACGAGACACGAACAGGCCAATGAGTCAAACAAACACACATAGTTGTAGCAAAGTGGACATTGTCCTCTCCTCGGTTGCTTCGTCTACCTTGGGCAAAGTGGTGACCTCACCCCGTTGACCTCTGGCCGTCCTCTAGTCTCGAATTTTCCTCGTGTTTATCGTGGTCTTCTTGAGGACAAACGAGAAGAACCCATCGACTCGGGTCGCGACTTCTAACGTGACGGTTTGAGGGACTTGCAACCGAGGTTTTGAAGGATATTGAAAATGGAAACGTTAAATTACGCGAGGGGAGGGCGATTGCTCGTCTCAGTGAAATTATGTCCCGAGAGTTCAGGCTCATACTCCGCTTCATGGGAACCGACATAGATGGGACTAAGAAAGTAGCCTACGGTCTCGGCAAGATACGAGGAGTAGGACCCAACCTAGCATTTGCAGTTGTCAAAGCGGCAAAGATCAACCCAGAAGCCCGCATGGGAGCCCTCTCAGACGGCGAACTATCAAGAGTAGAGGACGTCATCAAAGACCCTCTGAAACACGGAATACCTCCTAGAATGGTGAACAGGCGCAAGGATATCGAGACCGGAAGAGACATGCACCTTGTTGGAGCTGATCTGGCACTGAAGATCAAATCTGACATCGACCTCATGAAGGATATTCAGAGCTGGAAAGGAATCCGACACTCCCTAGGCCTAAAGGTCCGAGGACAGAGAACAAGGACCACAGGCAGATCAGGAAAAGCGGTGGGAGTGAAGAAGAAGGTTCTCATGGAAGCAGCTAGAGCAGCCGGGAGGAAGGATAAGGAAGAGGAGAAGAAATAGACTAGGGTAGTGCCATGGGAGACCCCCGAAAGCCTAGAAAAGCATACCAGACTCCACGCCATCCATGGCGCAAGGACCAGCTCGAAGAAGAACTCCACCTGGTCGGCGATTACGGCTTACGAAACAAGAGAGAACTACGCGGACACGAGACCGAGCTCTCACAAATCAGAGGAATAGCCAGAACGCTCCTCGGAACCGAGGAAGAAGAACGGGGTCCTCTCGAGCGGCAGTACCTGACGCGACTAGCAAGACTCGGAATCCTTCCCGAATCAGCAACCGTAGACAATATTCTAGATCTCAACGTCAAAGATCTAATGGAACGCCGACTACAAACAATAGTGCACCGAAGTGGTCTCGCAAAGTCCATCCACCAGGCTCGCCAGTTTGTAACTCATGGTCACATTAGCGTCGCGGGGGACGTAGTATCCGTACCAAGTTACACTGTTCAACGCGAACAAGAGTCCAGAATAGCCTTCCACGCCCACAGTCCCTTGAGTAATGCTCAACACCCCGCGAGGGCAGCTCCAACAGGTAAGAGAGTCTCCAGAATCATAGAGGACGTAGCAGCACCCGCTTCCCCGATTCTCCCAGAAGTTCCACCTGAGGTTAAGGAAGAAGTCCTGGCCGAGCAACCCCTCGTAATGCCAGAAACCGAGACAGAAGAGGAAGCGCCCGCAGAGCCGAAAGCAGAGAAACAGTAGTAACCTGCTTAAACCCCCTGCTTCTGTGAGAAATACGCTCGATACTGATGGTCGTCTCGACAGCAATCCTCCTCATAGTAGGAGGCATATGCGCAACCGCGCCGCTCTTCAAACGCGCCTCAAAGGACTTCGCGCGCTTGCTGTCCATCATAGGTTTCTTTGTAGGCATCGCCATAATCGTCGTCGCGATTGACCTAGCCCTCGGTCTGAACTTTCTCTCTAACGTATTCGGAATAGGTTTCGAGCCAAATGCAAACTCGAACTATCCATACCTCAAGTACTACCTCCCAGTCATGGCAGTCCTCGGGCTCATGCTCATCTCCCGCCCACTCAAGAACCTGCGCTGGGCATCACTGATCTCTCTCGGCGTCGGAATTCTTGTCGCAGCCTATCTCCGAGTCGCGCTTCCCGGCCTGCTGAACAATCTGGAGCTAGGCATAATCTTCCTAATCATCACTCTGATTCTCTATACCCTGCTCAGATTTGTGGAAGACATTCTTGAGACGATAGGTTCGATCCTTGCGTTCCCGCCCATTGCGGTGATCATAGGGCTCGTAAGTATCTACTTTGGAATCGTCACAGGCATCGCCTAGTCAATTTTTGTTGCGCCAAAGATCTCATTCCAGTCTTTCTCCTAGGGGTCCTTGCGACTACGGGAAGCGAGTCTGGACATCGCTAGCGCTCAAATCCCGCGACAAATGATGGGATATGGGGTACTCGAGTCCAAAATCCTTCTGAAACTCGTCAGCTTTAATAAAGTCCAGCGGGTCCGGGCGGGATACTTTCGCGTTGGAAGCATGATAATTAGATGGACATAAAACTCCTCACCAAGGAACAGGACACTATCCGTTTTGTTCTGTCTGATGTTTCGCCAGCATTCGCCAACGCGCTCCGACGCATAATCCTCGCCGAAGTACCCGTCATGGCGATCGAGGACGTCATGATTCTTGAGAACAGTTCAGTCATGTACGATGAAATTCTGGCCCATCGCCTCGGACTCATCCCGATCACAACTGATCAGACTTACAACCTTCCTGAGGAATGCACTTGCACAAGTGAACTTGGCTGCGAAAAATGCAGAGCCTCGCTCTCTCTAGAGGTCGAGGCCTCAGATCCCGTTGAGGTCGTCTACACCACAAATCTGAAACCAGAGAACCCCGAAGTAAAACCCGTCTCAGACAAGGTTCCCATCGTTAAGCTTGCCCAAGGCCAAAGAATCAAACTTGAAGCATACGCGCGACTAGGAAGAGGACGAGATCACGCAAAATGGCAGCCTGCATCCGCATGCACCTATAGCTACGACGCCAAAGCGAAGACCTTCAATTTCTTTGTCGAATCAACCGGAACGTTACCGCCCGAAAAGTTAGTTCTAGACGCGGCCCGACTGATCAGCGCGAAAACCCTAGGCTTCGAGGAAGGACTCGGAGGAATATCTGAGAAATGAAA
>WNFP01004378.1_pt1 | contig 11376 bp, 9 predicted proteins | sample 5400201 | NCBI WGS metagenome assembly WNFP01 (sample SAMN13153355, study PRJNA577476) | soil metagenome | isolation source: 115 cm saprolite under Madrone tree | place: USA:California | collected 2016-06-14
ATCCCGAAGGCGACCAGGCTGGCCGGACTGCTCCGGACGAGGTCGGCGAACGCCCGGCGCACGCGGGCGCTCACCAGCGCGAGCGCCGGCAACACGAAGAGAGGAAGGACTTCGACGCTCGATGCCTCGCAGACGTTGTTCTCCGGAATCCCGAGATAGCGTTCGGGTCCGCAGTGCACCGGTGCCGAGGCAGTGAGCGAGGGCCAGACCATCTCGATCCATCGGCTCAGGGGCATGTCTCCCGCGCCCGCGATGCGCCGCCCGGGATAGACGGTGTCCGCGACCAGCGACAGATACGGCAGATGGTAGAAGACGCCGAGCATCGCGCCCACGGCGATGAGGGCGACGAGCACCGCCCCCGTGCCGAGCCGCTTTTTCCGCCACGCCAGGTCCAGCACCGCCGCGCACACCACCCAGAGCATCGGCGCCCAGACCGGCGGATAGAACACGCAGAAACTGGACGCGGCGCACCAGGCGGTCAGGACGAACCAGGGCGCGCTCCGCTCCCGGAATGCCCGTGCCGCCACACCTCCGGTCAGGCAGAGCATCCCGATGAACTCCACCATCACCGTGGACCGCCACCAGACGAATGCGCTGGAAAACAGCAACGCCACGGCGGCCAGCGCGGCGGTCTGCTTGTCTTCCACGAATGCGCTGAGCAGCGCGAACGTTCCCAGCAACAGCATCAGGTCGCGCAGGAACCAGCGCGCGCCGTGCGACCAGCGAAAAGGGGTGAGGTACGGCCAGGTCAGGGGGCGAAACGCTAGCCCCCAGTCGAGGACCGGGATGTCGTACGGGTTCCGCTGCAGCTCGCCGATCCCCTCGTTGAGGTTGACCAGAGGAAAGCCGGCCAGCTGCTGCGCCCTGACCTGTGGGGTCTCCACGCCCCACTCGTCGCTGCGGATGAAGCGGGAGGTGCCCCAGATCTCCCGCATCCCGGGGCGCTCGATCTCCTCCTGCGTGAACAGGCGATCATGGTGGGTGGCGCCGAAGAGCCACGAGCTGCCCGAAAATCCGGCGAGACCCAGGACGACCAGCGCCAGCGCGAAGACCAAGAACCAGCGCGGCATCAAGGCACCAGCACCACCTTCCCGAAATTCTCCCTTGCCTGCATCCGCTCATGCGCCCGCCGCGCCTCCGCGAACGGCACCTCCATGTCCACGACAGCCTTGAACTCCCCCGACTCGAACCCCTTCAGGATCTCCTCCATCTCCCTCCGCAGCAGCGCCGCCTCCTTCCAGAGCCGTCCGATGTTCACCCCGAAGATCCCCTTGTTCTCTGGGAGCATCTTGAGCGGATGAAACCACCCCATCTTCGCCGCCGCCGCCAGCGCGACGAACGGATTCCGCCTCTCCCCCGAGACCAGCGCGCTCGCTCCGTACATCATCAGCTTTCCCATCTTCGCCAGCGAGCGGTAGCTCTTGCGGAAGGTGCCCACCGCGTCCAGCGCGATGTCCACGCCGCGCCCCGAGGTGATCCGCTTCACTTCGGGCTCGAAGTCCACGCTGCGGTAATCGATGGCGTGCGCGAGCCCGAGCTCCCGCAGTCGCGCATGCTTCCCAGCCGATGCAGTCCCGATCGAGGTCGCCCCCACCCTCTTGCAGATCTGCACCGCCGCCGTCCCCACGCCGCCCGCCGCCGCGTGGATCAACACGGTCTGCCCCGACCGCAGCCCGCCGAGCTCGACCAGCATGTGCCACGCGGTCAGCCACACCACCGGGATCGACGCCCCCTCCGCGAAACTCAGTCCCTTGGGCATCGGCAGCAGCAGCCCGGCCGGCACGCAGACCATCTCGCTTTGCCCGCCGAACCTCGTCAGCGCCACCACCTTCTCACCGGCCCGCTCGGCCGGCAGATCGATCTCTCCCGCAACCTCGTACCCCATCACACACGGCAGCGGCGGCGCGTCCGGGTACAACCCGACCCGCGTCATGATGTCGGAGAAATTCACCCCGGCCGCGCGCACCCGGATGCGCACTTCGCCGGGTCGCGGCTGCGGATCGGGCGCCTCCCTGACTTGAAGGACCTCCGGTCCTCCCCGCCGCATCGTCCAGACCTGTCGCATCCCTGCCTCCCTTGCGTGCAACCCGCGACCGCTGCGACGATGCTCGCGTGCGCCTTTCGCGACTGCTCGTTTCCGCCGGCCCTGCCCTGCTGCTGGCCTGCGCGACGGCGCGCACACCTAGCACGCCGCGCGAAACTCCGCTCGCCGCCCGCGTCGAGGCTCCCGGCCTCCTCTTCGACGTTCTCTACACGCCTGCCGATGCGCTAGAGCTGCCGCGCATCGAGCGTGCCCTGCTCGCGGGGGGCGCCCGCGTGTCCCGCTGGGGCGCCTTCCGCGAAGGCGTCTCCCTCCACGTCCTGCCCGACCACGCGTCGCTCGAGAAAGCGGTGGATCGGCCGGGATATCCCTGGCTGCGGGCCTGGGCCTTCGCCGACGACGTCCTGCTGCAGTCGCCGCGCAGCTGGAACGCGGGAAACCCCGCCGACGACAACGACGTCGCCGAACTGCTGGCGCACGAGATGACGCACGCCCTGATGTACCAGCTGATGAGAACCAGCGACGACCCGGCCTGGGCGCCGGAGGAGCCGCCGCTCTGGTTCCGGGAGGGAATGGCGTCGGTGACGGCCGGACAGGACCGCCGCCGTCTCTCGCGGGACCAGCTCTCGCGCTGGCTCGACGAGCACCCCGCGGATGACCCGCTCCGCCCTTCCGCGGAGTTGTATCGGACGGAGCAGCACGCGGTGTACAGCGCCGCCCATCTTGCCTTCGAGCTCCTGTTGCGCGCCAAAGGGGACGACGCCATCCGAGAGATGCTCGGGCGCGTGCGAGCGGGAGCCGCGTTCTCCGACGCGTTCAAGTCCGCCACGGGACAAGCCCTGCCCGACTTCGAGCGCGACGCGATCCGCGCCCGTTTCGAGCCCGTGGCATCCGCAACAGGCAGCGGCGCCGGCGGCCCCTAGCTCAGCGGATCGCCGACGGCGGCGGCCGCGCCCAGGGCGACGGCATCACCGGCGGCCGCCCCATGTCCTTCCGCGTCCGCTGCAGCTCGATCTCGCTCACCAGCACCGTAGGCGCGTACGTGCTGACGGGGACATACCCGCTCTCCGCGCCGCAGTACCCGTTGAAGACCCTCCGCTCGTCCCCGGTGGCGATGATCTTGTTGATCGACAAGAGCGGCGTCCCCACGATCTCCACTCCCCGCACCAGCGTCTCCGCTCCCGTCTGCGCATCGACCTTGTACACGAGCCGCGGCTGGCCCTTGAAGGCCTGGTACGCATACCCGCTGGTATCCGTGTTCCCGCCGGTCACGTCGCGGATGACGAGCCCGAACGGCTTCTCCTGCCGCCTCGCCTCCGCGATCAGCGCCTCCTTCAGCTTCGCCCAGGGCATCGTCTTCGACGACTCCACGACCAGGTTCGACATCCGCGCCACCGGATCCCGCCCGGGAGCCGAACGCCCGTGCCCGTTGGAGCGAGCCGGCACGCCCTGGACCGGAGCGCGCGACATCAGGAACGTCTTCAACACTCCCTTGTCCACCAGCGTCGTCCGCTGTCCCGGAACGCCCTGATCGTCGAAGCGGTAGTACCCGTTCAAGGACACCGGCCCCGCCATCCGCTGCGTCGGGTCGTCGATGATCGACAAGAAGAAAGGCAGGATCGGCTTGCCCACCTGTCCCTTGAAGGTATGCCCGTCCTTGTCGTCGTTCTGCCGCTCCCCCTCGAGCCGATGCCCGACCGCCTCGTGGAACAGCACTCCCGCCGCCTCCGGCTCCAGCAGCGCCGGCCCGGTATACGGGTCGAGCACCGGCGCCTGCTGCAGCGCGAGCAGCTCGTTCACCATCACGTCGATGCGGCTCGACAGCTCGCGCCCGCGCGGCAGCTCGCCCTCGTTCGCGCCGTAGTAGTCGCGGCTGTTCTCCAGCAGCATGCCGTCCGGAGCGCGCGCCCAGGCCTGCACGTGCAAGGCGTAGATGACCCGCTCGCTCACCAGCCGCGTCCCCTCCGTGCTGGCGAACTCGCGCTCCTCGTGATCCACCGACACCCGCATCTGCGAATCGAACAGCTCCGGATGCGCGCCCAGCCGTTCGGTCTGGCCGCGCAGCTCCTTCTCCCAGCCGGCGTTGTCGAAGGAGTACGTCGGCGGAGGGTCGATCGACACCCGCGGCTCCTCGCGTGAGAAGCTGGGCGGCGTCTCCGGGTCGTCGGGCCGGTAGACCTGCTTCCCCTTCTTCTTCAGGAAGGCGGCGAGCGACTTCTTGTAGGTCTCGTCCGTCAGGAGCCAGAGCGCGTTGCGCAGCGCGGACGGATCGTCGTCGAGCGGCGCTTCCCGGCCGGCCGAGTATCCGGAGTCGGCGCCTTCGAACTCGAACATCTCCTGCGAGCCGGTGTTGTCGAACTGGTAGCTGCCGACGCGCACGTCGACTTGCAGGCGCTTGTCGTCGCGCCGCCGGTCGAGGAAGACCGCGCCGTACTTCGCGCCGACCTCCCGCGTCTGCAGCCCGCGCACCGCGTAGCTGAGGAAGTAGGGCGCGTCGTGCCCGCGCAGCTGGAGGCTCTTGTGCGCCCGCAAGAGTTCGTCGGCCATGGCGGCGAGCTGCCGCTGCCGCGGGTCCTTGGCGTCCGGAACCCAATTCGCGGCCGCTGCCGCCATGACGAGAGCGAGAATCATGGAGCCGTTGTACCCGGGGCTGGCTGCAGGTGAAAGATCAAACTCGATAGCTGTCCGCCAGCTTCGAGACCTTGTTCGAGACCTCCTGCACCGCGCCCGCCGCCTGCCCCGTCTGGTCCAGGCGCTTGATGGTCTCGTCCATGCTGGACGAGAGGTCGCGCACGGCGCCGAAGATCTGATCGATGCCGGCATCCTGCTGGGTCACGGCCTCGGCGATCTGCTGCGCCGCGGAGGAGTTGTCCCGCACGATCTCCGCCAGCGCCCTGAGGTTCTCCTTCGACGCTTTCACCTGCGACAAGCCGCTCTCCATCCGCTCCTCGCCGGCGCGAGCGATGGCGACAGCGGCGGCCACGGCCCGGGAGACGTCGTCCAGCACCTCGCGCACGCCCTTGGTGGCGCGGATGGACTCGTCCGCCAGGCTGCGGATCTCGCGCGCGACCACCGCGAATCCCTTTCCGTGCTCGCCGGATCGCACCGCCTCGATGGCGGCGTTGAGCGCCAGCATGTTCGACTGGTCGGCCAGGTCCTTCACCGTGTCGGTGATCCGGCCGATCTGGCCCGACGCCTCGGAGAGGGCCGCCATCTTCTCCGCCATCGCGGCCACCTGGGCGCGCATCTCGGTCATGGCGGCGACCGTCTGCTGGATGGCAGTCTCGCCCGAAGCGGTGATGGTCTCCGCTTGCCTCGCTACCTCCAGCACGCCTTCCGCCTTCCGCGCCGCGGCCTGGGAAGTCTGCTTGATCTCCTGAGCGGTGGAATGGGTCTGCTGCAGGGCGGCGGCCTGCCGCGTGATGGTCTGCTGCTGCTCGCGCGCGGTGACCGTCAGCTCCCCGACCGACGCGCTCAACACCCGCGCGGACTCCTGCAGCGAGCCGTTGATCCCGCGCAGGCCCTCCACCATCCGCGCGAAGGCGCGGGCCAGATCTCCGATCTCGTCGCGCGAGGCCACCTGGATGGGAATGGTGAGGTCCCCGCGCGCGGCGATCTCGCTGGTCACCGCCGTCAGATGCCGCAGCGGACGGATGAACAGCGTCACGGCCACGCCGAGCCCGAGCAGGCTGCCGGCGACTCCCACGGCGAGACCCAGGCCGATCAGCGCGCGGCGGAGCGATCCGACTTCGCGCTCGATGGAGAAGCGGTCCATCCCCACGTGCACCACGCCCAGCTCGCTGTTCTTGATCGGCGCCGCAACGTCCAACGCCCACAGGCGCCCTTCCGGGGTCATGATGTCCACCGAAGGCGCGATCTTCACTTTCTCGCCCGCGGCCAGGGCGCCCTTCTCCACCCAGTTCGTCTCGGTGAAGGCGGGCGGGAAGGTGGGCTCGAAGGTGTGCGCGAGGATGCTCTGCTCCCAATCCTGGATGTAGATGTAGCGCACGCCGGCGATGGTCTTGCTCTCCCTGAGCAGCGCCTTCACGGTGCCCACGTTTTTCGCCATCGTCTCGCGCGTGTTGGAGGACAGCGAGAAGGCCAGGGCGAGCGCGAGGGCTTCCCCTTTCGACTGGTACTGCTCCGTCAGCATCTGCACCTGGCGCGCCGTGGCCAGGCTGGAGATGGCCAGGGTGACCGATACGGCGACGAGCATCATCGCGCCGGCGAGCTTGGGCAGGAGCTTCACGTCTACTTGTACCGTCCGTATTGCTCGCCGTTCTTGTTCAAGTGCCGCATGCTCGAGCGCGGCTTCAGCGTAAAGTCGGCATGCGCCGCCCCTCCCGCTTTGAGGTTGACCTCAAGGCGGGCAGGCTCGTGCGCCGCGGACCAGGCCACCAGCGTGTACGAGCCCGGTTCCAGCTCGGTGAGCGAATACGCGCCCTCGACGACGTCCACCACCCGGCTGCCCGCCGGGATCACCAGGACTTTCGCTTTCATGTCCGGATGGATGTTGCAGTACACGTCCACCTCGCCCGATCCCTGCATCTGCACCGACTTCTTCAGGCCGCCGCGATAGAGGCCCAGGTCGAAGGAGTTCGGCTCGCTGGGCGAGAAGACGTTGTGGTAGATGTTGTCGCGGTTGAGGAAGTCGACCGCGTCCCCCGACCGGACCCAGACCGCTTCCGGCTGGAACTGCGAATTCCTCTGTACCACTTCGCGCCGCGGCGCGGCGATAGCGCGCGGATCGCCCGGGCCCTTCTCCACGTAGACCACGACGGAGCTCGCGTCGCCCGACCCGATCACCTTGCCGGAGATGGAAGCAGCCGCGGCGGGAAGCGCGAGGAGGAGAGCTGCAAAGAGGGGAACGCGGGACATGAAGGTCCTTTCGTTTCGGGTCAGAATTTGAAGAGCACCGAGGTGGTGAAGACGTCGTCTTTGAGCTCCGGCCCGCTCACCTCGATCAGGTGCAGGTACTCGACCTTGGCGATCAGGTTCCAGGTGAGGTCGATGCGAAGCCCGCCGGTCAGGCGCACCAGGTCGGTCAGGTACAGGTTGGGGAACGCGAACAGGTCGGCCTTGCGCCGGTCCACACGCGCCAGGATCCCCAGCCAGGGCAGGAGCTGGTACTGGCCTTCGCCGTACCAACCGGTGACGTGCAGCCGCGGCGCCTGATCCACGCCACCTCCGTCGGCATGGCCGCGCAGGATCTCGCCGCGGAAGGTGAAGTCGCCGGCGGCGATGCGCAGGTCGGCGCCGAGGAGCCACTGGACCAGCGTGTTCGAAGGCTGCTCGTCTTGCGCTCCCACCTCGCCGGAGAAGCCAATCTCCGCCGTGACGGGCAGGGGCAAGAGATAGGAGAGGCGGGCGGTGACCGTCTTCCCGGAGTTCGAGTCGACCTCGTTGTAGAAGTGCGCGAACTGCTCCGTCATCGTGCCGCCGTTCGTGAGCGCCACGTTCAGGGTCAAGCGGCTCTGGAAGAAGCCGGCGCGGACCTTGAGCCCCGTCGGCGTCCCCACCGTGTACCGCGAGATCAACGACGGGGTGACGCCGAATCGGTCCGGCGCCTTCCGGTTGCGATACTCGATGCCGAAGCTGGACTCGAACTTGCCCGCGAACAGGTGCAAGTCCACCGACTGGAACGGCACGTACTCGACGTACGCCAGGTCGATGTCCAGCTGGTCGCCCGACGATCCCAGCAGGCCCTGCCGCGGCTCGAAGTCCAGGCTGGTCTCGAAGAACAGCTCGCTCCCGACGCTCGCGGCCACGCCCAGGTTCATCATGTTGATCAAGAACGACGGCTTGCCCTTGGACTGGATGGGATCGAAGCGGGCGATGTTCGTCCGGTCGAGGCCCAGGTCGGCGGAGTCGCCCTGCGAGTTGATCGGGTTGCCCCAGGGGTCGCCCAGGAACACCCAGGGGACCGTGTCCGCGTACTCGGGATGCACCAGCTTGCCCGCGTCGCGGACATAGGCGGTGCCGTCGCCCTGGGCGCCGAAGAAGCCCGCGTCGAGGTAGCCGGTGAAGCGCAACCGCACGCCGTCCATCAGCGTCAGGTGCGATGGCGTCGACGCGGTCTGTGCGCGCAGCGCGGGCGAGGCACAGAGCAAGGCCGCGGCGATCAGGACGGGAGCCCTCATGGCAGCACCGGCGCGACGACGAGGGGTTGGGGAAGCGGCTCGCCGCTCAGGGACTCGAGGAACGCGACCAGGTCGTCCACGTCCCGGTCCGACAGGAGCAGGGGCTGCATCGCCGGGTCCTTCGCGCCGCTGAACCCGGAGGCCCCGCCGCCGTCCCGGTAGAACAGGATCACGTCGCGCAGCGTGGGAAACGCGCCCGTGTGCATGTACGGCGCGGTGCGCGCGATGCCTCGCAAGCTGGGCGTCTTGAAGGCGCCCCGCATCCGCTCCAGCGCGGCGCCCGAGGGAAGGCTCTGCAAGTAGGACCCGTCGGGCTGATCGCTGTAAGGGCCGGCCGCGTTGAACGGATCGGCGAGCACGCCGGCGACGCCGTTCATGCGCCCATTGTCCGTCGAAGGTACGGTGGCGCCCACCTGGGGGACGCCGGTGTTGTGGAACGCGTCGTCCGTGAAGTTCGGGCCCGAGTGGCACTCGTTGCAGGCCCCGCGCCCGACGAACAGGCGCGCCCCGCGCACCGCCGCGGCCGGGAGCGCCGAGAGCTCGCCGCCCATGTAGCGGTCGAAGGCGGATTGCCGGTCGACCAGGTTGCGCTCGTACGCGGCGATCGATTTCCCGAAGTTGCTGAAGATCCGGTTGACGACGTCCTGGTCCTGCGCCGCCATCTGATCCCAGGCCGCGACTCCCGGCTTGCCGGCCGCTGGAAAGCGCTGGCCGTCGCTCAGGTCGGGCATGGCGCCGAAGACTTCCTCGTACTGCGCGCGGTAGACCTGCTGGATCAGGTGCGCGACTTCGAGCCGCGAGAAGTTGTGCTCGATCGGGCTCTCCACCGGCCCCAGCGCCTGGGCCCAGAGCGAGTCGCGGCGGCCGTCCCAAAACTGCCATTTGGAGTACGCCGCGTTGTACACGGTCGGCGCGTTCCGGCCGGTCCAGGACGAGCCGAGGCTCGTGTTCCCCGGCCGCGAGCGCACGTCGGAGCCCCCTTGCGAGGGATTGTGGCAGGAGGAGCAAGACACGGTGCCGGCGGCGCCGCGAGGTCCCGTGGCTCCGTTCAGCCCGTCCGATCCCACCGCCAGCGGTCCGGAGAACCGCGGGTCGAAGAAGAGCTGCTGCCCGAGGACTGCCGCGGCCGGATTGTCGGCGACCGCGTTCGTCGGATCGGGCGGAACCTGGCGGAGCACGGAGGAAGCGAGAGCCGCGTGCTCCGCGTCGGTCAATCCGTTCGAATCACCGCAGCCGCTACACACGAGAAGGGCGGCCGCGGCGACCGTGATCTGCTCCAGTCGCATGACGCCCCCCCGTCAGCGACGATGGCCAGGATCCTGGCTGCGATCAACATAAAGTCGGGCTCGCAAGACGAGGGGAATGGTCGTCTGGTGTATGCAATGCCCGAGGAGCGGCGCGCCCATGCCACATGCGCTCACGGCGGCCTGGATCGGCGAATCAAAAAGCGCGGTGGGCCGCCCGGAATCGGCCCGACCGCGCCGCCCTTCCCCCGAAGGGCCTTACGCCGTGTGCACCTTGTCGCGCCCGAAGGTCACGCCGCGGGTGGCATTGCGCGTATCGATCACCAGCTTCGCGTCGCGCACCAGCTGCTGGTAGTCGATGCAGTCGTGGTCGGTGGCGATCACCACCACGTCCGCCTCCTTGGCGTTCTCCAGAGGCACGCTCTCCATCTCCAGCATGTACTTCGGCTGGTGGCGCATCTCCTTCATCTTCGGGCAGTACGGATCGTGGTAGCTGACCTGCGCGCCCTTCTCCCGGAACAGCTCGATCAGCCGGATGCTGGGGCTCTCCCGCAGGTCGTCGATGTTCTTCTTGTAGGCGAGCCCCAGGATCAGCACCTTCGCGTCCTTCAGCGCCTTCCCCTGCTGGTTGAGCGCTTCCATCGTGCGCTCCACCACGTGATGTGGCATCTGCCAGTTGATCTCTCCCGCCAGCTCGATGAACCGGGTGTTGAACTCGAACTCGCGCGCCTTCCAGGTCAGGTAGAAGGGATCGATGGGGATGCAGTGCCCGCCCAGCCCCGGCCCCGGGTAGAAGGGCATGAACCCGAACGGCTTGGTCTTCGCCGCGTCGATCACTTCCCAGAGATCGATCTTCATCCGCTCGCAGAGCAGCTTCATCTCGTTGACCAGCGCGATGTTCACGCAGCGGAAGATGTTCTCCAAGAGCTTGGTGAGCTCCGCCTCGCGGGTGCCCTTCACCGGCACCACCTTGGTGATCGCGCTCGCGTAGAGCGCGCTGGCCAGCTCGGTGCACTGCTGCGTGTACCCGCCCACCACCTTGGGAATGGTCGCGGTATTGAAGTGGGGATTGCCGGGATCCTCCCGCTCCGGCGAGAAGGCGAGGAAGAAGTCGATGCCGGCGCGCAGCCCCGAGAGCTTCTCGATGATGGGCTTCACCACCTCCTCGGTGGTGCCCGGATAGGTCGAGCTCTCCAGCACGACCAGCTGCCCCGAGCGGACGTAGGGGCCGATGGCCTCCGCGGTCTTCTCGATGTACGTCATGTCGGGCTCGCGGTTCGCGTTCAGCGGCGTCGGCACGCAGAGGATCAGCGCGTCGGCCAGCGCGGCCTTGCGGAAGTCCATCGTCGCGGCGAACGGCTTCTCGCCCTGGGTGGCCTTGGCGATCCGCTCCGCCGCGATGTGCTTGATGTAGCTCTGCCCCTTCGCGATGGCGTCGATCTTGCGCGCGTCGATGTCGAAGCCGATGACCGGAAAGCCCTTCTCGCCGAAGGTCAGCGCGAGCGGCAATCCGACGTAGCCCAATCCACAGATTCCCACCACCGCCTGCTTGGCGAGGATCCTCTCCAGCAGCGTCGGTTCCTGGACCTGAAGCATTTCCCTTCCCCCAATCCCGCCCGTCCGGGCTTCAGGGGCGGCGGCCTTCCGGGCAGCCGCCCTTTTCCTGCCAACCTGTGCATCGCTCACGAGCGAGGCAGAAACAGCACTGCCGTGAACAGACGCGCCGGGACCGCTCCCGCCATCTCCACCGCGATGCAGCGGGCGGCCTTCTTCTCCGCGTATCCGGGCGACACGTCCGTCGAACCGACGCTCAGCTTCCAGGGCATCGTCGCTCCGAAGGCGAAGAGCGCCTTTCCGCCCACCACCAGGCAGCGATTCGAGTCGTAGCCGAACGTCAGCCCCAGCTCGTGCAGCTCCCGCAGCCGCTCTTTCTCCTCGCCGGTGGCTGGCC
>WNFP01012030.1_pt1 | contig 11376 bp, 11 predicted proteins | sample 5400201 | NCBI WGS metagenome assembly WNFP01 (sample SAMN13153355, study PRJNA577476) | soil metagenome | isolation source: 115 cm saprolite under Madrone tree | place: USA:California | collected 2016-06-14
ATCGTTCTCTAGAATGGGTTTCCCAATGTAAAAAAGACTTTCATCAAGGGTTCCTTGGTTTGGTCCGACCTTCTCTGCGGGTTCAGATTGAATCCGAAATCCAGACGGGCCGGCCCGACCGGCGTTTGATATCGCAACCCGAAACCAACGTTATGCTTGAATTCCCGCAGATGGATATCCGGAAGGCCCGCAAACACGTTTCCCGTGTCGTAAAACAATGCGCCGCCGACACCGCTTATCGGAAACAAACGCAGTGGAACTCGGTACTCGAAATTCCCAAGCGTCATGACATTTCCACCCGAAGGCCGCGCCTCATCCAGACCGTATCCGCGCAAGGTCGTGGAGCCCCCCGCAAAATAGCGTTCCGTAGGCGGAAGTTTCTGAGTCTGTCCGGAGGCCAATTGATCCGTGAATCCAAATGGGTGGTTCCACCCGAACCGGAACGAAGTTGCAAAGACACCGTTGGGCGCAGGCGCATAAAAGCTGGACTGGTTGTAGAACGAGGTGAAATTCAACTCCGAACCGATTGCACGGCTGGCAAGCTGGAACGTTGTTGTACTGAAGGATCCCGAACTCGGATTGAGCGGATCGTTGCGGCGATCCTGAATGTAGGAGACGCCGAAACGGGTGATCTGGCAGATCTGGCAGGGTCCCTGCTCCGGAGGTAACGTCCGGGCATGCGGATTTACGCCGATGTCTCCGATGTTGGCTGCCTGGTAGCTGGACGTGAGCACAAGGTTTGACTGCGGCGAGAACCGCTTCAGGACCTGTAATGAGAAGTCGATCCGATTCACGGTGTAAAACGGCCTGTCTGCATGCTCAACAAAAGTCGACGCGAATCCATCGAGGTTGCGATTGAAGAGTCTCGGCTCACGATAGGTTGATTGAACCAGCCGCTCGCGCGTGCTGCCTCGGGTTCGAAGGCTGATCGACCGATCCAGGCCAAACAGGTTATTGTGCGAGATCTCGATTGTTCCGCGAACGCGCTCGAACTCCTGATAGCCGATGCCATAGGTCAGCTGAATCGGTTTTGCATCCTCTACCTGAATCAACAGGTTTCGAACTCCAGGCAGGTTTTGCTGGAGCGGCACGATTGAAACAAAGTTGAACAGGCCCGTCGCATAGAGCCTTTGCTGGCTCACGAGTATCGCTTCGGGATTGTAGGGCGTATTCGGATACAGGTTGCTGTTGCGATGAATGATCTTTTCTTTCGTGAGCGTGTTTCCCGTAACAATGATATTGCCAATTTTGTAAGCGTCGCCTTCCGTAATCTGAAACGTCACGTGCATGCCATTGTTCTCTTGCGCTCGATTGACAGTCGGTTCCACGCGGACGTCCGGGTAACCCATGGAGTAATACAACTGGGTGATCGTAGCGCGCGCCTGGTCCACGGCCACCGGCGTATAGGTATCGCCCTCCTTTAGCTGGATCTTGTCGCGAATTTCCTGCTCCTTAACGGCGTAGTTACCCAGGATCGTCACAAAATCAACGGGCAGCTGCATTCCTTCCTGGATCTGAATGACAATGTCAACGATGTGCTCGTGTTCCTGGTAGGTCCCTTGAACCGTTGTGCCCTCGAAGCCGGCGTTACGATACATTGCCTGAATCGTCTGGACGTCTTGATCTAACATCTCGCGGCTGAAAACGCCTCTGCTGAAGAGGCTCGCCTCTCGAACCTTCATCCGGGCTCTGATGTCTTTGGTGCTGAAGTGCATGTTGCCTTCAATTCGTACAGCTTCGATGCGATGCGAAATACCAGGAGAAATCGGGTACTTGATCTGAAAGGCGTTATCGAGCGGCGCCTCGATGGTCTCCGATGCGACCATGGCCTCAAAGTAACCCCTCTGTTGCATGTACCGATCGATCGCCACTCGGCCCTCTTCCACGAGATCCGGATCGACCGTGCCTTCCTCGTAGACCGGGACCAGCTCTTCCAGTTTCTGCTTTGGGATGTTGAATCCCTCGGTCGTGACCAGCGTGAATTGCCCAGGCTGAATTGTGAAATTCAGGTCCACGGTGTGCGTCGCCGGCACATACTGCTGCTGGGCATTCACTCGCGTGTTCAAAAATCCAAGTTTACTGAATTTTGCTCGCAGGTCGGAAATGGTCTTATCCAGCCTGGCGGAAGAGAAATCGTTGCCGGCTTTGAAGTCGAGAGTCTCCAGCAGTTCCATTTGAGAGAACGTTTGTTCCCCTCCCTGGATCCGAATATTCGCTACTTTTGCCTTGGGTCCGGGTTCGACGTGGAACGTCACAGTAGCAAGGCGGGTACTGTCGTCAAACTCGGTCTGGGGGGTCACTACGGCTTCGAAGTAGCCCTGGGCCTTCAGAACGTCGGTCGTTTCCTGCTGGATACGGTCGATTGCGGACGTGCCGAACTTTTCACCGAAAGGCAGGCGGACGTAGCTGGAAAGCGAGCGTTCCAGGAGATTGTTAGGCGTCAGACGGAAATTGCCGAAGAAAAAGAACACGCGGACGCGGAAAGTGAGGCTCGTACCACCCTCCGGAGCCGATTCCGCGTCAACTTCGATATAACTGTACCGCCCGGTGTTGTAGAGAGCCTGAATCGATGTTCGGACGTTTTCTACGGTGATGACTTCACCGATGCGGAGAGGAATTACCTGCAGGTCGGCCTGAGAGTCGGCTCCTGAAAGCGCAATGTTCGCTACCCTGGTGCCGGAGTATTGTTGTTGGGCATGGGCAAGCCATGGCACCAGCAGTACCAATATGAGGCCCTGCACCTTCATATAACCTATAGAGGCTCCTGAGCGTTAGACGCGACTCGAGAAGAAGGTAGCAATCCAGAGGGCAGTATTAGTTCAGGCTTTGGTGACTCGGCCGGAGCGAATGCAGTTGGTGCAGACCCGCATACTCTTGTGGGTCTTGCCTACAACAACCCGAACCCGTTGAAGGTTCGGCTCCCATCGCCGCCTGGTCAAATTATGGGCATGACTGACTCGATTCCCGTAAATCGGGCCCTTGTTACAGATTTCGCAGCGCGCCATGCAGGCAATCTCCCTTCAAAGATAAAACAAAAGTATAGCATAGCGCTCTGACCTCACCCTTCTTCTTATGTTAGAATTGAGCGTTATTTCTCAAAACGATAGGAGTTCTTCTGTGAAACTTTCTCTACTTTTGGCGATGCTCGTTGGGCTGGCTTTTACCACTTCATGCAGCTCGGAGAGCACTGCTTCGGCTGACGTCGTCGCCCGCGTCAACGGCAAGGAAATCAAGACGGCCGACCTGGAAAAGCAGTTTCAGAACCGGGTCAGTAACGCCGAACAGCCACCGGCCCCTGAGGAAGCTCAGAACGTCAAGCTGGAGATCCTCAACCAGCTGATCAATGACCAGATCCTGCTCGAGATGGCTTCTGCTGCCGGCCTTAGCGCCACAGATGCCGAAGTGGACGTCAAGTTCAATGAGTCCAAGAGCCAGTACACGGAGGAAAAATTCCAGGAGCTGCTCAAAGAACAGAAAATAACGGTAGATGAAATCCGGGCCGAGCTACGCAAGGGGATCACGATCGACAAGCTCGTGAACAAAGAGATCACATCGAAGATCTCCGTATCCGAGGCCGAGATCAAAACCTTCTTCGACAAGAACAAGGCGAGCTTTAATCTTCCCGAGACCTATCACATCGCTCATATCCTGGTAACGCCTGTCGCCGAACCCGAGGTTCAAAACGGAAAGAAGGACGATGCCAAGACTCGCGAAGAAGCTCTGGCGAAGGCAGCTCGCCTGTTGCGTGACGTTCAGGGTGGCCAGGACTTTGCCACCGTCGCGCGCGATTACTCGGAAGATCCCACATCCACAGCAGGCGGCGGTGACCTGAGGTTCCAAGCGCTGCAGCAGCTCGAGAACGTTGATCCAAGGTTGGCGCAGGTTGTGCAGCGTATGCGGGTCGGCGAGACGTTTCCACAGATTGTCGAGAGCCGGTTTGGTTTCCATATCGTGAAGCTGTTGGAAAAGGATGCCGGCGGCCAAAAGGACCTTTCGGATCCTCGCGTTCAGGCGGACGTACGGACGGCCATTTTCAACCGGAAGGATCAGTTACTGAAGGCCGCGTTTTCAGAATCAGCCAGGAACAAGGCGACGATTTCGAACTATTTCGCCGAGCGAATCCTCGCCTCGGCGGGGAAGAGCCAGTAGCCCATAACTGTAGCGGCGGTCTGTGACCGCCGACGACCCGGCGGTCACAGACCGCCGCTACAGTTACTCCACCGTTACCAGCAGGTCACCCGAATTCACGGCCGCGTTTTCACTCACTCCCAGTTTCCGAACGATACCTTTCTTCGGGGATTTGATTTCGTTTTGCATTTTCATCGCCTCCATCACAAGAAGGCCTTGATTAACCTCGATCGCAGCACCCTCCGTAACAAGGAGCTTCACGATTTTCCCAGGCATGGGCGCCCGAATTTCAGCCACGCCATCGTAGCCGTGCGGACCGGCCCTCAGGAGTGCGGTCCGGGCATCGACCATCTCGACCGGAATCCGATAGTCCGGAAGAGAAACGACAAGCTTCCCACCGTTCTGCGCTACCGAAAGCTCCAGCGAGCGATTGTTCCAATTGAACCAGTAGACTCCAGGCTCGACCATCCTGGCTTCCAACAAGTACCTTCTCCCTCCGACTTCAGCCTCGACACCGTTGGCGCCCACACGGTTCAGTTCGATTTCGATTCGCTCGCCGTGAATGATCGCGGTGTACTTCATGAAGTCCTGAGACCGCGCCGGCGGCCATCGAGCTTCCAGGGACTCCCCTCTTCCGTCACCACCTCGGCCACAGATCCAGACTGTTCCGAATGAAAGATGGCAGCAGCGATGGCTGCGAGGTCCCGGTCGTGATTGGAGGGTTTGGATTCAGCCTTGCGGCTTTGCAGCCACCGATCAATGAAGCCCGTGTCGAAACTGCCTTTTCGGAAATCCGGATCATTCAGTATCGCAAGGAAGAAGGAAATATTCGTTTGGATGCCTTCAATGTGATATTCCCGAAGAGCACGCTGCATCCGCCGGATGGCCTCATCGCGCGTAGCGCCCCAGGCCACCAGTTTTGAGAGGAGCGGGTCGTAGTCGATTGGAACGGTCCAACCCGCATAAACACCACCATCATCGCGAATGCCCGGTCCCGAGGGCGTTCGAAGCATTGTGATCTTTCCTGGCGAGGGAAAGAAATTGTTCCAGGGATCCTCCGCGTAAACCCGGCATTCAATAGCGGCACCGCGCATCACGATGTCGTCCTGCTGCAGCGTAAGTTTCTCGCCCGCAGCGATCAGAATCTGATGCTTCACGAGATCGAGACCGGTAACCATTTCAGTGACTGGATGCTCGACCTGGAGTCTCGTGTTCATTTCGAGGAAATAGAAGCGGCGGGCCTGGTCCACCAGGAATTCGACAGTTCCGGCGTTGTAGTACTTTGCTGCCTGGACCACTTTCAATGCGGCTTCACCCATGCGGCTCCGGAGATCGGGATCCATGATCGGCGACGGAGATTCTTCGATGACCTTTTGGTGCCGGCGCTGAATGGTGCATTCGCGCTCGCCGATGTAAATCGCATGGCCATAGCGGTCCGCCAGGACCTGAATCTCGACATGTCGGGGCCTGTCGACAAATTTCTCAATGTAGATCGCGGCATCGCCAAACGCGGCCAGCGATTCGGATCTGGTGTTCCGCAGCGCGCTCTCCATTTCGCCTTCCGTCCGGACAAGCCGAAGCCCCTTGCCTCCGCCGCCGGCCGAAGCCTTGAGCATGATTGGATATCCGACCGATGATGCGATCTTACGGGCCTCTTCATCGGAACTGATCGGATCAAGGGTGCCCGGCACCATCTCCACTCCGTGCAAGGCGGCAGCCCGTCGAGATTCCACTTTGGATCCCATGAGGGCAATCGACTCCGGCGAAGGTCCGATAAACGTGATGCCCGCGTCGCGGCAGGCTCCGGCAAACGCGGCATTCTCGGCCAGAAATCCATAGCCCGGATGCACCGCGTCCGCTTTGGCCCGTTTTGCCACATCGATCATCTTGTGAGCTACGAGGTAGCTTTCCCGTGACGGTGCCGGTCCGATCTCATACGCTTCATCCGCCATACGCACATGAAGAGCGCCACGGTCGGCTTCTGAATAAACCGCTACAGTCGGAATTCCCATTTCCCGGCAAGCGCGAATGACGCGAACCGCAATCTCACCTCGATTGGCAATAAGGATCTTCTTGAACATGCTGGTCTATATCGCCGGCCGCCGGTGAAACCACCCTGCGTTCTGCTCGTAGGCGTGCGCCACGCGCAAAACCGTCGACTCATCGAAGGGCCGACCGGTGATCTGCATCCCTACGGGCAAGCCTTCCGAGGTAAAGCCGCACGGAACGGAGACGGTCGGAAGACCCGTGAGATTGAATGGCCTGGTGCAACGATTGAGCAAGTCGACAGCAATTTCGCCATCGATGCGGGGCGCAGCAACAGCCGTCGTCGGCGTGACGATGACATCCGCTGTCTTAAAAATAGTTTCGCATTCTTCTTTCATTGTCAATCGTCCCCGCTGCGCGCGGAGATAGTCCACGGATAGCATGGTGCGCGCCGCTTCCAGGCGTGTCCGTACGTCGGATCCGTAGGCGGCTCCATGCCTCTGCAGGTATTGCTCATGATAGGAATATGCCTCAGGGGTAGCGACCTGAACAAAGATGTCTTTTTGCAGGGCAGCGCTCGAAAAGTCTACATCGACAATGTCGGCCCCAAGATTCCCAAGATTCGTGATGGCGGCACGGATCGCAGCGTCCACCTCCCGATCCAAATACTCGTAGAAGTAACTTTGGGGAATGCCAACGCGAATTCCTTTAACGTTTCCCGTCAGCGCGTCGGCGTAACGCACCCGGCCGCCCGTGATCACACTCAGTAGAATTGCCGCGTCTTCAACCGTCTGCGCCATAGGTCCCGCATGATCGAGCGATGGCGCACGCTCCCGCCCCATAAAGACTCATGACGACGTCCGCATCCTGCTCCGGCACGCGGTCCGCGAAAACCTTCGATCCCGCTGTCGTCCGGATTCCCTTCGTGTCGAACAAATCTTTGATCGAGATCGGCACCCCCTGTAGCGGCGGTCTATGACCGCCGGCGATCTCACGCTCCGCCGCTCTTGCCCCTTCAAGTGCTCGCTCATCCGTTACCGTAATGAACGCCCGCATCCGCTTGTTCAGCCGCTCAATGCGATCCAGCACAGCTTCAGTTACCTCGACGGGCGACAGTTCCCGCCGGCTGATCCGTTTCGCGGCACTAGCTAGCGTAAGTTGCTTGAGCTCTTGATCGTTCACCGACTTCAGATGGGACGCTATGGAGACCGTAAGGAACAGACACGATGAACAACAACAGAAGAAGGACCTCAGAATCCCCAAAGTTGTATTCAAAGAAACCAGCCACGACAAAACCGCTGAGCGCCGCAATCGCCGACAAGATGGTCCAGCGTGTGTCTTTCGGCGCGGTTTTCAACATGCTCATGAGATCAGCGTAAACAGCAAGAATGAACCAGATAAATGTGGCCAGGCACGGCAATCCTCGTTCTGCGGCGATCTGAACGACGTTGTTGTGCAAATGGCCGTAGTAAAAGTCCTGGAGATTGGTTCCGCGATAATAATGCGGAAACTCGGTGTGAATTCTTTCCGGCCCTACACCGAACAGGGGATGATCCTGAATCATCCGGAATCCGGCAAAAAGCATCTCCAGGCGTCCTGTATCCGGCGCGAACTTTTCACCGAAGCTCATGGCTATACGATGGTAGATGAGTCCTGAGGCCACCACACTGACGATTGCCAGGGGCACGATCACTCCGATCAGAACCTTTCGGGGAATCATGAATGCGACGGCAAGAAGTCCGGCGAACCCTCCGAGCCAGGCACTTCGCGTGAAGCTGAGCACAAGTGCCGCGCCGATCACCGCCAAAGGTATCGACCAGCGGCGGCCGAGAATCACCATGGCCGGAACGGCCGCACACCAGACAAGCAACTGTTCGCCACTGAATGTCATCCAGTGGCCCATAAAACCGGTGACCGATGTGACTGCCGCTACTGCCAGAAGCGCAACGTGGGAGATCCGGGCTCGCGACGGACCGTTAACAAAGTTTGTGACGAGCAGCCCCATTGAGAACAAAACGAACTTGCGCACGGCGCCCATGCCGACTTCCGGGTGGGGAGACATGACGAGCGACAGCACTGTGGCTAACATGAAGGCGAATAGTGGTATCGCATATCCCGGCCACTCGATCGGCCGGGGTCGGACGATAAGCCATGCCAGACATGCAATCGCAAGAAGCGTCTCGGCGCCGGCGATCGACAAAAGTACCGACGCCGCACTGCCGAGAGTGAGAATGAAGATCCACGACTCGCGTCGATCCTGCATTTCGCGGATTCTATTCGATCTTGCCGCATATTTGGGATATAAGTGCGGCCGCGGATTGCGCTGTAGCGGCGGTCTATGACCGCCGGATCGTCGGCGCTCATAGAGCGCCGCTACAGCGCAATCCGCGGCCCGTTATAATCCTCATAAGCATGGAACCTATATTCCACGTAGACCGTTTGAATTACGGCTACACGCACACACCAGTCCTCCAGGGCATTACTGCGGATTTCGCTCCCAGTGAATTTGTCGCCCTGGTGGGTCCGAACGGCGCAGGCAAATCGACATTCCTGAAAGTGCTTGCGGGTCTGCTTCGCGGCTACAAGGGTTCTGTGGAATTTTACGGGAAGCCTGTGGCGGAACTGAGTTCGCGCGATCTCGCCAGGCGCATGGCCTTCGTCCCGCAGGAAACGCACATGGTCTTTCCTTTCACCGTCAAGGATATTGTCATGATGGGCCGCCTCCCACATCGCACTGCGCTCTTCGATACGCGCCGGGACGCGGAGCGAGCACAGGAAGCGATGGAACTCACGGACACGGCCGGGTTATCGAAGAAAGTATTCAGCGAGTTGAGCGGTGGCGAAAGGCAGCGCGCCGTGCTTGCCAGCGCGCTCGCGCAGGATCCGGAGGTACTCCTGCTTGACGAGCCGACAGTGTATCTCGACCTGAAGCATCAGATTCAGTTCTACGATATCCTCGAACGTCTGAATGCGGAGCGGCAGATGACCATCGTGAGTGTGACGCATGATGTGAATCTCGCGGCACGGTACGCGCATCGCATGATCGCCATACGTGGAGGACTCTTTGTGGCGGACGGCTCTCCCGAAGACGTCCTGACGCCGCAACATCTTTATGAAATCTTTGAAATCACCGCCGCTGTCTTCAAGCGGCCGGACGGCCGCGGCAACTACATCATCCCTACCGCCTGACAGCGGCCTCTCCCTCGCGCGATTCGTCGCAGTCGTGGGACCATGCGCGTTGCTTTGCCTCGTCGTGTTGCTGATCACGCCATGGATCGGCTCCACCCCGGTGACCTGGCGAAACGTCATTGCTGGCGTCAGCCCCGATCGCGAGATCTTCCTCATCGCACGATTGCCCCGGATTCTCTTTGGAGCAATTGCCGGCGGCGCCCTGGCGGTTGCGGGCGTTCTGTTTCAAGCCATTCTGCGAAACTCGCTTGCGACTCCATTCACGCTCGGGATCTCGACAGGCAGTTCCTTTGGCGCCGTGGTCGCGATCTGGCTCGGGCTGGGGACAGTGGTTCTGGGCGTTCCCTTCGTGTCGCTGGCCGCGTTTGTGGGCGCATTCCTGACGATCCTGCTGGTGTTTTTCATCGCGAGAACGAGGAATGCGCTGCCGACGTTTACGTTGCTTCTGGCGGGCGTGACTCTGAACTTCGTCTTCGGCGCCCTCATCATGTTTATCCATTTCGCAGCGAACTTCACTCAGGGATACATGATGACTCGCTGGACAATGGGTTCATTGGATACTGCGGACATGAACGCCGTGATGCGCACGGCACCCTTCGTAATCGCGTGCCTCATTGCACTGATCTGGATATCCGGCCAATTCAACCCACTTGCCGGAGGCGAGGAATGGGCGGCGTCGCGAGGTGTGGATGTGCGCCGTTTGAAGAGAACGTCTTACTTTATCGGTTCCATCCTCACCGGTGCAATTACGGCCTTTACCGGACCGATAGGGTTCGTTGACCTGATCGTTCCGCACGCGATTCGACTGGTGGCCGGCCCCGACCATCGTATTCTTATTCCTGCCTCGTTCTTTCTCGGCTCCGCTTTTCTTGTTCTCTGCGACACTGCCGCCCGCACCATATTCGCGCCCACGGAAATTCCCGTGGGCGTCATCACCGCGCTCATCGGCGGCCCGTTCTTCATTGTGTTGCTGAGGCGAAAGCGAGGCGAACTGTGGTGATCCGCTAGAGTATTTCCTGGAAGTTGAACTTGAATCCGGAAAGGACGTCTTCGCCGGTGACGTATTCGGGGTTTTCGAGGCACTCCGGACCCTGGCGCGGCCGGTAGATATGGACACGCTTTTCCACCGGGTCCAGCAACCAGCCGAGCCGGGCACCATTCCGAATATAGTCCGCCATTTTTTCCTGAAGGTCGGCGAGGGTATCGGACGGCGAGCGCAACTCGGCCACGAAGTCCGGACAGATTGGGGCAAAAGTGCTTCGTTCCTCGGAGCTCAAACGCTCGCACCGGACTTTCTGAATCCAGGACGCATCGGGAGACCGTTTCGCGCCATTCGGCAGAGTAAAAAGAGTCGATGAATCAAAGCAGATTCCCGTGCCGTCTTGTTCGGTCCAATTCGCCAGCCGCTGAGTGATTTTCGCGTTTCTCCAACCTGTCTCATAACCGGTCGGCGACATAATGATCAGTTCCCGATCTGCAGTCAGTTCGATACGAAGTTCGGGATTGTCGCTACAAAGCCGACTAAATTGGTCGTCGGTCAGGCAGACAGAACTCACGTCCAAAGAGAACCGGAACGGCGCATGTTGTTCTATTGAAGGAGGTCGAGCCATTTTTGCCTCTGATCGCCATCATAATCCCGCGTTCAGGCTTCTGCAATTTCCTGGCCGCGGTTTCCTCTTCCTTCCCCTATAATGAGAAGGCTGCGCTGCCTACCTGGCGCGGCTTCTATCGACCACGGAGAGGTGCTGGAGTGGCCGAACAGGGCTGCCTGCTAAGCAGTTGCACTGGCAAAACCGGTGCCGGGGGTTCGAATCCCCCCCTCTCCGCTTCCTTTTGAATCACTTACGCTGCCGTTGTGACTGGATTGTGACCAAGCCGCCGTCATTTTCTTTCCGGCGTCCGGCATATCGGAAGGAATCCAACGGGCATATCGTTTCGCCGTAAGAGACCAGTCGGTGTCCCCCCATCTGCTTCGCGACCCACATTGGACTTTCTCCGGCCATGAGCGCCATCGGGGCGAAGGTGTGCCTTGTTGGGTATGGCTTTCGGTAACGCACTCCGGCCCTACGAAGC
>WNFP01004379.1_pt1 | contig 11374 bp, 10 predicted proteins | sample 5400201 | NCBI WGS metagenome assembly WNFP01 (sample SAMN13153355, study PRJNA577476) | soil metagenome | isolation source: 115 cm saprolite under Madrone tree | place: USA:California | collected 2016-06-14
ACGGCCTTGCCGTACTCGGCGAACTTCTCGCTCACCGGCAGCACCCGCGCCTGCACGGGCGCGAGCCACGCGGGGAACGCGCCGGCGAAGTGCTCGGTCAGTATGGCGATGAAGCGCTCGTAGGAGCCGAAGATCGCCCGGTGGATCACCACCGGCCGCTTGGCCTGACCGTCCGAGTCGATGTACTCGCACTTCATGCGCTCGGGCAACATGGTCAGGTCCACCTGGATCGTCGCAAGCTGCCACTGGCGCCCCAGCGTGTCCTCGACGTCGACGTCGATCTTGGGCCCGTAGAAAGCTCCGCCGCCCTTGTCGATATCGTACGTGAGGCCGTTGGCGCGCAGCGCCTCGTGGAGACTCTCCTCCGCCTGGTCCCACTGCTGGTCCGTGCCGAGCTTGTCCGCCGGCCGCGTGGAGAGGCGGTACGACGGCTTGAGGCCGAACGTCCCGTACCACTCGCGCACGAGGTCCAGGAGATCCGTGATTTCCGCCTGGACCTGGTCCGGGCGGCAGTAGATGTGCGCGTCGTCCTGGGTGAACTGTCGTACGCGGATCAGGCCCGTGAGCGTGCCCGAGCGCTCGTTGCGGTGGCAGCGGCCCATCTCGGAGTAGCGGATCGGCAGGTCGCGGTACGAGCGCACCGTCCGGCTGTAGACGTACGTCGACTCGGGGCAGTTCATCGGCTTCAGGCTGAAGGTCTCTTCCTCGACCTCGACCTTGAACATGTTGTCCTGGTAGAGGTCCCAGTGTCCCGACCGCTCCCAGAGCTTCTTGTTCACGAGCATCGGCGTCGAGATCTCCTGGTAGCCGCGCGCGTCGAGCGACTCGCGCGCGAACTTTTCCAGCTCGCGGACCAGCACCATCCCGCCCGGCAGCCAGAAGGCCGCACCCGGGGAGACGTCGTGGAACTCGAAGAGGTCCAGCTCGCGGCCGAGCTTGCGGTGGTCGCGCTTCTTGGCCTCTTCGAGCCGCCAGAGGTATTTCTCCAGCTCTTCCTTGGTCAGCCACGCGGTGCCGTAGATGCGCTGGAGCATCGGGTTCTTCTCGCTCCCGCGCCAGTACGCGCCCGAGGACGACAGCAGCTTGAAGAAGCGGATCGCGCCCGTCGAAGCCACGTGTGGCCCGCGGCAGAGGTCCACGAAGTCGCCCTGGCGGTAGAACGAGACGGTGGGCGCGTCGATGCCGCGCAGGATCTCGACCTTGAAGGGCTCGCCGCGCTCCTCGAAGAAGCGGATCGCCTTGTCGCGCGGCATCTCCTCGCGGGAAAACGGCTGGTCCTGCTTCGCCAATTCGCGCATCCGGGCCTCGATCTTCTCGAGGTCTTCCGGCGTGAAGGGCGCGGGCTTCGCGAAGTCGTAGTAGAAGCCGTCCTCGATGGCCGGGCCGATGGCGACCTTGACCTCGGGGAAGATCTGCTTGACGGCCTGGGCCATCAGATGCGCCGTCGAGTGGCGGAGCGTGGGCAGCGGCTCCGGGGCGCAGTCCGCCTCCCCGGCCAGCTTGAGGTGCCGATCTTCTTCGGAGTTGATCATGTCTGCGCCATGCGTTCCGTATTTAGAGACAAAAAAGCATCACGGGGATTGCGCCCGGTGATGCTTCGCACTCCCTCAACCACGTCCGTGCTGCCTGTCTCCGGCGATGTGCACTCCTCAACGACTGGTGGAGTGAATGGTAGGCTCGGGCGGTGTCGAACCGCCGACCTCTACCGTGTCAAGGTAGCGCTCTCCCGCTGAGCTACGAGCCTACGCCAAAAAGTACAAGCAAGACTACAGGATAGCTTGCAGGGCTGTCAAGCCGACCGGGCCGCCGATAAGGGCCCAGCTGCGACCCACACGTAAGTAACTTTTGGGGCGCCCTCGGCCAGGGGGCTCAACGTAGAGAGACTAGGCCTCGCCCCCGGCCTTCGGGCGCCGCCTCGCATCTGGACCCTTCTCGACGCCCTGGCCTCGCTCCCTCCAGCAATCCATACGACCTGCTTTCAGCGGAGGTAGTTGTTGATTAATCCGGAGCCGAGTATGTGGTAGCGGAAGATCCCGTTGATTGGGAGGCCGCCCTTGGAAATTGCGTCGGGCACCGGCGGGAAGGGTGAGGCCAGCTGGATGGCCCGCATCGCGTAGTCGTCGAGGATATCGATGCCGGAGGAGGCGCGCTTCTCGATGAACTGGAGCTCGCCGCTCTTCGCGATGCCAAACTCGATCTGCAGCTCGCCCTCGATCCCCCGGCTGGAAGCCTCGTAGGGGTAGATCCACTTGCTCTTGATCCGCTCGCGGACCTGGTTGAAGTAGTCTTGGAACTTGGGCTCGGGCGTGTCGAGCGGAATCGCCTCGCCTTCTATGCCGCCGCGGCCTCCCTTGAGCCCGCCCCCGCCTCCCCGACGGAACATCCCCGCGGCCGGTGGAGGCTGCGGAGGCACGGAGGCGACGCGCGGATTGGCGGCCGGCGCGGGAGACTGAGGCTGGGCCGGCTGCGGCTGGGGTGAAGCCTTCGCGGTCTGGCTCTCAGGCTCGGGAGCGGACGGAGCCGTCTTGGGCCCGGGCCCCGGATCGGCCGACTTGGGCGGCTGAGGCGGCGCCTTGGGCGCCGTCTTGGGCGCTTCGGCGATTCGAGGGGCGGCTGACGGGGGAGGCGCCGGCGCTGCCTTCGGCGCCGGAGGCGTCGGAGGCGCGACCGGGCGCGGCGGCTCGGGCGGAGCGACGGGGCCCACGTGACGCGACGGGTCGCCAAGAGGAGCCGTTTCCTTCGGCTTGTCGGGAGCGATGTCGACGAGGAGCGCCTCGCCGCGCTTGTTCGCTATCCTCCGCTGCTCGATCTGGCCGCCCGTGATCAGCGCCACGCCGACGAGGATGTGGAGCAGGATGGACACGACGACCGTGACGACAAGTAATCGCTTGCTATCGTCCTCGGGCAGCCACTTCAGGCACCACTGCCACAGGCGCCGCATATCCATCGATTATAGGCTACTTCGCCGGGCCCACAGACCGATCTGACTCGCTGCTAGAGCGTCCGTCCGACGGCCTCCGCGACGGGGCGAAGCTCCCGCATGAGCTGGGCGAATTTCGCCGGCTTGAGCGACTGGGGCCCGTCCGAGAGCGCCTCCTCCGGCTTCGGGTGCACCTCGATGATGAGCCCATCGGCGCCACAGGCGACAGCGCCCTTGGCCATGGGCGCCACGAGGTCCCAATGCCCCGTGCCGTGAGACGGATCCACGAAGACCGGCAGGTGCGAGAGCTTCTTCAGCACCGGCACCGCGTTGAGATCGAGCGTGAACCGGGTCGTCGTTTCGAAGGTGCGGATGCCGCGCTCGCACAGGATGACGCTCGGGTTGCCCGCGGCGAGGATGTATTCGGCCGAAAGCAGGAACTCCTGGATGCTGGTTGCCATGCCGCGCTTGAGCAGGACCGGCTTGCCCATCTCGCCCACCCGCCGCAGGAGCGTGAAGTTCTGAATGTTGCGCGCGCCGATCTGCAGGATGTCACTGTACTCGGCGACCATCTCGACGCTCTCGGTCTCCAGCACCTCCGTCACGACCGGCAGCCCGGTGCGCTTGCGCGCCTCGGCCAGGTACTTCAGTCCCTGCTCCTTGAGCCCCTGGAAGGCATACGGCGATGTCCGCGGCTTGAAGGCGCCGCCGCGCAGGATCTTCGCCCCGCTTTCCTTGACCCGGTCGGCGACTTCGAGCACCTGCGCCTCGGACTCGACCGAGCACGGCCCGGCCATGACGACGACGGATTTGCCGCCTATGAGGACGCCGTTGACGCGCACTTCGGAGGGCGCCTGGCGCACTTCACGGCTCGCGAGCTTGAACGGCTGCTGGACTGGCATAACCGACTCGACGGTCTCGACGGCTTCGAGCAGGCGGAGATCGGGCCGGCCCCTCTCCTCCCCCACGGCCGCCACTATCGTCTTGAACTCGCCGCGAATGATGTGCGGCGCGTAGCCCATCTCGGTAACGCGGCGACAGACGTCGTCGATCTCGGCGTCTCCGATCCCGGATTTCAGAATGATGATCATAGCGATCTCCCCAGCACCTCGGCCAACGGCCGGAGCTCGGCCATCAGCTTGGCGAACTTGTCGGGTTTCAGGGACTGCGGGCCGTCGGACAGCGCCTCGGCCGGATTGTTGTGCACCTCGATGATGAGCCCGTCGGCCCCGGCCGCCAGCCCCGCCTTGGCCATCGCGGCCACGTACTCCCAATGGCCTGTGCCGTGCGAGGGATCGACCAGGATCGGGAGGTGCGAGACTTTCTTGACCACAGGAATGGCGTTGAGATCGAGCGTGAACCGCGTGGAGGTTTCGAAAGTGCGGATGCCGCGCTCGCAGAGGATGACGTTCGGATTGCCGCCGGCCAGGACGTACTCGGCCGCGAGAAGCCATTCCTGGATCGAGGTCGACATGCCGCGCTTGAGGAGCACGGGCTTGCCGCACTCGGCGACGCGCTTGAGGAGCGAGAAGTTCTGCACGTTCCGCGCGCCGATCTGAAGGATGTCGGCGTGCTGGGCGACCACGTCGACCTTGTCGGGCTCCATGACCTCCGTGACGACGGGCATGCCGGTGGCCTTGCTCGCCTCCTGCAGGAGCTTCAGGCCCTCCTCCTCCAGCCCCTGGAAGCCGTAGGGCGAGGTGCGCGGCTTGAAGGCGCCGCCGCGAAGGACCTGGGCGCCTCCGGCCTTGACGCCTTCGGCGACGGCCAGGAGCTGCGGCCGCGATTCGACCGAGCAGGGCCCCGCCATGACGACGAGCTGCTTGCCGCCGATGGGCACGCCGTTGACCTTGAACTGCGTCGATTCGGGATGGGCCTCGCGGCTCGCCAGCTTGAAGGGCTGGAGGATCCGCACGACGCTCTCGACGCAGTCGAGGGACTGCAGGGCCAGCAGCTGCTCTTTGGCGCGGTCGTCGCCGACCACGCCCACGATGGTGCGCACCTCCCCGCGCGACAGGTGGGTCTTGAACCCCATGCCCTGCACGCGGCGCGACACGTCGTCGATGTCGGCGTCGCTCGATCCCGGCTTCAGCACGATGATCATGTCCGTCTCCCCCGTTGTGACGTCATACGCTGAAAAATCAAAAACGCCGCGGTCTGTACCCCGCGGCGTCTGGTGTCTGTCTTCGCCACGGGCCGGCGGTTCGTCCGCCCCGTGGCTCCTCTGTTCAGCTCATGGGAGCCAGCGGGCAGACGGAGGGAAAGTAAAAATACCGGCTCCAGCACTGCGTGGTCGCCGTCCCCGTCCGGATCACTGGCTTGAAGCCTCCCATGGAGAAAGTGCCGCCGACTCTACTTCTTCGGGCGCTCAATGTCAAGTCCGCCCTTCGCGTCCCCTCCGGGCTCCTCGCTCGACTGCGACTTGCCCTCGAACCAGCCGACAATCCTGTGCCGGTAGTAATAGGCCGGCACAGCCAGAGCGGCCACGGCGGCGGTTAGCAGCATCACCTCGATGTAGTGCCCGGTCGCGGTCTTCGCCCCCTGGGCCGACAGCACCCAGGTGCCGGGAATGCGGCCGAGCGTTGAGACCACGGCAAAAACCCAGAACGGCATGGGCGAGAGCCCGAAGAGATAGCAGATGATGTCCTTCGGCAGTCCCGGGATGAGGTAGATGATGAAGCAGAGGATGGTGCCTTCCGCCTCCACGATGAAGCCGAGCTTGTTCCACGTCTCCTCGCTGACGAGGTTCCTCACATAGGCGTCGCCCAGCCACCGGCCGAGGGCGAAGGCACCGAGCGAGCCGATGGTCAACCCGATGGTCGAGTAGAAAAGTCCCAGCCACTGCCCGAAGACGAAGCCGCCGAGGATGCCGGTCACCTCGCCCGGGATGGGCGCGATGACGACCTGTAGCGCCTGGATCAGAATGAAGATGATGGGCGCCGCCGCGCCCCACTCGACGAGCTTGTCCCGCATGTACTGGTTGTCGTGGAAGAGGCGATAGCAGAAACGATACGCGGGCGCGTCTGTCCAGACGAGCCAGCCGACGTACGCCGAGGCGGCCATTATGAGCCCGATCGCCAGCGCCCACCGCACGCGGGTCGTCAGGGCCGGCACTCCCGAGCGTCCTGCGCTCTCACGCCGCCGTCGCCGGATCGGGATCGAAGCGCCCGAACCAGCCATAGCGGGGCCACCAGCGCGCGAGCATCGGGTGGCGACCGGCGAGCTCCGTGAGCGCGCCGAACCAATAGGTCGGTACGTGCTCGGCGGCCCATTGCGCCAGCCGCAGGATGCGGTAGGCGCGGCGGTAGCGGTCCACCAGACTGCGGTACTGGTCGAGCCCCTCGGCGATGCCGAGTCGGCCGTCGAAGATCTGTTGCACGATGCGCCCGCACTCGACTCCGAAATAGAGCGCTGGCCGGATGCCCTCGGCCGTCAGCGGCAGGCACTGGCCCGCGGCATCGCCCACCGCAAAGATGCGCCCGACGGTGGGCCGGAAGAGGCGGTGCGGAAAATACGTGCCGTGGTAGGTGGTCGCCACGGCGCCGCGGTCGCGCAGGAAGCGCTCGAGGGCGGGCTTGAGCTTGGACAGCCCGACGTAGGAGCCGAGCCCGATGAGACTGCCTTTGCCGACCGGAAAGATCCAGCCGAGTCCGCGGGGAAAGAGGCTGCCGTCGAGCCAGAAGGACAGCCCTTCGTCTTCGAGCGCGGTCCGCGTCTCGAGCCCGAAGGAAAAGTGGCCGCGCGAGGGCGCAGCCGGCGCGCCGTCGTTGACGAGCGTGCCGCGCCAGCCCGAGCAGTCCACGATGACGGGCGCCGTGAAGCGCCCCTCGCTCGTGAGGACGGCACCGTCCTCCATGCCCGTCACCGAGGCCCTGAGGAAACGAGCCTGCGTCTGGTCGAGCAGCCCGCTGCAGAAACGCCGGTAATCGAACGTGCAGAAGGGCACTTCGGAGAGATCGTAGGTGACGGTGCGCGTCGGGGCCCGCACGGTGAGCTTGTCGTGAACCTGGAGCACGCTGTCGGCGACGCCAAGCGCCTGCGGAACCCAAAGCGGCGTGCCGCACGCGGAAGTCTGTACCGCTCCGACCTCGTTGCGATCCAAGAGGAGGACGCGCCCCGTGAGACGGCGCGCCACCGCCAGGCCGGCAAAGCTGGCGCCCACTATGATGGCGTCGTAGTCCCGGCCGACCATGTCCCCGGATAGTCCGACAGACGGCGGGAGAAGTCAACTCGCCGTCCCATGCTTGCCCGCCGCGCGCCGGGCGAGCATAGTGACGCCATGGTCGTCGGCGTGCCGAAGGAGACCAAGGTCGCCGAGCAGCGCGTGGCGCTCACACCCGCGGGCGCGCGGGCATTGTCCGACGCCGGCCACGACGTGCTGGTCGAGACCGGGGCCGGCACGGGCAGCAGCTTCCGCGACGAGGAGTATGCCGCGGCGGGCGCGCGGGTCGTCGACGTTGTGGAAGTGTGGGACAAGGCCCTGCTGGTCCTCAAGGTCAAAGAGCCTGTCGCGGAGGAGGTCGCGAGGATCCGCGAGGGACAGACGCTCTTCACCTATCTGCATCTGGCACCCATGCCCGATCTCGTGCGAGGGCTCCAGCGTCGCGGCGTCCTCGCCATCGCCTACGAAACCGTCGAGAGAGCCGACGGCAGCCTGCCTCTGCTCACGCCGATGAGCGAAGTCGCCGGCCGCCTCGCCATACAGGAAGGCGCTCACTACCTTGGACGGGCCTATGGCGGCCGCGGCATCATGCTCTCCGGCGTGCCCGGCGTCCCGCCCGGCAACGTCGTCGTGCTCGGAGCCGGGACCGTGGGTCTCAACGCCGCCCGGATCGCGCTCGGCTTGGGCGCCGACGTGTCGCTGCTCGACATCAACCTCGACCGGCTGCGTCACGCCGATGATCTCTTCGGCGGGCGCGTCGTCACCCTCGCCTCGAATGCCTTCAACATCGAGCAGGTGACGCAGCGCGCCGATCTCCTCGTGGGCGCCGTGCTCGTCGCGGGCGCCCGGGCACCGCGCCTCGTCACCGAGGCCTTGGTGCGCCGCATGAAGCCCGGCGCCGTCATCGTGGACGTCGCCGTCGACCAGGGCGGCTGCATCGAGACGATTCATCCGACGACTCTCCTCGAGCCCGTCTATACGCTTCACGGCGTGCTGCATTACGGGGTGACCAACATGCCCGCCCTCGTGCCCCGCACGTCCACGTTCGCCCTGACCAATGCCACGCTGCCGTACGCGCTCGATCTCGCGCGCAAGGGCACCGAGCGGGCCGTGCGGGAAAGCGCCGAGCTGGCCCGCGGGGTCAATATCTGGCGCGGCCGCGTCGTCTATCCGGCGGTCGCGGCCGCCGTCGGAGAGGCGCCGCTTCCGATTACCGAGCTGCGCTGACGTTCGAGCGGAGCCTAGGCGCGCGACGCGGCTCCGGTGTCGAGGGTGAGCGAGAGATTGGTGTGGCAGGTGGGACAGTCGAGCGGCCACGACGGCGTCAGGCGGTTGCCGCCGGGGAATGTCTGCTCGGCCCCGCACCGGGGACACGGGCCGCGCACGCTCGACACGGCCTCCTGGTCCTGGAGGTGCCTGAACCCGGCGACGACGCCGACCACGAGGAAAGTCGGCACGAGGATGAAGTGAAGCCCCGGGAGGAATACGCAGCCGGCGGCGACGGCCCAGAAAATTCCCCCCGCCTTGAACGCTCGCGCGAAGCGCTGGCCCGGCGACGGCTGCACCACGGTGACGATCGCGCGGCGCGGCTGCGCGCCGAAGGCCGAGAGCGACGCGTTGACGCTGCCGGCGGCCACGGTCCCTAGCTCGCCTTCCGGCGCCTCACGCGCGTCGACAGGATCGGCTCTCCGAGGCCGCCGGCCAGCAGGCGCTTCGCGACGAAATACTTTTTCGGCCGCCGTCTGATGTCGCGGTCGCGCTCGCGGTAGCGCTCGAGCTGCCGCTCGAGCGCGGCGAAGGCGCCGTCGAAGGCGAGCCGGGCCGCCACGCTGACATGCTCCACCCTGATGAGCGGGCGGTACGGCACGCGCACGGCAATGGCGCAGCGCATGGCGCTCCCACCCTTGGGCCCGTCGTCGTCAAAAAACGTGATCTTCGCCGAAACCGGCGAGACGCGGAGCTCCGCAAGCGCTGCGGTCACGCGCGCGGACACGCGGGCGCCGAGCGCGTAGTCCTTCCGGATCCCCTGAATCTGGATGGCCATGACTGATCCTCCAGGAGTTACCTGCCTCGCACCGACAGCACCGGACAGGACGCGCCCGCGATGACTCGCGAGGTGACGCTGCCCAGGAAGAACCTCACGATGCCAGTGTGCCCGTGAGTGCCCATCACGATCAGGTCGGCCTTCTTCGACTTCCCCGCGCGGATAATCTGCTCGTGGGCAACGCCCTCCAGCAGCAGCGTCGTCGTCCGTACTCCGGCCTTCTTTGCCTTGGCCTGCAGCGCGGCCAGGCGCCGCTGCGCGTTCCTGCGCCCCGAGGTCTCGATGTCGTCGTAGACCTGCGGCGAGATGTATCCCTCCCCCGCGATAGGAACGACTGGCGCAAGCACGTGAACGAGCAAAAGCTGCGCGCGGTCGGCCTTCGCCAGGTCGATGGCGCGCTTGAACGCGGCGCCCGAGCCCTTGGAGAAGTCGGTCGGGTAGAGGATGCGGCGCACTCGGCTCATCGGGGGTCTCCTTTCGAGGTTCGTATCTCCTTTAACAATATCACCCCGATTGACTTGGTCCGGCCGCAGGATTAGGGTGCGGCGTGGGAGGCGGCCCATGCGATTTTCGATCCAGAATCTCCTGTCCCTGCGCGAAGGCCAGAGCCACGCGCAGGTCTACGCCAATACGCTGGACGAATGCCGCCTGGCCGAGGAGCTGGGCTTCCACACGGTCTGGCTCGCCGAGCACCACTTCTCCCCATACGGCATCGCGCCGTCGCTGCCCGTGCTCGCGGCGGCGGTCGCGCGCGAGACCCGTCGGGTGCGCATCGGCACCGCTGTCGTCGTCGCGCCCTTCGCGCATCCGCTGCGCATCGCGGAGGAATGGGCGATGGTGGACATCCTCTCCGGAGGGCGGCTCGACTTCGGGATCGGGCGCGGCTACCAGCCGGCGGAGTTCCGCGGGCTCGGCATTTCGATGGACAAGACGCGCGAGCGCTTCGACGAGAGCCTGGAGCTGATCCGCCGTGCCTGGACGGACGAGCGCTGCACGTTCGAGGGCGAGTTCTACCAGGTGCGCGACGTCTGCGTCCTGCCCAAGCCCGTCCAGAAGCCGCACCCGCCCTTCTGGACCGCCGCCGTCTCGCCCGACACGTATACGCTGGCCGCCAAGCGCGGGCTCAAGATCCTGACCTCGCCCGCCTTCACGCCCTTTGACATCCTTCGGAAGAACTACGACCTCTACCGCCAGACCTGGCGCGAGACGCACGGCGGCGACGCGGGAGCGGACATCTGCCTGAACAAGATCATCCATGTGGCGGAGACGCCCAAGCAGGCGCGCGACGACCTGCGCGAGCCGATACGGTGGTTCTTCCAGACGCAGGCGGGACTCATCGCCGACGAGACGGGCGTGCCGCCCGAGCAGTACAAGTTCTACCGCCGCGTGAGGGAGAACCTGCTCTCGCTGAGCGAGGAGAAAGCCCTCGAGCAGGCGGCCATCGCGGGGGACGCGGAGGAGGTGGCGGACAAGATCCGCATGCACCAGGAGGCGCTCGACATCGACTTCATGATGGGCGCTTTTTCGCGCGGCGGCCTCGCCCACGACAAGGTTCGCCGCTCCTTGAAGCTCTTCGCCGAAAAGGTGATGCCCCGCTTCTAGGTAAGCCTCCCTCCATATTTCCCTCTCCCCCACCGGGGGAGAGGGCAGGGTGAGGGGGCTACGCAGTTGTCCAGTGCCGCTCGAGCTCGGCCGCCACCTCGGCGGGCCGCTCGAGCTGCCACCAATGCGAGCACCCGGGGAACGACACAAACCGCGCGCGAGTCTTCTGCGTGAGCCGAGCCCCGAACTCCACCGCCGCGTACGGATCCTTCTCGCCCCAGAGCACCAGCCCCGGCGCCGAAACCCGCTTGAAATCGTCCTCCCACTCGTCGCCAGCGCGGATCGCCGATCGGTAGAGCTTGAGGATGCAATCCTTCATCGTGGGATCGACGTGCGCGGCCGTCTGGGCGGCATCCGCGGCGGGCACACCCGCGGCCACCAGTGCCGCCGCCAGGCCGTCCGCCGTCATCCCCGCCATCACCTTCTCCCCCATTCCCGGCGTCTGCCACGCCTTCGCGGCCTGGTGCCAGACATACTCACGATCGAGGGGAGCCCCGCCGGCAGCCCAGCTCCTCACGGCATCCGGCCGAACGGACACCGCGCGCACTACCAAGAGCCTGCCCCAATCGTGGCCGACCAGATCGATTGGCCCCTGAATCGCCGCGAGCCGGCCGAGCAGCCAGTCCACGTACGCTTCCTTCGTCGC
>WNFP01011110.1_pt1 | contig 11373 bp, 7 predicted proteins | sample 5400201 | NCBI WGS metagenome assembly WNFP01 (sample SAMN13153355, study PRJNA577476) | soil metagenome | isolation source: 115 cm saprolite under Madrone tree | place: USA:California | collected 2016-06-14
CTTCCGTGGCGCCCACAATACTGATCAGAAGTCGGATCTGCCGTGTGGTTTCCTGCCCATGACGCCTCTTGTTTTGGAGTCCATGATCATACCTGGTTAGGCCTGTCCGGCGGGGAGCACTACATCTAACTCCGCCGCGACGCCCCGCGCCCCGACTCCCTCCGAGAACCTAGCGGTAGTTGCTGAGACTAGAGCCGTCACACTGGAGCGTCGGGTATTTACCGGACTCTACTTTCAGGAGTTTCCCCTATGCTTTATCACCAGTTTCACCGGATTGCCAAGGAGTTCCTCCTCAACTAGAAGTACCTTCGCCCCATCAACCTGGGCTAATGCAAGTCTTGATCGCTTACGGAAACGTTCAGCGTCGCTACTTTCTCGGGCTTGAACGAGAGCCAGAACCTGTTGCCGGTTGCGAAGCTTGTAGTTGCCGTGGCCTCGAATTACGGAATCGATTACAGAGTCACAACGCAGGACGGATGAGCGGCTTTTCCTAAAAGGAGCGCGCTCTTCCCAGACCTGTCCACCGTCCCGATGAAACGGCATTGAGAAACTGCCACAAGGTGGTTTGAATGAATTCAACGAGCAGTTCTTGCATTGCGCCGACGGGGCAGGGAATTGAATCCCTGGATTCGCTCACGCAAACAGCGCTTCCCGCAGATACAGCCCGCCGGTCAGCCTATGCGCGTCCGGGGGCGGTAACAGAGCGTTTCTATTACCCTGAGCTGGACTCCATCCGATTCTTCCTCTTCTGCGCGGTCTGGAGTTTCCATGCCCTCCCAAAGGAAGAGAGTGTCTACGCCATGTACCAGGTTCCGGCGGCTCTCGCGGGCTTGATCATCGGTATTATCAAAGCAGGTATGTGTAGCCTTGATGCCTTCTTCGTTCTTAGCGCGTTCTTGATCACAGAGTTGCTCTTACGCGAGAGGGAATGGAGGGGCTCGGCGGACTTGAAAGCGTTCTATATTCGCCGCCTCCTACGAATTTGGCCGCTATATTTCTTCGTGCTCGCGCTTGCCGGTCTCTTTTCTGTGTTCGATCGAAGTCAATTCTTGGGATGGGACTTTGGCGTCGCGTATCTGCTGTTTATGGGGAACTGGATTGATATTTTCAGGGGTTTTCCGCGAGCGAGAATCATCGCCCCAATGTGGAGCGTATCGTTCGAAGAGCAATTCTATCTGCTTTGGCCTCTCGTTCTGGTCAGGGCGTCTAAGAGGACGATCTACAGAATCGCGATCGAACTTCTGGTAGTGGCTAACCTCGTTCGTTTCATTCTTCTATTCAAACATCAGGGAGGGCAGCCAATTTGGTGGAACACCTTCGCGCGGCTCGACACGATCGCCTTCGGGATACTACTGGCGATGGTTCTTCACAGGCGCACGCTCCGGCTTGCACTCTCTAATAGGCTGGGATTGTTCCTGGTTGGAATTGCCCTGTGGGTTTTCGTCGGAAACTATTGCGGGTTGCTTGACCCCTTTCCAACAATTGCTCGCGGCATGATTGGGTATCCGCTCATGTCGCTCGGATGCGTTGCGATCTTCCTGTCCGTGCTGGGGGCTCCCCTGGACGGAGTTCGCTTTCTGAAGAATCCTAAGCTTGTATATTTGGGTAAAATCTCATACGGACTTTATGCGTACCACATTCTCAGCCTGCAGCTCTCCGATCGCTTCTTTGGCAGATACCACCCGAGTCATGGTCAATGGACACTCACGCTAGTTTGTGGGCTGCTTATTACGTTTGTCCTTGCTGGCGCGTCTTTTAAGTGGCTGGAAAGCCCGTTTCTGCGGTTGAAGCGGGAGAGGTTTACGTACGTCCGTTCCGGATCCCCTGTCTTGACATGAGCTCAAGAGGAACAGTTGGGCGTGCGGAAGCACCAACAGAATAGCAACGCTTACAGGACGGAAGAATGGAGTAGCGCCGGGGTCGTACACGCCAGGAAACGCTAGCTTGGTAAACAGCTACAATCTTTGGAACCCAGATAGCTGGGTTCAAACTCGGGGAATGGGCAAGTTCTTCAGCTGGTCTGCTACTCTTGGATAAGCGCTGGTGCGCAATCTTTCGCTACGCGTCCTGCGGGACCGCTTGGTATCTTTCCAAAAGCATTTCTTAAGCCTCCGGCGCTTCGCCGGAGCTAGAAAGCGTTACAGCCCAGTGAAGCTTTTCGCAGTAGCTGTCTTTTTCGGGCTATCCAGGCGAGGATGCCGATTCCCGAGAGAGCGAGCAGCCATCCTGGTGGTTCGGGCGCCTCCGAGGCACGCCGACGAATGAATACTGAACCTCGAAAATGGCATCTTGATTTAGGAACTGCGTGCTACCGTTCGCTGTGACGGTTCCGGTCCCTACAATGTTGAAACCAAAGACCTCGGGGGCCGAATTGCAATTGGTATATGTCGGACAATCAACGGCGAAGAGCTGCCCATAAACGGTCGCAGGTGCGGTCAGAACGAAACTATTCGGGCTGGAGCTGAGCGGAAAAGGTGCAACCGCGGCCCCTGCAAAAGTCAAAGTCCCTATGAGCCAATTTGGGTAGCTTTGACCATTGAATGAGCCACCACACAAGATGATATTGCAACTGCTCCCATTTTGCATGGTTCCCGAAAGGTCGCAGAGCGTGCCCGGAGTACAGGTAGTAAAGATGGAGCCGTCCAACAACGTGCCTCCGTCGAGACTGAGCGAGGGGCCACTCAGCGAGAAGTTCCACTGATAATTATAGCTGGCAGTACCGCTGATGGGAACGACCGTGGTGCCATCGGCGTGTGCTGGCACGGTGGCTAACGAAGCAAGGGCCAGAAAGACCACAGCCTGCGCGAACTGAGCGAGTCGATTCATCCAACACCCGTTTGCCATATCCGTGAAGAACGCGTGTGACAAACCGCCCTATCGCCTGCACACCAAATACCATCCAAGCAGTACGGGCTGGATTACTTCCAAAGGACTGTAATCTGTGCACTTACAGGTCAACCGCGGCGTCTCGCTGCCGCGCCCACGCTGTCCCACAGAACGGCAAACTATTGCACAATAAGTGCAAGCAAGGTCCGATACTAAATATCGTATTCTGTCGTGGAGTTATAGAAGACGATATCGCCGGGCTCGATCTATTTAGTGATCAATATTATGATTATGCATAATCTGATCTACATGTGGTTTCCTGCCCTATGGCGCCTCCTGTTTTAGGAGGCCCTGATCATACCTAGGTAGGCTTGTCCAGTTTTTACCGGGGAGCACTACAAAAGGAAAGTTCGCGGTTCCTGGAACTGCCCAGTTATGGAAGGATTTTGGAACATTTGGAAACTTATCTTCTGTAGCCTTGCGGCTGTTGGAGAATGGCACTACGAGGGCTCGCAATGTTGCGAATGTCATTGGAAACACGACGGTTACGTTAGGTCGTCTTCCACTCTTATAACCCCGTTTGGCGTCCAGGGTGCATTACAGGCAAGTTTGTCCGTTCTCAAATTGCAGGTACTCAGTTTGGTTCCCTCCTATCTACTGCCGTGAATGGGTTTGCCTATGCAACAAGAGTCAGGCCGGTCCGCATATCGGTCCGGATCTTGGCAGCATTATTCCTACTTGGATTATTGGCATTGACCTTAGTCAGTTGTGGGGGACCGGGAGTCTTGCAATCTGTAAAAGTGGCGATACCATTAATCACGACGCAGCCAGTTAGCCAGACAGTGGGAGTTGGCCAGACAGCGACATTCGTGGTGGCCGCGACCGGTGCGGCGCCATTGAGTTATCAGTGGCAGAAGAACGGGGTGAACATCGCCGGGGCTACGGCAGCGAGCTACACCACGCCGGCCACGACAACCTCGGACAGCGGATCGACGTTCGGTGTGCTGGTAAGCAACACGGCGGGGACGGTCACGAGTGCGGCGGCGACGCTGACGGTGAACCCGGCACCGGTGGCGCCCACGATCACAACGGCACCGGCGAACCAGACGGTGACCGCGGGACAGACGGCGACGTTCACAGTGGTGGCGGCAGGGACCGCGCCGCTGAGCTACCAGTGGCAGAAAAATGGAGCCAATGTCTCGGGTGCCATTTCGACGAGCTACACCACGCCGGTCACGACGACCTCGGACGGCGGATCGACGTTCGCTGTGCTGGTAAGCAACACGGCGGGGACGGTCACGAGTGCGGCGGCGACGCTGACGGTGAACCCGGCACCGGTGACGCCCACGATCACGACGCAGCCGGCGAACCAAACAGTGACCGCAGGACAGACGGCGACGTTCACCGTGGTGGCGGCAGCTACCGCGCCGCTCGCCTACCAGTGGCAGAAGAACGGGGTGAACATCGCCGGGGCCACGGCAGCGAGCTACACCACGCCGGCCACGACGACCTCGGACAGCGGATCGACGTTCGGTGTGCTGGTGAGCAACACGGCAGGAACGGTGACCAGCAGTGCAGCGACGCTGACAGTGAATCCCGCACCGGCAGCGCCGACAATCACCACGCAGCCAACAAACCAGACAGTGACCGCAGGACAGACGGTGACATTCACGGTGGTGGCGGCGGGCACCGCGCCGCTGAGCTACCAGTGGCAGAACAACGGGGTAAGCATCGCCGGAGCCACGGCAGCGAGCTACACCTCACCAGCAACGACCACGGCAGACAGCGGGTCGACTTTTACTGTGGCGGTGAGCAACACGGCAGGAACGGTGACCAGCGCGGCCGCGACGCTCACGGTGAACCCCGCACCGGTGGCGCCGACGATCACCGCGCAGCCTGGAAACCAGACAGTCACGGCGGGACAGACGGCGACGTTCACGGTGGTGGCTACGGGCACCGCGCCGTTGAGCTACCAGTGGCGGAAAAACGGCGTGAACATTGCCGGAGCCACGGCAGCGAGCTACACCACGCCGGCCACGGACAGCGGAGCGAGCTTCGACGTGGTGGTGAGCAACACGGCGGGGACGGTGACCAGCAGTGCCGCACTCCTGACGGTGACCCCGGCGACGCTGGTATCAATCGCGGTGACCCCGGCGAACCCGAGTGTAGCGGCAGGAGGCACGCAGCAGTTCACGGCCACCGGGACGTTCAGCGACAGCTCGACACAGGTGCTCGGTAACGCGGTGTGGGCCTCGGGAACGGCGACGGTGGCGACCATCAACACCACCGGCTTGGCTGCGGCTTTGAAGGTGGGCAGCACCACGATCAGTGCCACCAGCGGAAGCATCAGCGGCTCGACGCTGCTGACGGTGACCCCGGCGACGCTGGTATCGATTGCCGTGACCCCGGCGAATCCCTCGATCAACAAGGGAGCGACGCAACAGTTCACGGCCACCGGGACGTTCAGCGACAGCTCGACGCAGGTGCTCAGTAACGCGGTGTGGGCATCGGGAACGGCGACGGTGGCGACGATCAACGCGACGGGCTTGGCCACTGCCGTAGGCGTGGGGACATCGACGATCTCCGCGAGTCTGGGAGGAGTGACCTCCACGGGGGTGACGCTGACGGTGACCCCGGCGACGCTCGTATCGATTGCCCTGACGCCGGTGACGCCGTCGATTCCGTTGGGGAACAAGCAACAGTTCACCGCCACCGGCCACTACTCCGACAACAGCACCCAGGATCTGACTACTGCGGCTACTTGGAGTTCTTCGGTCACAAGCGTAGCCACGATCAGCAGCAGCGGTCTGGCCACAGCCGTAGCAACTGGCTCGACCAACCTCACCGCGACCCAGAATGGAATCACCTCGAACGCGGCGGTGCTGACGGTCACCGCTGCGGTGCTGCAGTCGATCAGCGTGAGTCCGACGAATCCGTCGATTGCCAAGGGACTCTCGCAGCAGTTCACGGCCACCGGGCATTACTCCGACAACAGCACCCAGGACCTGACTACTGCAGCTACTTGGAGTTCTTCGGTCACAAGCGTAGCCACGATCAGCAGCAGCGGTCTGGCCACAGCCTTAGCAACTGGCTCGACCAACATCACCGCGACCCAGAATGGAATCACCTCGAACACGGCGGTGCTGACGGTCACCGCCGCGGTGCTGCAGTCGATCAGCGTGAGTCCGACGAATCCGTCGATTGCCAAAGGACTCGCGCAGCAGTTCACGGCCACCGGGACGTTCAGCGACAACTCGACGCAGGTGCTGGCCAACGTGACGTGGGCTTCGGCGACGCCGGGGGTAGCCACGATCGGCATTACGGGTCTGGCGACGACGGTGGGCACGGGAACATCGGCGATCTCAGCGACGAGCGGGAACATCACCGGCTCGACGCTGCTGACGGTGACCCCGGCGACGCTGGTATCGATCGCCGTGACGCCAAATCCGGCGATCGTGGCGGTCGGAAGCAATCTACAGTTCACTGCTACGGGAATATACAGTGATAACAGCACGCAGAATCTAACGAACTCAGCAACATGGGCGTCATCGGACAGCACGTCGGCCACGATCACCTCGTTAGGGTTGGCGACGGGCGTAAAACCGGGAGGTCCGCAAACGATCACAGCGACGCAGAGCGGTGTTTCGGGGACAGCAAGCCTGACGGTGAATGAACCGCTGCTAACTACCAGCGCGTTGAGTTTGAGCTTTGGCAATGTAAGCGTGGGCGACATCGCCATACAGACTGTCCTGTTAACCAGTTCCGGCGATTCTGACGTTACCATTTCGAATGTCATCGTTTCCGGTCCCGGCTTCGGCGCCGGTGGGCTGCCCGTCGGTCTCGCCCTAGCCCCAGGGGAGACAGCGATTTTGACTGTGACGTTTGCTCCGGAGTCCGCTGGAAGCGTGACCGGCAGCGTCTCTGTTAGGAGCAATGCCACGAACTCGCCAGCGGCCGTTTCATTGTCGGGTGCGGGCTCAAGCAGCGTTGACCCACTCGCTGCCCCGATTTGCGGTCTCGCAAACGATTCCACGAACCACGTGCCAAATGACAGCGATTGGGCCAATTTCATACCGCCCTTGGTGGGCAGCACTTATACGGACGCTTTATACGGTTGCCCGGTCATACGTCTGACGGACAATGTCGGGAGGGGGCTAGGGGCGCAAACGGTTCCGCAATACTCGTTGACTGGGACATTCAGTCAAAACGATTTATATTTACTTGTTTATGGCGCGGATAGCGGAGGTTGGAGGATTCTGGACCTTATCGGCAACACGATCATTTCGGAATCCACGATGGGTGGGGCTCTTGCCATCAATGGAAGCCAATGGCGCTGGGACCGCGCGAGTGATTCCGTTATTTGGAACACGTCAGGGAACTGCACGGTTGGGTTCCTATGGTTGGACAGAACATCAACGGAAGCACCGCCGACATTTTTATGTTCAACCTTGTTACAGGCACAAAATCGGCTGTGGGTTACACGACGACCTGCACGGGCGACGGCAACGGCACACAGCCTTTGAACGACTGCATCCACGGAGTCACGGTGACACCTAATGATGGCTTTGAGGTGAACTCCAGCGATATTGGGTTAAATGGAGGAGACTGGTTGTGGGAGCCTGGGTTCAGCGGCCTGAAAAACATCCAGACCCAGGACAATCACAACTCCATTGGAAAGGATTTGCTAGGAAACGAAGTTGCCGCGTATGAAAGCGACAATGGTTACTTTAACGCCGGGGGTCGTGCGGTTTCTCCTTGCACCAGTACCTTCAACCCTGTAACGGTAAAACTCTCCTCAAGCATGATGAGCAACCAAGTCTTTCAGTGCCTCTTTGACGTAGTGGGCCAACAATATCACAGTTCCAGTTGGCATGTCAGCTTCCTAGACTGGCCTAATCGTCCATGGGTTGTTTACTCCATACAGGGCACGAACAACGCAGAACGCTGGAACAACGACGGAAGCTATCAGAACCCTTCAGCGAGCGGCTGGGCACTTTACGACAACGAAATCATGCTTGTGAGAGTCGATGCCAATGGCGATCCCAGCAAGGTTTATCGGCTTACGTATTCACATTCGAGGGAACTGGAAGATTATTTTGCCGAGCCTCACGCAGTCATCAGCCGAAGCGGAAACTATATTTTATTTGGAAGCAACGCGGCCTGGGGAGCGACGGGATGTGGCGGCGACGGAAACCCCACTGATTGTACTGATTTGTACCTAATAAAAATCTTTTGAAAGGACCGGAAAATCTGAGCCACCAATTCCGGAAATTCTGAGCCGTTTTGTATTTTCTGGCAAGGTCTCTTCCAGGTTGAGATGACGGGTCCTCCCCGAGGGTCCATCGAGATGGATAAAACGCCCGCGCTCGAGAACCCGATCGAGGATGGCCGCTGCCATATCTTCGTCGTGTAATACCTTTCCCCATTCATTCAGTGGCTTGTTGGTTGTGAAGATCATCGGCCGCTTCCTCAGGTGCCGATCGTTCACCACATGGAAGAGCACGTTGGCAGCGTCCGGCCCGTAGGTCAGATATCCAACCTCATCGATGATGAGGGCGTGAGGACGGGTATAGATCGTGAGCGACTCCTGAAGGTGTCCTCTCTTGCTAGCATTGGAGAGATCCTCGATGAGTTCCGCCGCGGTGGTGAAAAGAGTCTCGAAGCCGTTCTGGATGGCGCGGTACCCGATGGCCACCGCCAGATGGGTCTTCCCTCTGCCCGTCTTTCCGTGCAGGATCAACGACCGTCCCTCGGTGACGAAGTCCAGCCCGAGGTAGGAGCCGATCACGGATTCCCGGAGCGTCGACTGCAGCATGAAGTCGAACTCATCGATGGTTTTGAAGAACGGGAAGTGCGCACTCCGCATACAACGCTGCAGTCTCGTTTGCTTCCTTCGCGCTACTTCTTCGGCCAGCAACAGAGCCAGGAAGTCCCGATACGACCAACTTTCCTTCTCCGCTCTAACGGCAACCTCCTTGTAGATTCGGCGCGTGTGCGCCAGATTCAGACGCCGGAAGTGAACCTCGAGCTGGCCTTCAGAGAGTTCCAGACTCTTCGGAGTGTTGTCGTCCTGCTTTGTGGTCATCGATGCATCTCGCGGATTTTTCTTAACCTGTTCTTTTCTCATGAAATCACCTCCTGGAAGACGAGCGAACGCTGCAGAAAACGATCGATGTAGGTGGCACCGAAAACTTGCTCTTGCAGTCCCTGTTCCATGGCGCGGCGAAGAACCTCAGCCCCGTGGTTCTGCAGGATGTCGTGCAGCCGATCGACGTCGTGGAACCACTGCCCGGGCCGGCGATGAACGATCTCCGTGAGGTAGAGGAAAGCAGGCTCTCCGAGTTCGAGCAACTGCTGACGCTTCAGATAGCGCTTGCCGCGCTTGCCGGATACCGCCGCCACCATGGCCGCGCGATGCGCGGCGAGCGTGGAGCCTTCGTGGGCAATGAATTTCCGCGGATGTTTGACTTCATATCTGCCCGCCACGATGCGTACGCGATCGGCATATAAGTACGGCGTCGCCGGCATGCTAATGGCCTCGGGAGGCATCGAGTAGGGATGACCATCGTGCAAAACGGTGCCCGTCGGGCCTACATAGACAGGAATGCAAAGCGCTAGATCTTTCGGGTGCACCTTCAAGGAACGAAGTCTGGGGGCTTCTTCGGCAAGACGCATGGCGGGGATGATGCCCGTCGCACGGCAGGGACGCTCCTCGTTCACCTCGCGATGCCATGCGACGAGTTGTTGCTTGAGATCCTCTGGATCGTGGAAGCATCGCACTTTGAAGAAGGAAGATTTTACGAAGCCCACCAGGTTCTCGACGGCCCCTTTTGGTTCGGCTGCTGAGGCCAACACAACTCCACCCCGATGCCCATCTCGAGCGTGACGTAAGCGAAGACCGGATTCCATTCCGTGACTTCGCCGTTCCTCCGCCACTTCAGACCCACCGTCTTCGGTCGATCGAACACACACATCAGCGGAGCTCCACCCCAACTGTCGAGATGCTCTGCCAGGTTGCGCACCAAGCTCTCCACCGTCTGATCCTTCACCACACTGACGCGGATCAATCGGGAGTACTTCAGACGAGAAGCGAAAAAGTGAATGCGACGGGACGACCCATCGAGAAAGGCAACCTCTACTTCTCCGAAGTCATGTTGGCTGAATTCTCCGTGCAGACCTTCGAAACGAATCAGCGGTTTTATCTCTTTCGGACGAACAGAAGCCACCAGCGCGTACAAGGCGGTCTTGCCTCCCTGGTAGCCTGCTTCGCGAACCCGGCGAAGGATCTCCAGAGAGGGTAGGTCGGGTTTTTCTTCCAGAATCTTTAAGACGGGTTTCCGGAAATCCTCAACGATGCTTGGTCTGCCGATCCCCCGCTTTTCTCGCTCCGCAGCGTCATCGACATGAACCACCGGAACTTCCTCTGCAATGCGCTTAACAGAGCACAGGGACACTCCCGCCAGACGGGCCACTTCGGCCTTGGAGTGACCAGCCTTTAGTAGAATCTCGACTTCGTGACGCTTTAACATTCCTAACATCCTCCTCCCTCCGCCCGACCGGTTCACCGACCGGTCGCACAGAGAGAGTTTTAGCCCTTCCGGCTATTGCCGGACGGCTCAGAATTTCCGGAATGAAAAGGGTCAGAATTTTCGGAACCGACAGCGACTGTCGGATAAGACGATCCGGAACCATGGCTGTTGATGGCTAAACTTCATTGTATTCGCCCACAGAGAAGCAGGTACAGTCGGGGTGATGAGACATTAGTGCGCTGATGCTGGTTGCTCATAGATAAGCTAAATTGCTAATTCGTTTAGTTAGCCGCTAGCTGCGTCGTATATGATCGTTTTTTGGGGGGGGGTATTTGGGGGTTCTGTTCTCAACTTTGTTCTCAAGTATGCCGACCGCACCCTCTGATGAGAACCTTTTCGATGGGTACACTTCCCTTGATGACCTGCCCCGCATTTTGAGACAGCAGCGAAGTTGAATCCGAGAAGCGGTTAGGCTAATCGCTAACGCCGCGCTAACGCTTGATTAGTTTTAGCGCGTTTTTCCCGTTTTCAGCTTATTACTCGGAATCTCTGATAGGACAAATCAATCGATACTTCTCCATGAGAAAAAGTCTCTCTCTTCTACGCACCCGAAGGCTACAGCAAATCTCTGAGCCGGGTCGCTGGGTACGAAAGTCCTGCCGAGAGAACCTTCCACAAATCCTCGAGCATCGAGGAAATCATAGCGTCCTGAAATACATCGGGATTGTACTGTGCGCGGCCCACCAGCCCTCGTGCGCCATCAATGAACGCCAAATAGAGGTCCCAAACCGTCCCGCCATTCTGAGCATCCATGGAGGTTACATCCCATCCTTTTTTGACAGTGGGCACGCATGGCTGAAGAGAAACCGCAATTTTCACGATCGGGTCCCGGTCCCGAGACAGTTTCAATTCCTCCGTTACAACCTCAAGCGGCACATCATCGTTTGAAATCGCTTCAGAAAGTAGACGACGCGATTCCTGAAGTAGATGCTCGAATGTAACCTCCCCGGGAAGACGA
>WNFP01015165.1_pt1 | contig 11368 bp, 14 predicted proteins | sample 5400201 | NCBI WGS metagenome assembly WNFP01 (sample SAMN13153355, study PRJNA577476) | soil metagenome | isolation source: 115 cm saprolite under Madrone tree | place: USA:California | collected 2016-06-14
GTATCAGTGCAGCCAGAAGGAAGCGGACGATGGGCCAGATATTGCTCGGCTCCGGAGTGATCGGCGAGTTGGTGGAGTTCAGCGCGTTTGAAAAGTTCGTATTTCCAACTGGCATCGAGCTTGCGTTACCGGACCAGAACTTGGGCATGCTGGTGGAGAAACTTACCTTGCGGTTTACCAATACTTTCACATCTCTGGAACCAAGCTGACCGGCGAGTGCCTGAGTCAGCTCGGGCATGAGGGCCTTGCCGAGTGCGCCTAGAACTTTTTCCGCGAAGGGATTCTCGATTTCGGCGTGGGTAGAGCCGGTGATGGGTAGTTCCTTGCCGTCGGTGGACTGGAGGACGAAGCCGCCGCCGGGCTTGTGTTCAATGTGAAAGGCAAATTTGACTTCTTTGTTTTCCAGCGGCAGTTTCAGGCCAGGGAATTCTGCGGCGACCGCGGTAGCGATGTCAGCCTGGATCTTTTGTTGCAACTCCTCGCGTGTGGGCGCTTCGAGCGGGGGCACGCTGGGATCAGTGGCGTGGGCGATGAACCCACCTTCGGGCTTGGGCTCGATTCGGTAGGTAAAGTGCGTGATCAGCCGCTTGATTTCCATGACTGCGACGGATTGTAGCGCAATTTATGGCAGGCGCTTAGTTACGTCGGTGAGATGTATCGGTAAAGGCGGGCGGCCACCCTTTGCGGTTTGAAGGGCGGGATTCCACGACCGCATGGCGGGTGGCGCAGCCTAGCTTACGGCACCTTGACGATTGTCAATGATATCGGCCGAGCACTGAGCGGAGCCGGGCTGCCCAGGGCGGTGAGCGCTCCTGTTGCGCTATCTATGCTGAATCCGACAATCGTGTGGTTCGGCTGGTCTCCCGCAAACAGGAAATGTCCTGAGGGCTCGACGGTGGGGCCGCCTAGAAATGAACCCGAAGAAAAGGGAGAACCGGGAATCGGAGTCAGGGCTCCGGAATTCGGATCCACATTGAAGCCTAGTAATCCACCCGGAGGCCCTGCTGTTGCATACAGAAACTTTCCCGATGGGTCGAATGCAGCACTATGGATTGCGACTCCAACCTGAAATGGAGAACCCGTCAATACTGTTAGTCCGCCGGTTGTGCCATCAATGTTCCACGCAAGAATACCGTTTGCCTCTATGCCCGAAGTTGCGTAGAGGAACTTTCCGGAAGGATGTATCGCGAGTCCTCCGATCGTCGCGCTTACCGGCGGAACGAATGGAGATCCCGGCACAGGAGAGAGCGCCCCGGTGCTGGCGTCAACCGAGAATCCGGAAAGACTCTGTAGGTCAATGAAGTCCGCGCCAGAGGGGTCCAGGTTTTCGGTGTACAAGAACTGCCCGGACGGATGCACGCGCACAATAAAAGGGGCTTGGTCGGCGGGAAATGGCGAACCGGTTACGAAACTCAATGTGCCGGCAGCGCTGTCAACCGCGAGTGCGCCAATCCCTTGAGACACTCCTCCACCCAACGTAGAACTGGCGTAATAGAGGAATTTCCCACCGGGACTTAAAGTCAATTCGCCCGGACCGCTGGGAGGAAGGCAGAACGGACAGATGACATTCAATGAAAATACGCTCGTTTGAGTTGGCACACCCGTGTTCGGATCAATGGTGAAGATGCCAATCGTGTTTGCCAAGGGGTTTGGGTAGGAAGCATACAAATGTTTGGAATTGGGCTCCACGGCGATTCCGGGAACAAATTGAGACCCAAATGTGGTTGTTGATGGGGAGCCCAAAGCTCCCGTCGAAGAATCCACCCTAAGACTGGAGAGTTGAAAGCTCAGATTGGGCGGAGGACCGCTCAGTGTGAGTGCATAGAGGAAGTCAGGGTTCGGAGGAGGGGGCGTTGCATTGGAAGATCTACTGCCGCACGCGCACACAATTGTCAGCAGTGCCAGAGTACAAACAAGTGGCCAGAGGTGCTTGTTCGCCATAAAGCAAGAGCCGTCCTTCGGCTTCCGAAATTGGCGGCCATTATACCCCTCTCTGTCGCCCCAGCATCCTTTAAAATCAATTGCAGACACTCGGACCCTAGCGACATAGTCTGATTTTTCGCAGGCAAATGCGCCTTGTCCGCAACTATGAAGATTGGAGTTCTAGCCCTTCAGGGCGATTTCGACGCCCACCGAAAACGGCTCGAAGAGCTGGGAGCCGAAGTTGTGCTCATCAAGAAGCCCGAGCAATTCGACGAGATTGAGGGCCTGGTAATTCCCGGCGGTGAGTCGGGGACATTCCTCAAGCTGCTCGGCGAAGACGGATTCGCGAAGCTGAAGGATTTCGTGCGCGCGAAGCCGTCTTTTGGAACCTGCGCGGGATGCATCCTGCTGGCCACTGAAGTAGAGAATCCGAAGCAGGTCGGCCTGGGCGCGCTCGACATCACGGTGCGCCGTAATGCTTACGGACGCCAGATCGACAGCTCCATCCGCGAAGGCCGATTTCTTAGCGATCCCATCGAAATGGTATTCATCCGCGCTCCGAAGATTGAACGAGTGGGCAAGGGCGTCGAAGTGATCGCGACGGAAGGTAAAGATCCGGTGCTGGTGCGCAAGGGCAAGACGCTGGCGGCGACGTTCCATCCTGAATTGAGCGACGACCCTCGCATTCACCAGTATTTTCTGGACGTGATCGAAAACGACCGGCCTTCGGACTAAACGACGAACAGTTGGAGGTGCCGGATTGGAGGTCGCGGGATCGGAGCGCCGCCTGCGGCTTCAGGTTCCGGGACGGCGCAAGGATGGATATAGCACCGATGGCCCGGTAACGAGCCGGCACCTCGTACCTCATAGTCTCCGAGGCGAAAAAAATCCCCGGGCGTTTTATGCCCGGGGAGATGGGAGACGGGAATCAGCTATAGGCGAATTTAGGAACGGAAGCGACGGCGGAAAATACCGGCGAGCCCTGCGAGCCCGGTTCCGAGTAATGACAGCGTGCCCGGTTCCGGCACCGCACTGCCGCCGTTGGCGAATCCGGTATTCGCACCACACTTGGTTCCACCACCAACGCAGAAGTGAGCACCCCAACTGTATGGGTTGTTCTTATAGCCATGCTCCAACTGCTTGACGGTGACGCCCGAAATAACGAACGAGATTGTGCCCGCGCTCTGCATCCCCTTGGGGTTCAGGCCAGCGAGGTCGTAAACGAAAGTAAATCCCGCACGGGTCGCGATCTTGGTGAAACTGAACTTCCCTGTGTAGAGGGCGCCGTTGATCCTTATTTGCGAGATGTTGCTGGCGGTGAGGTTGACGTTCGTGTTGAAGAGGATGTCGCCACCCTGCGTTTTAAAGGTGAAGCCGTCAGCGGACTTGAGCGTGACATTCACTCCACCAGCCCCCTGAATCAGGGTGACGGTGCCGATGCTCCCGGCGATGCCGAGGTTGTTGTTGGTCAGTTGGATTATGTCGGCCGTCGCAAAAGGAACTGCGAATGCCAGCAGAAGAAGCAGAAGAAACGAAAGGCGCATGTGAGTCATAGTCAGAGTCTCTATCCCCCGGAGGTGAGTCGATCATAAGGTTATGTGCAAACGTGTCGCCAAAGACAGCGTTTACGATGAACGAATAACTGTTGTATTTTCATGGTGTTGTAGGTAGCACTTAAATATTCTGGTAAACGGGTCTGTTCCGTGCGCATTATCTTGCGCAGGAGATGAAACACGAGTGTCCCGGCTTGCTATGCGGATTGAAACTGGTCGCTCAGATCGACCTGTCCGCGATGTGCAACAGGAGCTGGAAGGATGGGGAAGTTGCCGAGGGGGCTCTCGGCAAAAAGAGGGCTAGTCGCTCAGGTGACGCCGAATCAAGGTGGCCAAGCCAACTAGGCCGCCTCCGAGTAAGGCGAGAAGACCTGGTTCCGGAATGGCAGAGGATTGGACGACGGCAGGCGCGGCAAAAGAATTCGTAACCAACATCAAGACGAGCAGACAGACAGGGCCCAAATTTCGCAACGTGATGACTCCTTTCACCCGCAATAGTGGCAAGCGGTTCTCCAACCGATCGACTTTCACAATTAATTCACACAACCGTTTTTCCGGGGCAAATTATGTCCTGAACATTGAAAGTCCCACACTTTTTCCATAGCCTTGGCATTCATCGTGTGCACCGCTTTGCACAGTTTTGCCTGTGGGCGGCCTGTTTCGGCCTCGCGGTGCGGGGTTAGGCCCGATCCGGTATGCTGTCAAATTCCGATCTCACGCCGCATGGAACCTGCTCCTGAGCTGGAAGTTAGTCCGATATCGTTTGCCTCGTATGCGCACCTGCTGGGCGGGAACCGGAATTTCCGCCGCGTGTGGAGTGCGCAAGTCGTCAGCGAAATCGGCGATTGGTTCTACACGCTGGCGATCTACAACCTGCTGCTGCAACTCACCGGACGCGCCGGATCGGTGGCGCTGGCGCTGGTGCTGCAAGTTCTGCCGCAGACGCTGATCGGCCCGACGGCGGGCGTGGTCAACGATCGGCTGCGGCGCAAGCACGTCATGATCGCAGCGGATATCGGACGCACGTTAATCGTGCTCTGCATGCTGCTGATTCGCGCGAAAGAGATGGTGTGGCTGGTCTATCCGCTGCTGATGGCGGAAACATTGCTCTCTCCTCCACCACGTGGAGCGTCAACCTCATGGTAGGCGCGACCCTCGGAGGCGTGGTTGCGGCGCTGCTTGGCCGCGATGCGGTCTTCCTGCTGAACGCGCTGTCGTTTGTGGTTTCAGCCGCGCTGATTTGGAGGATGCGCTTCGCCGAACCACATGCCGAAGGCGGTCGTCCGTTCAGGGCGCGGGAGTTGGTGGATTTCTCGCCGATCCTTGCCGGGATCCGCTACGTGCGGGCGCATGTACGTCTGCGAGCGACGGTCTTTGTGAAGTTCGGAAACCTGATCATCGGACCGGGCTGGGTGCTGTTCACGGTAATGGGACAAAATGAATTTGCCGTCCGCTGGCACGGCATGGCGCCCGAACGCGGCGCGTTTCTCGGGATCGTGTGGGTATTCTCAACGACGCTGCTGCAAATGCAAAGCGACGACAAGTTTCGCGGGCGCGTGTTCGCCGCCGACTTGGGCCTCTGCATGTTCACGATTGCCGCGGGCGCTTATCTTGCCGGACGCTTCGTGGATTGGGGCTTCGCCGCGCGGCACGTCGCCAGCGTCGCGGGCATGTTGATGCTGCTTCCGGCAGGGCTGTGGGGGGTGTCGCTGCGGCGGAACCAGGTTGTGGAGTGACGGGCGTCCTCGCCCGTCCCAGGAGACAACGGTTTGGCCTATGCCCAACGAAGCGCTACGGCCGCAAAATCCGGTTCTCGAGGTGGGGTGCGAGCCGGACAAAATGGGAAATGTTGAAGGTATAGATGCGATCGCATCGAGCTTTCTCCGCGCAATGCAACTGCAATGCATCGTAGAGAATTCCGCCACGCAGTCCGACTTGGGCAGCGGACTTCAGCGTTGCGAGGTAGTCTCTTTCGAGAAGACTGACAACCTCGCAGCGCCCTGCGATGCTTTCCGACACGAAGCGGTAGGCTTCGGTGGGATGAACCATGGGAGTGATGGGGAGGCGAGTGAGCGTGCTGAAGGTTTCAGCGAGACCGTGTGCGGAAACCACCCCTTGATGGCGGCCGTTGGTTACCTGGCTAAAGGCAGCGAACGCTGGTGCATGATGGGGATGATGGGCCACGGCGAGAGACACCAAGACGGAGGTATCGAAGTATAGCTTCACTCCATGCCACTCAAATGTTGGAGACGTTCCTCTCGGTCCTCGCGAATAGCCTTAACGATGTCGAGTTCTCCCTGCGGAACGCCCTGATGCACCAGAATACCGTCAATTTCCACCAAACTAGGGCCAGTACGCGCCGGACGCAGCGCAAACTCCTGCGCGCCTTCTGTGATCTCCAACTCCGTCCCGGGCCGCAATCCGTAACGGGCCCGAAGGGGCTTTGGAAGAACAACCCGCCCGAGTTTATCCAATTTGAGTTTCATGGGGTTGATTATGCCATATTATATTGGCAATGGCAAGTTGATTTGGCAATCAATTTACGATTTGCAGTTAGAGAAGCCGATCGATCTTCGCCGCCAGAATGAAATCCGATTCGGTCAGCCCATCCACTGCATGCGTCCAGGTCGTGATCTCGACCTTGCCCCATCCGAATAGGATGTCGGGATGATGGCCCTGTTCCTCGGCGACTTCGCCCATGCGATTCACAAACGCGAGGGCGGACTTAAAGTCGGGGAACTTGAAAGCCCGCACGAGGTGATGCTCATTGACGATCTTCCACTGCCCAGGGTCCGCCAACTCGGCATAAATCTCGGTGAGTTTGTCGCCCTTGAGCGGCGGTACACCGCCGCGGCAGGGGACGCAGGTTCGATCTGCAAGTGTAGTTCTGTTCAAGACGACCGTCCTAGAACGGAATGTCCTCATCCGTAATCGGAGAACTGCCGGCCGGCGCGTGCTCTGGCTCCGGCGCGCTCTGATCGAAGTTGTTTCCGCCCGCCGATGCCGAGACTCCGCGCGAACTACCGGCATGCTCACCGCCGCCTTCGCCGCGTGAACCAAGCAGCACGAGATCGTTGGCCACGATTTCGGTCATGTATTTTTTCTGGCCGGACGTCTTGTCGTCCCAGGATCGTGTCTGCAGGCGGCCTTCGATGTAGACTTTGCCACCCTTTTTCAGATACTCGCCGGCAATCTCCGCGAGCCGCTGCCAGAGCACCACATTGTGCCACTCGGTGCGGTCCTGCCACTGGCCGTCTTTGCCCTTGAAGCGCTCGTTGGTGGCCAGGGTGATCTTCGCGACGGGCGTGCCTTGCGGCGTGAACTTTACTTCGGGATCTTTGCCAAGGTTTCCAATCAGGATGACTTTATTTACGCTTTTCATGGGTGCAGGCTCCTTCGCAGACCTTCGAGACGCTCACTATAGCAGAATTGGAGGACCCAGACGCTGTGTCACCCGTACCAAAAATATGTGATGAATCGGACGGGTGCCGGGGAAGTGGATTTCAACACCCAGGCCTTGAAAAGCGCATCGGATTTCCCGTAGAGACGCGGCTTGCCGCGTCTCCGACCGACCACGGAATTTGAATAGGGTTGCATTGTTTGTACGGGGAAGATCGAGGGCTTGGCAACAGCAAAAGGTCAGATAGAATAGAAATACGATGCCTGATGAACCGAGTCCTCAGCCGCCGATACCGGCGGTTCCAAAGGAATCTGGTGCGCGCCCGCTGCCCGTGGTGGCGGTCTGGGCGCGCGATCTGCTGGTCTCGCTCGCCATTTCCGCTTTCATCATTATCTTTCTCTACCAGCCGGTGAAGGTTGAAGGCGTCAGCATGATGCCCGGCCTCGAAGACCAGGAGCGCATCTTCGTCAACAAGTTCGTCTATCGCTGGGAGCCGATCGAGCGCGGCGACATTATTGTATTCCGTTACCCGCGCGACACCTCGAAAAGCTACATCAAGCGCGTTATTGGAGTTGCGGGGGACCGAGTCCGCATTCAGAACGGGCAAGTCTATGTCAACGGAGAAGCTCTCGACGAAGACTATGTGCCGAGCGACTATGCCGACGCTCATTCCTATCCGGAACTCGTCGTCCCGCGCAACAGCTACTTCGTGCTGGGCGACCATCGCACGATGTCAAGCGATAGCCGCGAGTTTGGCCCCGTAAACGATCGCTACATCTACGGCAAAGCCGTCTTCGGATATTGGCCGATGGAGAAGCTGGGCCGGCTCCGGTAGAGCAAGAGGCTGTACTCCAATTCGGTAGTTGACAGACTACTGGTTTCCCGTAGTATCATGAAACTGAAGTTCGAATGGGACGATGCCAAGGCCGAAGCTAATTTACGCGCCCATGGGGTGAGCTTCGATCTGGCGAAAGCTGTGTTCAACGACCCATTTGCCACTGAACGTCTCGATGATCGTGAGGACTACGGGGAAGAGCGTTTCGTCATTGTCGGCAGGATCGAGGGAAATGTTCTGCTGTTCGTAGCCTATACCGAACGTGAAGAGCAGATTCGCATTATTTCAGCCCGCAGGGCGACGCAATATGAGCAAGACGACTACTTCCAGCAAAACGCTTAGGCCCATGACGCCCGAGGCCGTCGAGGCGGCGGCCCGAGCCGACCGCGACGCGCAACCGCTGACCCCTGACGATCTCAAGCGGATGAAGCGCACCCCGCAGGCGAAAATCATCCGCCGCGCCTTAGCCTTGACGCAAGAGGAATTCTCTGTCCGCTACCACATACCTCTAGGCACGCTACGGGACTGGGAGCAAGGCCGCGCGGAACCGGATCAACCAACTCGAGCGTACTTAAAGGTTATCGCGCGCGATCCCGAGCGTGTCGAGCGTGTCTTGAATCGAAGGCCGCAGTAATCCGAAATCGTGTTCGGCGTCCCCTATTGTTCCTAATCGAGGAAAAGTCGGTGAGGCGTTCATATAGAACCTCGTACACCGATTATGCGCTGGTCCCGAACGCAGCAGAATCTGGCTTTTTGCCACCAACGCTAAACTGAGAGCTTTTCCCAGTAATTCACAGCCCGCTCTGCTAAAATCCCTAAAATCCACTCCAGGAGTCACAATGCAAGCGATCCTTGCACTCGAAGACGGCAGAGTCTTCCGAGGCAAAGGCTACGGCGCTAAAGGCGAGTGCGCGGGCGAAGTCGTTTTTAATACTTCCATTACCGGCTACCAGGAAATTTTCACCGACCCCTCCTACGCCGGGCAGATTGTTGTTCTGACCAACCCCGAAATTGGAAACTACGGCACCAATCCCGAAGACAACGAATCCGTGCGCCCCTACATCGAGGGGCTGATCGTGCGCGAGTTCTCGAAAGTCAGCTCCAACTGGCGCTCGCAGCAAGTCACCGACGAATTCATGGAGCAGTTCAAGATTCCCGTGCTCGCTGATATCGACACACGTGCGCTGGTCCGCCACTTGCGCACCTACGGCGTGATGCGCGGTGTGATCTCTACGCTCGAAGCGGATACTGACAAGCTCGTGGCGAAAGCGCGAGCGATCCCAAAGATGGATGGCCAGGATCTCGCCAAGGTCGTCTCGACCAATCACACCTACGTGTGGGAGACGGGCGAGCGCTCGCACTTGCCCGACGAAGTGGTCGGCGTAAAAGACGAGCCGGAGCGCTTCCACGTGGTCGCCTATGACTTCGGCATCAAGCAGAACATCCTGCGGAAACTCCGCGGAGAAGGCTGCAAGGTGACAGTCGTCCCGGCGCAGACGACGGCGGAGGACGTGCTGGCCTTGAAGCCCGACGGCGTGTTTCTCTCGAATGGCCCGGGCGATCCCGAGCCCTGCACCTACGCGGTTGACAATATTCGACGCCTGATGGGAAGGCAGCCGATTTTCGGAATTTGCCTGGGACATCAGCTAGTCGGAATTGCGCTTGGAGGAAAAACCTTCAAGCTGAAATTCGGCCACCACGGCGGAAATCATCCGGTAAAGCAGCTCGCCAGCGGCAAGATCGAGATCACCGCGCATAACCACAACTTCGCCGTCGATCCCGATTCGCTGCCGCAAAGCGAAGTTGAATTGACGCACATGGATTTGAACGACTCGACCCTCGAAGGCATGCGCCACAGAAACCTGCCGCTGTTCACCGTGCAGTACCATCCGGAAGCGGCGCCGGGTCCGCATGATTCGCACTATTTGTTCAAGGATTTCGTGAGGATGATGGAGGAGTGGAAGAGGTGAGGCTAGACAACAATAATTCATGCCTTGCGCGACCCCACGCTGTGTGTGCTGCGATTTTCCTAGCGCTGGCGACCGCTCAGACGTCATCGGCGTCTTGCGTCACCGAGCTCAGCAAGATTGTGAGAACTGCCCAAGGTCGTGTGAAGGAACCTCGTGGCGAAGCAATCGCAGACGCTCAAGTCACAGTTACTTCATCCTCTGCTGAGGAGGTCTTTCAAACCAAGTCTGGACGCGACGGCTCATTTCGCCTTGCAATAAATCCTGGGAAATACCGCGTCGAAGTGGAAGCCGAAGGATATCTTGGACTGGTCTATATCGTTGACCTCCGGTCTGCACTTGTGGCTGAGCCGCAAGATGTCTTCCTTCAACATTACAGCGAGTGCCACGATATCCGAACAGCATCAGCCCAAAATACCGAGGAGACAAAGTGCAGCTCTGAAGTACTGTCCCCAAACCTCACACTTCGCACGGCCACAATAATTAGAGGTCACGTACGAGACGAGACCGGTGCCGCATTCAAGAACTCCGAGATCGTCCTGAAGAAACTTTCTGATAGTCCGCTTCAACCCGCGTATTTGTTCACGAAGACAGACGACGCTGGCACTTTTACCTTCGACGAAGCTGAACTAGGCAAATATCGGCTATTGGCATCCCCTAGCCGCGCGTTTGCTCAACCTACAAAGCTCGACTGTTACGAGAGACGAGACTGCAATCTTGAAATCGCACTCAAAGCCAACGGCACCGATCTTCCTTACGCAAGTTGCCCTGTGCGATGAGCGATTAGCCAATTACAGGAAATGCCCAAACGAACAGACATCTCGAAGATCCTAATCCTCGGCTCCGGCCCGATCGTCATCGGCCAATCCGCCGAGTTCGACTACTCGGGCACGCAGGCTTGCAAGGCGCTCAAGTCCGAGGGCTTTGAAGTTGTGCTGGCTAACTCGAACCCGGCCACCATCATGACCGATCCTGAGTCGGCCGACCGCACTTACATCGAGCCGCTGACGCGCGAATATCTGGAAGAGATTATTCGCGTCGAGCGAGAGATGTCGCCCAGTGCGGGCTTTGCCATTCTGCCGACGGTTGGCGGACAGACGGCGCTCAATCTCGCCATCGAACTCGCTGACGGCGGAGATCGGCTTCCCGGTCATCATTCGTCCCTCGTTCACGCTGGGTGGCACGGGCGGCGGCATCGCCTACAACCGCGAAGAGCTGATGGAAGTGCTTGCCCGCGGCCTCGATCTCTCGCCGGTGCATGAGTGCCTGATCGAAGAATCGGTTCTTGGCTGGAAAGAGTACGAGCTCGAGGTGATGCGCGACACGAAAGACAACGTCATCATCATCTGCTCGATCGAAAACTTCGACCCCATGGGCGTGCACACCGGCGATTCCATTACCGTCGCCCCGGCGCAGACGCTCACCGACCGCGAGTACCAGATGATGCGCGATGCGTCGATTGCCGTAATCCGCGAGATCGGCGTCGAGACTGGTGGATCGAATATCCAGTTCGGCGTCAATCCTTCGACCGGGCGCATGGTTGTCATCGAGATGAACCCGCGCGTTTCGCGGTCATCTGCTCTCGCCTCAAAAGCCACTGGCTTCCCGATTGCTAAGATTGCCGCGAAGCTTGCCGTCGGCTATACGCTCGACGAGATTCCAAACGACATCACCCGTAAGACTCCAGCCT
>WNFP01009605.1_pt1 | contig 11367 bp, 8 predicted proteins | sample 5400201 | NCBI WGS metagenome assembly WNFP01 (sample SAMN13153355, study PRJNA577476) | soil metagenome | isolation source: 115 cm saprolite under Madrone tree | place: USA:California | collected 2016-06-14
TGGATGTCCTCGACGCCCATGCATTTAAGAAGGACGGGGTCGGTCTCGAAGCCGGCGGCACGATGCTTGCCTTGGCGAACAGAGCGCCTCATCCCAATGCCGCTAAGGTGCTGATCAATTGGTTTCTCTCGCGAGAGGGGCAGACGGCTATACAAAAGACCGGGGCTAACGATCCAGGGCAAAATTCTCTGCGCGAAGATATTCCGAAAGAGCATTTGCCCGCGTCGTTGCAGCGGCAGAAGGGCGTTAAATATATTCGTCTCTGGGGAGCGGAAGTGTGGGACCGAGAAGTGGTCACTAAATTCGTCAACGATTTGGTGAAGTGAGAATGCCGCCCCTATTCTAGCCTTCCCCCGAGCGGGGGAAGGAACGATTCATTCGGCGAAAGCCAAATCGGTTATTCTGTCAAAAACTATTTTTGATCGGCGGAAAAATCATCGGGAGGAAGTCAGATGATCAAGCCAAGCGAACTCACATGGGATGAAATCGTTCGAGTCGGACCGGGGACCCTCGGAGGAAACTATTTACGCTGCTTTTGGTGGCCGGTGGCGCTTGCCGACGAAGTCAAAGACGTTCCCGTACCCGTAAAGGTGCTCGGCGAAGAGCTCGTGCTCTTCCGCAATCTCTCCGGTGAGCTGACGCTTCTCGGAGCTTATTGTTCGCATCGAAGGGCTTCACTCGAATATGGCATTATTCAAGCAGACGGAATTCGCTGCGCGTACCACGGCTGGTGCTACGACCGGCGCGGCCGCGTCGTGGACCGCCCCGCCGAGCCGATCAAGACCGCGCCCAACATTCAGCACCCGTGGTATCCGGCAAAAGAATTGGGCGGCTTCATATTCGCTTACTTGGGAAAGAATAAAGAGGGCCCGCCGCCGCTTCCTCGATACGACGTGCTGGTTCAGAATGGCTATCGGGTCGTCGAGCGAGGAGACAGCGATACCGGCAAAGCATACAACTGTAATTGGCTCCAGGGTGTGGAGAATACGACGGACACGACGCACTTAACCTATCTGCACGGCATCTACGACAAGTGCCCCAACTTTAAGGCGATCGAAGGCGAATACGGCGTTAAGTTGTATATCCTTGAGCCGCGCACGAAACCAAATCATGTCGCGTTGAGAAAAAGATGCACTGTGCTCCCTACTATTAATCGCAAGTCGCGCGAGCTCAGAGCAAAAACTCCCGACGAGCGACCCGTGACGCTCCAGCAGGCGATCTGGATCGTGCCGATTGACGATACACACTGCGAGGAGATGCGCCTCACCGTCTATCCCGAAGAGCCAAAAGAGCGCAGATACCACGGCGCGTATGTGAATCAAGCGAAAGAGCGGGAGAGAAGACCGTACGACCGGCGTTTTTACGGAGAAATCAGGGGCATCGTTCCTCTAGAAGATAAGGCGATGGTGGAAAGCCAGGGGCCCATCGTCGACCGCACGCTGGAACATCCCGGCTACGGCGACAGGGCGATTCTTCTTTTGCGGAAAATGATTCGCGACGGCATCGCCGAGGTGGCCAACGGCGGCGCGCCGAAGGGTGTGCTGCGTGAGGATATGGCGCTGGTCGATCTCGATATCGGCATTGAAGAGTATGCCATCGACAAAGTTCCCGAGGGAAGAACAGCGCTGCTGGCGGAATTGCGGCAGCAATCGGAGCAAATATGAAAAGCACCGGCGATGCTGTGGCGCCGTTGGAGCGCTTGGGGTTTATCGGCCTGGGCAACATGGGCGGCGCCATCGCTCTACGTCTGTTACGGGCCGGTTATCTGGTGACGGTCCTCGATCTCGATAAGAAAAAGATGCAGGCGCTGATAGAAAATGGCGCCGGTGTCGCGGCGACGCCGAAAGAGGTCGCCGAGCGATCCACGATCGTCCTGGCGTCACTGCAGCCGGGCGATGTTGAAAAAGTTACGCGCGGTGAGAATGGTATTGCCGACGCGAATAAAAACGACTTGGTATTTGTCGATCTGAGCAGCACGGCGCCGGAGCTGGCGATTAAAGTATCCGAAGCCCTGCGCGCGCGCGGCATCGAGATGCTCGATGCGCCGGTGAGCGGCGCGGACATCGGCGCCACCAATGGTAACCTGACGATCTTTGTCGGAGGAGATTACGCGGCCTATCAGCGCTGTCTGCCGGTGCTCCAATATGTCGGTCGTACCGTCACGTACTTGGGAAAAAACGGCAACGGCCAGATCGGCAAGCGGATCAATCAGATGATGCAGGCCATGTCCGAGCTGGCAATCTACGAAGGACTATTGTTAGCCAAAAAGACGGGATTAGACCTCAAGATGTTTGCCCGGGCGGCTTCGGGAGGCTGCGCGCAATCTTGGCGCTTGGATGAGCTGGTCGATAATATTTTTAACAAAGGCGACAAGACTTACAAACTGGGCATGCGCTCCGGCCGTACTGGAAATGCGCTCAAGATGGCTGAGCAGCTCGGGTTGCGCTTGGCGGGAGCCACGGTGGCCGATCAAATTTTCTCGAGTCACGGGTGGCAGCTGGAGATCGACTTTGAGAGGAATAACATTCCCGATCCGGCGTAGTCGAATCATCAAGGTTTTTAGACCAAATGACTTTTGCAAGGATTTTGGGTGCCGCGCTGATGTTGTTTTCAACATTGGCGATCTTCATTCCTCAGACTGCCTTGACGGTAGAGGTTAAAACGCCGTGGCAGGAGGAGTGGGACAAGACACTCAAAGCGGCGGAGCAAGAAGGACAAGTCGTTCTCTATAGCCTTTCTGAAATCGGCGATGCTATCGCCAACACCGGCTTTCAGAAAAAGTTTCCCAGGATCAAGATCTCCGTCGTGACCGCGCGCGGCGGCGAGCATGTTTCCCGCGTCATGGCCGAGCGCAGAGCAGGAAAATTTCTCGCCGACATCGGCAATCTCGGCAACACTTCGCCGTACACGCTCTATCAGAGCAAGACGCTTGAACCGATCGCTTCGTCGTTTATCTTGCCCGAGGTCGGAGACGAGTCAAAGTGGTGGCAGGGCAAGCAGCAGTTCATCGATCCGGAGAACCGCTACATTCTTGTCTATGTCGGCGCGCCGCTTTTTCTAGTGGGCTACAACACGAAGCTCGTCGATCCCGGCGGATTCAAATCCTACTGGGATCTCCTCGATCCCAAGTGGAAGGGAAAGATCGTCGCGTTCGATCCCAAAGCCGGAGGCTTCGCGGCCACCCGCGACCGCTTCTTTTATCACAACCCGGAACTAGGGCCGACATTTTTGCGCCGCCTCTTTAGCGAAATGGCGCTGACTTTGTATGCCCGCTTCCCGCAGGGTGAAGATTGGTTGGCCGCGGGCAAATATTCTATCTGCCTGTGCCGCCACCAGTCGATCAGCGAAGCGAAGACGCAGGGACTTCCCGTCGATTTGATGGATCCGTCGTCGTTTAAAGAAGGCACCGGTGTTGAAAGCCGCGCGAAGACGTTGGTACTGATGAATCGAGCGCCTCATCCCAACGCCGCGAAAGTTTTTCTCAACTGGTTTCTCTCGCGCGAAGGCCAAAGCGATTTTCAAAAGATCGGCGCGAAAATCCTCGATGCCGGCGCGGAGGGATCACTCAGAATGGATATTCCGAAGGACGACATTCCGCTGCGCAACCGATTGAACCCCGGCGTGAAATACATGCCGCAGTGGAACCCGGATTACTTCGACATGAAGCCGATCGCCAAGTTGATCAGTGAATCGCAGGTTGAGGCGGGAAAGAAGTGAGAAATAGACTTTAACCACGAAGAGCACGAAGGTTAATAGTATAAATATCCGAACCCTTCGTGTCCTTCGCGTTCTTCGTGGTAAGAATGAATTTCTTCGATTCCCTTAGATCAAATGGAGACGTGACATATGCTGAGCCGTGAAGAAAATGAACTGCTGACGCAAGTCGGGCGCGGCACGCCGATGGGCGAATTGCTGCGCCGCTACTGGTATCCTGTCGCGGCCTCTTCCGAGCTAATCGAAGGCTTTACGACCGAAATGGAAAATGTCTCGAGCAGCCCTACGAGCAAGCCGAAGATCCCGACAGCACATTCAAAGACCGCATCCGATTGCCGGCTTATCCGGTGCAAGAACTCGGTGGGCTGGTCTTCGCCTACTTGGGACCGGAGCCCGCGCCGCTGGTGCCGCGTTGGGAATTACTGGTGCGCGACGGCGTGCTGCGCGACATCGGCGCGGCGGTGGTTCCCTGCAACTGGCTGCAGATCATGGAGAACTCGCTCGATCCGGTGCACGTGGAGTGGCTGCATCAGCATTTTTTCAACTATGTGCAAGAACGGCTCGGAGGGTCGGAGTTCAAAGGCAAGCCGGTGAGCCACAAGAAGATCAATTTCAGGGAGTTCGAGCATGGCATCATCAAGACCCGGATGCTGGAAGGCGAGAGCGAAGACAATGAAGACTGGCAAGTGGGCCATCCGATTTTGTTTCCTAATATTCTTTTGAGCGGGAGCACGAGCCGGCCGACGTTTCAGATCCGTGTGCCGATTGATGACACGCACACTCTGCACTTGTGGTACACCTGCTATCCGCGTTCCGATGGCAAAGAGCCCCAGGAAGTGATTCCATTCTACAACGTGCCTGTGCCGGGTATGGATGCGACCGGTGAACCGCAGTGGACGCTGCTCGACAACAACAGCGGCGAAGATATGATCGCTTGGATCACTCAAGGGGGGGTGGCGGACCGAACGCAGGAAGCGTTGGGACTTTCCGACAAAGGTATCATTCTCTATCGTCGCCAGCTCAAGGAACAACTTGAAAAGGTTCAGGCCGGACAGGACCCGATCAATGTTTTTCGCGATCCAGCGAAGAATGTGTATCTCAAGCTGCGCCTTGAAGACAACAAACTCAACAGCGGCAGTTTTCGCTCGGGCCCGCGCCGCCAGGGCGGTGCGACGAAGTACAGTCCGATCCTAAACGAAGAAGAGGGTGTCGGAAAGTAAAATGGAAACAGGTTCCAACGGCTGGAACTGACCAAATAGGAAGCAGCGATGCATATAAGAATTGGCCTCGTTGGTCTTGGCACCGCAGGGCGTTCGTTGCCTTTAGCGGTGGCGAAAACGACGGGATTCTCCTTCGTCGCGGGAGCTGACCTTAGACACGAAGCGCGCGAGCAGTACCGCGCGGAGTTTGGCATTCAGACCTTCGACAGCGTCTTTGCGATGTGCGAGCTTAAAGCGCTGGACGTTGTCTATGTTGCGACGCCGAATCCGTATCACGCTGAACATGCAATCACGGCGTTAGAACATGGCAAGCATGTGATGGTCGAAAAGCCCATGGCTCTGACGCTGGAAGATTGCGACCGGATGATTGCCACTGCGGAGAAAAACCGGGTGAAGCTGATGATCGCGCACACGCGCAGCTTTAATCCGCCGATCCGGCAGATGCGTGAGATCATCAGCAGCGGCAGTCTTGGGCGTGTAACCCAAGTTCATACGATACGATATTCACCCTGGCTGTTGCGGCCGCGCGAGCCGGGAGAAATTATTACCGAATTGGGCGGCGGCGTATGTTACCGCCAAGCGCCGCACCAGGTCGATATCGCGCGTTTATTGGGCGGCGGTCTGGTGCACAGCGTGCGCGCTCATGCGGGACGGTGGTCAACAGAGAATTCCACGGAAGGAAATTATTCGGCATTACTGCAGTTTGACGGCGGCGTGACCGCAACGTTGATTTACGATGGCTACGGCTATTTTGACGATCGTGAGTTGATCGAGGGAGATGTTTTTAGCGGCGACAAACAAGTTGGGCCCGGACAAAGACTAAGAAAGGCGCGGGCCGAAGGGAAACTGAACAAAGATGCCAGCCGTTCCGGCGTGGCGTTTGAAATCGAGCGCGGCGATGGCGATGCTGACAAGAAGCCGCGCCAGCCATTCTTTGGTTTGACGCTGGTCAGCTGCGAGCGCGGCGCATTGCGGCAATCCGCCGATGGGGTCTTTATCTATGATGAACATGGCAGGACCGAAGTTCCATGTCCGGATTGGAGCGGCCCGCTTAAGGTTGAGCTGGAAGATTTTTATAAGTCCGTGACCGAGGACCGGCCTGTGCTGCATGACGGGAAATGGGGCAAGGCGACTTTGGAGGTCTGCCTGGCGATACTCCATTCGAGCCAGAACCACCGCGAACAGCTTGTCGTCCATCAGGTGCCGAGCCCATATTGATTTTTATGTGAGTGAAAGGATCGCACGATGCTCTTGAACTTCCCGTTTCTACGCGCTAAAAACGCGGTGGCTTAGAAAGGGGCTGCGATATGGCAAAAACCGAGACGCTAGGTCCGGCGCCGTTTATTCGTTCTTGGATACCTCCACTCAACGGCGGCACCGCGCTTATGGTCGCCCTGATCGGCGTGATGGGATTTATTGTCCTCTACCCCTTGGTGTTGATCCTGATCAACAGCTTTAACACGGCCACGATTGCCGAGCCGCCGGTATATGGATTGAAAGCTTGGCGCGATGCCTTCAACGAGTACGGCATTTGGCGCTCGTTATTGAACAGCGTGAAAATCGGTATTGTGCTGCAGGTGATCGCCTTGCCGCTGGGGATTTTTCTTTCGTGGCTGCTCGCCCGAACCAACATTCTTTTCGCCAACGTCTTTGAATTCGGCTTCTGGATCTCGTTTTTCCTGCCTAATTTGGCTACTACGTTCGGCTGGATGCTGATGCTCGATCCGAGCACGGGCCTGATCAACGCTTGGCTGCGCCAGATACCTTTTCTTAGCGGGCTCAATTTCGACATCTATTCCTTCTCGGGGATCATTTGGGTGCATTTGGTTTCCACCGGCTTGTCGACCAAGGTAATGCTCATGACGCCGGCGTTTCGCCGCATGGATGCGTCGATGGAAGAGGCGAGCCGGATGTCCGGCGCGAGCGCGTTTACCACCCTGTGGCGGATCACGGTACCGGCCATGACACCGGTGATCGTCGTTGTCTTCCTGCTCAGCGTCATTCGAATCTTCAGCAGCTTTGAGATCGAGCTCTTGCTTGGCGTGCCATGGAGCTTTTACGTCTATTCCACGAAAATCGTCGATCTGGCGCGGCAAGAGCCGCCGTTGGTGAACCAAGCGGCGGCGTTGGGCAGCATTATTCTGGTTTTTCTCGCGGCCTTTATTCCGATCCAGCGCAAATTGATTACACGCCGGCAATTCACCACGGTCACGGGGCAATTCAAACCCAAAACCATCGATCTCGGGGCATGGCGTTATCCGGCGACGGCGTTTGTTGCGTTGGTCATTTTCATCCTGGACGTGGTGCCGCTATTAAGCGTCTTGGGCGGCAGCTTCATGACGCGCTTCGGCTTTTTCAACTTGCCGAAAACCTGGACGCTGGAATACTGGAAGATGGCGCTTAGCGATCCGCGGATTCTCCAGGGCTTGCACAACACGTTGATCGTCGCGGTTAGCGCCGGACTAGCCGGCGCGGTGCTGTTTTCGTTGATCGGCTATGTTTTAGTGCGGACGAAGCTTCCCGGCCGCGCGGTGCTCGATTCGATCTGCTGGCTGCCGTCGGCGATCCCAGGCGTGCTATCCGGGCTCGGCTTGTTATGGATGTTTCTCGGAACGCCGGTCTTTCGCCCGTTCTATGGCACCCTCGTTCTTCTCGTGATCGCGCAAATGCTCGGCGGCATCACGCTGTCGACGCAGATTCTAAAAGCAAATTTTCTTCAGCTGGGCAAAGAGCTGGAAGAATCGTCGCGCATGTCGGGCGCTGGCTTTTGGCGCACCTATTTGCGCATCGTGTTTCCCCTGATGGCGCAGACGATGGTGATGGTGGGTGTCATCAAGTTCATGTTCGCCGCGCAGCATAATTCGGCAATCATTCTCCTGGCGACTTCGGAAACTAGAACCTTGTCACTGCTCGCTCTTGACCAAGTGGCGGCGGGTTACCGCGAGGTCGCGAGCATTACCATTATCATGGTTACGTTGCTCACGCTTGGATTGGCGATCGTCGCGAGATCGTTTGGCCTCAAGGTCGGCATCCGCGCCGAGTAGCGGAAACTTTATTCGAGGAAACCCACCCGTGAGCTTTCTGCGCATCCAGAACCTCTACAAGACCTTTGACCGCGTGGTCGCGGTCAATCACATCAATCTTGAGATCGCCGAAGGCGAATTCTTTACGTTGCTCGGCTCCAGCGGCTGCGGCAAGACGACCACGTTGCGCATGGTCGGTGGCTTGGAAAAACCCGACGGCGGAGAGATTCATCTGGGAGACAAATGTCTCGTGTCCGAAAGCAAGCGTCTCTTCGTGAAACCTGAAAAGCGGCATATGGGGATGGTCTTCCAGTCCTACGCCCTGTGGCCGCACATGACCGTCTTTGAGAATGTTGTTTATCCCCTGAAGCTGCGCGGTATCAAAGGCAATGAAGCGGAAAAGAAGGTTGCTGAGGTCTTGGAGCTCGTGGGGCTCGCCGGTTTGCAAGAGCGTCCCTCCCCCGCGCTTAGCGGAGGGCAGCAGCAACGCGTTGCCCTGGCGCGCGCTTTGGTTTTTTCACCACGGGTGTTGCTGCTCGACGAGCCGCTGAGCAACCTCGATGCCCAGTTGCGCGAAGAAATGCGGCGGGAGTTAAAGAGTTTGCAGCAGCGACTCGGGATCACAGTGTTATTCGTTACGCACGATCAGATCGAGGCGTTGAGTCTCTCCGACCGGATCGCCATCATGAGGACGGGGCAATTGGAACAGGTCGGCGGCCCTGAAGACGTCTATTATCATCCGGCGACGCCGTTTGTGCGGGATTTTTTGGGCAAGACTTTTCTCCTCGCGGGGAAAGTGCTGGGGATCGGGGGGCAGCAAGTCAACGTGGCGATTCCACAGTTCGACACCTCCCCGCTCTCGATTCAGCGCTCGAATCTTTCGGCTTCCGCTAACGGTTCGTTCAGCGTTGGTCAATCCGTGATGGTTGCGATTCGCCCGGAGCAAGTCGAATTATGGGCCCAGGCTCCCGAAGGCAAACTCAACATGGTCCCAGCGAAACTTCAGTCGGCCCAATTCCTCGGCGATCGTTATGAATACACGGTCGCGCTCGGCTCGGAAACGCGTGTCCTGGTCTCGCCCGCCTCGCGACAGCTGAAGGCTGGTGAAAGGATTTTCCTGGAACTGAAATCCGAAGGTATCACTCTCTGGCCGAGAGAGGCGTGATAGTTTTCGGTAACGCAAATTATCCTGTCGCTCGCTCGTCTTCTGCAATACTTCGGATAGCCCGGTGACTTTCCGTATCTCCCAGGCGGAATTTAGGAATTCCCGGCACTCGCCAGGCAGTGATCAGTGTCACCAGGGTTACGAGCAACCCGCCAAAGAAGGTTGCCGCCGGCGCGCCCATAATCGGGACAACCAATCCGGTCTCCGTCTGCCCCAAAGGATGAAGCCCTCGGTTGCTTAACTGAAAAACTCCCATCACTCTGCCACGAAAATTTTCCGGCGTAATCAGCTGGAGAATCGTGCTCCGGCAAGCTCCCCAAATCGTGTCCGTCGCGCTGACGAACGCGATCAGCGCTAAAGAGAGCGGGAACCACGGAGAAAGGCCGAAAAGCGCGAAGCCAATACCGTACAGAATCGCCGAGACAAAGAGAATTTTTCCCTGATGCGAGCGATGGCCCATGGCGATGAACAGGCTGGAGCCGATGACGGCGCCTAGGCCGCGAGCCGACTGCAGTATCCCGAACCCGCTGGCGCCAACTTTTAAGATGTCACTTGCAAAGATGGTCAGCATCGCGTTATCCAAACCAAAGACTGATGAGACCCCTTCCATGATCATCACGCCTAGAACAATGGGCCGCGAGACGATATAGGAAAACCCGGCCTTTGTTTCACTGAAGAAGTCACGGTGTATTTGCCGGGCAGACGCCGAGGTCCGCATGAGCAACAGGGCGACGACGACCACCAAGAAACTCGCTGCGTTTGCGTAGAATGCTCCGGCGGTACCCATGAGACTGATAGCAACGCCACCCAGCGTCGGCCCGAGAAGCGCAGCCCCTTTCCATAATAGAGAGTTAAGCGCCACCGCGTTGGGTAGGACCGAGCGCGGCACCAGCGAAGGAAAAAGCGCTTGACGGGCAGGACCATCGAAGGAGCCAACGGTGGAGCTGACGAAAGTGAACGCGTAAATCTGCCAGGGCTGAACGTGACCGGTTTGATCCAACATGCCGAGACCGAACGCAAGCAGACCCAGGACAATCTGGGTCCAAAGCATTAGCCGGCGCCGGTCATAGCGGTCGGCGAAGGTGCCGCTGATGAGTCCGAAACCTATGGCGGGAATGGCGCGGAAGACGCCGTTGAGTCCCAGCTGAACCGGAGAATGTGTCAATTGATACAGCAGCCAGTTGGTCGCGGTCATCTGCATCCAGGTGCCGATGTTCGAGACGAAAAGGCTGATCCAAAAAAGTCTAAAATCGCGGTAGCGAAAAGCTGCGAGACGGCCGACTTCTCTCGGCTCTGATCCGGTAGGTTCGTCGGTCATTCGAAGGGAGATCTAGACGTGATGCAAGGCCAATCTTTCAGCTTGTAAGATGAAGTGCGCCGATTAATTTAGCTCCCAGTAGGCAAAACCCATGGCACAGCCGACGCCGGTCCGGGTGCGATAGAGTGGAGAGTAATCGACCAGGGTTCCTATACGATGCGCCGCCGCGGCCGTTACGATCCAATTCCGGATCTCCGATGTCCCTTCGACCAATACCGAGGCCGGCATCGCACTCATGTAATCCGTATCGTTGTGCTCGAGCGCTTGGATAAATCTCTGGTCTAATGCCTCATCGATCTTTGTGTGGCTGAGCCCGCCCGAGCCGACGATTACAACTCGTTCTTGGCTGGGGAGCTTGCGGAGAATCGATGACACGGCTTGGCCGAATTGGACGCATCGCTTGGCCGAAGGCGCCGGCGGATAGTAAGTGTTCACCATCACGGGGATGATACGGCGAGTAGGGTCCGGCATCAGGAACTTGAGCACGCGCGCGAAGGCGTGACCGAGCCCTCCCTCGTAGCGCGTGCGTTTAGAATAGGCCGGGTCGAATCCCTCATCCATCAGGCCGGCGATGAGGGATTCGGCCAGCTCCGCATCGACCCGATAATTTGTGCGATTCTCGGATTTGGATTGCTTTAAGTATCTTAAGCTGGTGCTGGCTTCGACCTCCTCCCCCATATAGATGGAAAAAGGCGGCATGTTGTCGTCTACCAGGTTCTCGTGTTGATCGTCTCCGACGACGATCACTATTTCAGGGTCGAAAGTCTCGAGCTTTCGGCGGAGTGTAGCGATGGCCTCCATGCAGCCGTTCCACTTAACCCATTTCACTTCCGCGGTTTCGCGCTCCAACTCCGGTTTGTCGGGTAGTTGCTCCTTCTCGCGGTTGTTGAGCAAGCCCCAATGATCGGGATTGAGCATGAGCTGGGG
>WNFP01006266.1_pt1 | contig 11365 bp, 9 predicted proteins | sample 5400201 | NCBI WGS metagenome assembly WNFP01 (sample SAMN13153355, study PRJNA577476) | soil metagenome | isolation source: 115 cm saprolite under Madrone tree | place: USA:California | collected 2016-06-14
AATGCGGTATCCAACCCGCGCATCAGAGCTTGATCACCGACGTCTTAAGGTCCCGCCCTCTCCTCTGCACGATCCATCGCCTAATCAACTTCACGCTGGCGAGCGTGGAGAACGTTCCAGTCGTGCCCGCGGTGCTTGACAAAGGACATGACCCGCCCGCCGGTGGCCGCCGTCTCAGCTATGGGCCAACAACGGACTCCTGCGGTGCACACCGGATCAGAGAAATTCTTGAATCAGCCAAGCGATCTCCGCGGCGGTTTTGAAGCCAGGTCGATCACGATTAGGCCGTCTTGCTGACGCCCCAGAACAAGGGGAGCGGCGCCGGCACAATGCCGCTGACATTCTTGCGCCAAGCATAGTGACGGAGAAACACGCCGAGCGGCGCGTAGAGGACATGGTCGAGGCAGGCCTTGTTCAGCCGTCGAGCAATCGTCTTCTCCTCATCGGGACTCTTTGCGTCAAACCACGCCGCGACCTCGGCTTCGACTTGCGCACTACTCGCCCAACCGTTCGCCAGATTGCCGTCGGCGCGAAGGAGCCGGATCGTTGGGTATGCGAAGTCGATTCCAAAAGCGCTGTTGACGACGACCGCATGTACTGTGACCGCGGCCTGGTCTGTTATGAAAACGGCCACCATGATCGAGCGATTGCCGATTTCAATCAAGCTATCAAGCTCGATCCGAACTCTGCCGCCGCCTGCATTCAAGCACGGCCTCATCTTGCATCGTACCAGCGAGTTCAAACTCGCGTTCGCCAGCGTCATTCAAGCGATCCGCGTTGATCCGAGTATATTCGATGCTCTTCGACGTGCCAATTTGCGTCCCTGAGCTGAACCGCTGCTTCGAAAGCATGCAGGCGTCACGGCAGGCGATCAAGGAGTCGGTTACCAAAGAACGGGACGAAGCCCAGCCGGAGGTACTCCGAGGTCGCGGCCGCAACCAGCGGAGCATCGTCCAGATACTCGATGGCGAATATGGTCAGGCCTGCGTTCCGTGCCCGCCGCAGGTATTGCAGACTCCATTCGATGTCGGCGTTCGAGTTCGGCACCTCTTGCCCTTTTAATCCGGTCAGCAAACTCTCCTTGCTGACGCCGTCGATAGCATCGAGATATCGTTTCGAGGCCAGCAACGGCTCCGCATTCTGGCCGACCAGCAGAAAACCGGAATTACGACTGCGGGTTGCCTGGGCGATCTTGGTGACGAGATCGGCCATGTCCCGCATGGCACTAGGGCGGATGTCGCGCCAATCCTGGAACGCATCGATCCGGTCAAGGAAGATGCCGTCGAAACCGGCGTCGACGACCCGCATGGCTGCATCGAGCACGATCCTCTGCCACTCCGGGTGCCAGTAGCGCACCGAGTAGCTCCTCGACCACTCGAGGCTCTCCGGGCCGAGCCACTCCGGCGCAGGCCCATCCCTCCAGTGCGGCGACCAATACGGCCGGTACTCCTCCGCGGCGCCGATGCTGAGATACGCCAGAACGAGGCGTCGCCCGCCATTCGGCTTGCGCTTCAGCGACTTCATTTCCTCCAGGTTGGGCCCTCGCCCGGCCGCTGCGTCAACGATGGGGTCTATGACGATCAAATCGAGGCGCGAGTCGGCGATGGCCTGCAGATCGATTTTCTGGTATTGGCATCCCCATCGCGCGACGCTGGCCAGAACCCTTCGCATCTCTACGCGTTCTGCATCCATAGACGACGCCGTCCGCTCCACATCTTGGCTGAGGCTGGCCTCCCGTTCCGCTTGCGACGCCGCTTCCAGCCTGATCTTGAGCACATCGCCGGGGGACAGCGGTGTGCTCTCCTGCGCCGGTAGGACGGCGGGCCCGTCCGGCCCCTGGCGCACGATCTCGTACACGGGCCGCGCCGCGGCAGCCGCGTGCGCGGTGACCAAGCCTCCCCGACTCAAGGGGTCAGCGAGCAGCCCTGCGGCGTCGAGGGCCCCGCGCATATCCGCGATCTCGTCCTCGGTTGCCGCGATCGACCTCGCGAGCTCGGCAGCATGATCGAGCGACAGACGTGCCAGGGCACCCTCCGCCTGTGCCAACCTCCCTTCCGCGTCGGCGAGTGCGCGGTGGGTATCCTGCCGACGCGTCTCAATTTCAGCCACCTCGCTGCGCGTCCTGATGACGGTGGTTTGCGTCGCCAGGCCTTCCAGCTTGCGCAGCGCATCGAGGTGCTCGCCCTGAATCCGGCCTTGCGCATCGAGCTGGGCGAGCTTGGCGCGCATGGCCTCGATCTCCTTGCGTATCGTCGAAACGCCTGCGAGAGCCTCAGCGCGCTGTTGCTCGCGCCGGGTCTGATCGAGCTCCAACAAGGTCCGCTCGGCGGCAATCAGGGCCTCGGCGCGATCCTTGCCCGCCAGCGCAATCAGCTGCTGGGGAGCCTGCATCGCAGCGTCACCGCTGCGCTCCGCTTCCAGCCTGACGCGGCGCGAAAGGAGGCGCTCGAGCTGACGGGTGAGCTTGCCGACCCGCTCCTGCTCGTGCACGCCCTCAATTAGCTCCGCCGCATTGCCGCGGTCGAGGCCGCCGGCCAAAGCCATGGCCTGCAGGACGGTCATGTGGCCTGCATGCTTGACGGCGCCAGGGACGCGCACCGCGCCCACCACGTAGACGGGCCAGCGGTCCTGGATGGCGACGCTGACGTCCCCGGGGCGTCCGATAGCGCGCGTAAAGGCGGTCTTCAGCTGGTCCTCGAGATCGCGGGGCGACAGGCCGGTGACCTGGAACCTGCCGAGCACCGGCAAGGAGACCACGCCCTCCTCGTCGATCGTGTAGTCCCCGCTGAGATCCGCGCGCTGGTAGAACATGCGCTGCATTGAATCGGCGTCCTCGCGGCCCCCCGGTGCGCCGCCGCGGATATCGATTGTTTCATGAAACGTGATCCTGAGACGATCGCCGGCGCCGAGCGCGGCGGCACTGGCGCGGCGGTCCGCCCGCGTCGCGTCGGCCGACGGTGCGGGCCGAGCGGCGTCCATCCGCGCCGACTCGGCCGACGGTGCGGGCGAAGCGGCGCGGGCGTTGGAAGCTTCGTCGTGTGTACGCAAGGCGGTGGCGATACCCGCGACCAGCGCCAAGCACAGCGTGAGGCTGAGGACGTAAGGCATGGTCAGCCGCATCGTCTGCATTACTCACTCCAGCTTGGTGATCGGGAACTTGCAAGGAAGAAGGCGGCGGAACCCCCGCCAGGGCGCGGCAGGTCTTCCGCGCGTTCGGCAGAACGTGATGAACGTCAAGTTCTCCATAGTGCTCTCGAGGGCTGAGAAGGCGAGCGCCGCAGAGATCACGCAGGCGGCGAGATAACCGAAGCCGTAGTACGCCGCGCCCATCTCCATGGTCGCCATGGCAAAGGTTCCCTGTAGGGCAAGGAAAATCGCTTGCAGAGCCAGAAAGCGGCCGTGCTGGTCGAAGAACAGCAGCAGGGAGGTCGCCGCGAAGAAGACGAACTGGAAAAGCGCACCGACCGCGCCCAGTCGCAGCACGCCGATCTGCTGATAAAACAGTCCGGAGACCTGCACGATCGTCGGCGCGCCAAGCACAATGACCACGCAGATCGCAGTCTGGATCAGCGTGGTCTGGCCCAGGCTCGCCAAGGTCGCCTGCTTGAGACTTTTAGCCCGGGCCTCGATCTGGCCGAGGGTGCCGTGGTCTCGAATCGCCGAGTAGTACGACCGGTACCGGGCATAGAACGCCGTCTCGACATGGGTGACGAACTGCGCCAGTGCCGGGATGATGGTCAGATACGCGGCGAAAATCGCGCTGTCGTACAGCGGCGCGTGGACAAGACCCAGCTCGTGCCTTATTCCCGCAGGGCCGATCCACATCACCCACTTGTCGATCCATATGGCGATCGCGCCCAGGAGCCCTGCCAGCGCCAACGTCAGATGGCGTGCCATTCCCGCGCCAAATGCAAGGATCGCGGTAGAGGCGCTGGCGACGGGCTGGGGGAAGGTCACCAGCACCCGACTTGCGAGCGTCACCAGGACGATCAGCAGGCCCGCGTTGAAGGCCCAGATCATCCCTATCCATCCGCCATCCGCACGTGCGGCGAGGACCGTAGCGATCACAGCAAAACCGAGCCCACACAGAAAGCCCTGGGTAATGCTCTTATAGTCGCGTACCGCCCCGCAGAACGCCAAGGCCACCCAGATCAGGGCGCCAATGCCGCAGCAGCCGGCCGCCGGAATAGCGGTAGCAGCCGGAACCGCATACGCCGCCAGGTGACAAAGAAGTGCTATGGCGATCGAAGCCCCCGCGCTCAACACCGAGGCGGCAAGAAACAGCGGCCTAACCCGGCCCGCGTCGCGGGCGTAGAGGGCGTCACCGACGAGGCGCGCTGCCACGAGCACGATCGGAGCAGAGGATATCAGAGAGATCGCGAAGGAGTAGATGACGACGAGGCGAAAGCCGTCGATCACCGATTGGGACACGTGATCAGCGGCGAGGATGCCGATCACCTCCAGCGCGGTCACCGTGAACAACCAGGGGCCCGCTGCGATCACGGCCGCGTGCCCAATCGATGCCAGGGGCGCCAGCAGATTGTCCTGCTCGCCGAGTGCCCTCAACCTGAAGCCGATGCCTGCCATCAGGAGAAGTCCCCCATGTGGCGGGCCGTTCCATTCTCCAGGAAAGCGCCGTAGAGCGCCGCGTAGTTCGCCTGAGCGGTCATCGAGGCGTAGCGCCGGCGAACGCGCCTGCGTAGGCTCTCGCCCATCTCCTTCCTCAGCGAGCTGCTGCGCAACAGCCGGCACACGCGGTCAGCCACCTGCTCCGGCGAGACCAGGTCCGTTATGAAGCCGCCATGCTCCAGCGGGTCGTCCGCGTCGCCGGCGCCCTCGATGATCTCGCGGCACGCGCCGACATTCGTGGCCACGCATGGAATGCCTGCAGCACCGGCCTCGAGCAGCACCAGGGGCTGGGCCTCGCTGAGGCTCGTCAGCACCACGACGTGCACCTTCGGCAGCCACTCTGCCAGGCCCACCGGTCCTGTGAGCTCCACGCAATCCTCGAGGCCAAGCTCCGCTATGAGCCGGCGGCATTCCTCGGCGTAGGCGGGATCCTCCTCCGTCGGCCCGATCACCAGCGCTCTGATGTCCGGAACTTCGCGGCGGGCCGCCGCCGCGGCCGCAACGAATGTCCGTATGTCCTTGATCGGCACGACGCGGCCGATCAGAGCCATGGTCGGCCGCTCATCCTGTCCGGCAATATCGAGGGCGGCGAAGCGCTCGACATCGACGCCGTTGGCGATGACCTTGAGCCGGTCGGGCTCCGCGCCCAGGGAGACCTGTAGCCCCTGATTGTCGCGATAGAGGGTCGTGACCTGCGAGCAGGCCTCGTAGCAGGCGCGCGCGTAGCTCTCGAATGCCTTGATCCAGAGATCCCGCAAGTCCATGCGGGGATCATCCACGTTCAGTCCCTTGTCGACCGTATCGGAGATCCAGTCCGCCATCAGGATCTCGATGCGGCGCTCGTTCGTGTAGATGCCGTGCTCGGTAACGAGAGCTGGTCGGCCGGTCTCGATCGCCGCACGCGCGGCAAGCAGCCCAGCATAGCCCGTCGAGCTCGCGTGATAGATCCTGGCGTCGGGCAACTCCAGCTTCAGCGTCGCGAACAAACCGCCACAGAGCGCCCGCCACGCCCAGTAGAACTGGAGGAACGAAGCCTGCGGCATCAGCGCTGCGTACATGCCGCGCACGGTCTCGAACGCCTCCCGCGATTCGAGCAGGTCGTAGAGCGACATCTCCTTCCCCGGAGTGTTTACCACGCTGACCAGCTCGCGCAGCTCCGCCGATCCGCCGCCGCTGAGAAAGCGACTGAGCACCGGCACCAGGCGTTGCGCAGCACTGGTGCGCTCCGGTCGTGAAGGCCGCCGTGCCCGGGACAGAGCAGAATGCAGTACAAGATCGTGTTGGACAACCTGGTTGGGCGGAGGCTGGTAACGCGGCCGGAGCTGCTCAGGGCCCGGGCTGATAGCCACGACCGAGAAGCTCAAATCCGGCTGACTCCGCATCAGCCAGTCAACCCATGACGAGACGCCGCCGGTAACATATGGATAGGCGCCTTCGACGATCAGGCAGACATCGGCCTTTCTGGCTGCTCCTGCGCCGCACTCGTCTCTTCCAATCGAGGCGCCGCGCATCATCGCGCTGCCTCGGGGACAAACAGCGCTGGGAAGGCTTGCGCGCGGGCGACGTGGTCCTCGCCCGCGAAGAGCAGCCTGTGCAGATCTGCGTGCCGTCCTGTAGCCACGAGGCAGCGCGCCAGAAGCTGCCGCATCTGGAGACCAGCGTTGGGCGCCGCTGCCAACAACCGGTCGAGCAGACCGTCGTCCTCGCCGGTCGCCGCGATGATCCGGCAAAGAATCATCTCCGGCTCGGCGTCGGCCGCATCCGACGAAGCACAGATTAGGCTGAGCGCCTTGGCCTCTGCCAATGCCTCGCGCACCTCGGAATGACGGAGGAAGCCAGACTCGGCGCACGCGAGCATCGATCGCGCACACGCCAGCATGGCCGGAGCATCGCCGAACCTCCGTGCCTCTAAGCTGCGGTGGCGGTCGTCGTGCAGCCGCCGCCGAAACTGCTCCTTCAACCTGACGAAGACCGCAGCTGCCTGAGCCCTGACGGGCGATTGCGCACTGCGCAGGGCAGCACAAAGCAGGGGGAAATAGTCATGATGATAGTTCAGGCCTATGTGGCCGAGCAGGGCTTGCTTCTCCGCCAACGTTCCGTGCTCGAGCACGGAGGCGAAGCGCCGTGGCCCTTGCGCGGGCGGCTTGAGCTCGCGTCCCGTGAGGATCGCCTCGTAGAGTCGCCGGGCAGGATCGGGGCGCTCCTCACCCGAGAGCCAGTCATACCAAGCCTCCAGGACGTCGCGCTCAGGTGCGCCGAACCTGGTAGCAAGGCCAAGCAGGATGATGCCGGCGCCGCCGAGTGGGCCGGCGATCAAGACCAGGATCAGGCTAAAGGTCCATAATGTGCAATCGTGCGCCCGGGTGGGTCGGAGCCACCACGCACAACCTGCAATGAGCCCGGCATGGGCGACGAGAACGACGAGCGGGTCGATTTCGGCGACTGCGCCAGCGCAGATCAAGAGGAGGTCGACAGCAACAAGGCCGGCCACAAGCCGCGCCCGCCGCCCATCGATGCCTTTCGGGCCTTGCCGGCACCTGCCGCCTCCGTTGCCAGACTGCTCGGTCATCTGATCTCCTCGCTATCCGCTCTTCCTCAGCGATCTCCGGGGACAGCGCAATCCGGCCAGTCGCGCACCGCTGATCGTGCAGGCGATGCTGCGCCCGTGGCCAATGGCACCAATCTCGCGGGCGGGCGCGGCCGTCCGAAGCTGCACAAGACCCGCTCCCTGCTTAGGGCCTGAGACAGCTCACGACAAAGAACGCACAGGCTGTGCTCAGTGGCCTCCGTAAGTCGCATGGGGTCCATTGATTGAATGAGAAGCGCACCTATCAGCCGGTCGCCTGTTGGCGTGAGGATGGGGGCAGCGATCAGCCCGACGCCGGCGAGCTTGCCTACAGCCTCACTCTTGCGAATCGACAAGAGGCGCTGCCCGCGTAGCAGCTCCATCTCCAGCACCTCGGGCAAGCGCTCGATGCGCGGCGGCTTGCGGGAGTCACCGAGAGCGCTGGAAATCTCACCGTCAACGGCCAGGCGGCCGTCGCGCAACGTGAGCACAAGGTAGCTTGCCGGACCGACGAGCATCTCCATCGCTCCCACCAGGGCAAGTTTCAAGGTCTCCGGACTGGCTTTGCACACCTCGTCCAACGCCGCGAGGCCGGCCTCGATCGAGCGGTCGGCAGCACAGGCGATCTGCCGCTCGAGGGCCTCGCAGTGCGCGCGGAGCTCCTCCGCCAGCTCCCCGATTGAGCGCAGCTGCGCGTCAGCCTCGACGAGGCGCGAGCGAAGCGCTTCCGTCTTCTGGGCCTGCCGATCCCGAAAGCCGCCCAGCACGACCGCAGCCACCGGCCAGAGCATCGGCTCGCGCCAGATGCGATAGAGATACTCGTAGATGTCCTCGCCGCCTGCCTGAGGCGGCGCACCCGCGAGCCAATGCACCACCATCGAGGCGACAGCGGCGGCGACGCCCGCCTTCGTGCCGTACTGGCTGGAGAGCAGAAGCACCGGAATCCAGAGGGGATTCGGACTGATCGATCCGAGGTGAGCACCGATCGGAGTGGCCGCCGCGATCAGCAACATCATCGAGAGGATGATGACGAGCTCGAGCGCCCACGGTGCATAGCCGTCTCGCCGATGCCTGGACCAGACCGACGGCGTGGGCAGGCACTCCAGCCATGGGGGCGATGACATGAAATGCTTCCCTCGCCTGGACAGTCGATGCCATGACTTAGCCGCTCGCCGCTGATGGTGAACAGCCGTTTCGTCTGATCTGCGTCAGATGACGAGGGAAAATCGGCGCGTTATCTGCCGCCCCTGCCCAAACCGCACCATGCTATTCGGAGGTGCCCCTGTTGCGCCTGGCGCTGCTGTTGCCTGAGCGCGGTAGCGTAACGCTTTAGTGAGCCGGATCGCCCGCAGGCGGATCGTGATCTCCTCGAGTACCTGCCCTTTCTCGATCTCCTCCTCGGCGACAATCACGGCCAGCTCTTCGAGCTTGTCCCCGATCGCGCGCATCACAGCATCCGCGGCATTAAGGGCGGCGTCCGGGACGTCGCCTGTAACCGGGCCCCCGTGAGAAACAAAGCTCGCCTCGATAACGTGACGCTTACTCATGTCGCTTGGCCCCCCGGCCTCTTTACACATGGACTGCTGTACTCCCTGGCGGGGGCAGTGCCAGGGAGTACAGCAGCAACGTCACATACTGGGTGCGCCAGAAGGGCGTTTCATAGGGGCGGTAGTGGCGGCAGTAGCGGCGACGACACGAGCGGAAGCAAACGGGTGCTTCCCGCTGACATCGGGATCAGCGACTGTTTGTCGGGTCCATAGGTTTCGCACCCGTCAGCGCAGAGGCCGGTAACCGGGATATTCGCCTGTCCCACCGTGTCGATCTTGATCAACACCCCCGGCGTCAGCGTGGCGTGGACCTGCGAGGCGTTGTACGCCATCCGGTTCTGCAGCAGGACCCCGAGGTCCGATTCTTCCTTACTGATGACCGGAAGCTGGGATAACGCTGCGAACTTGCTGAGGGTGGAGCCAACCACATCCGACAAAAGCGAATTTACGCCATCATAGGCAAAGAGATTTGTCTGATGGAACATCAACGGGTACTGCTCTCCCCGCAGCAGGTAGAGCAGCATCGCATCGCTTTCCCGGTCCCGAATCTGGTCCCAAGTCTGGTTAGTGGTGAAAAAGGGCGGACCACCGGGGCCGCCGATCCGGGATATGCCATTCGGTCCATAAAAATAGTTGTACTCCTCGGGTTCCGAACCCACGCCTTGGGCAACGGTCGTGGCGGTGTTATAGAAGATATTTGTCGGGCGGCGCGGGATCTCAAAGATCGAAGGTTGATACTGGTTCCAGATCCCGGTATTGGGCGAAGCTGGCGATCCCTCGGGCCGCGACAGATCCGACACCAGGTAGGGTTGGTCAAGCCGGAAATACCGGGCGTCACCATGCTAACAGGGTCGTTCGGCAGACCGAGCGACTGGGCGACCTGGACATTCTGGCTGATCTCGGCTTGGGACTGTGTGTACGTGGCCGGCGTGCACACGCCGCTGTTGGCCACCGGTTGGTAGCAATCGAGGTCTTCGTGATCATAGGTGTGACTGACCCAGAAAAACTGATTGGCGAGGGACCGGCTTGCGAGGACAAGGCTGTCGGACGCCCCGGTGGCGCCGCCTTCTGCCGTCGTCCCGACGCCATTGAACGCGAGGGTAATCTCAAATCCCGCGAACTGCGGATTGGCGTTGACATTCTGCTGCCAGTTTCCCAGCGCAGAGAGGTCCTGACCGGTGATCCTGTATTGCGGACAGGTGGGCGGGGGAACATAGGTCCGGTCGGTGGCGAAGCCCACGGGGATGCAGGCTTCTTGTGAGCTGTCGAACATATCGTCGGCGATGAAGTGATCATCCACTTGCGGAGTCATGTAAGTTTTGCGGCTACCCAGAAAAAGCCCTTTGGTGATCCAGTGAATGATGCCGTAGTTAAGAGTGGCTGAGTGAAGCAGGTACGGGTTGTTGTCCATCGTGAGCGCCAGATATTCCCGGCCGTCAGCTGAGGTGTGGGTGACCCCGACTACCGAGCCGCCGATTTGCAGAATGGGCGTGGTCGTCTCGCCCCTGGCGGCTACTGCCGTCGCCAGATACGTCCAGGCCCACGCTATTTTCACGGTGGCATTGGGCTGCAGGTAGTTGAAGACGCTCGCGCCGGCGGACGTCAGGTTCGCCAGGCCCGGAGCCTGATCGGTGGTCCCCATTCCCGATCCCAAAACGTAAGCCATGCCGTAACGGGCTTCCGGAAAGGTGTAATAGCTGGCCACGCGAACGTGATAGTTCCTGGTATAGCTATCCAGGGCGGCCCAGCCGTTTACGTCAAGCACGCTGTGACACGCCGGATTGCAAACCGCCAGATTCCCGATCGTAAGGATGATCCCTTGATAGAAGCCCTTGACGCCATTGTCGAGCGGCGGTAAACGCTGACCGTTTGCCAGAAGCACAACCTGATAGGGAGTGCCGAGATAGTCGAGGAAGAATTGGAGCGCCGCGAGGCCGGGCTCCGTACCATCGGTCGCCAAAATTAGCAGTTTCATATCGACGGGCGTCGCGACAGCATGGATGACCCCCGTCAGCAGGCCGAGGCCGGCTGTGTCCACGGTGGTTATCGGCGGTACGGGATTAGAAGGGATCAGCGAGCCCGGGTTAATAGGCAGCGGCGGAGTTCCGGTTCCGATCACCTGGGCGCCGGCCGGCAAGCATATCAGCAACGGCAGCAGGAATACTATGTAAACAGCGAGTCGTTTCATGGCAGTTTCCTTTCCTTTTTTGTACTTTGGGAAAGAACGTTAAACACACCGATCGAACGCAGCTGTGCGTCAGTCTCGACGAGGCGCGAGCGCAGCGCTTCCGTCTTCCGGGAGTGCTGATCGTGAAAGCCGCCCAGCACGACCGCAGCCGCCGGCCAGAGCATCGGCTCGCGCCAACCGCGATACAGATAGTCGTAGATGTCCTCGCCGCCTGCCTGAGGCGGCGCACCCGCGAGCCAATGCACCACCATCGAGGCGACGGCCGCGGCGACGCCCGCCTTCGTGCCGTACTGGCTGGAGAGCAGAAGCACCGGAATCCAGAGGGGATTCGGACTGATCGATCCGAGGCGAGCACCGATCGGAGTGGCCGCCGCGATCAGCAACATCATCGAGAGGATGATGACGAGCTCGAGCGCCCACGGTGCATAGCCGTCT
>WNFP01007039.1_pt1 | contig 11365 bp, 8 predicted proteins | sample 5400201 | NCBI WGS metagenome assembly WNFP01 (sample SAMN13153355, study PRJNA577476) | soil metagenome | isolation source: 115 cm saprolite under Madrone tree | place: USA:California | collected 2016-06-14
ATTCCGCAGTTTTGTGCGCCGCCAAACAAAAACGTCTAACCAATCGCTCCAGCCAACCGTTGGGCGCCGTACTGAAAGGCTGAAGGATAAATTATGAAGGATGAAGTAAAAGCAAAGTTCACTCTCGCCAGCGGTGGCTCAGCTCTTTCTCGTTGGATGATGGTTCACTTCACACGGCGTTCCGTTGTGCGCTTTTCGCTTTACGCAACGTTAGCCATACTGTCACAGGTTGGAGAAGTTATAGCAGGCGGCGGCATGATGTTCGCGGGACAGCCACTTCCTAACTCGGCTTTGCACTGGCCGAAATCGTCCAAATACGATACTCCACCCAAACTTATTAGTGGAAATGCTCCAGTGTACCCGATCTCGCAATCCAGGTCAGGGATTTCCGGCCTCGCCATCGTTGCCTTTACAGTCGGCCCAGATGGAAGAACCTACGACATACACGTTTTACAAGCGAGCTATCCATACTTTGGTAGTCATACGGTTCTAGCCGTGCGGGACTGGAAGTTTGAACCTGCCAGAAAAAATGGCCAACCAGTAGCCGTGAAAGGAAAACTGGTTTTGCCTTTCAAGATACCTTAACACATCTAACCAATCGATGAAGCCAACGGCCCCATTGCGGTACAACTTCATGGTGTTTGCCACGACACCCTGCCGTGGCTTATCTCTTTCTCGTTAGATGTGTACGCGCGGCAACCACGCGCACTTAACGCGTATTTCCGGATATTATTCCGAAGTCGGCTTCTCGTAACCAGCCGTCACTTACCGTCCGAACGCTCCAGCACACGGGCCACCCACATCCAGTGTTGTCCTGCGTGAACCTCGACGCTCTTATGCGAGTGTCTGCGAACCGCAGTCAGGAACGCGACCGACTCGGCTATACGTGCAAATTAGTGTCGAATCGAGCAGATCGCCCGGCCTTTCGGCTTCATCAACTTCGAGATGTCCGAAATCTTCGCGGCCGATTTAGCTGCCGAGCGACGCGGGATCGCTCTCATACCGTCTGTTAAAAGCCACGTAATCCTCAGTTAGATCGCTCGCATATATGGTGAAATTGGCGGGCCCAAGATGAAGGTTGACATGCAGATCGAATTCTCGCGCAGCGGAAATTTTGCCGAGCGTTTTCAAATCGACATCCGTCGGGCGGCCGCGGCGAAATGCAAAGAGTATCTCGCGGCTACCGGGCTTCGCATAGCCGACATCAACACGAGATTCGTTCACTTTCGCGTCCGAATAACCCAGGGCGCATAGGATCCGTCCCCAGTTGGGATCGCCGCCGCACCAACTTGTCTTTACAAGCGCGCTGTTTGCGATTGCGCGCGCGGCGGCTTCTGCTTCGCCAGCGCTTCGCGCTCCGTGAATATTCACGGTAACGAAACGCGAAACGCCTTCGCCATCGCGCACGATCATTTTGGCCAGCTCCAGGCAAACGAAATTGAGCGCGCCCTGAAATTGCGAATTTCGAATTTCGAATTTCGAATTTCTCGCCAACCCATTGGCTAGCATGATTACCGAATCGTTGGTACTCATATTACCATCGACGGTGATGCGGTTGAAACTTTGCGCGACCGCAATTCGAAGCGCCCGTTTTAACAGGTTGGGTTCAATCGCAATATCCGTCGTGATAAAGGCGAGCATTGTCGCCATCCGTGGCTGAATCATTCCCGCGCCTTTACAAATCCCGCCAATGCGTACCATCGCTTTTCCCATTTTAAATTCGACGGCCATCTCCTTTCGCCGCGTATCCGTGGTCATTACAGCTTCGGCGGCTTGCCGCGCATTCGTTGCCGATCTTGCGAGCAACGGCGCGCATGCGCGAATCCCACGCTGGACATTTTCCATCGGCATTGGCACGCCAATTCGCCCCGTGGAACAAACAAGGACATGGCTCGCTTTTACGTTCAACGCGGCCGCTGCCGTTTCGGCCATTCTCTTTGCGTCTCTGATTCCCTGAGGTCCTGTGCACGCATTTGCGTTGCCAGAATTCGCGACGATTGCTTGTGCAAAACGTTTCAGCACGCGTTGCGCGCTCAGCCTCACCGGCGCGGCGCAAACCTGATTTGTCGTAAACAGCCCGGCAACCGCTGCACGCACATCGGAAGCGATCAACGCAAGATCGAGCTTCCGTCGTTTGATGCCGCAAAACACCGCGGCCGCCTTGAAACCGAGCGGCGCGCAAATGGAACCTGGGATGATTTTGAAACTCTTGGGAGCGCAGGCTGCTATCCTACGCTCCCCAACCCCCTGCGCCTTCACAACAACCCCTCTGTCTCGCGGTATCCGCGCATGACATTGAAACATTGAACCGCCTGGCCGCTCGCGCCTTTCATCAGGTTGTCGATCGCGCTCATAAGGATGAGGCGGCGGGTGCGCGGATCGAAGCGCCACGCGATGTCGATAAAGTTTGTTCCAGTGACGTTTTTTGTGTCCGGAAAAAGTTTGTCGCCAAGTAAGCGGACAAACGGTTCGTCCCTATACGCCTTCTCGTAAATGGATGGCGTCGATCAAGGAGCGGCGGTCTCCAGTCCGCCGCGGGCGCTCGTCAGCAGATGGCGCGTCGCTCATCTCATTCAGATCGACATAAATCGTGGTGATAATGCCTCGATTCAAAGGAACGAGGTGCGGCGTGAATTGAATTGTTATTTTTTCTCTCGCGAAGACCGATAATTGCTCTTCGATCTCCGACAGATGCCGATGTTTCGGAACCCCGTACGGACGCATGCTTTCATTGCATTCCGCAAAAAGGTAGTCCGCCTCTATTTTGCGACCGGCGCCGCTCACGCCACTTAAACTTGTCACAAGGATTCTCGCAAGATTCGCAACTTTTTCGCGAACCAGGGGCAAAAGAGGCAGTAAAATGCTCGTGGGATAGCAGCCCGGACAGGCCACCAGTTTCGCATCTGAAATCTTCTTTCGATAAATTTCCGGCAAGCCGTAAACCGCTTTTCCGAGTAATTCGGGTGCAGGATGATCGTGGCCGTAAAATTCCCTATATGTCTTCGCGCTCTCGATTCGAAAGTCGGCGCTAAGATCGATGACGCGCGCACCGCCTTGTAGTAACGGTTTGGCAAATTCCGCGGCGCGCCCGTGCGGCAGCGCAAGAAAAATAATTTCCGCACGCTGGCCAAGTTGCTCCGGATCAGGCTCGCTGAAACGAAGCTCGCTCGTTTTTTCAAGGTGCGAGAAACGAGGAAAAACCTCAGCCACCGTTTTCCCAGCGAACTGGCGCGACGTGACTGCCACAAGCTCCACACGCGGATGTCGCAAAAGCAGACGCACCAGTTCTTCGCCGACGTAACCGGAAGCGCCGATCACCGCGACCTTTGTTTTGTTGCCGCCAGCGACGGCCATCTTCGCAGTTTTGCTCACAGTTGCGCAATGCGTATTCCGTCTCGGTGTAATTGCAACGAATCATTGCGAGAAACACAAAATTGCGACTGCGGTAAACGGTAGTGCACACATCTTGCGTGCTGTTTCGGCATCCCGACGACCACGACTATCGTTCGGCAAGATGCCGAACGATGCACGCTGGAAGCGTGCGCCACCTTACACGATGCCTTCGCGTAACAGCGCGTGCTTTCCCGCTAACAAATCCTGCACCAGCGCGTAGCCGCTTTTGTCCGGGTTACGTGCTGTGCCGGCGAAATGATGGTCGATTCTCATGCGCGAAGAGCGGCAGAAATAGTCTGCGACGGAAAGAATTTCATCAGCCGGTTTGCCCTGGCCAAGCAGCCATTGCGCATAAGAACATGTCGCGCTGATGGCGAAAAGCTCGGTTGCAATTCCCACAAAACGCGAGAGCAATAATTGCTCGCGATCGAGTTTCGGGCCGAAGCGCGCCATCGCATGAAACAAACCGCGCGCGAGGCGTTTGCTCGTTCGCGCTGCATAATTGACGTGGCCGCGCAGCCTTTCATGCAAATTGTCAATCGCCCCTGCGCCATTCGGCAGCCATTGGCGCGGGTACCACCCAGCGTAAAATTTTCCCGAACTGAAAACCGCTTTCGCGCGATCGGACATCGGCAGTTGTGTATTGAAAATTGCGCCGCCGACTTTCAAATGTGGATCGAGTGCTTCACGCGCGATGAACAGCCGCATGATTTCGCTGGAGCCTTCAAAGATTGTGTTCACACGACAATCCCGAAGGAATCTTTCAACGCCGATTGGCGGCTCGCCGCGGCCGGCCAATGAATGCGCGGTCTCGTATCCCCGCCCGCCGCGCACCTGCATCGCCTCATCGGCGATTCGCCACGTCGTCTCGGTTGCCCACAGTTTGCACATCGCGGTTTCGATTCGCAGATCGCCGGCTTTACGATCAAGTAGGGATGAAGTGAGAAACGTCATCGCTTCCATCGCAAAAACGTTGCCGGCCATCTCGGCAATTTTCCCGGCAATCGCAGCGTGCTTGCCGATCGGCACGCCCCATTGAATGCGTTCGCCCGCCCACTGGCGCGAGATTTCCAGCAGGCGCTTGGAAAGACCAACGCACGCAGCGGGCAGCGTGAGCCGCCCGGTATTCAACGTCGTCAGCGCGACTCTTAACCCTGCGCCCTCTTTAAAAATGATGTTCTCTCGCGGAATGCGTACATTCGTGAATCTGACCACGCCATTGTAAAGGGCGCGCAGACCCATGAATCGGCAGCGATACGTGATCTCCAGGCCAGGCGTGTCGACATCGACAATGAACGCCGTGATTTGCTTGCGCTCTTTTCCGCCCACCATTTTCGACGGTGTGCGCGCCATCACCACGAGCACGCCTGCTTTCACTCCGTTAGTGCACCAGAGCTTTTCACCGTTGAGTACGAACTCCGAGCCGTCTGCCGACGGCTCAGCCTTCAGACTCAGCGTTGCCGGGTCCGATCCCGCATGAACTTCGGTCAGCGCGAATGCGGAAATCTCACCACCCGCGACGCGGGGTAAATATTTTTGCTTCTGCTCTTCGGTGCCGAACAAAAGCAACGGTTGCGCGACACCGATTGATTGATGTGCAGAAACGAGCGCGGCCACGTTTCCATCCCAACTGCCAAGCAAAACTGCGGCGCGGCCGTAATTGGATTGCGACAAGCCCAGTCCACCGTATTTCTTCGGCACCTTAATTCCAAACGCGCCGATCTCTGCGAGACCTTTGAAATTTTCCGGCGGAATTTCACCCGTACGATCGATCTCGTCCGGATCTACGTGTTCGCGCAGATAGTCCTCCAGCTTGCGCAAAAAATCTTCGCCGGCGGCGCGATCCTCTGCGCTCTGCGCGGGGTACGGGTAAATCCGTTCGAAATCATAGCGTCCGACGAAGAGATTACTGGCGAAACTGCCACGGTCCTCGAGCGGATCGCGCGCGGCTTCGGCCAGTTCGAGCGCTTCGCGCTGGCCCTTCGCCATCTTTGAGGTGTCGATCACGGCGGCCGCAGGCTTTTCCAGCTTCGCGCTCGTCTCTTCAACGATTTGTTTCTCGGGCGCTTCGAGCGGGCTTTTCATATCAGCAATCTGTCATTCCGAGCGGAGTCGAGGAATCTCTCGATAGGTTTTGAGAAAAGTCAGAGATGTCTCGACTTCGCTCGACATGACACGCGGGGAATTCGAGCGCGATTTCAGTCTGCATAAAATTTCGTTCCGTCCCGGGCATGTTTCTTCAGTATCTCACACGGCAAGAATTTCTCGTCCATCCGCGCCAGCCGTTCCAATTCATCGACTACTTTATTCAAGGCGAGATGCTCCGCGTAACGCAATGGGCCGCCGCGGAACGGCGAGAAACCAGTTCCCAAAATCATTCCGTAGTCCGCGTCCTCCGGCGAATCGACGACTTTCTCTTCCACACAACGCGCGGCTTCGTTCACCATCAGAAGGACCAGCCGCCGCGCAAGATCTTCTTCGTTCAACCGCAACCGGGGATCGCGATGTAAGTCCGACGGAATATTCGGGCCCTCGGCACCTTCCGGCTCGCCGTGCAATCCGCGTCGCCATTGTGCGAGCAATTCGTTCGGCGTCTGCGTTTTGCCTTCGTATCTGTAGAAACCGGCGCCCGATTTACGGCCAAGCATCCGCCGGTCGCGCAACCAAAGCAGAACAGCGGGAACGTGATCGCGTCGTCCGTAGGCCTTCTCAAGGGTATTGCCGATATCAATGCAAATATCGACACCGATTTCGTCGATCAATCGCAACGGTCCCATCGGCATGCCCCATTGGACAAGCGCGGTGTCGATCTTGTCTGGTTCGAGGCCAGCTTCGAAAAGCTCGGCGGCGTCGAGCAAATAAGGAAACAAAACCCGGTTCACCAGAAAACCCGGGCTGTCGCGCACAATCACCGGCAGTTTTCCGATTTGCCGTACAAAAGCGAGGCTTCGGTCACGAGTTTCCTCTGAGGTTTCCTTCGCAATAACAACTTCCACCAGCTTCATCCGGCTGACCGGATTAAAAAAATGCAATCCGATGACGTGCTCGGGAGAAACGGTCACATCGGCCAGTGCACTGACCGGAAGCGCCGATGTATTTGTGGCGACGATCGTTTTCGGCCCGGCTTCCATCGCCAGCTCCCGAAAAATCTCTTTCTTTACGTCGATTTTCTCAGAGGCGGCTTCAATGACAAATTGCACATCGCGCAATTCCATCGGCGCCGTCGACCCACAAATCCGGGCGCGGCCTTCCTTTGCTTTTTTCTCCGTCATCAATCCGCGCTTCACAGCATCGGCGTAAGTTTTCTCAATGTTTGCCAAACCGCCGTCGATCTGTTCTCGAGCGATGTCGCGAAGGATCACCGTGACGCCGCGAGAACTGAGCCATTGTGCGATGCCGGACCCCATCACACCGGCGCCGATCACAGCCGCGTGAACGACTTTTTCCGGCGGCGTTCGCGACGTTCCTTTCTTGTATTTTTCTGCGAGGAAGAAATTACGGATCAGATTCTGGCTCGCTTCCGTTTTGCCGAGATCCACAATCGTGTCGAGCTCCAGTCGCAATGATTCATCCGGCGAAATGCTGAAGGTCCGATTAACAATTTCCAACGCTCGCGCCGGCGCTGGATTGCCCCGCGCGCGTGGCGCAGGAATTTCCTTCTCCGGCTTGGCCGCGGCCGATGGTTTTCGTTTTCCTTCTGCGAGTTTCTTCCGCGCAGCATCGATGAGCTGATCGCGCGGTGCGATTTCATCAACCAGCCCGAGCTTCAAAGCTTCCTGCGCAGAATAAAGCTTCCCGTTTAAAATCACTTCAGCGGCTTTTTCTGCGCCAATCAGACGCGGCAGGCGCGTGCAACCGCCCCATGCAGGGATTAGCCCGAGCGTGGTTTCGGGAAGCCCGATCCGCGTCGCTGGATCATCGCTCGCGATGCGGTAATCGCAGGCCAGAGTCACCTCGTAACCGCCACCGGCGCATGCGCCGTGGATGGCCGCGATCGTCGGGATTTTTAGAGCGGCAAGCCGATTAAAGATTCGCTGCCCTTTGGCAATGAATGCACGCATGTCTCCTGACTGCGCTTGTTGCAACAACGTCTTCAAATCCGCACCGGCAATGAAGATCGATTTTTTTGCCGACGTGATGATGAGCCCACCCAGTGAGCCATCATTTTCGATAAAATCGAGATGCTGGCTCAACTCAGCGAGCGTGGCGCCGTCGAAAATATTCGCGCCGGACTCGGGGCGATCGAAGGTCAACACGCAGATGTGATCGTCTCCGATCTGGCGCCGAATCATTGAGGCTGCAGCGACCGCCGGCATTGAGTTCATATTGGCCACTTTCTGGGAAATTCCAAGCGAAGAGGCAGGGACGCCGCGCTGTGCCGTACGTTCGTCGCAGCGCGATGATCCTGCCATTGCGTCTGTTCAATGTGAGTGTTAAAACTCGGCGGCAGCCGCGCGCGAACAACAGTTATGGTCGGCAAAATTCTAGAACCCGAAATCAGGAGCGTGATCGACGCGCGTAACTTCACCGCGCTGCGAGAAATCTTTCGCGAATGGCCGCCAGCCGATGTCGCCGAGGTAATTCTCGATCTGCCGGAAGACGAACAGGTCATCATCTTTCGCGTCCTGCCGCATGCACTGGCGGCGGACGTTTTCGAATATCTCGATGTTGATGCGCAGCAAAAACTGCTCCGTGCCATGGCGCATGAGCAAGTTGTCGGAATCTTGAACGAGATGGCGCCGGACGATCGCACGGCGCTGCTGGAAGAATTGCCCAGCGCAGCGGCGCGGCAGTTGATTCAATTACTTACGCCAGAGGAGCGTCACGTCGCCACGGCGCTGCTGGGATACCCCGAAGATAGCGTTGGACGTCTGATGACGCCGGATTTCATCGCTGTGCACGAGGATTGGACCGTGCAGCAAGTACTCGATTATGTGCGCGAACATGGCCGCGACAGCGAGACGCTGAACTTTGTTTATGTCGTCGATGACCGCGGAAAATTGATTGACGACGTGCGGATGCGCGAGTTCCTGCTCCGGCCGCTCACGGCGAAGGTGAGCGAGATTCGCGATCAGACCTTCGGGGCGTTGAATGTGACTGATTCGCAGCAGGACGCGCTCAATGTCTTCCGAAGGTATGATCGCGCCGCGCTACCGGTCCTCGATTCAAGCGGGGTTCTGGTCGGGATTGTGACCAGCGACGACATGCTCGACGTCGCGGAACAGGAAGCGACTGAGGACATCCAAAAACTCGGCGGCATGGAAGCTCTTGACGAGCCGTACACGACCATCCCGTTTTTGCGGATGGTGAAGAAACGCGCCACCTGGCTGATCATTCTATTTCTGGGTGAAATGCTGACTGCCACCGCGATGCAGGGTTATAATAGCGAGATCGAAAGGGCGGCGATCCTTGCGATGTTTTTGCCCCTGATCATTTCGAGCGGCGGCAACTCCGGGTCGCAGGCCACCACCCTCGTGATCCGCGCGATGGCTCTCGGCGAATTGCGTCTTCGGGACTGGTTTCGCGTCGTTCGCAAGGAATTACTCTCGGGAGTCGCGCTGGGAATGATTCTTGGAACGATCGGTTTCTTCCGCATCACGCTCTGGCAATATTTGCACATTTTTGATTATGGCAGGTATCACTGGCTGGTGGCTCTTACCGTTGGGTCCGCGTTGGTGGGAGTAGTGATGTGGGGAACCATAAGCGGTGCAATGCTTCCATTCTTGTTGCGGCGATGCGGGCTCGATCCGGCGGCGTCTTCCGCGCCATTCGTCGCTACCCTGGTCGATGTAACGGGGCTGGTAATTTATTTCAACGTGGCGCTATTCATTCTTCGCGGCACGCTGCTCTAGATACTCGGCTGTAGCGTCCGCTGTCCTCAGCGGATAACTCCAGCGTGGTACTCGCACTCAATGCCAGGATCGCCACCCCGGTTACAGCTTGTCCAAATCTTCAATCACTTTCTCCATGCCGCTCACCACGAGAGCGAATCGATCGTAATCGAGCTTGTCGGGCGTGTCGCTCGACGAATGATAGTACGGATAACGAAACGGCGCGGTGTCGGTGACCATGATGCCGGGATAACCGTTTCGCCAGAACGACCATTGATCTGACCAACTCACGCCCGGAACGAACGCCGGAAGCGCCGCGCCTTCGGATGGAATCTTTGCATGCTTGCGGAACGCCGCGACAACCCGGCGAAGCAGCGTGCGTGAATGAACATTGCTGACGAATCCGATGAAGTTGCCAACCTTCGGGTAGAAAAGACCAAGTCCCGGCGACGGATAGGTTTGCGAATGCGGCGCATCGGAAAAGTAGCCGATTGTTTCGAGGCTGATCATTGCGGAGATTTTATCGCCGCGTGCTCTGCATCTGCCGGCGTAAATGAAACTTCCCATCTCACCGGACAGAAAATACGGCGGTTCCTCATTCACAAATGCGACGAAGCGCATCGTGTGTTGTGGCGTTCTACCGACAAAACGTCGCGCCAAGGCAAGGGTTGCAGCCACGCCGGTGCCGTTATCGTTTGCGCCGGGTGAGCCAAACACCGAATCGTAGTGCGCACCGATCACGATAATTGGCGGCGGACTTCCGGCTTCGCCAAGGCTACGGCGGACAGGAGAGACCGCCGCTCCTTGTTGGGCTGGGATCTCGACGTCGATGTTGTGGCAGGGTTGTCCACGGATTTCGTAAGTGTCCCGGCGCGGATGAAAACCGGCCCGTGAAAAGGAGTCTTCGATAAAATCGGCAGCGGCATTGAGCTTCGCGTAATGCCACATATTGCGCTCACCAATGTCGCCGGCGAGCTTTTGCACATCGGCGCGTAGCTCTTCGCGCAACGCAATTTCATTCGGCGACAGCGGCGCAGTCTTCGAAATATTTTTGCCGGGCATTCTCACTCCAAACCACCAGAGTAACGTCAAAATTGCGACGACGGCGATGCCAATGCGCATTGCGCTGAAAAGAATTCGTCTGAACATGCGGTGATGCCTTCCTCGCGAGACAAGAATAGCTGTTCGGGTGGACTCTGGGTAGCGCACGCGTGTCGCGTGTTGGTTGCGGTGTCCCGCCGCAACAGTCTTTTCTTGAACTGCGGCTCAGGATCCGTGCGTGGCCGATAGGAAAGTTCGCGATCCCGAGGACGCGCTCGCCAGCACGCGAGACGCGTGCGCTCCCCAGATCCGCGGTTACGCGATCTTCCTACGGAAGCGCAACGCGCAGAGAATGAAAAGCAAGTTCGACATTAGGATGAGAACGAGAAGATTCGGCCAGTACTCGAAGAAATTTGCGCCGCGCAAAATGATCGCGCGCATGAGCGCGATGAAATACGTCGTCGGAAACAGCGCACCGAGCGCATAGAAAATCCACGGCATCGTTTCCCTGGGAAAAATGAAACCGGAAAAGAAAACGCTCGGCAACAGGAACACCATCGACATTTGGAGCGCCTGCATTTGATTTTCGGCCATCGTGCCCACGAGCAAACCCAGGCTCAGCAACGCAAATACATACACCAGCGTTGAAAACATCATCGCCAAGACATTGCCTTCAATAGGCACAAAAAACACAAACCGCATAATCGTGAACAGAACTGCTGCCATGGTCATGCCGATGCACAAATATGGAACCAGCTTCCCAAGCATCAGACCCGCGCGGCTCAATGGACTCACGAGTAATTGCTCAAGGGTGCCGCGTTCGCGTTCGCGCACCAGGGCCATGGCAGCAGCAACTGTCGTCCCAATTTGCAACACAACACCGATCACGCCCGGCACAAAAAAATTCGGCGCGCGCATGGCCGGGTTGTAAAGCATCTGGGGACGAACATCGATCGGCATGCCTTTCCGGCCGGCATCGCGCATCATGGCGTGGTGGTCCGAGTAGGGCGTGAGAAGTAGTGTGGGCATGATGACGATGTTCCGATAAGGCGCGTTTGTTTCGGCGCGATGAGAGCTTCACAAATTACTTCGCGATGCCC
>WNFP01004640.1_pt1 | contig 11361 bp, 10 predicted proteins | sample 5400201 | NCBI WGS metagenome assembly WNFP01 (sample SAMN13153355, study PRJNA577476) | soil metagenome | isolation source: 115 cm saprolite under Madrone tree | place: USA:California | collected 2016-06-14
ATCCTTAAGCCAGTATGGTTGTTCTGGATGACATCTGGCGAGTCTGCTTCCCCGCCATAGAGCTGAAGTCGGCCACCTTCCATGCTGATGCCCGCGCCCTGATTTCCATCGACGGTCAGCACTCCGAAATTTACCTGCACGTTCGAGCCGTCGATATTCAGGCCGTCGGTTCCATTACCGAGGCCCCCAAATCCATTCCCCGTGATGAGGACGCGTTGAGTAGGGTAAGTCCCCATTGTCAGCTGTGACTGGTTCGAAATGAAGATGCCCGCTCCCGAATTGTTCTTGATGGTGGAGTTTTCGATGAGAAGCATAGATTCCATGTCAATGTCGAGTCCATCATTCAAGCTGTTCTGCACAGTGCAATTCTGCATGTGAATGTCGCCGGAGGAAGCGCTGACGTACATGGCCGGCGCTCCTCCCCCGATAATCAGGTGGTCGAGGAAAATATTGTGAGAGCCGGCTATGTACAATGTAGTGGCGGCTGGAGCAGCTGCGTTTTCGATTGTGGCATACTGTCCGGCAACGGCCTGGATAGTTAGTCGGTCTCGCTCCGTGACAGCAACGTTCTCGTGACAAGTCCCGCTCACGGTGATGGTGTGAGGACCTTGTAGATCCAGAGTGCTGAGCGCCGCATTGATGCTGGCGATTTCTTCCCCTTGAGTGAATGTTAACCGTCACGGGCGGTGGCCGGTCATGAAATCGATCCACCGCTTTCTTGCGAAGACTATGGAGCATTTCCGGGTGTGGCAAGCGACAAAGAATGACTCTTCGCCCAAATCAACTCCGTGTCGCTGTTTGTCGTCTCCAGGTGCTTCACCCAGACCAGCAGGCTGGCACGGGATGCGATTCTAGGTGTTACTGTCCTATATATGAGTGACCTAAAAGATTACCTGCCGAGACTTGCGGACCCTCTTTGGCGGGAAACGTGACCCTGAGACATCGCCCCATGCGGCAGATCGGCGTTTGGGAATGCGTCGAAATCGTGAGGGCGCACCCCATACTCGGTCCGCAATATGGAAGCGACATCACCGATTTGCGGACTGTTTGGCTGAGCCTGCTGGGCCGCGAAGCCTTTCGCGCCGTCGTATTTGAGGATGCCGAAGGCTCGCAGCCTCGAATCATGGGAGTTGGTGTCAGCGTTTTCCTTTTGCACGAGTTTCTTCTCGAACTAAAGACCCCATCTTTTTTCTGGCCAGGCCCTGAGATGGCTAACTAAACGCGTTTTGCGCGGCGAGTCACGGATGCTGGACTCGTTATGAAGGCGGCGAAGAAGACCTACGATGGGTCAGGAAGACCAAAACACTCTCTTGCAGCGGTTCTTTAGCGAAGAGGATCCCGCCGTCGCCCAGGTGTGTCTCGAGGGGCTGCTCTCAGAGTATGTGGAGCCTGTCGTCCGGGATATTACGCGTTACAAATTGCACTGCAATTCTACCTTTGGCCGCAGTTATGAGATTCAGGATGAGGAAGACATTGGCAGCGAAGTTATGCTGCATCTGCTCGCGCGACTCCGAGAGCTAAGGAAGTCCCGTGCGCAATCACCCATCGAGAATTTCCGCGGCTATGTCGCCGCCTCGACGTACAACGTGTATTACAAGTACGTGCGGATGAAGTACCCGTCGCGTTGGCGGCTCAAGAATCGGATGCGCTATTTGCTGAATCACGGGCACGGTTTCGCGATGTGGAAGGACGAAGACCAGGAGTTTCTCTGCGGATTGGCCACATGGCGATGGCCGGTGGCGCGCAAGGAAACGAGCTTGGAGGACCAACCGCCTCGTCTGGACGAATTCGTACAATCGCTGGCCCTGGGCAATAGTGCTTCGCGGATGAATCTTGAGGAACTCATCAGATCGTTCTTGGCTTGGCGCGGCCGTCCGATCCTGCTGGATGAACTCGTGGGAATTGTCGCAGAGCTCCAGGACATTAGAGAGCCGCAACGTGTTCAATCGCAAGGCGAGGAGAGAGAGGGACGTGCTGGCGTGAGTGTCTGTGAGCTTCTGCCAGATCCGGCGGTGGACATCGCAAGTACGGTGGAACAGCGGTTTTACCTCGAACTGCTTTGGAAGGAAATTTGCGAACTGCCTCAGCGCCAGCGCGTGGCGCTGCTACTGAATCTACGCGACGCTCAAGCAGGTGATGCGCTGATTTTGTTTACATTAACTGGGATCGCGAGCCTGCGGCGTATCGCCGAGGTCATCGAGATGCCGCTTGAAGAATTTGCGTCTCTTTGGAACAGGCTGCCCTTGGAAGACGTGGCAATTGCCACTTTACTGGGTATTACGCGCCAGCAGGTCATCAACTTGAGGAAGTCGGCTCGTGAACGGCTGGCACGACGGATGGCGGCATCTTGACGCCGCAAGAGATAAAAAGAAGTCTAGGAGTAATATAGCTGAGTTCCGTGCCTCGTTGCTTACGGGGCATTGTAACGAGCCTCCTTTGGGAGGACCTGGTCCAGGAAACAATGCCAGATCATCTTTCAGAAGAGCAGATCGCGCGCTACCGGGGCAGGCGGACTCCGGCCGAGGAACTTCTCCGCGTAGACGATCATATTTCACAGTGCGCGGAATGCCGCGAGCGGCTTGCCTCCCGGAACGAATTGCGTGTTGCGTTAAAGGGCCTGGATACTCGCCCTTTGCTCGGCCAACAGAGAAATGTGAGGCCCGCCCCACTCGAAGCCGCTGCCCGGGGCACGTACTTGCAAGATATGAGTGCAACCTCCCCTCCGGGTGCTCCGCAAGCCGAACATCTCACCTATGAAGAATTGGAAGCGTATGTAGATGGAAAGATGTCAGACGCAGATCGGGGAATCGCAGGAGCACACTTGGAGTTCTGCCAGGCATGCTCAGACGACGTTCTGGACCTGAACACTTTCAAGGTCGATCTGGCCAACTCCAAAGGGCAACGAGGAAAAAGTTCGTGGGCGGCCTTAGTAGCTCTGTGGCTTACACCCCGACGTGCCGCGCTCACGCTGGGGATGGCTGCCTTTGTCGTCTTGGCAGTTAAGGTCGCAAGATGGCAGTCAGCTCTTCCACGTGGGGCCCCTTCCGCGGAAATCGCAAATTCTAATTCCACTGGTAAGGAAACCCTCAGCGCGATAAATGCATTGCCTCCAGAAGAAAAATCTGCGGTTTTCGAAGCCATCTCTCAACAGAAAATCAGACTACCGGATGTTCTCGCGGAGCTGCAAGGACGCCCAGAGATTCTTCTGGGTCCCCAGGAACCAGGCGCTCGATTTGAAGTTTTGGAGCCGCTCGCCGAAGTTGTTTCGGACGTGAAACCCGAATTCCGCTGGCAGCCCCTGGCTGGAGCGGCCACTTATTCGGTTGCCATCTTTGACGCGAATCTAAATCCTGTGCAGTCCAGTCCGCCATTGGGAGCCACACGCTGGACGGCGGCACGTCCCCTGAAACGCGGTCAAGTCTATCTATGGCAAGTCACTGCCAAGCTTAGCGACGGAAAATCAGTTAGCGCACCTAAACCGCCAAGACCCGAAGCAAGATTCCGGGTCCTCGATCAACGACAGGCCGACGAGCTTTCGCAATTTAAGGCAACTTATCCGGAAGCACACCTCGCACTGGGCATTCTGTATGCGCGAGCGGGACTCCTTCAACTTGGGGAAAATGAATTGAAACAGATATCGGAGAGCCACCCAGAATACAGATTGGCCCAGAATCTGTTGAAGAGTATCCAGCAAATCCGCAACCCTCAAGGCTGATTGTCGACACTGGCGTTTGGTGAATCTGGTCTGCTGATTCTCCTGATTTAATTGGGATCACCCACCACCACGAATCCGGCCCAATAGAAGGGATGCGAATATCGGGAATTGCGGAGGAGTTGCAGCTCCGCACGTTGCAGGGCCCGGGCAGTGCGAGACCCAGAATTTCCCTTATCGTCTGCGGCCCTTCGGGCGCGATGGAAGGCCAACATCAGCTCTGTGGTACTGGTGGATTCCACCTTCCATTGACTAACGAGGGTAGTCGGAACGCCCGCTACAAAAAATGCCCAGGTTAACCCGACTACTCCTTCACCGGAGGTAATGCGCCCCCGTGCCGTTTCGCAGGCCGAGAGCACCGCCAGGTCGGCATGGAGATCAAGATCCATAATCTCCCAGGCCTCCAGAAGTCCGTCTTCTTTACCGCTTGGCCCACCAGAAGATAACAACAGATGGGAATACATCGGGTTTGTGTCGTTTAGGAGCCCGTGAGTTGCCAGATGCAGAATCCTGAATTCTCCCGCTTGGGCTTTGAATTGATCTTCCGCGGCCTCTGCGCCGACGAAAACTCTGCTTTGCTGCCGACCATACAGACTTTCCAGTGTTTTCACTTCTCTTGCAGCCTCAGGGAGTGGTGCAAGCTTCTCATCCCGATAAGTCAACTTGGCGCGCTCCGAGGTGGCGGTGGCGAGGACCGGGTTGCCCATCGCGAGCAGAGTCTGGCCCGCTTTGATGGCGGGTATGTCCTTGTTCTTAAGCCGGAGACGGGCCATCTCGCGCAGAATCGTAAGCGACGGAGCGTAAGAGAGGGCATAGTCCTCGAGCAGGTAATGGCCCCGTCGTGGTTGCACCGCTTGAAACGGCAGGTTCCACAGTGGGCCATCGGGCACGATCAGCAAACTTGTTACTCCAGAGAGTTGGGGTTGCGCAGGCTCTACAAGAAGCTTGAACAGCTTCAACGCCGTTGGGCGAAACTGCAAATCGCGGAGTGACAGTTGCCGGCGGAATTGCTCCGTTTCCTGCTTAAGATCTTTAGCTTTGATGTCGATCGTATGGACCTTCAACTCGGGGCTGGCCGCGTTCCCTCCAGTGCTCCGAGTTAACACGAAAAGATAGGTCCTCTCTTCCGCAACGACAAACTCCAGCGCGGCGCTATGGCTGTCCGGCAGAAGACCGGCTAACTCACTCGGGGAAATGGGCTGGATCTGGCCCCGTTGTGCGCGAAGTTCCGGATGAGTGACATATAAATTGGTTCGAAAATCTGAATACTGCAACCTTGCCTTATCCAAGCCAGACTTCACATCTGTAATGCGTGCTTCATCCGGCTTGGACGCCGCCTTCTCCACGCCAAGTTGCCGATTGAGGGAGACCAGCTGGGCCTGCAATTCTTCTTCCCGCTGACGTTCCGGGGCGGTCATTGCTTTCGTGATATTCACCCTGCCATTGCCGAGAACATCTTCGAGCGTCCGGCCCTTGGCGCGTTCCGCGTACGACAGAGCTTCAGAAAACTGAGAGTCAGCGACCAGCAATGAGACCATGCCCCGATACGGGTCTAGCTTATCGGCGAAGAAACTCTGCTGTTGGTCCTCGCCGCCAGCAATATTCTCACGCATGCTCTCCACCACCGAAATCGCCTCATCAAATGCATTGCGTGCTTCAACGGGTTTGTGCAGAGCCCAATACGCGAGGCCGGCAACTCCACGGTATTCGCAGAGAAGTTGCGGGGCTTCCATGTTTCTGGCGATCGCCGACACTCGATTAGCGGAATCAAGTGCCATCTCAAAATCACCTTTTGCGTAGTAAGCTTCGGCCAATCCGCCGAGCGCGTAAGCGACATTTTTCTGGTCACCGAGCTCCCGGCTCAATTGAAGCGACTTGTCAAAATAGCTGAACGATTGCTCGTAGTCCTGTCGGTAAAGGAAAAGAACCCCGATCGAGTAGAGATCAACTGCGATTCGTGGTTTTCGTCCCAACTCCTCGTGAATCGTTAACGCTTCATGGAACTGCTTCAATGCCTTGTCTGAGTCGCCCTGGAGTTGATAGGCCCACGCCGCTCCAGAGAGGCTGCCGGCCATCTTTCCTTTGTCTCCCGTCATTCGGAAAACTTCCTCACTCCGCTGGTAGTACCTGAGCGCCTCGTCGAAATCATTCTGAAACAAATATATATCGCCAACTTGTTGAAGCGCGTCCGCAATGTCCCATTTCCTTCCAATAGCTTCAGCGATTTGCAGACTCTTGTGCAGGTGTTCTAGCGCCAAAGAATAGTTGCCCTGTTGCATATAGATGTCGCTCAAATTGTGCAGCACTCTGCCGACCATGGTTTTGTCATCCAATGTATTGGCAATGGCGAGAGCCCTTCGGAGAGTCTGTAGTGCTTCCATATGATTGCCGGTCAGGGATCCGATATTATTTAGAGAACGGGCCATCCCCCGCTGGTAGGAGATCGTTGTTGCGATTCCGTAGGCGGTCTTGTGGGTACTCATCGCTCGTTCGAATTCGCCGCGATCTTGCAACGCCCGAGCCTCGTCGACGAGGGTCTCCACCAGGTCTGGAGTGACTAATATCGCGTTGCGTTCGAGCAGCACGGTTCTTTCCTGCTCGGTCGTGGCTGCCAACAACAAGATTGCCAAATCATCGGCCGCGTTGGAGTCATGCCAAATCTTCCACAAACCCGCCTGCTTCACGCATTCCAAAGAGCGCGTTATTTTGCCCAGGTCAGCTCTCGGCTGGCCCGTCTCCGCCTCGATCGCACTCAGGTCGAATGTCACCTGCAGGTGAGCCTTCTCGCCCTCAATGACCGGCTTCTCGAATTCGATATGAGTCACGGCAATGTTGCCGGTGGTCGTGAAAAACTGCTGAGCTTGCTGTCTACGCACCGCCAAGCCGGGCGAAGTGGGACTCCAGAACGCCATCATGCCGTCCAGATCCTTCTTCGCATAGGCGGCAAAATACTGTTCGACCAAAACCTGCAGAGCAGCGTTTTCCAGTGTCGTCTGGGAGTCGCCGACCGGAGCCTGCGGCTTGTCCTGGGCAGGCAATAGGGTACCGAGTCCCAAAAGACAGATGAGAATTAGCCAGCGACCGCCGTAAGGTAGTGACATAGATACTCCGCTCAGTAAGATCGTGAATCAGGGTATTAATTACAAGAGTTTAGCGAAGTTTACTCCTCAAAGTTCGCTTAAATCCATCGCACTTTGGGCCATTTTGTGGACAGGGTCTTTGCCGAAACAGCAAAACGAGGCAGTAATATCACCCCACGTTGCGCATCGTCTCTACATGTCAGGCACAAAGGCTGTGTTGGGCAGTGCAAATTATTCCGGCTCACAAGTGATTCCAACGCTGACTCTGCCTATTAGCAACCGCAGGCACGGCCAAGGAGACGATCCATGAACAGAATCCCGGCAGTCATCGTCCGCCTGGACAAAAAGGACGCCCGCGAAGCGGTCGCCGACACCGAAGCCCAAACGGGCAAGAAAGTAGAGCAGGTAGAGGAGAAATGACGCATCGGCCAGACCCAGATTTCCATTCGGTGAGAGAGAGAGAAAAACTGATGCGAGCCCTCCGGACAACACACCATCATCCACTCTTCCGGCCAGGAGATCTGGGTGAGAACAGTATCAGGGAGCCACGGCGTCTAAGACGAGAAAGCCACGGCGTCCCCGTTCTTGCAAATCCCGAGGCCAACGATCGTCTGGATTCCTGGAAGGAGATCGCTTCTCACCTTAAGCGAACCGTCCGCACGGTCCAGCGATGGGAAAAACAAGAAGGGCTGCCCGTGCACCGGCATCTCCATCAGCGAGCAAATTCCGTGTATGCCCGCAAGTCAGAACTTGACGAATGGTGGAATCACGAACCTCATTCTCGCAAGATCGAGCCACATCAGATCTTCTCTGAAGGGTCTCGGCGTCATGTCACGGTGATTCATTCTGAGGAGGAATGCCGGGAATCAGATCCGACACCGCCAGAATGGCTCGTTGAATGCGTTCAAGAACTACGAAAAGCGGAAATTTGTTCTCCTGAGGACAGGACTTGCCATGTCGTCTGTGTCCTGCGAGTACGAATTCGCATTGTAGAGTACCTGCTTCAACAGGGTCTAGAGAGGACGACAAGAGACGCCAAAGCCCCGTGTTGCTCCTTGTCGCTTGCCATGCCCGGGAATGCTCCTTAGGCTTCAGACCGGATTCAGGTTTGTCCGCAAAATATAAGGAGGTTCACAATGAAGCGCGATCTGAAGTACTTGAAATCAGGACTTAAGCAAGCGACGCTTTGCCTGCTCGCGGTCAGCGCCATCGCCGTCATCATGCCGGCTTTAGCGCAGCAGTCGAATACGGGCCTTCGGCTGTACGACAGTTTCGACAACAGATTCCTCGATCCTTCAAAATGGCTCGCTCAATGGCAATGCGGCGGGACCGTGATGGAATGCGTGCGTGAGATCCAAGAGGATCAGCTTCGTTTGCGCGTTCGCGCCTATGGAGCCACGGACTCCAACGTCGGTACACAATTCGGCGGTTCTGGTCTTACTCTGACCTCCAGCTCCGTCACCGACATTGCGACGGACTTGACTGTTCGGCGCTCGACTGCGGACGCCTGCAGCACAAACCCTGGCCTTGTCGGGCACGCACAAGTGGCGATATTTGGATCTTTCTTCAATGGTGGTGGGAACACGCCAGATGATGACGTCCAGGCCTCTTTGCAGCTCGACCGTTATTCATCCGATTCGCCCGGCGTCGTCTTGGTTGGCGGGTTCCTAAAGTACCAGGGTCAATTTTTCGACCACGTTGATCTCGGGCCAGTGAACGTTGGCGAGCATGTCAGAGTCGAACTGCTTTGGGACCAGCCGAACCACCGTTTTGTTATCCGACTCTTCCGGCCCGCCTCCGGAACCTTTGCCGAACAGGTTATGCCGTACGCCATTTCCGATACAACGGCGGCCGTGTCGCCGTTCAGAAACATAAACGCCAACGTATACCCCGCAAATTGCGTTGGCACACGAACATCTTCGGAATTGGAAGTCCTATTTAATGATGTTTTTACCAAATAAGGAATTCCTATGTGGGTTACCTTACCGAACAACGAAGTTCCTCTCGCGGTCGTGGGAATCGTTCCATGCAAGGTGACCGCGAAAAACGGCGCGATCATGGCGGGCGACCTTCTTGTGACTTCTTCCACTCCCGGCCGCGCCATGAAAGGAACCGACCGATCCCGCATGCCAAATTCAGTGAAGAAGGAGAAGAAACCTTGAAATACAAAATTCTAGGTGTTTTGGTTCTAGTTGTTCTTTCCGTTGCTGTAGCTCTGGCCCAAGGCCCCACGAGCACCAGCAGTACGACCCCCGCTGCCGCGGCAAGCGCATCTTTGAGCTTCACTGCCATCAACTTCCCTGGCGCGACCCGGACTCGCGCCCTCGGACTCAACGATGTTGGAGACATCGTGGGAGACTTCCTCGACTCCTCCGGTGTGCTCCATGGGTATGTACTGAGCCAGGGAAACTTCACAACCTTCGATCCGCCTGGGTCAATTCAGACGCGCGGCCTCGCCATCAACAACCGCGGTGTCATCGGCGGGACCTTTCTGGACAGCAGCCACGTGCGACACAGCTACCTGCTAAACCACGGAGTGTTCACGATCTTTGACTTTCCTAGCGCTACCGGCACATCTCTTCAGGGCATAAATGACCTGGACCAAGTCGTCGGCGCCTACGTGGACGCTACGGGAAATACCCACGGCTTTCTGCTGAGCGCGGGTAATTTCACGACCATCGACGCTCCTGGCGCCGTGCAGGGCTCGGTGGCCGGAGGGATCAACGACCGCGGACAAATCGTCGGCAACTTCAGCGATGCCTCCGGGATTAGCCACGGCTTTCTGCTGAGTGCGGGTAATTTCATGACCATTGACTTTCCCGGCGCTTTGGATACTTCAGCTGCCTTCGGCATCACTGCCAATGGGGAAATCGTCGGCTTCTACGACGACAGTAATGGGGTGATCCATGGCTTCACGCTGATTGCCGGCAATTTCAGCACCGTGGACTTCCCCGGCGCGTTCCTCACCGAGGCCGTTCGGGCGAACGAGGCGGGCCAGATGGTAGGCATTTATAATTTGGCCGGACAACACGGTTTTCTGGCCACCCCTAATCCGATACAGAAGCCATAGAGAGGAGTTCTCGTTGAAAGTTGGCGTCGCAAGTCATCGACTGGAAGTGCAAGCCTTCCTGATGCTCGAGAGAGTGGTTGGCTCGAAGGAGTTCCTTGTATCGATTCTTCTCCAAGCGGATGGGCAATACATCGGGAAAACCTCTCTCGGAACTGCCGCCGAGGGGCAGGAAATCTTGCTCTCCTTGCGTTGGGATAAGCCCAGGCAACGATTCGTGGCCAGTTCTCAAGGAGCGGGAAGCGTGCCAGTACTGTCGTTCATCCCATTTGCGTCGCCTGACGCGTGCCGATTGCCATTTTCTGCGGATTCGCGATGGCCAAGAGCTTCGTGCTGAACTCGGCTACGAAGCATGCCACCGAAGTCGATGAGACAAGAACTGAAAATGGGTACGTCACGGCCCGTCGAGGAGAGGAGCACCATATGATTTCGCGTCGTCTGTGCAGCTTCATCCTCATTGTCATCCTCGCAGGCGCGTCCGCCTGCCGGCCCGGGATAACGTTCGGCCCGCCACCGCCTCCAGGTCCTGCTCCGATCATCACTTCCATCTCACCCACAAGCGCAACCGCTGGCGGCGTAGCATTCACGCTCACGGTGAACGGCAGCCATTTCCTCTCCGGCGCAGACCTTGTCTGGCGTAATCCAGACAATCCCGGATTCAGTGGCGGTCAGGTGATTCTTGTGAGTTCATCGCAAGTCACACTTCAAATCCCGGCCGCCGAAATCGCCATCCCGGGGTCCGCGCAGATATTGATTTTCAATCCAGATGCCTCTCCCGACTCCAACACGGTCACATTTGCCATCAATCCTGGCCCGCCCGGAGGCGCCCAGGTGATTTCGCCAGGCGCGAACGGCGCCGTGCCGAACGGCAACAGCCACGACCCGGTGTTGAGCTTTAACGGGCGCTTCGTTACTTTTGCATCGGAGGCGACGAACCTGATTGTTCCGAACGCGAAGTTTCCTGAGGGCTATGTGCGCGACACTTGCCTCGGCGCTGTCAGTCCGCCACCCTGCACTCCATTGACGCTGCTCGTTTCCGCCGTCACCGGCGGCAACGCGATCAGCCCGACGGAAGGGAACGGTCAGGGTGGCGCGACCCCGTCCATTGGTTCTCAAGGATTCTCATCCCTTTCCGGCGGTCTCCCTCCGGCAGGTGCATATATTGGTTTCCTCTCTACAGCGACCGATCTCGTGACGCCGAACACGACGTCTCCGCAGGCGTATGTGCGCAGCGACTGCTTGCCCACCATCTCAGTTCCCACGTGCGCTCCTACCACGGTGCTCGCGTCCGTAACGCAAGGCGGTGGTGAACCCAATGGCCCAGCGTTAGGCTTTATCTTCGCCAGCAATAGCTGTCATGCTGCCTTTGTTTCCGGCGGTACAGACGTAGTGAGCGGCGTAACAACAACGAACGAAATATATCTGACCTCATGCTCGGCGAACGGCCCGGCCGGCTCCTTCACCACTTCGAGCACCCCTGTATCTGCAAGCAATTCGGGCGT
>WNFP01020267.1_pt1 | contig 11361 bp, 13 predicted proteins | sample 5400201 | NCBI WGS metagenome assembly WNFP01 (sample SAMN13153355, study PRJNA577476) | soil metagenome | isolation source: 115 cm saprolite under Madrone tree | place: USA:California | collected 2016-06-14
CTTTCCATGGCCGAAAAACGAGGCAAATCCATCCGCCTTGCGGTCGTGGCCGCCAACGATTTGTGGGACGGCATCTTGCGCGCTGCCACTTCGCTGCAATCCAGCACCATTGTGGCCGGACGTTCGACAAAGGAATCGAACGAAGAACAAGCCCGGCAGATCGGTGAAGCCTGGGAAAAGCTGGGCGACCAGAGGCCGCAATTCAACCTTGAAATCCACATGCCCAATGGGGACAAGCTTTACAAAGTCCTTGGGCCCCATGCGCCGAATCTGACTGCGAACGAGGTCAATTTTCTCCATCGGTTGTGGCTGCGCTTCAGTGACGCCGTTGCCCCCATGGAGATCCACCACCACGACGTCGTGCACTTCGCGCTGGAAGAAGTGCAAAAAGAGATGGACGAAGGGCACGAAGACATCGTAGTCGCCCGATTGCGCGCGCATCTGGAAGCCAATCAGAAGAAGAAAGCCCCGAAAACATAGCGTGGCGGGTTTTCAGTTTTAGAGTCCTCATCAGGACAGGTTCCTCAACTTTTCCTTGACTTTCCGCTATTTTGAGATACACTTAACTCTGTAGAAATCTGCGAGCAGACTGTGGAGGATGACTCCGCTTTTGGTTTTCAATGTCGGGGTTCCGTCCTGCAACCCTAAAACAACCGAAATCACGTTCTTTAGAATCAATCACTTACGAAATGTAATTTCTGTAAGTCCTTTCCTTTGATATTCATGCAAATTGATGGGGGGGTGGGTACCCGCCGACCTGTTTTGAAATATCCGGGGCGGTCCACTTGCTGCCCTGCATTCGACTCATCCGAGCTGCGTCGTGCAATGGCCGCAGCGCTTCGCGGCGATCGGAATCGGCATCGCGCACTGCGGGCAATCTTTGGTGGTTGGTACCGCCGCTGGCGCGGGTTTTTTCGTAAGGCGATTCATTTGTTGGACCACCAGGAAAACCACGAACGCTACTATCAGAAAATTGATCACATTATTGATGAAGATCCCGTAGTTAAGCGTTGGCCCCGGTGGGGTCGCCGCCTTGGCCGCCGTAAGCGAATCAAAATGTCTGCCGCCCAGATTGATGAACAATCCTGCAAAATCGACCTTGCCAACCAGTTGGCCGATGGGCGGCATAAGCACATCCTCGACCAGCGACGTCACAATTTTTCCAAACGCAGCGCCAATGATCACGCCGACCGCCAAATCCATGACATTGCCGCGCATCGCGAATTCCTTAAACTCTTTCAGCACAGACGTTCTCCTTTATTGTTCGATGAAGATACACGACGGCCCGAGCAGATTTCCCAAATGGAAGGGCTGTCTGTTCCGCGGATTATAGTCGAAGCACAAAATAAAGAAACAGAACAAGGGCCGAGTCGGGATTGCCCGTTCAGCTCAAGTGGAAGGAACCCTCTTAGTTTGGCCTGAAGATCAAATAGGAAGCTATCAAGCCGCGCAGCACGAGCAATCCGCCGCCGGCAGCCAGCATCGGACCGACCCAGGGGAAGGGCACGCGGGAAATCGCAAGCATCAGAACGCCCAGAAGCACGAGCGACAACCCGCGCGTCCAGTTTTGCCAGCGCCGCCACCACTGGCCCGGACTATAGAGCCCCCGGAGTCCCCAGAGAATTAGCGCCACGCTGAGGGCCAGCCACGGTGCACCGTGCCGGTCAACCGTGCGCCCGTGAGCAGGGCCGGCAAGCCCCAGCCATATCAACAAGCCGCCGAGCAGCACAAAAATGAACTCAATCATCAGCCGGAGGAGTCGCTCGGGCGTGAGCATTGCAATGGCGTCCGCTTAAGCGACGCGCTCGATCCGCAGCTTTGTGATGGATACGGGCGTTCGCGGGCGGTCGTTTGCATCGCGAGGCACATTCGAGATTTTGTCCGCCACGTCCTGCCCTTCCACGACCTCGCCAAAAATAGTATGGCGATTGTCCAGCCAGGGCGTCGCCGCCACGGTGATGAAGAATTGGCTGCCGTTCGTTCCCGGCCCAGAGTTGGCCATCGAGAGTTTTCCGGCTTTCGAATGTTTCAGCGAGGGATGAAATTCGTCTGCAAATTTGTAGCCCGGCCCGCCCATTCCGCTGCCCTGGGGACAGCCGCCCTGAATCATGAATTGTGGAATCACGCGATGGAAGATCAATCCGTCGTAGAAGGGCCTCTTTTCCTTCTGGCCCGTCTTTTCATTGGTGAATTCTTTGGTGCCTTCAGCCAGCCCGACGAAATTCGCAACCGTCTTTGGCGCTTCCTTCTCGAGCAAACGCACCACAATATTTCCCTGTGAAGTTTCAAATACAGCGTAGGTTCCTGCCGCGCGGCTCATGCGATCTCCTTTTATGCCAGATCATCGTACACGAGCCGGACAGCGCTGCGCCACTTCACCCCCAAAACATGCCGGGATGAATGAATTCTCGCCTGACTTATTACCACCCCTTTTGCTTGCGAAGCTCCATGATATGCGCGGTGTGATGTTTTCCGTGCCACTCGTAAAGAAATAGCAGCCAGTCAACGGTGCGCTCGCCATGTTCGGGGTGAATGAGAACTCTGGCGAAATGTTCTGGCTTCAATGAACGCCACAGCCTATCCCATCGAGCGTGCACGGAATCCAACAGCCTCTGCGAAGCTTCGATGGGCGCCGTTTTCGCATCGGCAAGCTCGGCCCACGCCGCTTCGTCGTACGGCTTGATCGTCGGTTTGTCTTCGGTGAGCGCCAGTTTCAACCGAACGAACGCATTGAGGTGGCTGTCCGGAACGTGATGCACGACCTGACGCACCGTCCAGCCGCCTTCGCGGTAAGGTGTGTCAAGCTGCGAGTCGCTCAGGCCCTTTGTCGCCGTACGCATTTTGCCTGGGGCAGCCGCAATTTCCTCGATGGCTTCCTGGCGGCGAGCGGGCGTTACTTGCGCGGGCATCTTAAATGGCCCAATCGGGTAGCGCGGATCCATGGTGACCTTCTCCCTGGGCAACCTGAAGTTTCCTTGGACTATAGCGGCTGCCGTTCGCGCCGGTCAATGCCGGCAGCGCGAAGAGCCTCTCCAATTTGGCTGCCCCTGATTCCGAATCGTGGGGGAGGGAATGCTACACTACTGGCTCCTTTGCATCCGGCAGGCGCAGTGTTGAATCTAATAGCGTGGAGATTGACCGAATGTACAACGTGCTCATCATTGGCAGCGGCTGCGCGGGTCTAACTGCTGCGATTTACGCCGGGCGCGCGAACCTGAAGCCGCTGGTTCTGGACGGGCATGAACCTGGCGGACAGCTTTCCCTGACAACGCACGTCGAGAATTATCCGGGCTTCCCGGACGGCATTATGGGACCGGAACTGATCGAAAACATGCGCAAGCAGGCGCAAAAGTTCGGTGCCGAATTTAAGTCCGGCGCCGTCACGGAAGTTGACGTCACCAAACGCCCGTTCAAGATCACCGGTGGAAAAGATGTCTATGAAACAAAAGCGCTGATCGTTGCTGCGGGGGCTTCTGCGCGTCTGCTGGGGTTAAAAGGTGAACGGGAACTCATCGGCCACGGCGTTTCCACCTGCGCTACCTGCGATGGCTATTTCTTCCGAGGCAAACCCATTGCCGTAATCGGCGGTGGTGATTCAGCCATGGAAGAGGCCAACTTTCTTTCGCGCTACGCCAGCAAGGTTCATCTGGTTCACCGCCGGAATGAATTTCGCGCTTCCAAGATCATGATTGATCGCGCCAGGGCCAACGAGAAAGTTGAATTTGTGACTCCCTATGCCGTAGAGCAAATTTCCGCTCCCGAGGGCCACGTCGTGGGCGTCAGCCTGCGCAATCAGCAGACCAAGGAGAATCGGGAGATTCCCGTCGACGGTGTATTCGTGGCCATCGGTCATGATCCAAACACCATTATCTTCAAGGGAAAGCTCGACATGGACGCCAACGGCTACCTGCTGGCCAAACATGGCAGCCTCACAGCGATTCCCGGTGTGTTCGTTGCCGGTGACGTGCAGGACCATCGCTACCGTCAGGCGGTTACGGCCGCGGGCTCCGGCTGCATGGCCGCCATTGATGCCGAAAAGTTTCTGGAAGAGCACAAGCCCTAGTTTCGTTCTCCCTGGGCTGCCATAATTGTTCCCGCATGCTCCGGTCGACCCTGCTCAAGCTTGCCGAAAGCAAAAGTTTCGCCAATTGGGTTACTTCCAATGGCACCACCCGACGCATGGCGCGCCGATTTGTCGCCGGCGAGACACTGGATGAAGCCATCGCCGCCGCCCGCGAATGCAATAACGCGGGCATGTTCGCCAGCCTCGATTACCTTGGCGAAAATGTTGCCACTATTTCCGATGCGCAACATTCCCGGGATGCCTATCTAGAAATTTTTGAACGCATCGCGCAGGAAGGCTTGCACGCCAATGTTTCCGGCAAGCTCACGCAACTCGGCCTCGATATCAACATCGAATTTTGCGAGGGTTTGCTCCGCTCCATCGTGGAACGCGCCGCCAGCTTCGATAATTTTCTGCGCGTGGACATGGAAGGATCGGCCTATACCCAGCGAACCATCGACCTCGTCAAACGCGTTCGCGCCCGCAACCCTGCCGTAGGCACGGTCATTCAATCCTATCTGTACCGCAGTGAAAAGGACGTTACGGATTTGCTGGCGGTCGGCTGTCGCATCCGTCTTTGCAAGGGCGCGTACAAGGAATCAGTGGACGTTGCCTATCCGCGAAAAGAGGATGTGGACGCATGGTATCGCCACGCACGATCCGCGCATGATTGCGGCAACCATTCGCCATGCGTCGGCCAAGCAAATTTCCAAGGACGATTTCGAATTTCAGATGCTGTACGGAGTGCGCACCGACCTGCAGCGCCGGCTCGTCAAGGATGGCTATCGCGTTCGCATTTACATCCCATACGGCAAGGACTGGTTCCCCTACTTCATGCGCCGCCTCGCCGAGCGTCCCGCCAACCTCGGCTTCCTCGCCCGCAATTTCTTTCGCAATTAGGGTTCGTCTTCTTTCATCTTGCGCCCGAGGATGTTTGTTTGAGCCAGGTCTCTTGGGAAGCGCCCGCGAAGAGTTCGATGGGATGCCCTTCGACGGTCTCGAGATGAAATCTCTGCTGAATCATAGCCAGCAGCAGTGTGGCTTCCATCATTGCAAAGGAAGCGCCAACACAAACGCGCGGCCCGCCTCCGAACGGGAAGTACGCGAAACGCGGGATTTTCCCAGAGCGAACAGGGTCTTCCCTCCAGCGTTCGGGGTCGAATCGCTCCGGGTCGGGGAAAAAACGCGGATCGCGCTGCGTCCGCCATTGCAGAATGAAGATGTTTGAACCCGCCGGCACGCGATATCCCCCAAACTCGCAATCCCGCAAAGCTCTCCGGCCGATGCCCCACACCGCGGGATAAAGACGCATGGTTTCTTTGAGCACCATTTCTGTATAACGCAATCGGGGAAGGTCCTCCGGCGTCGGCACGCGGCCGCCCAAGACCTCTTGCAATTCCTCGGCGAGCTTCGCCTCGATACGCGGGTCTTGCGCAATCAAGTAGCAGGCCCAGGAAAGCGCAATCGCCGTGGTTTCGTGGCCGGCCAGAAAAAGGGTCATCGCTTCGTCGCGGACTTGCTCGCCGCTCATGGGATTGCCGTCCGCGTCCCGCGCTCGAAGCAGCATGTCCAGCAGATCCTCGCGTGGCTGGTCCGAAGAGCTACGCTTTCGGATGATGCCACCGATGATGTCGTTCAATTCGCGGATGGCCCGCCACTCCCCGCGCGCGAGAAAAACCGGGATATCGAAGCGAAACAACATGGCCAGGCTCGCGTTAGCGATGAATCTCTCCGTTACCACTTCCATGGCTTTTCCGACTCGTTCAGCGGCGTCGGCCACTTCGGCGCCAAACAGGCACTGTGCCACGATCTCCAAAGTCACGCGCATCAGGTCTTGATGAATGTTTCGCTCGCACTTTTCCGGCCACGAATCCAGCATGCGGCCGGCGGCTCGGGTCATCACCGTTGCGTACGCCAGGATGTTCTGGCGGTGAAAGGCGGGTTGGATGAGGCTGCGCTGACGCTTCCAAAAATCTCCTTCGCTGGTCAGCAAACCCTTGCCAAGGACGCGCGCGAGCGCGCGATAATCCGCGGATTTCGTGAAATTTGCGGCGTTTGCGGCCAGAACCGTTTCAATGTCGCGGGGGTGCGCCAGCAAATAGACAGGGACATGGGCGAGATGAACGCGAACTACGTCCCCATACTCCTCGGCGCATCGGTTGTAAAACCCCAGCCAGTCGCCCGACACCTCGATCAAACTGCCGAGCAGGAAACGCCCTTTCGGCCCGGGGACTTTTCCGGGCAGAGCTTTTGGAGTCGAGGCAGTGGCGGTTGCCATAGTGAACTCAGTTCTTGCGGCAGACAGTGACGCCGTCGCGCAGTGGTATCAGGACGGGATATAGCTCCTTCGAAGCATAGACCAGCCGGTTGAATTCTTGAATGCCCAGTGTGTCGACGTCATCCGGCGCCGCCGGACGCGCCGCCTTTCCCGACCAGAGAGTATTGTCGCTGATCAACAAGCCGCCGCGGCGCAGCTTAGGCAACGCCACACGGAGCGAGTCGGGATACTGGTCCTTGTTCACGTCGTTGAAGATTAGGTCGAATTTCCCCGGGGTTTTCCGCAACAGATCATGCGCGTTGCCCACGCGCACATCAATCCGCTTGGCGACGCCCGCACGCCGGAAATAATCCTTCGCGCGGCGCGCCTTCTCCGGATCTCCATCCGTATAAATAACTTTACCCTTCGGCCCAGCCGCGCGCGCCAGCCAGATCGTCGAATACCCGATGGCCGAGCCCATCTCAAAGATCCTTTTCGCGCCGGAAACTTGCACAAAGAGCGCCAGCATTCGCGCTACTGCCGGCCCGATGATCGGAACATCGTGCTGCGCCGCGTAATCTTCTATTTCCGAGATGACCGCATCCCGTTCTGGCAGCAACCCATAAAGATATTCCTCGACATCGTCCTGCATGTACGCGCTGCGCAGATTGTCAGTCCGAATCATAGCTTCTCCCCCGGCTTCCGATAATCGCTATTTGGTCCCCGAAGCCAGCAGCGTTCGAATGGTCGCCTCATAGGCGTCCCGCGGGCCTTCGCCGAACCTATGTCCCGCGAGCCTGCCGTCTTTGTCGTAGAAAAACGTAGCCGGAAGGGACCCATTCCAGGCGGGAAACACCGCTTGCGTGAACGGCGCCGCCTCGCCTGCTTTTTTCCGGTAGTTGCGAAATACCGGTTTGTATCGGGACAAAAAACGCCGCATTAGAATCAAATCCCCGTCGTCATCCATGCTCACGCCAATGACCTTCAGTCCTTGTGGACTGTATTGTTTCGCCAGTTCATTCAGCATGGGATACTCGTGGCGGCAAGGTTCGCACCAGGTGGCCCAAAAATTGACGAGCACCGCTTTCCCGCGATTTTGGTCGAGCAATTTCTGATAGCCCTCCGCGTCAATCATCTCTGGATCGCGCGTCGCCACATGCTTCGGGGCCTGGGGCGCGCCCAGCGCGGCCGCCGCGGCCGTCAATACAAGAAAAACCAAACAAGTCCGTATTTTCATTCACATTCCTTCCACTTTCATTCTATCTGTACCTCGTCTGGTTGAGAAACTCCTTCCCCCCGCGTACAATTCCCTTAGCTGCTTGTCGCGCCGGGCAGGCGCGTGATATAAGGATTTTTTGCCGGTAGTGCTGTTCCATTGGATGAGCCACCGGTCCACTGTCCGAACAAAGGAGACCCTTAATGGCTTACGTGATTGCCGAGCCGTGCATCGGCACAAAAGACACCGCTTGCGTGGATGTCTGTCCAGTGGACTGTATCCATCCGCGCAAGGACGAGCCGGCTTTCGAGTCTGAGACTCAGCTCTACATCCATCCCACCGAATGCATCGATTGCGGAGCCTGCGTGCCTGTTTGTCCGGTGACTGCTATTTTCGCGCTCGAAGATCTTCCCGAAAAGTGGAATAGCTTCACTCCGATCAACGCCGACTGGTATGCAAAGCAAGGGAAATAGCTCCCTCTTCTAGGACGTACCGGGTTTGTTTTGGTTTTCCGCGGCACGCTTCTGCGTGCCGCTTTTTTCACGCCGTCCCTGCTCAGTCGAATCTTATCCGAGCGTTGCATTACGCCCAGCCCTGGATCGCGCCCTCCGGCATTTTTCACCATGCCAACTCTTTCTTACTAAAAATCATCTACCATCCTGAACGTTGCCTGTGGAGGTCTCAGTGAAGCTCGGAAACTTGTGCTTGGCATTGACCACCTCTTTTTTCAGCCTCGCCGGTTTTCCGGCCGCCTCTGCCCAAGCTCCTGCGGCTCATAAACCCCAGCCGCAACGGCATCCCTCGACGCTGGAAGGGCACTGGAGCGGTTCGCTGCAAGCGGGCGAAGCGGTGCTCCATCTGGTTCTGCACGTCTCAAAGGCCGCGGACGGCTCCTTACAAGCCACGATCGACAGCCTGGATCAAGGCGTCTACGGCATCGAAGTGACGGCGCTCACGCTGAAGAGTTCTATTCTCAATTTCAACGTGGCTTCCGCAGGCGCTTCCTATGAAGGAAAGGTTTCTGCGGATCATACCAGCATCGAAGGCGACTGGATCCAAGGCAGCGCCAGTCTGCCACTGGTTTTTCATCGCCAGGCCGCGGGAGCCGGCGCGAAGAAGCCGTCCGATGCCATTGCCACTGCCGAAGGAGTCTGGCAAGGCGCGCTCGAAGGCAACGGGATGCGCCTGCGTTTGCAATTGCACGTCTCGCATGACGATCAGAAACATCTCGTTGCCGCTCTCGATAGTCCCGATCAAGGGGTGAGCGGTTTGCCCGCGATCAAAGTGAGCCAGAAGGACGCGGCCTTTCATTTCGAAATTCCCGTCGTGAGCGGCGTTTATGACGGCACGCTCAACGCCGCAAAGAGCGTCATCAACGGCAGCTGGACGCAAAATGGCGCTGAGCAGAAGTTGGATTTCCAACGCTCCGACCAACTTCTCGAGCTGGTCCGCCCGCAAAACCCAACAAAGCCGTATCCGTATAGAGAAGAGGAGATCACCTTTCCGAATGCCGGCGCGAAGATCTCGCTCGCAGCTACGCTCACGCTTCCTCCCGGCCAGGGTCCGTTTCCCGCGGCTATTCTCCTCAGTGATTCCGGTCCAAACGACCGGGATGAATCTATCGCGGGACATCGCCCTTTCCTCGTCCTCGCGGACCATCTCACGCGAAAAGGTGTCGCCGTTCTGCGCTTCGATAAACGCGGCATCGGGAAGTCCACCGGCGATTACGCCAGCGCAACGACAGAGGATTTTGCCCTCGACGCACAGGCAGCCCTTGCTTATTTGAAGACCCGCAAAGAAATCGACACGAAGAAAATCGGCCTCATCGGCCACTCGGAAGGTGGCCTGATTGCGCCTCTCGTTGCCACGCATTCCAGCGACGTTGCCTGGATCGTTCTTCTCGCGGGGCCCGGCCTAAAGGGAGAGGACACTCTCTTGCTCCAGTCAGAACTCATTTTGCGGGTCGCCGGCGTGAACGACGCCGAAGTCGCCAGGACCCTGGCGTTTAACAAACGGACATACGCCCTCGTTCGAGAGGAAAAAGATCCAGCAGCGCTGGAAGCGAAACTGAGTGAACTTGTGCGAAACACCAGCACCGGCGCGGCGCTTCCGCCCGCCGCCGTTCAAGCGCAAGTCCGCATGATGGTTTCGCCGTGGTTCCGCTTCTACCTCGATTACGATCCTCTTCCCGCGCTGCAAAAGACTGCGTGCCCGGTCCTGGCCCTCAGTGGCGAGAAGGACCTTCAAATCTCGCCGAAGGAGAGTCTCGCCAAAATCCAGAAAACATTGCAGGATGGAGGCAACAAGGATTTTCAAACCACCGAATTACCGGGCTTGAATCATCTTTTCCAGCACGGCCCGACGGGCTCCCCCACCGAATACGGCGGCATCGAGGAAACCATGGCCCCGTTGGCTTTGAACGCCGTCTCCGAGTGGGTCCTGAAGCATACCGCGCCGTGACAGAGCCGATCCGCTCTATCGAAGTGCGCGATTCGTGCGATCCGCATGCGACAGCAATTCACAAATTCGCATGTCAGGTTATGATGTTAGAGAGAAATAACTGTCCCCATGCCCCAGAAATTTCATCTCACTTTACTCATTCACGCGCATCAGCCCTGTGGCAATTTCGAGCACGTTCTCGAAAAGGCTTGAGTATTTTGCCCGCCTGAAAAAGTTGGTCGAAGCCGGCCAGGTGGAACTCGTCGGTGGCGGCTTCTACGAGCCGATCCTGGTCTCCATTCCTTCCGAAGATCAGTACGAACAGATTACGCGGCTGGGCGCCTATATCGAGAAGCACTTCGGCCGGCAGCCGTCCGGCGCTTGGCTCGCCGAGCGCGTTTGGGAGCCCCAGCTTCCCACCGCACTCGCCTCCGCCAACATTGCCTACACTCTTGTTGACGATATCCACTTCCTCTCCGCTGGTTTCGAGCCGGAAGAACTCTTTGGCCCCTACATTGCCGAAGATCGAGGCAGAACCGTTTGGCTTTACCCCGGCCAGAAAGCTCTGCGGTACCTCGTTCCTTTTGGCAAAGTCGAGGAGGTCATCGCTTATCTGCGCGATGCTGCCAGCGTCCACCCGGATGGCGTCGCCGCCATGGGCGACGACATGGAAAAGTTCGGCGTCTGGCCCGGGACGCACGACCACTGCTACAAGGACGGCTGGCTTTCCGATTTTTTTACCGCGCTGGAGGAAAACTCCGATTGGCTGACCGTTTCCACGCCCGGTAGCTATCTGGAATCACATGCGCCTCTTGGCCGTGCCGACCTGCCAACCGCTTCCTATACCGAGATGATGGAATGGGCGCTCCCCACGCGCGTTCGCCAGCGCTATCACGAAGTCTTGAAGGAATTCAGCCCGCGTCCGGAAGTTCTTTGTTTCCTTAGGGGCGGTTCCTGGCGCGGTTTTTTTCGCAAATATCCCGAATCCAATTTGCTGCACAAGAAAATGCTGCGCGTTTCCGCCCGCATCGCCTCGGCGCCCGTTCGCCGCGACGGCTCAAAGGTCAACGATGAATTGCTGCAGGCGCGCGACCTGCTTCTGCGCGCCCAGTGCAACGACGCCTATTGGCACGGCATTTTTGGCCGCCAGATTCCCGGCGCGCTCGTCCCGCGCGTCGAACTTCTGGACTACGACGCCGATGGCGCGAACGAACTGCTTTTTACTTCGCTTGAAGCTCAAGTGCTCTTGAAGCCCGGCGACGGAGGCACCATCGCTGCGCTCGATTTCCGGCCCGCGGCGGCCACGCTCGTCAATTCCATTCTGCGCCGTCCCGAGGCCTATCACACGCGCTTGCGCGAAGCCGCAGGCAAGCCCGCCACCGGAGC
>WNFP01007093.1_pt1 | contig 11360 bp, 12 predicted proteins | sample 5400201 | NCBI WGS metagenome assembly WNFP01 (sample SAMN13153355, study PRJNA577476) | soil metagenome | isolation source: 115 cm saprolite under Madrone tree | place: USA:California | collected 2016-06-14
CAACTCGCTGACCGCCGCGCGGCGGTCCAGCGTTCCGAATTTGGCCATGTCAGTCATTTCCCCAGCCATTTCTTGCGCCCGATCATGCGTTGCGAAAGCAGGACCGCGATCTGCTGATCGCTGTCGAAGGCAAGCGTGGCCGCCGAGGTGACAGTCTCCGCCGCTTGTTCGGCTTCGTCCACGCGCATCACCTTGACGCCCATGAGTTCGAGCGCGCCGGGGGTAGCGCGACCCATGGGCATCTGCCAGGGATTGAATTCGGCCCATTCGCCGCGCATGGTCACGATGGCGAGCAGCGGAAAGCGGCATGTCGCCATGAGCGAGAGCATGTTGATGCAATTGCCCACGCCGCTCGATTGCAGCAACAGGACCGAACGCTGACCGCCCAGCCAGGCGCCGGCCGAAAGCGCGACTCCTTCCTCCTCCGTGGTCAGCACGGTGGTGGCGATCCCGGGATCGGCGTGAAGCAGCTGGATCAATTTCGTATGGCCCGCATCGGGCACGTAGGACGCCTGGGCCACGCCGGCGTCCTTCAGGACTCGATATATCTGCCCCGGCCAGGCGGAATCCGTCTGCCGGTCGTCGCCTTCTTTGGTCGCGCCCTGTTTTGACGGGGCGTTATAAGTCGTCTTAGCCATGGCGGGAATCCTGCGGGCCGTCGTTTCGTTGGCGGATAATAGCCAATTGCCCGGGCTTCGCGATATCCGCGATGGGTCACCCCCAACCCGCCCGAGAAAGGGCAGGGCAATCGCATTTGGCGAGACTGTTGGCTTTCTCTCCTCTGTCATTCCCGCTTGCGCGGGAATGACGGCAACAGAGAGGTCGGAGAACCCAAATACGATTGCCCTGCGAGAAAGGGGGTGGGGGTTTTCTTGCTTCGTTCAAAGCATGGCAAGCGCGGGGTTGCTGATATAGCTTTCGCATGCTTCGGCGGGGAAGCATCCTTGCCTGTCTGGCCGAACATGCGCGCGGCCCGCCGCGCGCCCATTGAGGGCTGCTATGAAACCGTTGGAAGGCATCTTCGTCGTGGCGCTGGAACAGGCGGTGGCGGGCCCCATTTGCAGCATGCGCCTGGCGGACGCGGGCGCACGGGTCGTGAAGATCGAGCGGCCGGAGGGCGATCCGGCCCGCCACTACGATCATGCGGTGCAAGGTACCAGCGCCTATTTCGCCTGGGCAAACCGAGGCAAGGAAAGCGCGGTGCTGGATGTGAAGCAGCCCGCCGATCTTGCCTTGGTGAAACGCATGATCGGACGGGCCGATGTTTTCATCCAGAATTTCGCGCCCGGTGCAGCGTCACGCCTCGGTCTGGGCGCGACGAATCTCGTCGCCCGCCACCCAAAACTGATCGCCGTCGATATCGTAGGCTATGGCCGGGACACTCCTTATGGCGCCATGCGGGCCTATGACATGCTGGTTCAGGCGGAAAGCGGGATCTGCGCCGTCACCGGCACGCCCGAGACGCCCAGCAAGGTGGGCGTCTCCATCGCCGATACGGCCGCCGGCATGAACGCTCATGCGGCGGTGCTCGAAGCCTTGATCGCCCGCGGACGCGATGGCAGGGGCCGGGCCATCGAGATCGCCCTCTTCGACGGCATGGCGGATTGGATGAGCGTGCCGCTGATGCATTACGAACATCGGGGCCAGGTGACCGGGCGCCACGGACTCTCCCATGCCTCGATCTATCCCTATGGAACCTTTCGCTGCCGCGACGGCGAGGTGGTGATCGCGATCCAGAACCGGGCCGAATGGCAGCGGCTCTGCGAGGGGGTGCTAGGCAGGCCCGACCTCTTCGCCGATCCGCGTTTCGCCGACAACCCGGCGCGGGTGACGAACCGGCGCGCACTCGATGCGGAGATCGGCCCCGTCTTCGCCGGCCTCTGCGTCGCGGAAGCCATTGCGAAACTCGAGGCGGGAAAGATTGCCTGGGCCAAGGTCACGGGGCTTGCCGAACTCTCGGTCCACCCTGCGCTGCGGCGCATTCCGGTCGACATTCCCGGCGGGCGCTTTCAGGCGGTGGCCCCGGCCCTCCACCCTCATCTCAGCGCCGGGCCGGTGCCCGCATTGGGCGAGCACACGGAATCGCTCCGCCAGGAGTTTATTGAGGCGAATCCGGCATGAGCGAGCCGACCAAACCGCTCGATGCGAAACTCCTGCCATGGATCGGCCGGACGACAACTGCGACCGACATCGTCACATCCGCGATGCTCGACGGCTTTCTGGCACTGCTCGATCACGAGATTCCGCCGACGGGGGCGAGTCGCCTGGCGCCCCAGGGCATTCATTGGCTCTGCGCCACGCCAAGGCTACGCGCGCGGGATATCGGCGCCGACGGGCATCCCTATCTGGGATTGCTTTTGCCCCCCATCGACCTGCCGCGGCGCATGTGGGCAGGAAGCGCCATCGAATTCCTGCGGCCGATGCGCCGACGATCCGTTCGATCACGCCCAAGACCGGGTCGGCGGGGCCGCTGGTTTTCGTGGAGGTCGATCACAGCTTCCTCGCCGATGGCGAGATCGCCCTGCAGGAGCGCCATACCATCGTCTATCGCAGCCCGCCGGATATGAGCCGGCGCACTGGACGCGAGGCGCGGTGCGAAGCGGAGTTGACGGAGGCGCCGGCCATGTCGCGCACCATCCGGCCCGATCCCGTTCTGCTGTTCCGTTATTCGGCGCTGACTTTCAACAGCCACCGAATCCACTACGACCATCCCTATGCGACAGAAATCGAAGGTTATCCGGGCCTCGTCGTTCACGGCCCGTTGATCGCAACCCTGCTGCTCGACCTGGCCGCCAGCCATTACGGCGCCAACGCGCTGAAGACCTTCTCATTTCGAGGCCTGGCGCCGGCCTTCGCCGATGAATCGCTCAGCTTGCAAGGTTATCCGAGGGCAGGCGGCCTTCATCTGCGTGCCGTGAGCGAGGATGGCCGCGTGGTGGTCACGGCCGAGGCCAATCTCTAGGCCGGCCCTATTCCATCAACCGCCCGTCGCTCGGCGTGGCCCGATACCGGGGCAGGCCGTCTGCCAGCTTCAGCCAGGGCAACCGGTCTTCGGCGAAGATATGGAACTGGGGCTGCAGCGCGTCGGGCCGCTCGAAGGCGCCGATCATCAGATGGATGTCCCCAGGCCAGCGCGCGTTCTCGTAACTGAGGGACGTGCCGCAGGTGCCGCAAAAACCGCGCCTGACGCCGGGGGAGGAGGCGTAATAACTCATCTGCCCGCGCTCGATGCTCACCGCCTGACGGGGAAAGCCGGCGGCTGCCATCAGCACGCCGCCCGTCGCCCGCCGGCAGGATCGGCAGTGGCAGAGGCCGACCCATAACGGCGCGCCGGCCGCGCTAAGGCCGATGGCCCCGCATAAACAGCTCACCAGATGTTCGCCATCGGACATGGAGACCTCCTCCGCTCTCAGACGACGCCCAGTTCGAGCATGATGGGCCGATGATCGGACTTGCCTTTTTTCAGGGTACGCGCGCTGGCGCAAGTGAGGCCGCGCACCAGGCAGCGGTCCAGGCGAAAACGCAGGAGCTTTTGCTGGATATGAGTGGCCTCGCGCGGGCCCACGTCGCGAAAGCCGTGCAGGACCGTCGGACCCCAGGCGTTATAGTCGCCGATCACCGCCGCGGGGCCTTCCAGGTTGCGCGCAATGCGCGTCAGTTGAAGCCGGTTCAAGACCTGGCCATGGGAGAGATGCACATTGGCGAACGTGATGTCGCCCATCCGCAGGACTTGCGCGATGCGGGGCGGCACGCGCCCGGGCATGCGCGAGACGGGCAAGGGCAGGGCCCTGGGCGGATGCAGGTGCTTCGGGCTCCAGGCCGCGAGTCCGTGAATACGCCGGGGCAGGGGGTCGTGGTAGAAATGCCCGCCGACCAGGCCGGGCAGGGTTTCCATCTCCTTCGTCGCCTCCTGCAGCAGCAGGAGATCCGGCCGGTGTTCCTCGACAAGCAGCGCGACGTCTCCCACCGCCGCGCCGATCAGGCGCAACAGGTTCCAGCTTATGACCTTCACGCCAACACGCCCTCCAGCTCAGAAATGCGACCACGCCGCCCCAAGCCTCGCTCCGGCCGGTAGGCGATGGACGGCATTTTCGATCCCCCGCCTATGATGGGGGGTTGAAGCGCGCCAGACAAGAGCCGGGCTTCCAAGAGCTGGCCTTCAAAGATAGGGCAGCAAAAGCCGCGCCGCGGAATCCCGCAGTTTCACCGCTACCGGCCGAGCGGCGAATTCCGCGGGAGGCACCTTGCGCGCCGCGGCGATCTTGGCGTCGATGACGCGGTCGACCTCGGTCGTGGCACGGGAGCCGTAGCATTCCACGTTGAATTCGAAATTCAACCGCAGGCTCCGGACGTCCCAATTGGCGCTGCCGACCAGACTCCAGGCGCCATCCACGGTCATCAGCTTGCTGTGATCGAAGGGCGGCCGCGAATAGTAGATCGTGACGCCGGGAGTGGCGAGGAGCGCCAGATGGGCATGCATGGCCCATTGGAACGTCACATGATCGGAACGTGCCGGCACGACGATATCCACTTCGACTCCGCGCAGCGCCGCGATAGCCAGGCAGGCCGTCAACGTCTGATCGGGCAGAAAATAGGGCGTCACAATCCGCAGGCGGCGCTTGGCCTCGATGACTGCGGTCGCCATGATCGAGGACAATACGCCGATGTCTTCGTCGGGTCCCGAGCTGATGCCGCGCGCGGGTATGGCGCCGGCCGCCGGGATATCGGGCCACCACCGATCGCCGTCCAGCACTTCGCCGGTCATGAAGTTCCAGTCCTCGGCGAAGGTGACCATCAATTGGGTGACGATGGGTCCCGCGAAACGAAAATGGAGGTCGTTCACAGGATGGGGCGGGCGGTCGGCGAGCAGGTTCTGGGCCGCGATATTCAGGCCACCGGTAAACCCCAGGGTGCCATCGACGATCAGCAGCTTCTTGTGGTTCCTCATGTTGACGAAGGGCATCCGCCAGGGCTGCCAGTAATGCAAGAACCGCTCGGTGCGAATACCGGCGGCGGCAAAGCGCTCGGCAATGGGCGAGCGGAGATAGCCGCTGCCGACCCCGTCTATCAACACGCGAATTTCGGCTCCTCGATCTTGGGCTTTCTTCAATGCCGCCACGAAGGCAAGCCCAACCTTGTCGGAATGGAAAATATAGGAGGCGATCGCCACGCTCCGCTTGGCCTCGCTGATGGCCTCGAGCATGGCGGGATAAGCCTCATCGCCGGCACGAAGCACCGTCATGGCATTGCCGGGGGCAAGCATATGTCGCGAAGCCAGCGCGCTCACCCGGGCGATGGTGGCGATGTTTTCCGGCAGGCTCGAGATCTCGGGCACGGCGGGCTTCGTCTCGCCCGTCGCCGGCCTCGCCGCGACGAGGGCCTTGCGCGGCGTCACGCCGCGACTCATGCGCGAGGTGCGCCGCATCACGCGATTGATGCCGAAAACGTAGTAGAGCGCGGCGCCAAACCCCGGCGAAAGCCAGGCCACGCCGATCCAGGCCGTGGCCGCGCGCACATCGCGTTTGCGCAGCAACACATGCACGGTGACCGCCCCCGAGGCCAGCAGATGGAGGAGGCCGCCGAGAACGGATAGATCGAACAACGTATTGGTGGCCAGTGCGATCTCCCCAAGCGGCACAATAAGGCCCTAGAGTAAGATCCGACCAGTTTGAATCAAACTGATCGGTGGATCTTGCTCTAATTCAACAAAATAGCGACTGATTCACCTCTTAAGCCGAATTGGCTCAAGACAAACGGGCGCCAGCATCGCATGGGACGGCCCCGCCGTCGCAGGGCAGTTTACGCTACGGCGAATTGACCGTAACCTGTCGAACAAGAGCCATCGCGAGGCGAGGCGCACGGCCTCAAGGGATAGGGATGAACGACAATGCGATAACCCTGCTGACGGCCGGGACCTTCGTTCACGCCTTTCTGTTCGTGGCCTTGGCGTTGTTTCCCATCGTCAATCCGTTGGGCATGGCGCCCATCTTCCTCAGTTACACCGCCGGCGTCGACCATGCCACGCGGGCGCGCCTGGCCCGCCGCGTCGCATACAACAGTTTCATGCTGGCGACGGCGTCCCTTCTCATCGGCTCCCATGTCTTGAAGTTCTTCGCTCTCAGCCTGCCTGCAGTGCAGATCGGCGGCGGCCTCGTGGTGGCCGCCACCGGCTGGCGCCTGTTGAACCGCGGCGAGGAGGATGCAAAGGCCCGCGCGCCCGCCGCCTCGGCCGAATCAGTGATGGCGGGCGCCTTCTATCCCTTGACCATGCCGCTGACCGTGGGCCCCGGCTCTATCGCCATCATGCTGACCATCGGCAGCAGCGCGCCCAACGCGCTCACCAACAGCCGCGAACTTCTGCTCGAAGCGGCGGGTGGACTGATGGGCGTGGCAGCGGTGACCTGGTCGATCTATCTCAGTTATCGCTATGCCGATCGCGTCCTGGCCCGGCTGGGGCCGAGCGGCATCAACGTGCTGCTGCGCCTCTCGGCCTTCGTGCTGCTTTGTCTCGGCGTACAAATTCTGCTGAACGGCTATCGTGCCATCAACGGCTGACGGCGGTATCGGTGCCCACTACTGGGACTTGCGAAGCAAGGTCTCGAGCTTGGCCAGCGCGTCGGCCTCCACATCGGAAATCAGCCAATAGGTCAAGTCTCCGTCGACCCAATGGCGAATGTTGTAACCCTGGCGCGAGGCTACGCTCGGCTGGCCCAGGGATTGAGAGGGATCGGCCCAGACGAAGAGGTTGATCGGATGCAGGCCATGGCGATAGACCATGGCCGCCACCGGCCGATGATCGATGTAATCGAGCCGGCCGCCGATCAGGGGGAAGCCTTGCGCCGCAAAATCCTTGACCGGCGGGGCCGTATCCAGATGCCCATTGAACCAGGGCTTCACCGTGTGCTGGTCGGTCGAGGTCACATCGGTCAGGTGGCCCGCGAGCAGGGAGCGGACATGGCTATCCACCACTTCCTGCGTGATGCGGTCGCCGCCGGTGGGTAGCGCGCTCATATAGCCGACGCCGCCGCTGAGCAGCGCCGCCAGCAGGAAGGAGGCGGCAAGGGCCATGGGCCGCCAGAAGCTCTCGCGTTTGGGCGCCGGGCTAAGCCGGACCACTGTGCTGGCGGGTTCCGATCCCAGGCGTTGGGCCAGCCTCGCTGCCAGCCTTGGCGGCGCCTCGAAATAGCTGGCACCGGCCTTGAGGCGCGCGATGAAGGCGCGATTGGCCTCGATCTCCGCCCGACAGTCCGCGCAGCCGGCAAGGTGCGCCTCGATTTCGGCCCGGCTCGCCGGCGGCAGCTCGCCGTCGAGATAGGCGTCGGCCAGGCTACGGAGTTCCCTACAATCCATGGCTACCCCCCTTGCCATGCTGACGCTGCCAACCGTCGCGCAATCGCGCGCGCGCGCGCGCCAGGCGCGACATCACGGTGCCCACCGGCACGGCCGTAATCTCGGCGATCTCGCGATATGACAATTCTTCCAGCTCGCGCAAAATGATCACCTCGCGGAATTCGGCGGGTAGATTGGCGATCATCCGGTCGAGCCGGCTGCGCTCGTCGGCCGCCAGCAACTGGCGTTCGGGCGTCTCGGGCCCGCCCTCGTCGCCGACGGCAACCGTGTCGCTCACGGCATCGTCCAAAGGTGTCATCTCGCCCGGCCGGTTCTTGGCCAGCCAGGTGAAACAGGTGTGGCGCAGGATGCTGAGCAGCCAGGCCTTGGGGTTCTCGCCCTCGAAGCCGTCGAAGTATCGAAAGGCCCGCAGACAGGCCTCCTGGACCACGTCTTCGGCGTCGGTGTCGTTGCGGGTCAGCCAGCGCGCCAGATTGTAGGCAGCGTTCAGGTGGGGCAGGACCGCCCGCTCGAATTGGTCGAGCCGCTGTCGTTCGGTCACCGAACCCGTTCCTGCGTTGCATACCCACCTCAGACACAGGACCGGGCGGCAACGTCTTTTATTCCCGGAAAATTCCGGATTGCAGGAAAGCCCCCCGACCTTCCCGTCCTGCAGGTTTCGACACGCGATGACCAAGCATCCCACTTTCCCATCGGTCAAGTCGATTCGATTCCGAGGCGCAACCGGAAAGCGACCATCCATCCCGCCTATGGGTGCTTGCGCTCCTCGGGAGGCTGGATGTGGCGGAACATCGCCAACAGAACCAGATCGTAAGTAATTTTCAGCATGCCACCTATCAAGAGCGGCCAGCCGAAGCTCGATATTGTGATGAGGAAGCCGGCAATGACAGGGCTCAACGCCGACGCCAAGCTTCTGGGAACAGAAGTGAGGCTCGCCGCAGCCGGACGTTCGGGCGGTGTCACGACCGCCATCACATAGGATGTCCGTGTCGGGACATCCATCTGCGATAGCAAGCTGCGGACCAGCAAAAGTCCGATCACCACTCCAAGGTTTTGGACGAACGGAATCGCGATCAGACAAAGGCTGGAGGGCAGATGCGTGAACACCATGGTGTTTATGAGGCCAAACCGGCGGGCGATCGCCGGAGCTGCGAGATATGAGGCGGCCGTAAGCAAATTGGACCAGAAGAAGATATTGGCCGCTGTTGCGACGGACAGCCCGAAACTGTGAAACAGCCAAAGGACGAGAATGGTTTGAACGAAGAATCCTCCACCAAATGCGTCTACACAAAACAGTGCAGCGAGCCGGTAGACGATGCCACGCGATGGACCAAGGGGCTGTTGCGGCTTGCGCGGAGCATCGCCATGCAGATCTGTGAGCTTGCGATATAAGAACCCGGCAGAAATGCCGAGCCCGGCATAGAGGCCGAACATTCCCTGCATCGCTCGAATTGGTGCAATTCCAAGCCAGTGCGTTGCCAAGTCGGGCACTGCCGCAAACAGCGTTCCGACAGCACCGGCGAGGGCGCCGATGAGACTGTAGCGCGCGAAGAGCCCTGTACGATCCTTTTCGCCGACCGACTGCGTCAACAGCGATTGTTCGAGCGGCAGATAGATGCTGACGTCGCCGGATGATGGGTTGAGGGTGCCCACGAACGCAATCACCAGAAGCGGCCAGAATGCCTGGACCGAAGCAAAGCTGATACCCGTCAGGGCCATCAATCCGGATGCGGCCAACAATGAACCCCGGTGGCCAAGCCTGCCGACCATCAACGGCACAAGGAGCGTCAACGTCGCCGACCCGAGCAATGTTGCCGTCGTTAAGACGCCGACCTCAAAGGAATCATGGCCGAGCAACAGGAGATAGGCCGGAAGTATGATGCTGACATATCCATCGGCGATCGCTCGTAACCCCTTGGCCCAGATCAGCCGCTTGGCGTCTGCACTGGCGCTTTCGGGGAAAAACACCACGACCGGGTATTTCTGTCGATACTTGTCGGAACCGCGTCGGCCGAGGCTAGTCTTCGTCGTCGTCACCTGTCTGAAGCCGACCTGTCTGTGAATCGACGGCGATCTGATTGGGTTGTCCGTCCTTCGACCCGGCCACCCGAAGGTACCTGCCTTCGCGCACTATCTGTACATTCGACCAGCCCTCCGTTTGCATCTTTTGCCGAACCTGATCTTCGGTCACCGGCTTGTCGCCCGCGATGAGAGCGATGCCGTTGTCTTGTTCAGCCGTCGCAATCAGTACGCCGGTTGCTCCAATGAGTAGCGCCCCCCCGATGGCCCAGGGTATTAGTCGATTCATGGATCTCCTCCTCATTTAGCCAGCCTCTTGAGCGTTGGTAAGTAGTCGGCGTATTAAGCCGCCTTCCGAAGGATCAAGCCTGAATTCCGCCGCGGCGCAGCCATAACACTTTTCTGTCGAGAAACCGGTTGCGCATGAACGATATCCCGAAGACCTCGCATAACCCACTGCACGCGCAGCAATCATGACACACGCGCCACGATCCAATGAGCGCCGCGATAAGCGCAGCGCCTGAGCGTCGCCCTAAGCTGCCGTCCACGTCTCCGCCGTGGCGCATGTGTAAGGAGTCAATCATGAAAGGAGTTTCAATTCGTGGCGCGCGATGAAGCGAACCACTGTTGCCAGAGCGAGCGTTCCTGCGCCGATAATGAGAGCAAAGGGCGGTATGAAAAAGATCAAAACGAAGCAACCCGCGAGACCGAACCACGAGAAGAAACGCGAAAATAGGCGCTGCTCCTTCTTCAATTGGAGGGCCGAGTAATTTGTAATAACAAACCACACCAGCAGGTAGAAGCTGGCAAGTGGCAAGACCTGACGCAGATCGAACACCAATACCACCGCGACCACGAACCCCCCGATGACAAGCACCGCGTGACGCGGCACCTTGAAGCGCGGGTGTAGCTTTCCGAACCACTCCGGCAACTCATGCGCCTCACCCATTGCGAGCGCCACACGCGAGACGCTGAGCAAATCGCTCACGAGTTCGCTGATCGATGCCATCCACGCTGCCGCCAGGATCAGCGAGCCACCCCACAGCCCGATGGCCTGCACTCCCGCTCTGAAGAGAGGCACGTCATCTTTCGCGATTTCCTGCGCGCCAAGCACGCCCAGAGTGGTGGCGGCCACGGCGTAATAGACCACCGCAGCAATCGCAATACCACCCAGGATGGAGAAGGGAATGGTCCGTCGAGGATATTTAATTTCGCCTGCCATGATCGCGGTTCGCATGAAGCCGTCCCAGGCCCAGAAGAAGATCGCCGCACCTGCCATAAATCCTAATGGCCCCTTATCCAGGGTAGGCGCCAAACGAGTCAGTTCCACGTGCGGAGCCAAGAGGAAGACGAACCCACCCAGCAGGGAAACAATTGCCACCATCAGACCAATGATGACCTTGCTGGTGAAGGAGATACCGAAGGAGTTCAGCGCGATCGCCGCCAGTACAATCGCGCCAGCCGCCAGATGAATGGGCAGACCAGGGACGAGTTGTGCAGAGTAATAAGCGAAGGCAAGAGATACGACGCTCAGGCCCACAATCCCCTGACCCACGTAGCAGCAGCCCGCGACAAAGGCGAGCTTGTTGTAATGGAACGCTCGTGCCCAGACGAACGCACCACCATGCCTGGGGAAATTGACGCCGAGTTGTGCGCCGCTGATGCCCGTTGCTAAACACACCAACCCCCCTGGGAGCATTGTGAGCAGGAGTGCGCCGCCTGCTTTCTCGGCAGTCGCACCAAGCGCGCCGAAAATACCCGTGCCGATAATCATGCCGGCAGTCATAAGGGTGGCTGCGGTGCGGCCGATAGTACGTGCCGACGAGCCTTGTGCTTCTCCGATTTTTTTTGGCTTAGAGACTGTTTGAAAATGCTTGGAGCGACGCGGAGCGGTGTGATTCAAGCTGGGGATGTGGACCGCCAAGACACGCGGCCGTATCGCCGCCATCGAGAAGAAGACCAAGCGCTACCCGACGGACCTGACGGACGCG
>WNFP01024814.1_pt1 | contig 11360 bp, 10 predicted proteins | sample 5400201 | NCBI WGS metagenome assembly WNFP01 (sample SAMN13153355, study PRJNA577476) | soil metagenome | isolation source: 115 cm saprolite under Madrone tree | place: USA:California | collected 2016-06-14
AAGGTCGGCCAGAACGATGCGGTAATTCCAGCCAACGTCGGACAGGCGATTAATTTCTACCAGCCGGACGGAATCATTCACGGTCGACCCCAGATTCGGGCTGCCGATCCGGTGCGAACGGAAATCCTGGGAAACCTCCGTTACGACTACAGGGCGAAACCCATTAGTTGCGAGGGCTACCCCTGGTTCGACCGGGTTCTGGTGAAGGCGCACACCGAAATCGAGTGCGATCCCAAGGTGTGGAGCCAGGTGGAATCGTTGATTTACAAGAAATTGTCTCCCGAAGCGCCCGCCGCCGCCGCGCGATAATCATTCAACCTATTTGTTTACAGTCCGTCTTTTACCCAGAGCTCTGTTCGGATCCCATGGGGGTCTCCGCGCGGCTTCGTTGCGGCGGAGCAACATCGGAACAGCCGCGAAGCGGCGCCAAGAATGTAGCCCACGGCGTAAGCCGTGGGTAAAAAGCGCGAAATGACGCAGCCCCGAAGGGCGGAAGAAAACGCGCGAGGTATGCGGCTCAGGCGGCGCGCAACACACCTCGTTCGCTCCGTTGGGGCTAGCTCGTGTTCGCGGCTAGCCGAACAGGCGCATGAATCCCGAGGCTTGCAGGTCTGGGACCAGGAACGCCGCATCGCGTCTGCCTGCCACCCGGGCGACGCATTGGGCTGCCGCGTAGCCGCTGCGCACCGCGCCTTCCATGGTGGCCGGCCATCCCGTGGCGGTCCAGTCGCCGGCCAAAAAAATGCGGGGCCACACCGTCTCCGGACTGGGGCGGTGCGATTCGATGCCGGGGCGCGGCGAGTAGGTGGCGTGGACTTCTTTAATCACTGTAGCTTTCACCAAGTTTGCGGCACGCGCCCCGGGAATAAACTCACGCAATTCCGATAAAGCCAGATCGATAATTTCCTGACGGGATTTCTCGACCAGAGTCTTCGACGAGCTGACCACCAGTTCGACATAGCTGTTAATCTCCGAGGCTGGGGCATCTCCGTTCGAACCTACCGCCTGCGCGTGCGGGCCCGCGGCCACCAACAGCCGCGACTTGTGAAACATCCATTGAATTGTGCGGTCGAGCAAGACGGCATGGTCAAGGTCGGTGATCTGGCGATCGAACCAGAGGTGGATACCCGTAATGGGCGAAGTCTCGAAGCGGCTCAGGGTCTGGCGCAAAGGTTCTGCCGCCGTGGTTTGCGGCAGCAGGCGCGACAACACGTCGAAGGGCACGGCAGGAATCACGAAATCGAAGCTTTCTTCTCCGCCGGGCAGAAGCAGCTTTACGTCGGCAAACTCGGCGCGGAATGATTCCACATTAGAGCGAAACCGCACTTCTCCTCCCCTGGCGGTAATGTAGTCTCCGGCACGGTTATATAGCTCGGTCAGGGGAACCGTAGGCACACCCATCCGCCCCGCCGCCCGCGATTTCAGAAACGACTCGCGCATGACCTGGGCGGCGTAGGGGATCGAGATCAGATCAATTTCTTCGTTGAGCGCGCTGACCAGGACCGTCTTCCAGAAACGATCGATAGCGCGCTCGGTTTGCCCGTGCCGGCGCAACCATTGCAGGAAAGATTCGCCGGTGTCGCGTGGAGCGATGGGCGAAAGGGCGGCAAGACCGGCCGCGATCGAAAGCTTATCCGTCAGGCTGAGGCACGAAGCCCGCAGAAACGACGGTGCCGTGTGCAACGGAGCGGGCAGCGCCGAAGGCTGGATCACCGAGGCCCGGCCTCCCGGTTCGAGAAAAGTCATCCGCTCATACCAGCGAATCTTGTCCTCGACTCCAATGCGCCGGTAGAACTCGATCAGGTTGGTGCAGCAGCCGAGCAGAACGTGCTGGCAGTTGTCGACAACTTCGCCGGTGCCGGGGTGTTGAAAGGAAGATGCCCGACCGCCCAGATAGGGCCGCCGCTCAAAGAGGGTGACGCGAAAACCGTTTTCCGCCAGCACACTACCGGCGGCCAGTCCCGCAAGTCCGCCCCCGACTACGGCAACTCTTGGAGATTGTGTCCAGCGCTCCGTCATCAAGCCAGGCGTTTTACCAAACCCTTTCCCAGGATGACGACTTTCTCGCGGACGGTGAGGCTGATCTTCTTGCCGAAGACGTCGTACTTGCGGTCTGAGATTTTTTCCAGCAGCCGGCGGTAAATCGTTACCAGTACCCAGAGCGCGGGTTGGCTGTCCTCGTCGATGAGCGTCATTAATTCGCGGGCAGAGATGTAGTACTCGCGGGCGCGATCGGCCTCGGCCGCCAGCAGCCAGCGCAGGCGCTCGGGAATCGTCGACTGGCGGAAATCATCGGGAGCAATCTTGAAACGTTCGAGGTCTTCGGCGGGAAGATAAATCCTTCCCATGTCTGCGTCTTCCTGAATGTCGCGAATGATGTTGGTCAACTGGAACGCCAGTCCCAGATTCTCCGCCAGCGCTTCTGCCGCGGGATCGCGATAACCAAATATTCGGATGCAAACCAGGCCAACCACCGAGGCGACGCGGTAGCAATACTGGCGAAGGTCGCTGAAGGTGCGGTACAGCACTTGAAGTTCTGCGCTTCCCGGCGCGGAGGCAGTTTCACCGTCCTGAATATCCATTCCGGTGCCGTAAGCCAACTGGTCGAGCAGTTCAACCGGAATCTTGTAGCGGCGCTGAGTATCGGTCAGGGCCAAGAGTACCGGATCGTCGGTGGGATGACCCGCCTCCGAGCGATGAAAAGCGTCCAACCAGGCATCGAGCCGTTGCCTTCTTTCCAAGGCAGGAATTTTGAAGTCGTCGGCAATATCGTCGCAGCGCCGCATGTAGGCGTACACGGCGCACAGCGCCTGACGCTTGGCCGTGGGCAGAACCAGAAAGGCGTAGTAGAAATTCTTGGCCGCCGCGCGGGTAATACTGCGGCATACCGAATAGGCAACCGCAATTTGCGACGCCGTCGGCGAATATGGGGAGGGCATGGGCTGCACGGCGGCGCTCATATCGAGTTCCCCAGCCGGCTTCCCAGCAGCTTCCCCAAGGCGGATCGAGCCACCAGAGCCAGTTTGCGGGTTCTAGAGATAGCGGGGCGCCGGCCTAAAACGGCATATCCCTGGCGCTCGATGGCGTTCAGAATTTCCTGTCCGCCGCGGCTGAACAATTCGATGTCGACCGCGAGTTCGCGATCTACCTTCCCTGCCAGGGGCAGGCCCTGCTGAAACCACTGGCGTGCACGTCCTACCTCGAACCGCATCATCTCGCAGAATGCCGGCGGGTTGCGAGCGGCCGAAATGTCCTCTTCGGTCACCTCGTAGCGACGAAGGTCCTCGAGCGGGAGATAGATTCGTCGTTTGGAATAATCGTCGCTCACGTCTTGCCAGAAATTGGCTAGCTGCAACGCAGTGCAGGTGAAATCGGAAAGGGCTTGGCGTTCGGAATCGCGGTATCCGCAGAGATAGAGAACAAGATGGCCCACCGGATTCGCGGAGTGGCGGCAGTAGCCCAGCAGGTCTTCGAAGCGCTCATAGCGTGTGACGGTCTGGTCCTGACGAAACGCCTTCAGCAGATCGTCGAAAGGCTGTTTCGGAATTTCAAATTTGTGGACAGTTTCTTCGAGAGCAACGAAAACGGGGTGCCGGGGGGTGCCGGCATAGCAGGCATCGAGCTCCGCCTGCCACTGGTCGAGCATTTCGAGCGATGCTTGCGGGTCGCCGACTTCATCGCCGAGATCGTCTGAGATCCGGCAGTAGGCGTAGATATTAAAAAAGTGCTGGCGCAAGCGCTCGGGCAGAAACCATGTTGCGACGGAGAAATTCTCGTAGTGACTGCGGGCCAGGCGACGGCAGTACTCCTGCGCTTCGGCTATTGAAGGCGCACGTTCGGGGATGGCATATTCCGGAGGAAGGCGATTCCAGCCCAGCGCGATAGTCGCAGTGCGGGAGTCGTTGCTGGCGATGGATGACGTGGTCAGTTTCGTCCCCCGGTGGTGTGAAAGTGCCGATCGTCAATCGCGGACGATGCCAGCAACCATCCACAAAAATAAATTGTAGAGACGTAGCCGGCTATGTCTTGCTACCTCTCCAGGTCATCGAACGTAATCCCGGTGACCGGGCCTCGGTGGGCCAAATCTCGATGGCCCCGCCTCAGTGACCGGGAATGATTGCCGTTTTAATATCACCGTTGCGGTTCAGCATGTGGCGGAGGACCTGCTGCAGCCGCGATAGTGGCGCCTCTCCGGTGATGTAGTCAGTGGAGCGAATTTTCTTTTCTGCGATCAGGGCGAAAGCCTTGCGCACCGTTTCCGGCGTGTGGTGGAACGTGGCCTTCAGCGTGACTTCTGAATAGTGCAGGCGGTTGGTATCGAGCTGGACTTTGGTGCCGCTGGCGCATCCGCCGAAGAAGTTGACCGTGCCGCCCTTGCGGACCATGTCAATGGCCCACTCCCAGGCTTCCGCCCGCCCAACGGCCTCGACCACAACATCGCTGCCGCGCTTCTCAGGAGAAATCATCCGCACCGCTTCCACTGCGTCTTTTACTTTCGTGATCTGGACGACTTCGTGAGCGCCCATGCGTTTGGCGGCCGCCACCTGCGAATCGCGCTTCACCACAGAAATGACATTACAACCGGTGGCCTTGGCCACCTGCACGAACATCAGGCCGATAGGACCGCCGCCGATGACAGTGACCGTGTCTCCGATCTCAACCCCGGTCTCGTGCAGTCCGCGCAGCACGCAAGCCAGAGGTTCGACCATGGCCGCTTCTTCGTAGGTGACGTCGGCGGGAACTGCCAGCATGTTGGTTTCAACAATGCGGCGAGGAATGCGAATGTACTCGGCGTAGGCGCCGTTATTGAACAGCAGGTCTTCGCAGAGGTTTTCCTGATGTTTAGAGCAATAGAAGCACAAGTGCGACCTGCACTTTGACCAGCACTTCGCCATCGCCAACCCGCGGGATGGGCACTCTTTCAATCTTCACGTCCTCTTTGCCATAGAGGACAGCCGCTGTCATCTTTCCGTTCACGCTCGACTTCCTTCCCACGAGCTGCCCGGTTGAATCGCTATCTTCATAGACTCGGGTTGGGGATGGGCAGCCAGGTTCAGAGCTTCGACGCTGCGAGCCAACGAGAATCGGTGACTAATCAACCGTTCTAAATCCATTTCACGGTTCATCACAAACTGCACCGAAGCCTCTTGCAGATCGACCGAAGCGCTATACGACCCCAACAGCGTTTTCTCATCTACACAAACGGCCCCAGGATCGAAAGTGGCGTCCCCGTGTACCGTCTGCGCGAACAGCAAAACCCGGCCTCCAGGACGTACCGCATCCATCGCAGTCCGGATCAAACCATTACCGCCGACCGCCAGGATGGCTGCATCTGCACCACGTCCTGCGGTCAACTCGCGCACCGCTTTTACAACATCGGTACGCGAGGCATCAATGCTGTTCCCCAAGCCGTAACTTGTAGATATTGTAAGCCTCTGGGGATACAAATCGGAAGTGACTACGGTGGAGCCTGCCCGTTTAGCCAATACACTCAACATGATACCGATGGGACCCTGACCTATCACTATAACCGTCTCTCCTGGCTGTAATCCCAATCTTTCGATTCCCTTCATGCAGGTGTTGATGGGCTCGACAAAGCAAGCCTGCTCGTAAGAAACATTTTTCGGGATGCGAACCGTGCCTCGCTGCGCAATCCAGTCCATGGCGCGGACATATTCCGCGAAGCCGCCGCCAGAAGGTTCGAAGCCGGCGGTGCATCCGACTTTCTTATAAGTCTCGCACTGGGCAAACGTTTTGTTACGGCAGTAATAGCAGTCTCCGCACGGGATGTGGTGGTAGACGACGACCCTGTCACCGGGTTGAAAATCGCGTACACCCGCGCCCACACCGGCAATCATGCCCGCAGTCTCGTGTCCAAAAATGCGCGGCGCAGAGTGCGAGCCGGTCGCGATTTTCTTCAGATCGGTGCCGCAGACTCCGCAGGTGTGCACGCGCACCAGTAATTCGCCAGGGCCAATCCTGGGAACGGGAACAGTCTCCATACGAACGTCGTTCACGCCGCGATACACCGCTGCCAGCATGGTGGCGGGAATCGTCTGCTGCTTATCTTCGATCGCGAGTTGTCCGGCGATGGCCATGGTTGAATAGAACTGATACTTCATTCTGCCGGGGATCGGTCTCCATAAACCGTATCTCCACCGTCATCGAGTCCGGCAGGTGGTTTTCTGGTAGTACGTGATAGTCCTTCACCTGGATGACGCAGTAGAAATCTTCCACCTTGAACACGCGCCTGGCTTGCAGGGGGACTATGGCGTAAGGACTCGGATCCAGCCACCAGGCACGATCCTGAGGCCGGTCCGAAAGCGGCTCGGGAGGTTTGGTCGCGACCAGGTAATTTCCCCGGTAGCGTCGCTGGGGATCGATCAAGAGCGCGCGCCAGGAAACGATCCTCTCCGCGCCTCCCGCCTCGCGGGCCGGCTCGAGAGACAGTTGAAAGCGATCGTTGCCCTTGGAATCCTTCACCGTCGCCTTATAGTCCGCGTTCTGCGAAGTCAGGTTAGCGACCAGTAACAGCTCGGCGAGCCGAGTCGGACCCTTCCGGAAACTCTCGACATAAACCGGTTTGGGCATGGCCTGCGCCCAGGAGTGCGCGGCGAGCGTGAGCACACCCAAAAGAGCACACGTTGTCGGTGGCGCTGTCCTCGGCCTCGTCGTCGATCTCATTCCCGGCATAGGCTAGGTGCGGCCTCCAGAGCCTGCTTGGAGATCCGGCTCCGGATCTGCCACGTCTTCCGGTTCGTCGTTGTATTGCTCTAGCCATTCGCAAAGCGCTGCCGCTGCGGTAGAGCTGTTTCGCGCCAATTGAAAGACTCGCAGCCAAAGCCAAGGTCGAACCGCAACATAGGCGGCAAAGGCCGCGGTTCGAAGCTGACCATCGCCGGCGATAAATCGCTCCATAGGCGGCATTTCGAAATCGGCTTCGTCCGAAATGGCTTTGAGCCCGACGAAGGTGATGGCGTGGGCCTGGGCGGCGCGAGCTACAGCCGCGGCTTCCATATCGACTGCATGCGCCCAGTAAGCTTCCGCCAGCTTGGCCTTTTGCTTGACGCTGGCCGGCTGCTCAAGGCTTACCAGGACCCAGTGCCCTACGCCGGCCTCGATGCGGCTTCCATCTCGAGGGCTCCGGCAAACCCGGCGGATTGCACCAAAACTGGTGCATACAGCTGGATGATGGCCTCGGTGGCCCGTCGGGCGGCTTCCGCGCCGATGCCGCTGCAGACCAGCACGGCGCGGTCATTCTCAAAGAATTTGTACTTCCGGCCATCGTAGTCGCGCTCGACCGATCGCCATTGCTTAATCAGCGGGCGCACCTCGCGCTCGAGGGCAGCTACGATGGCCACTTTGGCGGTGTTAGGCAATGTTAATTCCCGTCCGGCATAGGCAGCGAGGCATGGTTGATTGATCTCATCTGGTTGATGTTGCCTCCCCGACGAAAACCAGACACTCGTTGGGGTCCCCGATGTGGAACTCTGTCATCCCGTATTCCCGATCAAATAAGTCCCTGATTCTGTAGCGGTCCTTGAACGTCTTCACATGCTCCCAGAGAGCGTGGATGCCAGAGACCTCAATGTATATTTCAGTGTGCCCGCGAACGCACTTCATGACCTCCTCGGATGCCGCCTTCATGAAGTGAATGGTCTGGCCGTCGCGTTCCACGATCGAATAGTCCAGCGCCTTCATGGTGGGCGTGAATCCAAGCACGTTCTGATAAAACGCAATGGTCTCGTCCATGTCGGCGACCGCCAGCATAGGGCTTATCCTCTTCGCCTTGGCTATAGTCGTCACTCTCTTGGCGCCCTTTTTAAATAGCCGGCAACCTGGACCATGCCGTAGTTACGACAGCAACGAGTCAAGCGTATCCGTTCGCCTGAAACCATTCGACCGCCCGGCGCAGCCCACCGTCGACTGGCAGGGTTCTCCATCCCAGATCTCGCTCGGCTTTGCCGGATGACACAAACATCTTTTTCCTTCCCATGCGCACCGCGTCGATGGTCGCGCGCGGTTCGCGCCTGCGAATGTAGCCGGTAAACACTTGGTCCACTACACCGGTTGCCAGTGCAACCGCATACGGAACCCTGATTTTCGGCGACGGGAGCCCGGTAATGGCGGCCAGTTTATCCAGAATCTGCTTTAACGTAAGATTCTCCCCACCGAGTATGTAGCGCTGGCCAGTTTTTCCTTTTTCCAACGCCGCGATATGTCCTCGAGCGCATTCCGCCACGTCCACCAGGTTCAGGCCCGTATCCACGTACGCAGGAAATTTTTTCTTGAGAAAATCGACGACGATCCTGCCCGTAGGCGTGGGCTTGAGGTCACGCTCGCCTACAGGAGTTGTCGGATTGACCACCACTACATCCATTCCTGACTTGCCCGCCTGGATGGCAATTTCTTCCGCCATGAATTTCGAACGCTTGTAAGGGCCGATCATATTGGCCAGGGAAACCGGAGAGTCCTCGTTGGCCAGATGCCCATTCGACTGGAATCCCATCGTCGCAACACTCGAGGTGTAAACCACGCGCCGTACTTTGTTCTCGCGGGCCGCCTCCAGGATCGCTTTTGTGCCGTCAACATTGGAGCGATACATCTGCTCCGGATCGCGAACCCACAGCCGGTAGTCGGCGGCGACGTGAAATACTACCTCGCATCCCGCGACGGCCTTCTTCAAAGACGCCGCGTCGCGCAGGTCCCCAACCACCCGTTCGGCCTGCAGCTCCCGAATATTCCTGAGGTCGCTGCCGGAACGCACCAAAAGCCGGAGATCAGCTCCTTGCGCGACCAGCGCGCGAGCGACGTGGCTGCCCACGAATCCGGTAGCGCCAGTGAGAAAAGCCAGCATTTAGCACTCGGCAATTAGCAACTGGCAATTAGCCTATGACCTGACGACCAAGGATGTGGCCAATTGCCAAGTGCTAATTGGTGCTTTCTATGCGCTTCTCTCAGCCATTACCTTCTTGTACGTAGTGAGCGCGATCAGCGGGAAGTACTGCCGGTACATGTGGTATTTGAGGTAAAACACGCGCGGGAAACCGGTGCCGGTGTAGTGGGGCTCGTCCCAGGACCCGTCCTTCTTTTGCGTACGCAGCAAATAGGCGATGCCTCGAACTACGCAATCGCTGCGCGTATCTTTGGCAGCCAGCAATCCCACGATGGCCCACGCCGTCTGCGAAGGTGTGCTGGGGCCAACTCCCTTAGTGTTGGGGTCTTCATAGGAGCCGCAAGTCTCGCCCCACCCGCCATCGGGATTCTGCACCATGCGCAACCACTCGGCGGCCTGCTGCACCGACGGCTCGTGGTGGTCGATTTCCATCGCTTCCAGTCCGCGCAACACCAGCATGGTTCCGTAGATGTAGTTGACGCCCCAGCGTCCGAACCAGGAACCGTCGGGCTCCTGCTCCTCGCGGATGAACTTCAGCGCCTTCTTCACCGCGGGATGGTTCTTGTCGTAACCGTAGCTGGCGAGCATCTCGAGGATGCGTCCGGTGATGTCAACCGTCGCCGGATCCAGCATAGCGTTGTGGTCGGCAAAGGGTACGTGCTGGAAGACCATGCGATCGTTGTTCTTGTCGAACGAAGCCCAGCCACCATTGCGACACTGCATGGAGAGAATCCAGTCGATGGCGCGCTGCACCGACTCGCGCTGGTAGCGTCCATTGGGATGCTCCACATGGCCCAAGCTGAGGCAAACCATGGCGCTGTCGTCTACGTCCGGATAAAACTCGTTGTTGAATTCGAAATACCAGCCCCCGGGCTGGCCTTGCTTGTTTTTTACTTTCCAATCGCCAGCAATGCGTACCTGCTTTTGCAGGATCCAGTCGGCGCACTTGACCATGCGAGGATCGCTGGCCGGAACTCCGCTCTCGCCCAGCGCGAACAAAGCGTAAGCCGTGTCCCAGACCGGCGACTTGCAGGGCTGCATGCGGAACGTATCTTGGTCCTCGATCCCGAGCTTTTCAAACTCATCCATGGCGCGAATCACCTGGGGATCGTCCACGGAATACCCCAGGCAGCGCAGGGCAATGACGGAATTCATCATGGAGGGAAAGATCGCGCCCAGACCGTCGCTCATCTCGAAGCGTTCCAGCATCCACTTCTCAGCCACCTTCAGGGCCACCGAGCGCAGCGGCCGGATGTGCACTCGCTCAAACCAGTGCGTCAGGCGGTCGAGAGAAAGGAAGAAGTTGCGCCATGAAAACAGGCCTTTGTCCCAGCGCAAACGCATGCGGGACTTGTCACGCCCGCCGACAAACAATTCCTCGACGCCCAGTTCATCGGGAATCTTCTTGAACGGCTTCTTGGCGTAACAAATGGACAACGGAACCAGAATGGCGCGGGACCATGAAGAAATCTCGTAAATGTTGAACCAGAACCACCGGGGGAACAGGACGATTTCCGGAGGAATCGCGGGTACCGCGTCGTAGTCGTACTGCCCGAAGAAGCAGAGGTAAATCTTGGTAAAAGTGTTAACCTCGGTCACTCCACCCATTTCCAGAATCTTCTTGCGGGCACGCGCGAGGTTGGGATGATCGGAGGCGTAACCAGCCAGTTTCAACCCGAAATAGCATTTAACGGACGCGCTGATGTTGGACGGACCCTGGTAGTAGATGCCCCATCCGCCGTCCTCGTTCTGGTGTTGCAGAATGCAGCGCGCCGCCTTGGCCAGACGTTCCGGATTGCCCGTCCCCAGCAAAACATGCAACACGATGTAGTCGGCTTCAAGCGTGGCGTCGGCCTCCAACTCGCCGCACCAGTAGCCTTCTTCGTGCTGTTCGGAAAACAGGCTGCTGCGCGCACCATCAATGGCCGCAGCCACTCGGCTGATCAGATCATCAATTTTTCCGAAGCGCATCTGTGGCACAGCAGAGGCGGGGGATAAGGAGGAGGTATCTTCCATAATTTGCTGTCGCTACTCCACAGCCGCCCCGCTGGGAGCGGCGGCAATGGCTTCCACGATTTCAGGCGGTAAGCCGAACCTTACGTTCTCCGGCATGACCTCTACTTCCTGCACATTCGAGAAACCTTCGGTACCTAGGAACTTTACGACCTCTTCGACCAGACACTCCGGAGCCGAGGCGCCCGCGGTTAACGCGATGGTCATCACCCCTTCCAGCCATTCTGGCCGGATGTTCCGGAAGCTATCAATTAGATGCGAGCCGGTGCCCAAATTACGCGCAACTTCCACCAGGCGGTTGGAATTGGAGCTATTGTCGGAGCCAACGACCAGCAACAGATCGGCGTCTGAAGCCACGTGCTTCACCGCCACCTGCCGATTCTCGGTGGCGTAACAGATATCCTGGGCGGCCGGCCCCTTGATGTTGGGGAAGCGCTGGCGCAGGGCAGCG